>ERZ778022.4119-NODE-4119-length-12811-cov-3.588664_pt1 | contig 12811 bp, 15 predicted proteins | sample MGYA00375752_ERZ778022 | MGnify/ENA primary metagenome ERZ778022 (study PRJEB29350, sample SAMN05389826) | bioreactor metagenome | isolation source: Thiocyanate bioreactor | place: South Africa: University of Cape Town | collected 2014-04-04 ... | reverse complement strand
GGTGAATGCCCGCGTGGTGGTGGGACCGCGCGAAAGCCTGGGCGCTTCCACCATCACCCTGCGCGATGTGAACTGGCTGACCGGCAACGGCGCGCCGTTCACCTGCCGGGTCAAGGTGCGCTCCATGCGGCCGCCGGTAACCGCCACCGTCACGCCGCTGGCGGGCGGCGCGGCGCGGGTGGAACTGGCGGCGCCCGAGGAGGCCATCGCGCCCGGCCAGGCCTGCGTCTTTTACCAGGAGGACGGCAGCCGGGTGCTGGGCGGCGGCTGGATCACGGCGCAATCCCTCACCCAGGCGGCCTGACCGGGCGCCGGATTTCCGCGCGTTTGGCGGCTTATCTTGACAGGGCGGGACGCCCATCCTACATCCCGCGCCCGGACCTCCCAGGCGGTCCGCACCCCGGTTTGGCAGCGTAGCTCAGTGGTAGAGTAGGGGAATCATAATCCTTTGGTCGCAGGTTCAAATCCTGCCGCTGCTACCAACCGGTTCTCTCTTTCGAGGCTGTTTTCGTGACCGCCGCTCCCACCCTTGCCGATATCCGGCGCGCCGCCGCCGCCATCCTGCCCGCGCTGGTGCGCACGCCCACGCGCCATTCGCGCACCCTGTCGGGCATCGCCGGCTGCGAGGTCTGGCTGAAATTCGAGAACCGCCAGTTCACCGCCTCCTTCAAGGAGCGCGGCGCGCTGAACCGGCTGCTGGCGTTGAGCGACGCGGAAAGACAGCGCGGCGTGGCGGCGATGAGCGCGGGCAACCATGCCCAGGGCGTCGCCTATCATGCCGGGCGGCTGGGCATTCCCGCCACCATCGTGATGCCCGAGGCCACGCCCTTCAACAAGGTCAAGCATACCCGCGATTTCGGCGCCACCGTGATCCTGCACGGCAAGGATCTGATCGAGGCCGATGCCGAGGCGCGCCGCATCGCCGCCGGACAGGGCCTGACCTTCATCCATCCCTATGACGATCCGCTGGTGATCGCGGGTCAGGGCACCCTGGTGCTGGAGATGCTGGAGGATGTGCCGCATCTGGAGGCGCTGATCGTGCCCATCGGCGGCGGCGGGCTGATCTCCGGCTGCGCCATCGCCGCCAAGGGCCTCAAGTCCTCCATTGAAGTCTATGGCGCGCAGACCGAGCTGTATCCGGCGATGTATGATCTGGTGAAGGGCCTGCCGGTGCCCAAACCGCGCATCGCCCCCCAGACCATCGCCGAAGGCATCGCGGTCAAGCAGCCGGGGGCGCTGACCACCGCCATCGTCAAGGAACTGGTGACCGACATCTTCGTGGTGCCGGAAGCGGCGATCGAACACGCCCTGGCGATGATCCTGGAAATCGAAAAGACCGTGATCGAGGGGGCGGCGGCTTCCGGTTTCGCCGCGCTGCTGGCGCAGAAGGATCGCTTCGCGGGCCGCAGCGTCGGCGTCGTGATGTCGGGCGGCAATATCGACATGCGCCTGTTGTCCAACATCATCCTGCGCGAACTGACCCGCGAGGGGCGCATCATCTCGCTGGAACTGCAGATCGACGACCGGCCCGGCCAGCTGGCCCAGATCGCCACCATCATCGCCGATGCGGGCGGCAATGTGCTGGAAGTCTCGCACAACCGCATGATGGCGGGCACGCCCGCCAAATCCACCACCCTGGGGCTGGTGGTGGAGGCGCGCGACGCCGAACACGCGCAGGAAATCCGGGACCGGCTGGCGGCCAAGGGCTACCGCCAGGGCGGCATCTAGAGGGCGGCCCCTAGCATCCCGCCTGTAACGGCATCTGTGACATCGGGCGGAAAGCCGCCAAAACGCGGAACGGCCTTGGCCGTCCGGGGTTAGCTGGGAAACAACCCCGGAGGCGCGCGCATGTCCCAGTTCGAGCACCAGGCCCATCATGAGTCCGGTCATGTCTGGACGCTGATCGAGGCCATGCCCATGACCCTGCTGGTCACCCATGACGGCGCGCGGCTGGATGCCCGGCCGATGGCGGCGACGGTGGAGCCGGACGAGGGTGCGATCTATATCCTGGCCAACCGGGACGCGGATTCCGACCGCCAGATACAGGAAGATGACGCGGTGGTGCTGTCGTTTCAGAAAGGCGCTACCTATGTCGTGGTGCATGGAACCGCGCGGGCGTCGGACGACCGCGCCAAGATTCGGGAACTCTGGACCGTCTTCGACAAGGCCTGGTGGGATGGTCCCGACGATCCGCGCATCCGGCTTCTGACCGTCACCCCGTCGCGGGCGGAATATTGGGAAAGTCCCGGCAGGCTGGTGTCCTATGCCGACATGCTGCTGTCGGCCGCCACCGGCAAGCGGCCCGGCGCCGGGGAGCATGGCAGCGCCCGGCTCTAGCCGGCAGGGTTAAGCCGCCGCCCGCATTAACCTTGCCGGGAGCCCTTGCTTCATTTTGGCACAACCGGTTCCTAGAACCGGTGGCATGGGGTTTCTTCCGAAAAGCGTGGCGCAACTGGCGGGCATGCTGGTGACGGCAATCGTCGCCTTCGGATCCGATATCGAGGTCTATTACGCGGTGCCGATGGGCGTGTTCGCGGGCGCGCTGGCCTCCTTCTGCGTCTCGCTGTCGGAAGCCAAGGACAGCTATCGCCGGCGCGAGGCGCAGGAGCAGTTCCGCGCCCGCTGGGAACACTACAAGTAGATCACGCGCCTTCCGGCGGGATGGAATTCAGGGCGTTTTCCAGTTCCTGGAAGCTGGGCTGGTATTCGCTGGGCACGCTGCCGCGGCCGATCTCCACCGACACCTGGGCGGCGTTGCCGTGCAGGTGCGCCACCAGGATGTCGCGGATCACATGATAGAACAGCGCGTCCTCGTCCACGATGGCCTTCAGGCGCGTGCCCAGCGGTCCGACCACGCCATAGGCCAGGAACACGCCCAGGAAGGTGCCGACCAGCGCCGAGCCGATCATGCCGCCCAGCACCTCGGGCGGCTCGCTGATCGCGCCCATGGTCTTGATGACGCCCAGCACGGCGGCGACGATGCCCAGCGCGGGCAGGCCGTCGGCCATCGCCTGCAGGGCGTTGGCGCCCACCAGCGCCTCGTGGTGATGCTTTTCGAGCTGCTTTTCCATCGCGGTCTCGACCTGGTGGGGGTCTTCCAGGCTCATGGTCATCATCCGCAGGGTGTCGCAGATGAAGTCCAGCGCGAAATGGTCCTTCATGATCTTGGGATAGCGCTTGAAGATCGAGGATTCCGACGGTTTCTCGATATGGGCTTCCAGCGCGATCAGGCCCTTGGACTTCATGGTCTTGGTCAGCAGGAACAGCAGGCACAACAGGTCGTTGTAATCCTTCGGCTTCCAGGCCGGGCCGCTGATCACCTTGCCCAGCGAGCCCATGATCTTCTTCATGTTGTACATCGAGCCGGAGATCAGCATGGCGGCGATGGCCGCGCCGAAGATGGTGGCCATCTCGTGCGGCGCCGCATGCATGACGACCTCCATCGCGCCGCCGGTGGCGATGTAAACGCCGAACACGCAGATGAACAAAAGGACGATGCCGCCGATCTGAAGCATGAAGGAAGGGCCCGGAATTTTGACCGGATCAGTATTAACGGCAGGACTTAAGGAGGCGTGAACCGCGGGGCGCCGCCCGGCCCGCAGAGGTTAACGCTTTATAACCGGCGTCAGGGCTGGGCGCCGGGTCCGCCGCGCGCTTCCGTCAGCTTGCGGCTGACCAGGGCGGCCAGTTCGGCGGCCACCCGCTCGCCCATCCGGGCATCGTCCTTTTCGGCGCGCGCGGCGCGGGCGATGGCGCTGACATGCAGGGCGGTGATGGTCTGGTCCGGCGGGTGGCCGATGCGGGCCATGTCGTCCATGTAGCGGCACAGAACTTCGGCGATGCGGCCGGTGGAGGCCAGGCCCGCCGTCTCGGCCATGCCGCGGATTTCGCGCACCGTCTCATGCACCCGCGCCATGTCGGCGCCGGCCTGTTCCATACGGGCCACCAGCGCCAGCACCGCCGCGCGCAGCGCGGGCCTGCTGTTTTCCATCACCAGGGCGGCGCGCGCGGCGGTTTCCGGCGCGCGCAGGGTCCGCATGGCCCGCGCCGCGTCGGCGCGGCTGAGCATCTGGGGATAGGAACCGGGGGGGATGATCCGGGCGGATTTTTCGGTCATTGCACACTCACATCCTGGAAATCCCCGGACCGCCGCCAGGGACCGGCATAATCCTCCGGCTGGTGGCGGCGGCGGTCGGGGCCGAAATAATTGTCGCTGCGGACGAAGGCCCGTGGCCGCTCCACGATCTCGGCGATGCGGGAGAACAGGTTGGCGGCGGTGATGGGCTTGGCCAGCAGTTCGGTGACGCCCGCGTCGCGCGCCGCTTCCACCCGGTGTTTTTCGGTATGGCCGGTGATCATGATGATGGGCACGAAGGGATTGGGGCTGGCGTCGGAGGTCCGCACATGACGGGTGAATTCGATGCCGTCCATCGGCTGCATCGCCATGTCGGTGAGCACCAGGTCGCTCTTGCGCTCGCGCAGCATGTGGATGGCGGCGACGCCGTTGGGGGCGTCGGCTATGTCCTTGATGCCGGCGGAGTTGAGCAGTGCCCGCAGCAACGACCGCATATGGGCGTTGTCCTCGACGATCAGGGTCTTGAGATTTTCGAATCCGGCCCCGGACATTGTTCAGCTTTCGGCGGTATCATGAAAAACGCTGATGCATGGAGATTGCCTGTTGCAGGTTACAATCATGTGGTTAGGGAAGCGTTACCGTCCCGCCCTGGAAGTTCCCTCATGTTAACGAACGGCTCTTTCACCCTGGGGCCGGTTTTCTTCCGCCTGTTCATGACGGTGCGCGCATTGCTCTCGCCCACCGTGTTCGGGGTGATGGGGGTGGTGCGCGATGGCGCGGGCCGGGTGCTGCTGGTGCGCCACCGCTACAAGCGCGGCTGGCATCTGCCCGGCGGCGGGGTGGACCGGGGCGAGCCGCCGCAGGAGGCGGTGCGCCGCGAGCTGGCCGAGGAAGTGGGCCTGTCGGGCGGCGACAGTGAATTTCTGGGGCTCTATACCCGGCGCGCGGGCTGGGTCACCAATCTGGTGGCACTGTACCGCATCACCGGCGCGGCCATCGCCTTCCGTCCCAGCCTGGAGATCGCCGAAATCTGCTTTGCCGATCCCGCCGCGCCGCCGCCCGGCTGCACGCCCGCCACGCTGCGGCGGCTGGCCGAGCTCACCGGCGCGGCGCCCGTCTCGCCGCGCTGGTAGCGGGCCGGGGTGTCCGCTTGCCTTTTGCGGGCATCGGCTTTAGCGGAAAGAGCATGTCCGCGCCCGCCTCTCCCGACTGGCAGATCCGCCTGGAAGCCCCCGGCGATGCGCCGGGTGTGGAGGCGCTGAATGCCCAAAGCTTCGGCCCCGGCCGGTTCGCCAAGTCCGCCTACCGGTTGCGCGAAGGCGTCCATCCCATGCCCGAACTGTCCTTTGTCGCCGCGCAGGGCGATGTTCTGCGCGGCTCGGTGCGTTTCTGGCCCGTTTCGGTGGGCGGCCATGAGGAATTGCTGCTGGGTCCGCTGGCGGTGCGCGACGCCGATCGCGGCAAGGGCATCGGCATCGCCCTGATGCGGGCGGGTATCGCCGCCGCCCAGGCCGGGCCGTGGCGCGGCATCCTGCTGGTGGGCGACGAGCCCTATTACGCCAAGGTGGGTTTCGCCCGCCTGCCGCCCGGCCGGGTGCGGTTTCCCGGGCCGGTGGATGAGAGCCGCATTCTGGGCCTGTCGCTGAAGGCGGGCGAACTGCTCACCCTGTCGGGCCTGGTGCGCCGCGCCCGGATTCACGATCCGGTCTGCGCCAATGGCGCCGGTATCGGCTGACGCGATCTTGACAGGTCGGGACGGCGCTTCTTTGCTGTCCGTCACAGGAACAGCGGAGGACGCCCATGTGCGATGAATTCATCCATCCCGGCCTTGTATCCGATCCCCGTCTGTCGCGGCGCGGCTTCGGCCTGATGACGGCCGCCGCCGCCGCGGGCGTGGCCAGCCCGGCGCTGGCGCAAGACACCGTCACCGAAACCGATGTCAGCGTGAAGACGCCCGACGGCGCCTGTGACGCGGTGCTGTTCCATCCCAAGGCCGATGGGGCCAAACAGCGCTGGCCCGCCGTGCTGGTCTGGCCCGACATCATGGGCCTGCGTCCGGTCTTCCGCGATATGGGCCGCCGCCTGGCGGGGCAGGGATACACCGTGCTGGTCGTCAATCCCTTCTACCGCTCGGCTCGCGCGCCGGTGATCGGCGACAATTTCGATTTCTCCAACCCCGAACAGCGCGCCAAGCTGACGGGCTATCGCGGCGCCATGACCAATGACGGCATCGACCGCGACGCGGTGGCCTATCTGGCCTTTCTCGATGCCCAGGCGGTGACCGACAAGACGAAAAAGGCGGGCGTGCAGGGCTATTGCATGGGCGGCGCGCTGTCGTTCCGCACCGCCGCGATGGCGCCGGGCCGGATCGCCGCCGTGGGCAGCCGACAGTCCGCATCTGCTGATCGGCAAGACACAGGCCGCCTATCTGATCTGCCAGGCCCGCAACGACGACGCGCAGAATCCGAAAATGAAGGACGATCTCAAGGCCGCCTTCGCCGCCGCCGGCAAGACGGCCACGATCGAAGTCTACGCCGCCGATCACGGCTGGTGCGTCAAGGGCAGCCAGGCCTATAACGAAGCGGAAGCCGAGCGCGCCTGGACCAACCTGTCGGCGCTTTACGCGGCCAGGCTGGCATAACCCCATTCATGCGAAAGCCCGCATGGAGGCCATGCGGGCTTCCCGGATGACCGGCGGGATTACCGGCCGGAGCCGGTATCAGTGGCCGGTGCCCGGCTGGCTGGTCTTGGGAGCCTTGCCGTCCTCGACACGGCCTTCGTTCCGAAGCGCGCGGCCTTCCTCGGCCTTCTGCCTGCTTTCCGCGCTCTTGCCATGCTCGTGGGCTTCTTCCTTGACGAAACCGGCGGCTTCCTTGATCTGGCCTTTGATGCTCATCGTGTCTCTCCTGTGATCGCTTTCACTGTGATTGCTTGTGCGATTGCTTGGGCGATTGCTTGACCGCACCTGATTCAAACGGCGCGGCGGCGGCTCTGTTCCCGCATCGCGTTGCTACTCGGCGGCCAAGCCCAGTTCCGGGCGCGGCGTGCGCCGTCCCATGGTCCAGTTGTTCTGCAGGCGGACCTTGGGATTGGGCGAGCACCAGATCTCGCCGCTCTCATCCAGCGCCACGACCCAGATCAGATTGTGCTCCTGGCCATAGTCGATCACGGCGATGGCGGACCCCTTGCCCTTGCCCTCCACGGTCATGGGAATGCAGGGGTCCAGTTGGGTGAAGGTCATGGTCGCTCCGGGCGGCGGCAGGGCCTTCTACTAAGGCGCGAGGCGGCCCTAAGGTTCCCGCCTCCAGGCGGAATTAGCGGCCTTCCAGCCGCCAGGCCAGCAGCAGCGCACCGGCGATCAGCAGCAGTGCCAGCCACTGCGGCAGCAGCTTTTCCTGTTCCAGCGCGGTGACGCGATAGGCGTTGTTGGCGCGCAGGCCGATCCAGCCCTTGCCGCCGGCGGCATCGCCCGGCGCGGTCCGGCGCACCTGCGGGGTGCCGTCCGCCAGCCAATGCACGCCGCCGCCGCTGGCCGCCGCCAGGGGCGACAGCACGCTGTCCGTCGCGCGCATATCGGCGACCTCGCGCGGATTCAACGGCCCGGCCGCCGTGACGGTGGAGAGGATGCCGTCGGTGGCGCGGTAAAGACCCAACTCGGTCACCTTGGCGCTGGCGCGCCAGATACCGGGTTCGGCGCGGGTCAGCGGCAGGGTCACCGTCTTGCCGTCCGGCGGGGTCAGTTTCACCGGCGGCGTGGCGGGGGTTCGGCCTGCGGGCCGCCGCCCTCGAAGCCGCGCGCCCACAGCCAGATCTGGTCGCTCATCAGTTCGGCGACCCGGCCCTTGCCCACCTGGTCCAGCACCAGCAGGGGGCGGCCCGCATCGCCCGCCATCACCGTCTGGCCCGCCAGCTTGTTGGCGCCGATGATGCGGAACCAGCGGCCCCATGTGGGCGCGGCATTGTCCTGTCCTTGTCCGGGCAGTTCGCGCGTCACCGGATGGGCCTTGCCTTCGGGCGTCACGCGCGGACGGAAACCGCCGGTCACCACCTGTCCGGTGGGCTGGGCGGGCAGCACCTGCGACAGCGGCGTGCGGTAGATGCTTTCGGGCCCCGCCATTTCCGGCCCGGAGGAGATCAGCAGCGCCCCGCCATCCTGCACATAGTTGGCGATGTTCTGGAAATAGGCCAGCGGCAGGATGCCCCGCTCCTTGTAGCGGTCGAACACCACCAGATCGAAGGAGCCCAGCTTTTCCGAGAACAGCTCGCGGGTGGGGAAGGCGATCAGCGACAGTTCGGAAATCGGCGTGGCGTCCTGCTTGTCCGGCGGGCGCAGGATGGTGAAATGCACCAGGTCCACCGACGGATCGGCCTTGAGCAGGTTGCGCCACACCCGCTCGCCCGCATGGGGCTCGCCCGACACCAGCAGCACCCGCAGCCGGTCGCGGATGCCCGACACCGTCACCACCGCATGATTGTTCTGCAACGTCAGTTCGGCGGGACCGGGCGCGGCGGCCAGTTCGATCAGATTCTCGCCTTCATGCGCCACCGGCAGGCGGATCACCGTGTCCTGGCCGACCGGCACGGTGCGGCGGCCGAACGGCTTGCCGTCGATGCGGATCTCCAGGCTGGCGGTGCCGCCCGCCGCCGCGCCCAGCGAAGCGCGCGGCGGTGATGACGGTCAGGTTGCGGTCTTTCTCGTCGCGGCCGCCCGCCACCAGCACCTGCAGCGGCGCTTTCAGTTGCAGATTTTCGGGCGTGGGCGCGTCATGCACCTGGCCGTCGGTGATCAGGATCGCGCCCGCCATGCGCCCGGGCGGCACATCGGCGATGGCCGCGTTCAACGCCGCGAAAGCCTGGGTGCCGTTGCCGTCGCCGCCGGTGGTGGTGCCGATGCTGGTCTCGCGCACGATCAGGCCCGGCTGGGCTTCCAGCTGCTTGCGGATCTGGGCCCGCGCCGCCTCCGCCTGCGCCCCGCGCGTGCCCAGCCCCATGCTCTGGGAGCGATCGGTGACGATGACGGCGACATCGGGCAAAGGCGCGCGCTGTTCGCGCACCAGCAGCGGCCCGGCCAGCGCGAACAGCAGGACGGCGAAGGCCAGGCCGCGCGCCCAGGCGCCGCGTGCCCGCCGGTAAAAAGCAAAAGCAACGATCAGCAGCGCCAGCGCCGCCAGCGCATAGAGCAGCGGCAAGGGCAGGACGGGCGCGAAGTCCAGCCGGGTCATGGCCGCCCCATGCGTTGCAGCAGCGCCGGGGCGTGGACCTGATCGGTCTTGTAATTGCCGGTCAGGGCATACATCACCACATTGATGCCGAAGCGGAAGGCCATCTCGCGCTGGATTTCGCCGCCGGGCGAGGGCGTGTTGGTGAAGCGGCCATTGGCATCCACCGCCCAGGCGGCGGCCCAGTCATTGCCGCCGATGATCACCGGCGACACGCCATCACCGCCCCGCGCGGGCGGCGCGACTTCGCCGGACCGCGCGGCCGGCGGCAGCGCCTCCACCCAGACCTGTCCGCCGCTCCAGCGGCCGGGAAAGTCGCGCAGGATATAGAACGCCTTGGTCAGCACATGATCGCCGCGCACCGGCTCCAGCCGGGGCATGTCCAGTCCGGCGGTCAGGCGGCGCAGCGTCTGCTCGCCCGGCGAGGTGGGGCCGCGCGTGGCGCCCAGCGTCAGGTCGCGGGTGTCGAACAGGATGGTGCCGCCCTGGCGCATGTAATCGCCGACCTTGGCCAGGGCGCGGGGCGACAGCGCCTTGGCGCGCGGGTCCATCGGCCAGTAGAGCAGGGGATAGAAAGACAGATCGTCCTTTTCCAGATCCAGCCCCACCGGCTCCAGCGGCTCGTAAGAGGTACGCAGCCGCAGCGCGAAACCCAGCCCGGTCAGGCCCTGCTGGCTGGTGGTGTCCACATCGGCCAGGCCGGTCTTCACATAGGCCAGCCGTGTGTCCAGCGCCGAGGCCATCAGCGCCGCCTCATCGGCGCGGGCCTGCGGAACGGCCAACACGCCGAGGAACAGCATAAAGACCGCGCCGATCCAGCGCACACGGTTGGGGCCGAAGCCGCGCAAGGCCAGCGAGGCCAGCGCGTCCAGCAGCAGCAGCGCCATCGCGGCGGCCAGCAGCCAGGGTTCCAGGGCGCGGGCCTGTGTTCCCGCATACGCCTGCACATCGGCATCGGCCAGTGGCGCGAGGCGGTCATCGGCCTTCATCACATTCAGCGCGCTTTCCACCTCATGGGCGCCATACAGGCCGGGCGGGTGCCGGCGGGACACGACCGTCTTGGTGAAGTCCTGAGCGGCTATCGGCAGCGCGCCACCGGCCGGCGCGGCGGCCTGGCCGAATCCGTCCAGCACCGACACCGGCGGCAGGCTGGTCAGCCCCGCCAGGTCGCGCGCCGGGGTGCCCGCCGACAACGCCAGCAGGCGCTTGAGCATGTCCACATACAGGCCCGACAAAGGCAGCGACGACCAGCCGGGACTGGCGGTGGTGTGGAACAGCACGATCCAGCCCGCGCCGTCCGCCTTGGCGGTGATCAGGGGGGTGCCGTCCGCCAGGCTGGCCCAGGTGCGCGACTGGAGTTCGGCCGACGGCTCGGCCAGGATCTGCCGCGTCACCGTCACTTCATTGGGAATCTCCAATCCGTTGAACGGGCTGCTGGGCCCGAAGCGTCCCAGCCGCTGCGCCGAGGACCAGGCCATGGCGCTGCCCAGATAGCGCCCGCCCGCCCGCAGCCGCACCGGCACCAGTTCGTCGCTGCCGCCGGTCATGCGCTCGCCCGCGAAGCGGATCAGCACGCCGCCCTTCTTCACGAAATCCTGCACCCGCTTGAGGTTGTCGCCGGTGATGCGGGCCACGTCGGCCAGGACCAGCACCGAGACATTCTTGTCCAGCAGCGCGCCGATGCCGCCGCGCGCGATCTCGGCATAGGGCGCCAGCGCCCGTTCCAGATAATAGACGTCCGACAGCAGCGGCTGGCCCTCGCCTTCCGTCTCCGACACGATGCCGGCGCTGCGTTGCGCCGCGCCCCGGTCCAGCAACTGCACCGCGCCCGCGCTGTCCTCGCCCGTGATGGCCAGGCGGGTGGTGGCGTTGCGGACCTCCATCGGCAGGGCGATATGGCCCTTGGCGATGGTGTCATTGCTCTTGAAGCGGATTTTGGTGGCGGCCAGCGTCTCGCCGCGCGCCCCGATCGCCGCCGCCTCGATCTCCCGCGCCGCGCCGCCCGCCGCGCGATGCGCGGTCAGGGCGAAACCGCTGGCGTCGCGCGTCACCGGCAGCAGCGCCAGCGGCAGACGCGACGGGGCATGGATGCTGACGCCGCCGTAACGGGCGAAGGCGGCGCGCAAGGTCTTGGCGCCCGCATCCTCGATGCCGTCCGACAGCCAATAGAGCGCGGGCGCGGCGGCGAAGGTGAAGCGGCCCAGCGCCGCGGCGGCGGCGGCGCGGTCGCCGCGCCAGGACACCGGCTTCAGCTCGCGGGCGATGCGCGTCGCCTCGCCTTCATTGAGCAGGCCGGCGGGCGCGGGGCCCGCGGTGGGAATGATCGCGACGGGGCGGCCTTGCGCGCCATGCAGCAGATCGTTCAACAGCGCCTGGCGCGCATTCCAGTCCCTGGCGGCGGTCCAGCCATTGTCCACCACGATCACCAGCGGGCCGGGCGCGGTCAGTTGCGGCGGGCGGCCCAGCAGCGGATCGGCCAGCGCCAGGATCACCAGCGCCGCCGCCGCCAAGCGCAGCAGCAGCAGCCACCAGGGCGTGGCGGCGGGCGTCTGCTCCTCGTCTTCCAGGCCGCGCAGCAGGCGCAGCGGCGGGAAGATCGTGCGGCGCGGTTGGGGCGGCGTCACCCGCAACAGCCACCACAGCACCGGCAGGGCAAGCAGCGCCGTCAGGATCAGCGGCGTTCCGAAGGTCAGCGGCAGGCCGAACATATGATCAGCCGCCGCCGATGGCGCCATGCAGCGCGATCAGCGACGCCTGCGGCGCATGGTCGGTGCGGTGCATGGTGGCGGTCCAGCCCAGCCGCGCGGCCTGGGCGGCCACCGCGTCGCCATGCGCGGCGAAGCGGGCGCGATAGGCGGCGCGCACCCGCTCGGCCCGGCCGAAGATTTCCGCCGCGCCGCGCGCGCCACCCGATATTTGACCGGGCGCTTCAAAGCGCGTGCGCCCGGCATAGGGGAAGTCCTCCTCCGCCGGGTCCACGATGCGGACCAGATGGCCGATGACGCCGCGCTGCGACAGGCGGCGCATGGCGTCGAACGCGCCCTCGTCGAGGAAGTCGCTGAACCAGACCAGATGGCCGCCGCGCGCGATGGGCTGGGAGCGGTCCAGCGTGGCCAGCGGCAGGGCGTCGGTGTGGGGCGCGAACAAGGCGCGGCCGATGCGGGTCAGCGCCAGGCGCGAGGCGGCGGGCGCGCCCTCCATGCCGATGAAACCCACCCGCTCGCCGCCGCGCACCAGCAGCGAGGCCAGCGCCAGCAGCAGCAGGTCGGCGCGCCGGCGCTTGGACGCAATGTCTTTCGGACCGGAACGGACATCGGAGCGGAAATCCATCCCGGGGCTGGCGTCACGCCAGAACCAGACCGTCTGGGCCGCTTCCCATTCGCGCTCGCGCACGAAGATGTGCCGCGAGCGGGCCGACTGGCGCCAGTCTATCGCGCTGCTGGAATCGTGGCTGGCATAGCGGCGGAACTGCCAGAAGCTTTCGCCCATTCCGGCGCGGCGGCGGCCCTGCACCCCC
>ERZ778022.4118-NODE-4118-length-12821-cov-5.603948_pt1 | contig 12821 bp, 6 predicted proteins | sample MGYA00375752_ERZ778022 | MGnify/ENA primary metagenome ERZ778022 (study PRJEB29350, sample SAMN05389826) | bioreactor metagenome | isolation source: Thiocyanate bioreactor | place: South Africa: University of Cape Town | collected 2014-04-04 ... | reverse complement strand
TTTCCCTCTGCAGGCGGCTGCACCAGCGGAAGCTGACCTGTCGGCGCTGCCCTCCTTCCCGGCGGCGCGCACCGCTGCAGCGCTGGCGGGTCTGCGGATGCGCAGTGAGGCGCTGCAGTGGCATCGTGCTCTGGCTGCCGCGGCATACGCGCTGCCGCCACCGGCACGCGCCCTCCTTGCGTCTGCCGCCGCGGAGGCACGCGTGGCTGGCCGCTTGCCGCCGCTGCCAGCAGAGGCGGCGACGGCACAGCAGCAGGCGCCGTCCGGGTCATCACCGGCCGACGTGCCGTCAGTGAGCGGCGCGGGTGGCGAGGTGGCGCAGCGGCCGCGGCGGCGTGAGGGGACTGAGCTAGCACGTGCGAAGGCGGAGGAGGACGCCCCTCCGGCTGCCGTGGCACAGCTGGCAGCTGCCGACCCCGATGACGCGGACGGCATTGCGGACCTGCGGCGCGAACTGGGGTTCGGCGCGCCCGGTGAGGGGCCGCTGAAGGCAGAGTCGAACCTGGGCGCGCCGGGCGCCATTGGGAAGGGTGGTGCCAAGGCGCGGGCGGTTGCGGCTGCCGCGGCGCATGCGGCGCACGTAGCACGCCTACGTGAGCTGCGGGGTGACCCCGCCGCCCTGGCGGCGTACCTGATTGAGGAGGGTGAGCGGCCCGGGGCGGGCGACAAGGGCTTGGTGGAAGCTGGCGGCGCCGGGGCTGCAGTGGCAGCCACCGCGGACGGTGCACCACCGTCACCGCCGTCTCGCCTGCCTGCCGGCTACCGTAATTGGGGGGAGGTGGCGGCGGCACTGTCCACCAACGCCAAGCGCTCGGCGCGGGCAGAGGCAACCCTCAAGTCGGAGCAGACGGTGAAGCTGCGGCAGGGCATCACGCCAGTGCGGGAGGCAACGGGCCCCAGCCGGCGGCAGCAGCGTGTGGCAGCCAACATTGCGCGCGTGTTGACAAGTGTGCTGGCGCGGCGGGAGGTGGGCGACGCCGGCCTGTACCCGCGCGGCCTGCCCATCGAGATTGCAGACGTGTCGGTGACGCCCGACCTGCGCACCGCGTACGTGCGCTGGGTGCTGCCGTTTCCGGTGCGCAACCTGGCGGCGGAGGCGGCAGCAGCGTCGGGTGGCCACCCGCTTGACGCGGCAGCCACGCTGGGCGGGTGGGCTGCCGCGGGCCAGTGCGCCTCCGGCAGTGGCAGCCCGCAGCTGGACATGGCGGGGCTGGCTGTACGCCGGCAGGGGCGCGCTGCCGCCGCCGCTGCTATGGCGCCCACCAGCGCGGCGAGTGCAACGCTTATGGCAGCGCTGGCATCGCGCAACGCCCGAGACCGCGGCATGGTGCGCATTGACACGCCCGGCGGCGCGGGGCCGAGCGCAAGCCGCCGGCGCGGTGCCGCCGCCGCCGCCGCCGAGATCTACGGCGACGATGCCGCGGTGGAGCACCTGGATGCGAGCGCCGCCGCCACGGTAGCGACCGTCACCGCCGCGGTGTCGCGCAACACGCCGGCACTGAAGCGCGCGGTTGGGTTTGGCCTGCGCATGCAGTTCATGCCCACGCTGGAGTTTCACCGCCTGGTGGCCGCCGAGGTGCAGGACGCCGCGGTCACGCTGCTGGCAACCGCGGCGGGTCGCGTCCCGGCGCGATAAGTTAATTAGGTGACGACACAATAGAACACCACGTTCAAATTACATATAATTAACAGGCATGCCGTGGGGGGAGGGGGGAGGCTATGGCACGACTAAACGCGGCGACTGCTCCGGGCGCCACGCTGACAGCAGCGGCACCTTGGCCTTGAAGCCGGGCTTGTTGTTGGGTACGTTCTCCACAGCGGCCCACTTCGCCAGTTCGGCAGGGGTTAGGCGGGGCACCGCGTCCTCGCACCACGGCTCGTCGGCGTGGCCGGGCACGCCGCAGGGCGACACGGTGGACATGTGCGGGAAGCGCGGCAGCGGGTAGCCGGCGTCCCGGGAGCGGTCAATATACAGCTGCGCACGCGCGCGGAAGTACTCCAGCGACACGTTTTTCAGCTCCGGCAGCCGCCAATCCACGTGTGGGTTGACGGGCAGGGAGTGCGACAGCACCTTCATGCATTCGGCCAGCCCCGGCGCCAGGTGCATGAGCTGCAGCAGGCTGGCCGGGCCGGTGGGTGAGAACAGCTGCTCCGCCCGGAACTCGTAGTAGTTCCAGGCCGGGTACCGCCGCCGGAACGCGTGGTACTGCAGCTCCATGTCCACCAGGTAGCCCATAATCTCGTCCACGCTGTCCATGGCGCCGTGCTCGTACATGGGCGGCAGCAGCGCCACGTGGCGGTGGAACACGGTGTACTCGCCGCCGCTCCACGTCGCCAGGTCCAGCTCCGGCCGCCAGCTGAAGCGGTCCGTCAGGTAGCTGCGCAGCACGTACGGCAGGTAGCGGCGCAGCACCACCACGTCAACAATGTACTTCTCGCCGTTCGGGTCCGCCGTGCGCAGCCAGTCCATTACCTGCGGGGCGTGGCGTGGGGGTGGCGGAGGGTGGGGGAAGTGGAAACAGAGGTGACGCGGACGGGGCGGGTACTGTGCGGCGTGGCGGTGCGTACCAAGTCTTGCCAGCTCTTGATGAACATGTGGCTGATGTCAGCATACGCGCTGCCCACGCCCGCCTCCGTGGCGTTCATGAGCGCCTCCACGTACAACGCCAGCTTCTCGCCCTGCCGCACGCCGTACGTGCGCGCCAGCCCTTGCAGCAGCACCAGGTGGAAGGACACGAGGGAGGGCTTGGCCTCGTGGTTGGCGACGATGGGGTGCGAGGAGCAGCGCAGCACGCGCACCAGCCACATGGTGCCGGTGTGGCCGGTGCTGATGGTGAAGATGATGCGCCGTTTGGCGGCGTACGGCGGCGGGTTGGTCGCCGACTTTGTGGCGCCGTACCACACGCTGGCGGCCGCGCGGCGACCACCTAACCGTACAGGCGCCGCAACTTGGTATCCCGTCTCAAACCCGGCGCCCTCGTCATCGTCGTCGGCGTTGGTGTCGTCGTCGTCGCCGTCGTCGTCCTCCTCGCTATCATCGTCGGCTTCCACTGGCGGCCGCCGCTTACTACTGCTGCCATGGGCTGCTGCCGTGCTGGCACTCCCAAACGGGTTCGTCAGGAACCCAAGCAAACCACCGCCGCCGCTTTTGCTGCTGCTGCTGCTACTGCGGCTGCTACTGCTACTTCGGTGCGCCAGCTCCACGGCACAGCTGCCGTCGCCGGACGGCCCACACCCACCCTTGCCGCTGCCCCGCGTGGCACGCAGCTCACCACCCGTGCGCAGTCCCGCATACGCGATGGCTGCCATCACCAGTGCGCTGGTACACAGCAGCAGCTGCGGCCCGCGGCGGGCACAGCAGCTCCGTAAGCCGCCATGCCTCCCGCCGCCGCCGCCGCCGCTGCCGTTGCCACTACTACTGCGGCCCTTCATGGCGCCCCGGGCCACGGGGCCGCCGGCGGACCAGTGCCGACTGCCAGTGGTTGTCCCACTGCTACCACTGGCCACCACCGCTGCTGCCGCTGTTGGACCAATCGTGCACACTGCGCCGGCGCGTACCCCTTGGATGTTGCCCCCTGGGTGTTGCCCCCTCTGTGTGTTGCCCGATGCTTCAGTCCACCGTCGGCGTCGTCAGTCGCCAGGTTGCCAGGGCCCAGGGTTGAGTTAATAATGCTGCTGCGCAACTTGTTTGCTCCCCAACGCGCTGTACAACGCAGCACCTGCCTACAAATTGCGCTGCAGCACCTGGGTGCTTGCGCGGCGGCGTCGCTGCGTTGGCGGCGACATGCAGCGTGTCTGTGTGTGTTGAACGGCGTGGCGACGGCGACGGATGACGCGGAACTCCACCTTGCTCAGGCTGTCACCAGGGAGGGAAGTGAGGGAGAGAGGAGAGAGAGTTCCGTTAGCGGCCGGCAGCAACAGGTCCAACAACACTGTGGGTGAATGTGGTATTGCAACGCATGCCACGGCGCGCAGCGAGCATAATTGTGGAGCAGTGGGGATGGTGGTGATGGTGACGGTGTGATATCTCCGCGATTAATTGTCTAATCTGCGCAACAAAGGCAGCAGCAGCAGCAGCAGCAGCAGCTGCAACAGCAGCAAGCAACACAGGCGCACCACTACTCGGTTGTGCCCCACACCCCACCCCCAACTCTCCCACCCCCACACGCCGCACCATGGCGGGCGAGGGCGACGCGTTTGAGATGCGGGACAAGGCGGTGGCGTTTGCGTCGTACGAGGACTACCTGGACTCGCAGGTGTCGGAGCTGGACATGTTCTACCTGGAGGACGAGGAGCTGGCGCGGCAGCTGATTGAGCTGGGCTACCGCGGCACGGGCGACGTGCTGAAGCGGGAGGAGTTTGAGGCGCGCAAGAAGGCGGACCGCGAGAAGCACCTGCACAAGGACGCGCCGCCCAAGCCGCTGGCGAGCGTGGGCAAGGACCTGGCGGCCAAGCCCTTCCTGCAGGCGCTGGCGGCGCGCGAGGAGCTGGTGCGCAACGGCAAGCTGACGTGCATCCTGTTTGTGCGGCACGTGAACGCGAAGGGGCAGGAGGTGTCGGGCTACATTGACTACGCGCACCGCCTCAAGCTGGAGGAGTTTGAGCCGTACTTTGACGGCAAGAAGACGCTGCTGCCGCGGCCGTCCGACCTGTCGTACTACAACTGGGAGACGCAGACCTCCACCTCCAACAGCAGCCCCAACTTCCAGGTGCTGGCGGACAACGAGGCGGGCCTGCTGTTCAAGAACAAGCGCGACCGCAAGGTCATCAACGTGGACCCCAAGGCGCCGCCCGGCGACAACACCACGCGCACCGAGATCCGCACCTCCGAGTTCTTCCAGTGCGTCATCTACGACCACTTCACGCGCCGCAAGGGCTAGTTGTTGCTTGTGTTACTTGGTGGTCAGCCGTGGGCTGTGGCAGCCCCACTCTCCCGCCACACCACGTGTGTCCATGTGCTGCGCGTCGACTCGATGTTGTGCCCCCGCTGTGGCGCTGTGCCGCTGTGCCCGGTTATTGTCTGCAATGCAACCTTTGAACTATCATACATCAGTATTTATTGTGCCGCATCTCCCATTTTGAATGGCGGGGCTCCTTTTGTCACCTCCACTGTTGTTGCACAGTTGCAGGCTTGCAGCATCACGGCGGCAAGCGGCAGAACGGCATCAAGAACAAGCCGCATCCAAGCGCCAACGGCTGCCCGCCACGCGCGCAGCCGTTAGTGCATCAATGCCCTGCTTGGCATTGCTCCTCATCCCCTCGGCAACGGCACCATTGCAGCACAATCGCGGGCCGGCAGGGCGCGGCGGCGGCGCAGCGCTGAGACCAAGCGACGGACAGGTACTGTAGGCAGGGCGGTGGCAGGGTGGCAACGTAATCACGCCCACGCAAAGCACCAAATAATAGGGTAAATGTGCCGCACGCGTCAACGCTCGGTCGGCAGGTAAGTGGTGCACGAGTCATGGTGCGAGGAGGTGTAGAGGAGAGGAGAGGAGACTCGGACGCCAAACTTGAACCTTCAAGTCTCTCCTCTCGCCGCCTTCGCGCCGGCGTTGACCCGCTACTGCCCTCCAAAGGCGTAACGACTGCCGGCGGCAGGGCGCTGGTGGGAGCGACGGCGGGGGTGCGGCGGCAGGGGGGCGGCGCACAGACGCAAAAGTTTGGCACACGCGGTTGTGTACACACCCGCCGCCCCTTGCCACCAACACCAGGTGGCGTTCCCTTTCCTTGCGGTATTGGACGCCGCCGTTGCTGGCGCCCTTCTTCTCCCCTCCCCCTCTCCCCCTCCCCCACCGGTCTCCTCCCCTCCCCATCACCGGCGCCCTAGGACGCGCCACAGCTCACCACCACCATGCGCGCACGCACGCTGCTGGCAGCAGGCGCGCTGCTGGCGGGTAGCGCGCTGGCAGAGGAGGTACGCCATGCAGTTGGCGGTGGTGGCAGGGAGGCGGCGGTTGCCGTTGCGCTACTAGGATGCACCACGCCCACAACACCCATCACCACACCCACACCCACACAACCCACACGCGCAGTTTGCCCTGTCTGCAACGCTGCTGAACAGCAATGGGTATGCAGTGTCGGGTGTGCAGGGCGCCACGGGCGCCGGCTACATCCTGCGCGTGCGCCGCGCCGACGCTGCAGAGCTGTCGGGCGCGTGCACCGCCGACGTGTCGAAGGTGTCGTACATGGTTGGTGGCGTGGCAGACACGCACGTCGCGGTGACGGCGCCCGACGAGGTTGGCATTGCGTACGCTGACTTTGGCGTGTCGTGGGCGGCCACGGCGACGGCGGGCGTGCACACCCTGCAGATCCTGGGCAACGCGATTCTCTGTACCTCTCTCATCACCGGCGAGTCCAACAGCTCCACGCTGCACCTGCCGGCCGCCCTGAATGTGGGCTTTGCAGGCACCATTGTGGCGACTAACCTGGGCGTGACGGTGTCTGCCGAGGCGGACGCGGCGGGTGTGACGGTGGATGACTTTGGCGGCGTGGATGTGAACTCCACCTCCTCGCTCACCCTCACGCTCACGGCGCCCACCGGCACCATCCTGACCGCCATCACGGATGCCGTGCTGCTCGCCGACTACGCCACGTACCTGTCGCTGCCCGCCGGCTGGCCGGCGCCCATTGTGGCCACGTACACCAACGACGACATCACCAACACGACCGCCATCGCCTACACCTTCCAGGGCTCCGACCTGCAGTACTACCCGCCCGGCTTGTACGACCTGGCGTTTGCCGCCGGCTCCCTGACCTCCGTCCTGGACACCACCGTCAGCAACGCCAAGACGGTGGCGCGCGTCGCGCTCGGCCTGCCTGCGCGCATGCTGAACCAGGCGACCCGCAGCTACGCGGCGGGCACGGTGGCGGCCAACAGCACCTACGTCACGTACGTCACCAACGCGGTGCACCTGACTTGGGAGCAGGTGGTGGGCAGCGGCGGTGACCACCTGTACGCCGGCTCGGCGTCCTTCCAGGCACTGTACTCCTCCATGCGTCGCCTGGGCAACAGCGTGAACATCCTGCCGTCCGTCGGCGGCTACGACTCGTTTGCGGCGTACACCACCGACACGCCCTTCATGGCGGCCTTCAACCTGGAGCTGGAGACCATCCCGGAGGGCACTTTTGTGCTGACGCGCAACACGTCGCAGGTGCTGCTGGACGTCGTTGGCGTGCCGGACCTGCTGCGCGACATTGTGCTCATTGTTGGTGCGTCCCGCCGCCCGCATACATTGTCACTGTACCGTGCCCACCACTACTGACGCCCCCCCCCCCCCCCCCCCCCCCCCCCATACTCCCCGCCCACGCACAGACCGCACCGCGCCGGTGGCCAAGAACATGGTGTATCCCATCAAGCAGGCGATCGGCAACGCGGGCTCCATCACGATCCCCACCGCCATGTTTGCGGACGCCGTGTCGCCGTCGGCGCAGGTGACGGTGGTGGACATCACGCCGGTGGGCGGCGACGCGCACGGCTTCCAGTGGTCCCTCCCCTCGCCCCTGAGCGCCACCACCATCACGGCGCCCGCGGTGACGGGCACGGTGGGCGAGGCGGCCTTCACGGTGACGGCCATCGACCAGGCGGGCAACTACGCGTCGGCGGTGCTGACCATTAACCTGGTGCGCGCGCCCACCGTCGTGCTGACGGCGGCGGACGCGCGGCAGGTGTACACCGCCGGCCCGCTGGTGTCGGGCGGCGCGGCGTCGCTCACCGCCTCCAAGCTGGTGGTCACCGTGCTGGCCACCTTCACGGACGCCATGACGGGCCTGACGGCGGGCGACCTGGTGGTGTCTGGCATTGCCACCGACCAGATCACCATGGCATCCACCTCCTCCGCCTACGTGTACAGCTTCACGGTGCGGTACCACTCCGTGGTGCCCGACACCAGCTCCACCATCTCGCTGGCGGCCGGCGTGGCGACGCGCACGACGGACGGCGTCATCAACACGGCATCCAACGTGGTGACGGTGCTGGTGGACACGGCGTCGCCGCTGCTGAACACCACCACGCTGGAGACGGCGTCGCAGACGGTGCCGTACTTTGCGTACGTGCCGCTCTCCATGTTTAACTTCGACTCCTCGGGCGCCAACAACACCAACGGCGCTGCCTCCTCCGACGCCTCCATCACGGTGGTGTCCGCCACCATCTCGCCCGCCATCGGCCTCGTGCTCACCGCCGGCGGCCTGGGCCGCGCCTACATCAGCGGCACGGCGTCCTCCATCCCCGCCAGCCGCAACCTGACGGCGTGCGGCGGCTACGCGCCGTGGGTGACGTTCACGCTGACGGTGCGCGACGCGGCGGGCAACGCGGCGACGCCCATGGTGTGCGTGAAGGTGGCGACCGCCACGGTGGCGTCGCTGTCCATCGCCAGCAGCACCGTGCAGGCGGTGGAGGGTGCGGCGGCGCCGGCGCTGGACGGCCTGGCGGCCTTCACGTCGGCGGCGTCCGTGTACGGCGTGCACGTGTACCTGGAGTCGCCCGACCGCCTGTCCGCCACCGAGCGGTTCACCGGCACCAACCCCGACCCCGGCTTGTACACGCTGGTGCCGTACAGCCAGAACCCGGCGCGCGTGGGCGTCCTGTCCCTCGTGTCCACCACCGACGCCGTGCTGACGGCCGCCAACCTGCAGGCCTTCCTGCGCTCCGTCGCGTACTCCAACACGGGCGGCACGGCGCATCCGGGCTACCGCACGGCGCGCGTGGTGGCGACGTACGCCAACGGGTCGGAGGTGGAGACGGTGGTGGGCTACGCCACGCGCCCCATCTACTTCAGCATCACCAACTCGGTGCCGTCGGTGACGGGCTCGCTGAACGTCACGTTCCTGGAGGGCAACACGGACGGCATGCTGATCGCGTCCAACCTGGTCATCACGGACGAGGACGACACGACCATGACGCAGGCGGCGGTGTCGCTGAAGAAGGCGAACGTGATGTCGGCGGGCGAGGCGGCGCTGTACGGCGGCTGCGACCCGACGCGCGACGTGCTGGGCCTGCCCTCCACCTACACCATCGGCCCCGCGGTGGTGGGCTCCTGGTCCACCATCACCTGCACCCTGACGCTGACGCCCATCGTGGGCTCCACCTTCACGGTGGGCCAGCTGCAGCTGGCGCTCGACTCGGTGCGCTACTACAACCTGGACCGCTACAACCCGTCCAACTACTCCACCTCCGGCCCCGCGCTGGCGCGCCTCATCCAGCTCACCGTCACGGACGCCGGCTCCGGCGGCCTGGTGTCCACCACCGCCACCTCCGCGCCGCTGGGCGGCGCCGTGCGCATGACGCTGGTGGACGACCCGCCCTACTTCGTGCCGCGCGTGCTGTACACGCCGGGCGGCATGGGCTCAAGCACCAACACGACCGCCAACATCTTCAAGTACAAGGCGGAGGACGGCGTGTACTACAACGTGCGCAAGACGGCGCTGGCGTTCTCGGCGGAGGGCACCGCCGTTGTGCAGTACACCTTTGACCTGGACTTCCTGCCGGTGGCGGGCCAGCTGGGCGTGTTTGCGGGCGGCGCGCTGGTGGACTACGACACGCTGACGCCCATGCCGGCGACGGAGCCGCTGGGGCTGTCGTTTGTGGACACGGACGGCAACCCGGCGTCGCCGGTGGGCATCACGGCGGTGGCGGTGTACTCCAACATCACGACGTCGCAGCTGACGATCAACGTCACGGAGCCGATTCCGAGCACGGGCGTGCTGGGCGTGCGCCTGGTGTACGGCACGCATGGCCCCAACACGACGCTGTGGTTTGACGTGCGCGAGCGCAAGTGTATCGCCACGCCCGGCTTCTCCACGCTGGTGGACATCTCGGACGCCGACATGTGCGCGAGCCTGAACGCCACGAAGGTGAACGCGACCGGCGCCACGCTGCTGCTGGGCGACTACGCGTCGGCGGCGGCGTACCTGTCGGACAAGATGACGACGCTGGTGGCGGCGGGCATGCCGCTGGAGGACATCGTGACGGCGATGGCGGTGGACCGCTCCGCCAAGGCAGGCATCGTGAATGTGGTGGTGCCGGTGAACGCGTTCTCCGCGCCCGGCGGCTCCCTGGACATTGGCCTGCGCCCGGCGTCGACCGCCACGCTGGCGCTGCTGCAGGCGCCGCCCAACGGCGGCGTGCTGGACGCCATCAACTCCGTGTCGCTGACGCCCGACTGCGCCGCCTTCAGCCCCGCGCTGTCCTTCTGCCAGTTTGCGGGCGACACGCCCGCCAACTTCAAGCGCTCCCTCATGATCGCGTCGCTGGTGGACTGCCGCGACCCGTCCAAGGGCTTTGGCGCGTGGCAGCCGGTGGAGGGCGCGTCGTTCAACCCGGTGACGGGCGAGGTGTGCGGCAAGATCTCGCACTTCTCCGTCGTGTCGCCCATCATGGTGCCCGTGCCCGTGTCGCCCACCGTGAGCAAGACCATCCTGATGGGCGGCTCCTGCCCCAACGACTGCTCCGGCGCCGGCTACTGCCGCACGTCCGGCAAGTGCGCCTGCTTCGCGGGCTTCTCCGGCTACGACTGCTCGCAGCGCGCGTGCCCGGCGGCGGGCTCGTGGGACCGCGCGGACGGCGTGGTGCACAAGCCCACCGAGTGCTCCAACCGCGGCGTGTGCGACGCCAAGGTGGGCGCGTGCAAGTGCTTTGACGGCTTTGAGGGCGCGGCGTGCCAGCGCACCACCTGCCCCAACGACTGCTCCGGCAACGGCCGCTGCCGCTTCCTGAAGGACCTGCCCGCCGTGGTGGCGTCGGGGTACAAGTCGTGGGAGACGGAGCGCCTGCAGGCGTGCGTGTGCGACGGCGGCTACACCGGCCCCGACTGCTCGCAGCGCGTGTGCCCGTTCGGCGACGACCCGGAGACGTCGTGCTCAGAGGGCGCGCGGCAGGTGCAGACGGTGACGGTGGACTTTGGCTCCCTGCCGGCGGGCGTGTCCAACCCCGCGGCGTTTGGCCTGGCGGACACGGACGACATTGCGCTGTCGTTCACGGCGGTGGACGGCTCCACCTACGTGACGCCCGCCATCCACGGCATGTTTGACGCCACCAACGGCGCCGACAACGTGGCCAAGGCGCTCAAGTCGCTGCCCTCGTTTGCGGTGTCGGACGTGACGGTGACGCAGGCGCTGGAGGCGGACAAGCACGCCGTGTCGTACGCCATCACCTTCGACGGCACCTCCCTCGGCTTCGCGCTCACCGCGCTGGCCAACGCGCGCCTCACCTCCGCCGGCAACACGGTGTCCGGCAACCAGCAGCTGCTGCAGTGCGTGGTGGGCAACTACAACACGATGGGCTGCCAGGCGGCGGGCTGCCGCCCGCTGTTCAAGCAGATGCGCCTGCTGTCCGCGCCCTCCTCCGGCGTCACCATCACGCCCACCGCCATCCTGCGCCAGCCCGCGCCGCTGTCGCCCGGTGACTCCACGGTGGCGGTGTGGGGCGTGAGCGTGGTGGTGACGGTGGCCATGCGCCCCGAGACGGGCACCAAGACGTACTCGGCGGTCAGCCAGGTGTACGGCTACGCCACCGGCTCGTCGGCGGACGCGGAGACGGTGGACGAGACGCCCATCCCGCCGGACGCGCTGGCCAACAACGTGCCGCTCGTGTACGGCCTCGCGGTTAGCTTTGACGCCACGGTGGCGGTGGGCTCATACGAGTTCAAGTGGCGCCTGCCGTCCTGCTCCGTGGTGGAGACGCAGGCGGCGGGCGACAGCTTCGAGGCGCTGGAGTGCTCGCGCCGCGGCCTGTGCGACCGCAAGCTGGGCCAGTGCAAGTGCTTCTCCGGCTACGCGGGCGCCAACTGCGGCACGCAGACGGTCATCGTGTAACGCAGCACACAGCCACAACCACAACACATCTTTTTCTTCCTCCCCCTCCCTCTCCCGTTGTACCGCCTCGTACCGTCGTCCCTCCCGTCGCGTGGCGGGGGTTGTGTAGGTGGTGGTGGCGGCGTCGCCCCGCCGTTGCCAACTGCCAGCCCCACACGCACGCGCCCCTCCCCCCCTCCCTGTGTTGTGTGTTCCTTGTTTTGAACTACTTGCTTGCCTTGCATTACTGGTATCTAATTATGATCACAAGTGAATTGTGCCGCTGCCGCCTTGAGAAGCGGCGCCGTGCCGCGGCCGCACCTTCACCGCCGTGCCGTACGCCAAGACGGTCACGTGCAGGCCGGCAATCAGGCGGTTCATGGTGGAGGTGGTCTCAAACCGCACCCCCACCACCCCGCTCGCGCCCATGCTCCGCGCGTGCGTCACCAGCTTGTCCGCCGCCGCCGCGGTGGCGGCATTCAGCAGCTGCGGGTGTTGGGGTGGGAAGGGGGTGATTCAGCGTGGCAGCGCAGCAACAAACGACAGGTCAACAGCAGCAACGCCGACGTACGTGTGAGTAGTATGTCGTCTCGCCGCCCCATACGCGCAACACGGCGGCAACCAGGTCCTTCACGACGTTGACGCTGCGGACTGCGCGGCGCGGGTGAGGGCACAAACGTGGCGCGAGGTGTGCGGCATTGAGTAACTAAGGAGACGGCGCACGTACCGTCGCCAGCGGACACGACGCCCACCTCTTCCACAATGTCATAGTGGTCAAACGCCTGCCGCGTTGTGACCAGGAAGGGGTGGCTGCCTGCACGCTCCCCCGTCGTGTTGTGCAGCCCGGTGGACGACACCATCGGACGCACGACGGTCGGCGTGGCCGTTGGCGCTGGCGCTGCCGCCGCCATGGCGCTGGCTGTGGATGCCGCCCGCACCGCCGCTGCTGCTGCTGCCGTTGATTCAGTTGCAGCGGCAGCAGCATGCCAGTGCAGCGGCATTGTGGGCGGCAGTGGTGCGCGCAGTGACGGCAG
>ERZ778022.4103-NODE-4103-length-12846-cov-4.276992_pt1 | contig 12846 bp, 18 predicted proteins | sample MGYA00375752_ERZ778022 | MGnify/ENA primary metagenome ERZ778022 (study PRJEB29350, sample SAMN05389826) | bioreactor metagenome | isolation source: Thiocyanate bioreactor | place: South Africa: University of Cape Town | collected 2014-04-04 ... | reverse complement strand
AGCCTTTATTTTATCCGCAATTGTTTGCGCCGAGTTCATGTCAAGCCTTCCAAACCAATAATAGTATTGCTCGTAAAGAGCAGGTACAAAAGATGGGTTAGCTGCAATAGCCTTATCCAAACGCTCCATATACATAGGATAATTTCTTTGGGATTTAAAAATCAACGCTTTTCTGTACTCTGCCTGGGCAAAGGTTGGGTCATACATTAAAGCTTCCTGGTACAACTCAAACGGACGGCTTCCTTCACCCGGTTTTTGTTTGCGTAAGGCATCACCCAGGTTTACAGCGATATCGGCCAGAAGTTGCTTATTTTGATTTTTTTCTTTTACACTTTTTTCCAGCGCATAGGCCTCTTCTAATTTCTGAACGCCAAAATTAATATCGCCAACTTTTTCCACGTTATTAAACTCCCTTGCAATCGCAGCACCTACCGCGTTCAGCACCTCTGCTTTATTATTCTTGTTTGCAGCAGCAACCGCAGCATCGAAACTTTGCCGTGCTTCGGCAGCTTTGTGGCCGTCTAACAACAACTGACCCTTAGCTGCAAGTAAAAACGGGTCATTTGCGTTTGCTGATAATGCTTTGCTCACAACGGCATTTGCTTCTGCAATGTCATCGTGGTCAATATAGGCTTTAGCAAGCCAGTAAGCACCTTCGGGATTTCCCGTCTGTGATTTTAGAATATTAACTGCCTCGAATAACTTCCCATCAAAATAGGCCTTTTTACCATCCTGAACAGATTGGGCAAATACTCCTGAACTTAATACCAGGCCAAGTGCCGCCAAACGTATTGTTTTGTTGATCATTTTTCTACCTTGTTTTTAAGATTGTAAATATAAATTTTAGTTTGTTATCGATTTTAGTACCGTGCCTCCCTTATAATAAAATTTTTTCTCCCGGGCATTAAATAAGCTCTTTTAAATATCAACTGGCCGATATCCCCTACAATAAATTCTGCAAAACCTGTGCCCAACCCCCGGTGGCCTTCTTTTAAAATATAACCTAAGTCTCTCGTCATTGGATATCTTTTCCCAAAAATGTTGGCCTGCACAGGAAAGATATATTTTCCATCTTTATCGTTGCTTTCAATGTAGGCAATTTTGACTTTTTTAAGAAAACTCTTTTGCTGCGCATCGTCTTTGCTGCCCACCCAGGTGACACCCACAAAACCAACAGCATCGGGGTGAGTGGCCACATAATTTATAACAGAATCACTGGTTCGCGCCGCAACTGCCTTGCTTGATAATGCCTCACCGCGTAAAACGGAGTCCATCAGGTACCTGACGGTGCTGGTAGCTGTTACGCCGTCAAACACCGGCACTTTTGATTTAGGATAATTCCCCGAAAGAATGTTTTTGATATCGGGCATACTAAACATATCATCGCCTGAAGAGGGATTTACGAGTACGGCTACCGCATCCCTTGCCACCGGCAACTGTGTTATTTTTACTTTTAATGAATCCACTACACCGATCCTTTCGGGCTCAGTAAGTTGATAGGTGGATATTATCATCCGTACACTATCATTCCAAAGATCTTTTATACAATCCGCCTCAGGCTTGTATTGCACATTTATTTTTGTGCGCTGGTTGTTGCTTTCGTACACTTTTACAAGCTCGTCAACAACTGGCCTGAAAGATTCATCGGCGCTGATTGTTATTTCGCCCCGGGTAGGAGTATCAGGTATTTCAGCATTTTTTTCTTTAAAAGACCGGCAGGAACCAAACGTTGCCGCAACCAGAAACAACCATGCCGAAACCCTGCCAAGCACCATCTTTTTAAACGGAACTTTTTCTATAACCCTTGTAAATTTTCCAGATGCCATATAAAATTGCGATAGCCCCAAAAGCTATCATTAACGTTTCTGCCTTAAATTTCACAAAACATACAATACCTAAAATAATAAAAACAACCCCAAAAACATAATCTAAAATGGACCCCGCTGCCATGGCTCGCTTGTTTCTTTCATTTTCATAATCTTCTGAGGTCTTATTTACCATTTTTAAAAGTTGAGGCTGAAAAGTAATGATTTTTTCTATTAGACACGAAATATTTACAATTTCATAAAAAGTAAACGGGTTTTACCAATTATTAACGATCTCTTAAACCATTGATTAAAACAGGGTATAACCGCTGATTTAGACGGCTTTTACGAAACAATACGAACCGTTTTCCATGCAAAAACAAATAATGTTAATTTTGAGCGCAGATGTATTTGGTTAAAACTCCCCGCTGGCTGAAAAGCCTTTTCAGCAATTACATGTGGCATATTTCGGCTACGCAAAAGGTGCTGTATTTAACTTTTGATGATGGCCCTCACCCCGTTGCAACACCGTTTGTACTTGATGAATTAAAGAAACATGAGGCGAAAGCCACTTTTTTTTGTATTGGCAAAAATGTTTTGGAAAATGACGCAGTTTATCAAAGAATCATCGCAGAGGGGCACACGGTTGCAAACCACACTAATAACCATTTGAACGGGTGGAAAACGACCGACGAAATTTACGTGGATAATATTTACGAAGCATCGAAACACATCAATAGCCGGCTCTTCAGGCCTCCGTATGGCCGGATAAAAAAAAACCAGGGGCGCGCGTTGCTGGCTAAAGGATTTAAAATTGTTATGTGGGATGTGCTAAGCGGAGATTTTGATATAAACCTTTCACCGCAGAACTGTTTAAACAATGTGGCAGGAAACTCAGTACCGGGGTCCATTATTGTTTTTCATGACAGCGAAAAAGCTTTTAAGAATATGAGCTATGCACTACCCCGGGTTTTAAACTTTTTTATTGAAAAAGGATTCAGGTTTGAAGCGCTTAACGGATTAAGTTTTGAAAAGGGAGGGCCTGAGTGAATACCCAAGCCCGATTTTTAATCCGTACCCTATGAAAACTTGCTGTGAAGTTATTAGGTTTTGAAGAAATAAGCAAAAAAAATACTGTTAATGTATTTAACGTTTAAAAAAAATCAGAATACCAATGTTTATTGACACACATTCCCATATTTACCTGAAAGAATTTGAAATTGATAGTGCTGAAATGCTTGAAAGAGCGGCGGCAGCAGGTGTAAGCACAATACTCATGCCCGCAATCGATTCTGAGACTCACAATTCTATGATGACAATGGAACACAACTCACTTGTGAGATGCCTGAGCATGATAGGATTGCACCCCTGCTCAGTAAATGACACTTTGGAGAATGAATTGGCGATCGTGGAATCACTTCTCCAACAGCGAAAATTCATTGCCATTGGTGAAACAGGGCTGGACTTTTATTGGGATCTTACTTATAAAACCCTGCAATACCGGGCATTTGAGCGCCAAATAGAATGGGCAATTGCTTACGACCTCCCGATCGTCATTCATAGCCGGCAATCAACCGATGAATGTATCGAGGTGATCAGTAATTACAACGGGAGAGGACTGAAAGGTGTATTTCATTGTTTTGGCGGTACTCAGGAGCAGGCAACAAAAATTATTGAGCAAGGTTTTTTTCTTGGCATCGGGGGCGTTTCGACTTTTAAGAAGTCAGGATTGGATAGGACGTTAAAAAGTGTTTCCCTGGATAATATAATTCTCGAAACCGATGCGCCTTACCTCGCACCTGTGCCCTTTCGGGGAAAGCGAAATGAACCCGCTTATATTCCCTACATTGCCCAAAAGCTGGCTGATGTAAAAGAAATCGGTATTAGGGATGTTGCGGCTATCACCACAAAAAATGCCGAAAAACTGTTTAGTTTAGCTGTATAAACCTGTATCTTTGCCACCCAAATTTAGGAGACCTGCTCGAGTGGTTGAAGAGGCACGCCTGGAAAGTGTGTATACCCCTAAAGGGTATCAAGGGTTCGAATCCCTTGGTCTCCGCTTATTTGCTAACAAATATTAATGAACCGCTGTTAATTATTTGATTTTCAGCGATTTTTTATTTTAAGTCCTTTACAAAATTCTTCAAAATCACATGAAATTTGGTTGAACTATTCGTTGAATTCGACTTTTAGCAGGCAAACAGTTCAACTAAATCCGCTGAAACCCTTGCTTGATAAGGTGTTCAAAAAATGAACATCTTGTTTTGGCTGTTTTGGAATATTGGATACTAAGTTATTACTTTAAACGACCTAAAATGAACAAAACATTTTCCGGGTTTTTCTTTCTCAGAAGAAAAGTAGGAATTTCAGTAAAAGTATACCACCGTTTCAGTGCAAAGTATTATGATAAGGCTTCAAAAAGAAAGTTATTTAGATCCCAAAAATTTTGATACAATACGTATTAACGAAAGGCGAAAATTATGGATTCAACTATGTAATGAGAATAATTCTAAAAATTTAGTTGAAGAACTTTACATTAAAAATGCCATTTATTACAACCGCAAACCACCAATAAGAAGCACAAATAATTTGATAAAGGAATATAGTTATACGAATAATAAAAACTATCGTTTACAGCTTCATCCGTTAACAACAACGACTGTAAATGCAAATTTGGTTTTTGAAATTGGACAATGTAAAGGAACTTACAATGGGAAGTATATTCTTGTTTGGGAAAAAGACTCCGATGGGAAATAGAAAATAATGGTTGATTCGAATATATAAAAAACATCGCCTGACGAACAGGGATTGACATTGTTCGGAAATTTGAAAATCGCCCGCTGGGTTTTTTAGTTAGCTTTTTCACGATGCGACATCCTTTTGGAAAATTAAGAAGGCACAGGCGCAACCCCTACCTTCAGTATTATTTGTTATATGTGAATCCTCCTAAATCAAACATTTCCCGCATTAAAATTTATCATCCACGAAGTGCCAAAGCGGTCTCTCAGGCTGCCGTAATAATCACCCCAAAACTGGTCTTCCATTGGCATTTCAACCTGGCCGCCTTCTGATAATTCGTTAAAAAGCCTGTCAGCCTCTTCACGGGAATCGGGATGGATACTGATGTAACTGTTATCGCCGATTTTAAAAGGGCCGTTGCCAAAGCCGGGCATCGTGTCAGAGCCCATCAACACTTCATTGCCGATGTTAATGGCCACGTGCATTACGCGGTTCTTTACATCGTCAGCAATGGGTGGCATACCTTCCTGAGGAGGAATATCGCCAAACCTCATCATTCCGAATTGGTTAAATTCTGTCTTAAAAACCTTCTTGTAAAAGTTAAAGGCTTCTTCGCATTGTCCGTCAAAGTTCAAGTAGGGATTGAGTTTCATAATTTTTTGTCTTAAATGATTCAATAAGTTTACCATTTCAAAGTTAGCTTCAATATTACATCTCTAACTTATCTTATGGCAAGAAATATAGCTTCATTATGAACAATTTGTTATTTATGGAAAACATACATTTGCAACATGCCGGAAAATTTTCCCGACCTAAGAACAGTAAAAATTACGCGCTACGTAACGCCGCTGCGCGAGGGAGGCTCATTACCCGCCATTGTGGAAGCCGATGACGGATTTTTGTACGCATTGAAATTTCGCGGCGCGGGGCAGGGTGTAAAAGCGCTGATAGCAGAATTCGTTGGCAGTGAAATTGCAAGGGTTTTAGGTTTGAAAGTTCCCGAATTGGTTTTTGCAGATTTAGATGAAGCTTTTGGCAGAACAGAACCCGATGAAGAAATACAGGACCTGCTAAAAGCCAGCACAGGCCTCAATCTTGCGTTGCATTACCTGAGCGGCTCCATCACTTACGACATTGCAGTAAATCAGCCTGACTCTTTGCTTGCATCAAAAATTGTGTGGCTGGATGCTTACCTGCAAAATGTTGACCGCACCGTGCGAAACCCTAACATGCTTTTCTGGAATAATGCGCTCTGGCTGATAGACCACGGCGCATCACTTTTTTTCCATCATAATTGGGATAACAGGGAACAGTACATTTTGAAACCATTTGTACAGGTGAAAGACCACGTGCTGTTGCCTTTCGCAAATGATTTGGAAGAAGCAAACAGGTTGAGCAAGGATCAATTAACGCCTGAAAAAATTAGCAGCATTGTGAATGCAATACCTGAAGACTGGCTGCAATGGAAGGAAGGCGCTTCGCCCGGGGAGATCAGGGATTTTTATATTCAATATCTTGTTGAAAGGAGAAAGCAATCGCATCATTTTTTAAAAGAGGCACAAAATGCAAAAGAAACATTTATATGAATACGCCGTGATACGCATTGTGCCCCGCGTGGAGCGTGAGGAATTTGTGAACGCAGGTATTATTTTGTTTTGCAAGAAAGCAAAATTTTTGAAATGTATTTATACCATTGACGCATCTCGCCTGCGCGCAGTTTTTCCCGAAATTGATATTGATGTGATTCAAAAAAATTTAGAAGCGTTTGAAAATATTGCCCACGGTAATGCTAAGGGAGGGCCTATTGCAAAACTGGATGTACCTGAAAGGTTTCGCTGGCTAACCGCTTCGCGAAGCACTATTATTCAAACAGGCAAAGTACACCCCGGCCTTGCCGAAGACAATGAAAATATTATACAAAGATTGTTTGATGAGTTGGTGAAGAACGGGTAATCTGCGACAATAATCGGAATCTGGTGTTACGGGAGAACATCCATCAATTTTTCCCGGCATTTTCCAAATCTGCAATTACAATTTTTTTCATTTGCATCATTGCCTGCATGGCTTCCGGCTTTTGAACGAGCTTTCCAATATTTTCAGGAATGACCTGCCAGCTCAGGCCGTATTTGTCTTTCAGCCAGCCGCATTGGCTTTCAGTGCCGCCGTCCGCAGTCAGTCCGTTCCAATATTTATCAATTTCCTGCTGGTCTTTGCAGTTCACAACCAGCGACACGCCTTCGGTGAAATTGAATTTGTGATCGTAAGAACTGTCCATGCACATGATAGTTGTGCCTGCAATATCAAACTGTGCGTGTTGTACGTTGCCAGGCGCATCGCCGCCGCCTTCAGCGTATTCCATTATTCCCTGAACTTTCGAATCGGGAAATATTCTTGTGTATAAATCAATCGCCTCTTTGGCCTTGCCGTTATTATTTCCGTTGAACATTAAAGTGGGTACATATTTTTCAAGTGCGCCGCCACTTTCGCCGGTGTATAGCTGCCAGTTAACGCCGTACTTATCTGCCAGCCAACCGTATTTTTTACTGAAAGGATAGTCGCCAATATCCATGAGCGCCGTACTCTCCGGTATGAGTTTAGCCCAAAGCGCTTCTACTTCTTCTGCATTTTGAAATACCCCCATCAAAGAGATGGAAGGATTAGGCTTGAAAATATCGCCGCCGTTTAACAACATTATTTTTTGGCCTTCAATTGCTATCATTACAACAACCGGGTTTTCATCAATGATTTTTGTATTCGGGAAAACGCTGCTGTAATATTCCGCCATTTCCTTTGCATTATTATTGCACCAAATACAGGGATAAATTTTGTTTTGCATGATTCAAATTTTTAATGATTTATGAATTCTTTCGGAAACTTATCTGAGATCAGATTTGGGCTGAGTTCATGTTCCAGCCAGGCTTTCATGCCATCCAGTACTGTGGTAAAGCCACCTGTTGTATCTATAATTTTGGAGATTAGGGCATCGCCGGTTTGCGCAAAACCATAATTTTTTATCACAACATAAGTTGAATTACCATCAGCTGATGAGGTAAAGCTGAAATCAACTGATTCCTTTGGTTCGCCCCAGTCAAAAGATATCAATTTATTTTCAACAATCTTTTTGACTGCGACATCTGCTGATGCACCATACATTTCCCATTGCCAGGTAACAGTTTCTCCTTCTCTTAATTTACCGGTTGATTTTGTAAACCAGAAATTAGTGGTAATCGCCGGGTCGATCATCGCATTAAAAACTGCTGCAGCCGGGCGGCGGATAAGCATCTGGCATTCGACAACAATATTATTCATGAGTTTTACTTTTCTGAAATTTGCTTTGCCCTAAATTTAACCATTTTCGAAATCAACGAACCCGGTAGTTTTTGATCGTAAGTGAACTGTACCGCACCTTTGCTTGATTTGTAGGCGGATAATTCTTGTTTAAATTCATTGATGGGCGAAGGGGTTGGATAAAAACCCACATGATTCTTATTCGCAGCAAAATACGCTAATGGTTTGCCTTCAAGTTTATAGGCAGGCATTCCATAACTAATACCGGCGACGGCCTTGGGAGCGGCTTTTTCAATTGTTTGTTTCACCGTAAACAAAACCGCCTGAATGTCTTTGTCGAATGAAGCAATGTAGGAGTCGATGTCTTTAAAATTCTTCATCTTTTAGTTTTTAAAATCAAGCCCTTCTTTTTTTAGCGCAGCCCCAAGTTTGGGAATTGATGAAGGGCCAATGCCGTGCAATGCTAAAACTTCCTTTTTGGAATGCTGCGAAAGTATTTTTAAACTACTCATTCCGGCAGTTTGCAGTGCGCGGACTGCCGGTGCAGAAAGGCCTGCCATAAAGCCTTCTGTTGGCTTTTTTGCCGCTTCGCAAACAGGGCAGGTGGGGCAATCACTACTTTTATAATATTGATGACCCTTGGGGCAGGTTCTTAATATTTTTTTCAACGTCCGCATACGGCCAAAGCGATTTAATATTTTATGTGTTCATCAACATCGTATTTCATGCCCTTGTAACCCAGCACGCGCCGCATCAACCCTATCTGCCCAAAAAGATAGTCTTCACGGCCGATGCACATGCCTACCATATTCAATTTATTCTCCGGCACGAAAGAAACATTCATACCAAATTCATAGGCCTCATTTAATTGTTGATCTGTAACCGCGAGTAATTTTTGATAAACCAAAGGAGATATTTTATGCCATTCTTTTTTGAGTTCTTCCAGTGAAGGATATTTTAAAGATGTATCGAGCGCCTTTGCATCTTTAAATATTTCTTCGTTTGGATCTTTATCCTCAATACCTAAAACATTTGCCAGCCAATAGCGGCAATTCACGAGGTTGCCCACCATCCAAATGATATGATTAGTAACATTCTCAATTCTTATCACGGCATCTTCTTGTGAAATACCGTCCAACGCATTGTTGAAAGATTGTGAATGCATTCTGTACGCCGGAATGATGATGTCTAACTTTTTTGAAACCGGATTTTCCATAATAAATATTTTTAGATTTAGAAAAAAATTTTCGCCCGTTTAGAGTACAGGCATTCTTATATGCTTATTTTTCCGCAAGCTTCTTCACTTCTTCAAAACCTTTCTCAAAACCGTAGCGCATGTGCTCTTCATACTCAGGCATTGCTTCAACAAAACCGGTAAGCGTTGTAGCGCCGTCAACCTCGCTCAACTCATAACCTTCCTGTGCGCCAATGGCTTTTTTCACTTCTTCACTATCGTAATCTTCCGCGCCATCTTTTATAACCCCTTTGGCGCTAAATATTAATTCATAAGGCTCGTTCAAACTTGTGATCGTATTAATCATTCCCATCTTTCCGTCAGCATCCACAAATTTTGCAGTGCCGCCTACCTTCCATTCGTTTACGATCATTTTAGAACCCGGCGAAAAATGTTGGGTCCATTCACTATAACTTTCATCGCTCCAAAGAACATCCCAAACTTTTTGGGCCGGAGCGTTAATTTGTTTTTCAAACCTGAGTTTTTTCATCCGTATATATTTTTATGCCCGCCCAGCTGATTGCCGTTCGGACGGGTTTCAATGGCCGCATGTAAGCCTGTGGGCAGCCAAATATTCACACCGTTGGTAAACAAGGCTTGTTTATGGTTACTTCATAACGATTCTTTTTTTATTGGTTCGTAATAAAGTGTAACGGTACCACCGGCAAAAGTTTTTGTTTTTGTGAGCGTAAAAACGGTGCGCTGGGCAATATCTTCAAATAACGGTAAACCACCACCTGCTACAACTGGGTGAACACAAACCTGAAATTCATCAATCAAATGGAGGTTGATCAGTTGAATAATCAAACTTCGGCTGCCCACTAAAATATCTTTGTTTGATTGTTGCTTAAGTTCTAAAACCGTTTCCTCAAGGGGCCTGCCTGCCAGCGTTGCGCTTTCCCAATCGATATTTTTACAGGTGCGGGAAAAAACCATTTTTGGAACTTTATTCATTACTACCGCAAATTCGTCAGTTGCTTTTTCGCCGGTCGGATTCTTCGCTACCGCTTTCCAGTAAGTCATCAGTTCGTAAGTGATCCTTCCATATAATACGGCACCAGCCTTGCTTAAAAGATGGGCGTAATGCTGATGCAATTCCTCATCAGGAATACCCGCTGTATGATCGCAAACACCATCGAGTGTCATATTTGTTGCGGCAATTATTCTTCCCATTTTATTAATCTTTTCAATTGTTAGTACTTAGCCATCACGGCGGAATTACAACATCCCCCAAAATAATCTTTGAGCTACTTTATTTTTCCTTCTTTGCCCAATAATCTTCTGCAATATCCTATCTGTCCCGAATGGTATATTTCGTGCAACGCAAGCCCGGCCAAATCTTTTTCTACCGTTGAGAGATCAGCATTTCTAACCGTCTCGTTTATCTTTTCAAAAGATTTATTGAATAATATTTTCAGGTCTTCAAAAAGAATAAACAATTTTTTATGGTCAATGGCTTTTATTCCACGAGAATAGCATTTCATTTTTTCTTCGTCCCATACCGGTTCCGCGCCCATCAATTTCAGTACAAGATTTCTGCCGTAAATTATATGGCCCAGCAACCAGTTTACGCAATTAGCGCCTGAGTGAAATAATAAGGATTCTTCATTTGTAATGTCTTCAGTGTTCTTGTTTACCACTTCATCATTAAAACCTAATTGTATCAGAAAAAAATCATTCGTGTTCATCCTATTAATTTTCATTTTCAAGAATAAAATTACAGTAATGACTTACAAAACCACTTGCCATAAGACAAGAAACATTTTAAACGAATAAAGCCATCTCAACCGAGATAGCTTTTCAACTCTTTTTTGCATCACGCGTGCGCCACATGGCGCCTGGCCAAACGAGGGAATTTTTTCTTTGAGCGATTGTTAGAACTTCCAAAATCGCTTCCCCTTATTCTAACCCCCTCTTTAAAGTGTTATTCTTTTGCCATATTTGTCATGGTTACCGGCTTTTCTAATAATACCAGCCGCTTATAATTTTTACTTTACCGATCCGGCACGATCATCAAACCCTTCATTACGGCGGCGGCACCAGGAGCGCAATTTTTCCTTTTCATCGTCTGACATATTCATCATCCTGTTGCGCAGATTGCGTTGTTTGCCAAAACCACCCCCGCGCCGGCCGGGCCCCCGAAACCCAAAAAGTATTTTACAAAGCAACAGCAGCCCCATGGCCTGCCAATATGTTACCTGTTTAAACGTTGTAATATCCGTGATAATGTTATTCCATAACAGCATCACGATAAAACTTAACCCAAATACCGCAACCACCGGTATTAAAAAAAATAATCTTCGTTTTTGCATGGCTATCTGTTTAATAAAAGATCATTATATAAATTCAACAATTTTTTTCGTAAATATTTTACAGCATATCCTTTACGGCTGATTATGGTTTTTAGGTTCTCTGCCTGTTCATCAGCAATCTGCTGAAGTGTTTTATCTTCCAACTCATTTTGAACAAAAACAAGGCGCTGGCTTTCGGGCAACTCGTCAAGCGAAGCAAGCAGCTCTTTCCAAAATTCCTTTTTTAAAAGTTCAAGGTCTGCATTGTTTGAGGCGCTCGTAAACAAAACCTCACGAATAAACTGCACACCGTCCCGGTCTTCTGATGCCACTTCTTCAAATAGCGCCGACCCCTTTTTTCGATACAGGTCAATAATTTTGTTTTGCGAAACCCTGTAAAGCCAGCTATCTATATTCACTACTTCTTCAATGTTAGAAAGATTACTTAGCTGGTACCAAACGTCCTGCATTACATCTTCAGCGTCCTCAAGGCGGTTCACCCGTTTTCGTACGAACGCAAACAGTTGCTGCCCGTATTTTTTAACTGCCTGTGAAAGTATATTTTGCCTGCTTTTTTGTTCCACTGAAATATTGATGACGGCGGTCATACATTTAAAGACGAAGCACCACCATTATTACTTTAAAAGGCAGTAACTTTTTGCCTACAACCTCGATAAATCCCTGGCTTCAATTAATAGTTCGGTTGTGATGCGGCTCATATTATGAAACAGGATTGTTTTACCGCCTGCACCTGCTACCTTTTCAATGTAGATATCTGACTCTATTTGTTTTGCCTTTTCAACCACATCAGCATCGCATTCAATACCCGATAATTCGTCGGCAGCACGATCAAGCACCCAGCTTAATTTTTTGTAAGTTTTTATAGTGTCCGGTGTAAAATCGTCATCAGATTTATGTATACCGAACGCTGAAATGTACGACAACAACGCATGGTTAAGATAAGTGAGGTTAAATGCTTTATCCTGAAAAGCCCTTTTACTTTTAGGCTCCAACCGCATTCCTTTCCAGGCTTGCGTAAGAGCTCTATCCGCATTGTGGGCGCGCCTCCTGTTATGTTGGTATTCTTCCTCCCCAATATTTGGCAGGTACACACTGTCGAAATAACGTCTGTTTTGTTTTAAAGCGTTTAAAAGCAGTTCAGGCAGTTGCTTGTACTGCCAATCGGGCCATAAAAACCTAACAACGACAAACACGATTACAGAGCCGATCAAAGTATCTATTAGCCGCGGAAGCATTGCAGCCTCACCTGAATCGCCCTGAATATTAAACGAAGCCAGCACAAAGACTGTGATGAACACAACCGCAACCGTATAGTCTTTTTTTAACCAGGCGAAAAAAGCGTAAATAGACACAAGCGACAACACAACCCCGCCCGCTTTTGTGGGTAAAATCGGTGCTAATAAAATTCCTAAAACCACACCGGTCAAGGTACCGGCAACCCTGTGAAGCAATCTTTGCCTTGTGGCGG
>ERZ778022.4102-NODE-4102-length-12846-cov-5.311625_pt1 | contig 12846 bp, 5 predicted proteins | sample MGYA00375752_ERZ778022 | MGnify/ENA primary metagenome ERZ778022 (study PRJEB29350, sample SAMN05389826) | bioreactor metagenome | isolation source: Thiocyanate bioreactor | place: South Africa: University of Cape Town | collected 2014-04-04 ... | reverse complement strand
CTCCTCTCCTCCACTCCCCTCCTCCGCCTCCAGACCCTCCTCGTCATGTCCCCGCTCCCTCTTCCACCTCCTCCCTTCTCTCCTTCCCCATGCCTCCACTCCCTCCTCTTCCTCCTCCTCACTCCTCCCTCTCCTCCCTCTACCTACCCCTCTCTGCTCTCTACTGGCCGTACTACCCTCTAATCAAACAAATCAGCGCGGGCGCGGGCGCAACCATACGCACCGTAATACGCAAACACCCGTAGATAGGCGCGGATTGCAGCATGAAAATGGCCGCGCCGACGCGCCGTGCGCATTTACGCAACTGTCAATGTTGCCTCTCGCTGCCTACTGCCGCCGCAGCCGTGTTAAGGTTAGGGTTAGGGTTAGCAGGTGGCAAGCAGCGAGCAACCTCGGAGGCTGAGCAACTTGAGTCAGCAAGCTGCGGACCTCCGGGACCGGTGGACCGGCACCGGCACTGCTAGCGGCGTGCGCCGGCAGCAGCGCAACAGTATACTGGAGCATGATCGGACGCCGTTTGACGCCGGTGGGCCTCCAACACCCAACACCGGCACAACTCTGCGCGCTGCGCCGGGGTCGCGCCGTCGCGGATCACGGAGGGATAGCGCCGCTCGGCGATTGGTGCAACAGTACAAAGGCAATTCCGGCTGCTGAAGCTGTAGATTCGAAACATTGTCAAACAATACCGGTACCGGTACACCGAAAACAGTCGTTCAACTTGGTGGCGGGCGGCCGTCATGCCGGTAACCCGGTACCGGGAGGCGGCGGCTGCCACAGGCGCACGTAAAAGCCGTCGGCACTGGCGAGGCGGCCGTCTGGCAGCACCACCAGCCCCATTATGACGTCCTCTAGGGGTCCAATCACCGTCGCTGGCGCGCAGGTACTCGCGGGTAGCCGGCACTCATCATCGTCCTGCAATGTCCACAGACGAATGGTGCAATCAAGGGACGCGCTGGCCAGGCGGCCGTCGGGTAGCACAGCCAGTTCGACAACTGCGTTGTCGTGCCCAGTCAACACCTCCATGCAAGTGGCGGTGCCCACGTCCCACAGCCGCACGGTGCCATCTTCCTCGCCGCTTGCCAGCCGGCCGTCCGCCAGCACCGCCAGCGCACGTACCGATGGGTTGTACCCATGACACTTCAGCGTCGCTACACATGCCCGCGCACCCACATCCCACACCCGCACGCTGGCGTCCCACGATCCGCTGGCCAGCCTGCCATCCGGCAGCACCGCGAACGCCGAAACGCGTGCAGTGTGGCCCGCCAGCACCACCACCTCAGCTTCCGGCGCATCCACATCTACAACCCGAATGGCGCCGTCACCGCAATCGGCGGCAAGGCGGCCGTCGGCCAGCACCGCCAGTGCACACACACTTGCAGAGCGCAGGGCTTCCACGGGTGCTGCATGTGTGTCGCCATCGTCACTAACCGATATGATGGTCACACCGCATACCTCTACGGTTGTGCGGCGCGAGCGCTCACAGCCGACCGCCAGCCTGCGACCGTCCGGCAGCGCCGCCAACGCCCACGCCGCGCCACTCACTCCGCTCAGTACCAACGCCGGCTTGCCGCGTTGCCCCACATCCCACACCCGCACCGTGCCACCCTCGTCCCCGCTCGCCAGCCGCCCGTCCGGCAGCACAGCCAAGCAGGTCACAGCGCGGTCGTGGCCCTCCAACGCGCCATCCGCGGGCGCGGCACAGCCACGCGCGCGACAGGCGGCAAGCGTGGCCTCTGAAAACCCCGTGCCCACACTGCGTAGCACCCGCAGCACGGGCAGGTGATCCAGTGTGGCGGCGCTGGTGAGGTGGCGGCATTTCTCAATGGTCAGCGTCACCAGGGACGGTGGCAGGCTTGCCACCAGCGCGTCGCCAATCGGCGTGTCACTCACGCCCAACAATGTCAGCGCTGGCAGGTGCGGGAACACAGCGTCGGGTGTGAGAGCATGGCAGCTCGTTGCCTCCAACGCAACCAGCGACGGTGGCAGGCTTGCAAGCGATGCGTCGTTGCAATCACTGGCGCTGACATCTAGCAGCCGTAGTGCCGGCAGGTGTGCAAAAGTAGGTGATCCCTTGCACCCCGGGAGTATCAACTCCGTCAGGCACGGCGGCAGGGATGCCACCGTGTCTATGTAGATGGCATAGGCGTACTCGCTGTGCAGCACCAGCAAGCGCGGCAAGTGCGCCAACGATGCGCCGCGCGCAAACCTGGTCGCGCCAATGTCAAGCACCTCCAGCGACGGTGGCAGGTTGGCGACTACGGTGCTGCTCAGATCACCGCGGGCGTTCAACAACAACCGCAGCGACGCAAGGTGCCGGAAGTCAGCTGTCGGTGGTAGGTTGCAATGGATGAGTCGAAGTTCGCGCAGCGAAGCTGGGAGACGTTCCACCTGGTCGCCCAAGTCGTCGCACTCAAGCGACTCCAGCGCAGTCAGGTGCGCAAGGCTGGCGCCGGACATCATTGAGCGAGAGTCGCGCATTATCAGCACGCGCAGCGATGGTGCCAGGTGCGCCGACACCGCAGCCGTGTCACGGTTGCCGCAACCGCGAAGGTCCAAGTGGGTGACGCCGGCCAGTGCCTCTGCAGCAACCGGCCACTTGGGTGAGTCTTCCAGGCAGCCACACAGCGCGCCCACGGCGGCCGGCAGCGCCGCGCGCCACCGCACCACATCGAACACGGGTGTGTCCATGTCGCGCCACGGCACACCCGCCACCACGCCCGCCACCGCCGGGCACAGTTGCCGCAGCGCGCCCGTGTCTGCAGTATTGAGGCAAGCAAGGATGGTGGGACCCGTCACGCTGTTGCCTGCCAGCACCTGCACCAGGGGGGCCACAGCGATGGTGGGGGCGGAGCACCGTGCCCGCACGCGCCGCGGCGCCGCTTCTGAGTCGCTGCTGGAAGCCATGGCGCTGCTGAGCACCACGAGGGCGGGGGTGGGGAGGGTGCCGACACAGCGGGTGGCAGGTCGGACTGATGGAACAGTGCCGGTACCGGTACCGGTACCTGGAGGGGTGTTGGATACCAACATAAATTATAAATCGTGTGCAAATTATACGCACACAACAACGGCGCCAACCCAACGGAATGTGTGTTGCGGTGCGAGAGCTGCTAAAATTGGCGCGTGCGCATGCCGCGTGAGCATTTTCCTACAATTGGCAGCATCGTCCCGGTACGGTATCTTTGGTGTGCGACGCTGCGGCCAGTCAGTGGCAGCTGCAGTGCCACGGTTCATGTCGCCCTCGTTGGGTCGGAGACTTGAAGAGGTTTCACCAACACGTCTGTCCGGGTGGGCTCACACGTCCCAAACACGGGTATGACTTGGGGTCAAGGAAGGATAGAAGGATGGAAGCTTGTCGGGCACGGGACACTCCCCGGGCCCTACCAGTACATCATCAGCCCACGAGTACAGGTACCGGTAGGGCCACGAGTGCCACGACTACCACTGTAGGGCCTAGGGAGTGTTTCCTAGCCTGAAGAACCCCGTTCCCTTCTTGCATAGTCCCAAGCTACGCCTTGGAGGAGTGACCTACAGGAGCGGCAGACTTGGATGTGTATCTCTTCAAGTCTCCGTCTGACAAAGGCCGACACTCTAAATTGCGGTGGCAAGCAAACAGATAACGCGCCAACGCCGCGCTGTACAATGGGCATGGAGACGATGACGAGGAGTGACGCCGATCTGTTGTCATGCAACTCACTGCTGTCATTGTGACGGCGCAAATCAAGGTGCAAGCGGCGGCGGCAGCCACAGACGCACGCCTTCGCCGTCGCTACTAGCAAGGCGCCCATCCGGCAGCGTCACCAGCGCGTACGTGCCACTTACCTGGCGCCCAAGCACCATTTCTGTCGCAGAACCCTCCGCCATTCTACTGCCAGCTTCTCGCTGCAGTGACCACAACCGAATCGTGCAACCATGCGACCCGCTGGCCAACCGGCCGTCAGGCAGCGCGGCCATTGCGGTAACAGCAGTCGTGTGCCCGGCTAGCACGCCCACACAGGTGGCGGTGCTCAAGTCCCACAACCGCACTCTGCCGTCCACCCCGCCGCCACTTGCCAGCCGGCCGTCTGCCAGCACAGCCAACTCAGTCATACACCCCCCGCGCCTCACCAGCGTTGCCACACATACCCGCATGCTCAAATCCCACACCCGCACACTGCCGTCCCACGATCCGGATGCCAGCCTGCCGTCTGGCAGCACCACCAGCGCCATCACACGACCGGTGTGGCCCGACAGCACCATAACCATGGCAACCGGTGCATCTACCGGTACGTCCACAACCCGAACGGTGCCGTCGCCGCATCCGGCGGCAAGGCGGCCGTCGGCCAGCGCCGTTAGTGCACTCACATTAGCACTGATCAACCCGCCACTAACGTTGTGGGTGGCTCCCACCCACCATCGCCGGTAAGCGCAATTACACCGACAACGGTGCTCTGCGAATCGTAAGAATTGTAACTGGTGTCATCTACGCAAACCGCCAACCTGCAACCATCCGGCAATACAGCCATCGCTCGCACATGTCTGCGCCCTCCAGTACCAGCACTGACACTGGTAGTCATTGTCAACTCTGGTTCGCCCTGCCGCCCCACATCCCACAACTGCACAAAGCCATCCGAATTGCCGCTCGCCAGCCGGCCGTCCGGCAGCACCGCCAAACAGGTCACAACGCTGCCATACCCACAACACAACAGCAGGCCATCTGCAGGCGCGACACACCCGCGCGCCCGGCAAGCGGCAATCGCTGAAAACGACAGCCCCGTACCCGAACAGTGAAGCTCCTGCAGCGCGGGCACATGGTCAAGTGTGGCGTCGCGGGTTACACAACCGCAGTCCACAATACTCAGCGTCACCAGCGACGGCGGCAGACTTGCGACGAACGCGTCGCCGACCTCTGTGTAGCTCACGTTCAACGCTGTCAGCGCTGGTAGGCGCGGCAACACGGCCGTGGGTGTGAGATTCTCGCACCATGATATATCCAGCGTCACCAGTGACGGCGGCAGGCTTGCAAGCGACTCGTCGTCACAATTACTACTGCAGACATCGAGCGTCTGTAGCGCATGCCAATGTGCAAACGACGGGGACGCCATGCACCCAGGCACCTCTAACTCCAACAGGCACGATGGCAGGGACTCAATTGTGTCTGTGTCGATGGTATCGCTGTAACCGCTGCAAAACACCAGCAGACGTGGCAAGTGCGCTAATGACACGCCAGGCGGCCAACGTGTTTTGCCAACATAAAGCTCCTCCAGCGACGGCGGCAGGCTGGCGACGGTGGCGCTGCTCAGCTCACCAGACTTCCAAGACAGCAACCGCAATGCAACGAGATGCCTATAGTCGGCTGTCGATGGCTCATGATCACCGCAATGAACAAGCCGAAGCACTTGCAGCGACGGCGGTAGAGTAGCCACAATGTCGTCCCCGTCGGCTTCAAAGTCAAGCGACACCAGCTCCGCCAGGTGTGCAAAGCTGGCGCCTGATATCGCATAGAGAGGCTCGCGGACATTCAACACACGCAGCGAGGATGCTAGGTGCTCCAGCACCGCAGCAATAGCAATGGTACCGAACCCGCGCAGTTCCAGATGTGTGACGCCCACCAGTGCAGCTGCCACAGCCGGCTGCTTAATTGGCTCCCATGGCAGGCGGTCTACCCGTGCACCCACCGCCGCCGGCAGCGCTGCGCGCCACCGCACCACATCAAAAACGGGGGTTACCACATCCACCCACGGCACACCCGCCACCATGTCCGCCACCGCTGGGTGCAACCGCCGCAGCGGGCCCGTGTCCGCGGTGTCAAGGCAAGCAAGGACGGCAGGCCCCGTCACGCTGTTGCCTGCCAGCACCTGCACCAGGGGGGCTGGCGTGACCTCGGTGGCAGAGCACCGTGCCCGCACGCGCCGCGGCGCCGCCTCTGAGTCGCTGCTGTCAGCCATGGCGTTGCTGTTGCGCACAACGCGGGGGGTGAGGGGGGGGCAGGCCGTACAGGTATCAGTATCGCGTCCCCCGCAGCAATGGAGCCACCACACGCTGCGATTCTGATACGATGTGCCTGTCCTATATGTCACGAGCCGCTGCAAAAGCTATCGGCAGGTGCAGCTACGACCGTGAGCTCAACCACCGCTTACCAGTACCGGTACCAGTACCGGTACACCCTGCGTCACAGCACCGACAATGGGCGGAAGGGGGTGTTGGATACCAACATAAATTATAAATCGTGTGCAATATATACGCACACTGAGACGGCGCCAATCCACCAATATGCCTATTGCGGTGCAAAAGCTGCTAAAATTGGCGCGTGTGCATGCCGCGTTGCCATTTTCCACTTTTTGGCAGCAGCGTATCTTTTTGGTGTCCGACTCCGCGAGTGCCGCCTCAAGTACCGGTAGGGCAGCGAGTGCCGCCACATGGCGGCCACAAGTACCGGTAGGGCCGCGAGTGCCGCCTCAAGTACCGGTAGGGCAGCGAGTGCCGCCACAAGTGCCACGACTGACACGAGTGCTAACAAGTGCCACGAGTACCGTGAGTGCCGTGAGTGCCACAAGTAGGGCCGACGCTGCCGCGAGTGCCACGAGTGCCACGACTACTGGCACCGACTGCCACGACAACAACAAGGCAGACGATAATGGCCGCCGCTGCAGTCATCGGAGCAGTGACGGTGGCTGTGGCCGCGCGTGGGTGGCGACGCGGACAGCCGCAGCCGCAGCGCGGCCTTGTGCAATGGGTGCGGTGACAATGATTTTGCGCTGGTACCGGTAGATTTGACGTATCGATAGTTATCCGTGGATATTCAACGGTACTGTTCAGGGTTCAGGGGCGCGCCGGTAGCGACACCGCCACATCGCGGTTCCGTCGGTTCCGGGAGGCGCCGCTGGTGGCTGCCACAAGCGTACGTATTCGCCGTCGCTACTAGCAAGACGGCCGTCCGGCAGCGTCACCAGCGCGATCACGGCTTCCCGTTGGGGTCCAAACACCATCGATGGCGCAAAACTTGCGGGAAGCCGGCTACCGGTGATGTCGCGGTCTACTGACCACAGCCGAATGGTGCAATCAAGTGACCCGCTTGCCAGCCGGCCATCAGGCAGGGTGGCCAGTGCGGTCACGGCGCGTGTGTGCCCGGCTAGCACGCCTACGCAGGTGGCGGTGCTCACGTCCCACAACCGCACGCTACCGTTGCCCTCGCCACTTGCCAGTCGGCCGTCTGCCAGCACCGCCAACGCCGTCACAGGTGCCTTGTATCCCGCCAGTGTCACCACACATGTCCATTCGCCCACATCCCACACCCGCACGCTGGCGTCCCATGACCCGCTAGCCAGTCTGCCGTCTGCCAACACCGCCAGTGCCACCACCTTATCCATGTGCTCCGCCAGCACCACCACCTCGGCAGCCGGCGTATCCACACCAGTAATCCAAATGTTGCCGTCGCCGCATCCGGTGGCAATGCGGCCGTCAACCAGCACTGCCAACGACCACACCTCGGCGTCGAGCACACATTTCGCGGCGGTTGCACCTGTGTCATCGCCGTCGCTGCTAACCGTAACGATGCTCACACCGCGCACGGTTGAGAGGCGCAAACACGCACTAGCTTCACAGCCGACAGCCAGCCTGCGGCCGTCCGGCAGCGCCGCCAACACCCACGCCTCCCCAATCTCTCCGCCCGTGAACACGCTCGCTTCGCACCGCTGCGCCACATCCCACACCAGCACAGTTCCACCTTCGTCCCCGCTCGCCAGTCGCCCATCTGGCAGCACCGCCAAGCAGGTCACATCGTGGTCGTGGACGTCAAACACGCCATCCGCGGGCGCGGTGCAGCCACGAGCACGACAGGCGGCAAGTGAGGTCTCTGAACAATCCGTGCCCCAACTGTGCAGCTCCCGCAGCGCGGGTAGGTGGTCAAACGTGGTAGCGCAGGTCAGGTCGGGGCACTCTACGATAGTTAGCGACGTCAAGCCCACCGGCAGGCTTGCCACCAGCGCGTCGCCAATCGACGTGTCACTTGCGTCCAACGTAGTCAGCGCTGGCAGGTGTGGCAGCATGGCGGCAGGTGTGAGGCGCTTGCACCATGATACATCCAGGGTCACCAGCGACGGCGGCAGGCTTGCAAGCGACGCGTCTCCACAGCCACTGCCGCGTATATTCAGAGTCAGCAGCGCATGCAGGTGTGCAAAAGTAGGTGATGCCCAGCACCCCAGTAGCGCCAACTCCAACAGGCACGGCGGCAAGCACGCCACCGACTCCGTGTCGATGGTGTTGCTGTACTCGCGGCGCACCACCCGCAGGCGCGGTAAGTGCGCCAAAGACATGCCGGCCGGCAACCGCATTCTGCCTATGTCAAGCTCCTCCAGCGACGGTGGCAGACTGGCGACTACGGTGCGGCTCAGCGAGCCGCCGCTGCACGACAGCAACCGCAGCGACACAAGGTGACGGAGATCAGCCGTCGCTGGTAGGATGCAATGGCCGAGTCGAAGTTCGTGCAGCGACGCCGGAAGGCATTCCACCTCGTCACCCAGCTCGTCGCATGTCAGCGACACGAGCGCCGTCAGGTGTGTAAAGCCGCGGGCAGACATCATAGAGAGAGGGTCGTGCACCGCCAGCACGCGCAGCGAGGATGCCAGATTCGCCAGCACCACAGCGGTCTCAAGGCTGCCGCATTTGCGCAAGACTAGGCGTGTTACACCCTCCAGCGCCGCTGCGACAGCCGGCCACATGCGTGTCTGCTCCGGGAGTCGTACGACCAGCGCGCTCACTGCGACCGGCAGGGCTGCGCGCCATTGCACCACATCCAACACCGGTGTGCCTATGTCGCACCAGGGCACGCCCGCCACCACGCCCGCCACCGCTGGATGCAACCGCCGCAGCGCACTCGCGTCAGCAGTGTTGAGATAGAAAAGGACGGCAGGCCCTGTCACACTGTTGCCAGCAAGCAGTTGCACCAGAGGGACCACTGCGGTCGCAGGGGGCCGCGACGCCGCGTCTGAATCGCTGCTGGCAGCCATGGCGCTGTCGCGCACGACGCACACGCGGAGAGAGCAACGCGATGAGCTTCAGCCACGCATACTGCACTGCAGCTTCATGGCCTGGCGGCTGGGTCTCTTCTTCACCGATGGGCTGCTGCCGTGTGCGCCGTCCGTGGGGCAGTGTGTACCGTGTGGCGCGACTGCCGCCGTGTGTCGCGAGACTCCCAGCGCCCAGATTAGACCTGCCCGCCAGGATGCTTGTGGTACCACACTGAAGCTAATAGATTACTCACAAACACGAGTGCGGCTCATATTATGGCGGTACCACCACCATGCCGCCCCGCCCGTGGGCTCGGTCCTCTTTCACTCTCTGCGCAGCGACTCGAAAGCGCCGCGCAGGTACCGGAAGTCGGACTACCGGTGCGGGTATGTGCAGGATACCAACCAAAATTATAAATCGTGTACAAATTATACGCACACAGTAAAGGCACGAATTGGAGATATGGCGTATAACGGTGCAGGAGCTGCTAAAATTGGCGCGTGCGCATGCCGCGTTGCTAATTTCGTGTTATTGGCAGCAGTGCCACTACTGTGCCACCAGCGTATCTTATCTTTGGTGTCCAACGACACGGCAACGGGTGGTTTTACTCTTACTGTTTGTCTCCTCCAACGCACGATACGATAATGTTCCTCCCCCTCCCACCTCCCTACCGGGCAGTGCTTGCTTAGACAACTCCGCCCTCGGTGTCTGCTCGCGTTAGCGGGCGTGACCCTCACGCGTCTCCGTGCGTGAACACAGGGTGCATACCGATTAAATTCTGATTCTGATTTGGTGTCCGACCCCAACGCCGCGGCCAGAGCCGCAGAGCGCCATGATGTGACGGCGGGGCCCGGCCACTTCTGCGTCGTGACGCCTGCCGAGGCCGTGGATGGCACCAAGACGGACGTGCCGGCCAGCGTGACATTCATGGCCGTCACGGCGGGCGATGCGTTTACGTGCGGCTTGACGGCACGGTGACGTGCTCCCGGGCGACGCGCCACGAAAGCTTGCAGCTGCTATAGCCAGCCATGCCGGCCATGCCATTGCCACTGAACGTGGGTGACGCGGGGCTGTAGCTGTACCGGTACGCTAAGGGCGTGGAAACGATGGCGAGGGGTGACGCAGATTACCGGAAGTGCTAGAACTTGTGTTCTGTTGTCATTCAACACACCGCGATCATTGTGGCAGCGCAAATCAAGGTACAGGTACAAGCATCGGCGGCTGCCACAGGCGCACGCAAGCGCGGTCGCTACTGGCAAGGCGGCCATCCGGAAGCGTCACCAGTGCGATCGCGCGCCATACTTGGTGCCCAAGCACAATTGCGGTCGCGGAACCCTCAGCCAACCGGCTGCCGGCGTCGTGCCGGAGCGTCCACAACCGAATGGTGCGATCATGTGCTCCGCTGGCCAGCCGGCCGTCGGGCAGCGCGGCCAATGCAGTGATAGCGTTTGTGTGCCCCACCAGCACACCTACACAGGCGGCAGTGCCCACGTCCCACAACCGTACGCTGCCGTCCTCACCGCCGCTTGCCAGCCGGCCATCCGCCAGCACAGCCAACGCAGTCACGTCCCCCCTGCACCCCACCAGCGTTGCCACACATGCCCGCGCGCTCACATCCCATACCCGCACACTGGCGTCTCGTGCCCCGCTGGCCAGTCTGCCGTCCGCCAGCACTACCAGCGCCTCCACACTACCGGTGTGCCCCACCAGCACCGCTGCCTCGGCTGCCGGCGCATCCACATCCACGACCCGAATGCTGCCCTTATTGCACCCGGCGGCAAGGCGGCCGTCAGGCAACACCGCCAGCGAATTCACGCCAGCACCGCGCAAGCCTTCAACGGACGTCCCGCATGCGTCCAAACCGTTGCCAGCAACCTTATGCAGTACTGCGCCCTTGACCGGCTTTTGCCAATCGTCGCCTACATTACTCACGTCAGTGACCAGCCTGTCCGACAACACCGCCAGTACTCCTGCACTCCCCTTCCCGCCATACATTAACAACAGTACAGCTTCGCCCCGCCGCTTCACATCCCATGACCGCATGGTGCCACCTTCATCCCTACCCGCCAGCCTGCCGTCCGGCAGCACCGCCAAACTGGTCAGACGGCGGCCATGTCGACTCAACAACAGGCCATCCGCGGGCGCGATACACCCACGCGCACGACAGGTAACAATCGCAACAGGCGACAGGTCCGCCCCCGAGAAGTGCAGCTCCCGCAGCGCAGGCAAGTGGTCAAATGTGGCACCGTGAGTCAGCCTGTGGCAGCCCATGATGTGCAAAGTCACCAGCGACGGCGGCAGGCTTGCCACCAGCGCGTTGCCAATCGGTGTGTGGCTCAGGTCCAACGTGGTCAGCACTGGCAGGTATGGCAACACGGCGTCGGGTGAAAGGTGCTCACATGAGGACACATCCAGCGTCACCAGTGACGGCGGCAGGCTCGCAAGCGCCTCGTCGTCACAATCACTGCCGCTGATGTTTACCGTCTGCAGCACATGCCAATGTGAAAACAATGAAGACGACATGCGCCCAGGCGCTATTAACTCCATCAGGCACGACGGCAGGGACGCAATCGTGTCTGCGTGGATGGTAGAGTTGTACCCGTTGCGCAGCGCCCGCAGACGTGGCAAGTGCGCCAATGATACCGGGATGTCGTGCGGCCAACGCGCAATGCCAGTATTCAGCTCCTCCAGCGACGGCGGCAAGCTGGCGATGGTGGCGATGCTCAGCTCATCGGTGGTGCACGACAGCACCCTCAGTGCAACGAGATGCCGGAAGTCAGCCGTCGGTGCGTCATTGCAGGTTAATAGCCGAAGCTTTTGCAGTGACGGCGGTAGAGAAGTTACTATTATGTCACCCCAAGCGTCAAAGTCAAGCGATACCAGCGCCGTCAAGTGCGCAAAGCTGGCACCTGATATCTTGCCAAAAGGCTGAAGCACCTTCAGCACACGGAGCGAGGACGGCAGGTGCACCAGTGCTGCGGTGGTCACGCTGCTGCCGCACTTGTGCAGTTCCAGACGTGTGACGCCCACCAGTGCCGCTGCTGCCGCCGCCAAGTCACCCACCTGCTTCGGCAGGCGGTCCACCCGCAACCCCAACGCGGCCGGCAGCGCCGCGCGCCAGCGCACGGTATCCACTACCGGCGTGTTCATGTCGCACCACGGCACGCCTGCCACGGTTGCCGCCACGGCAGGGTGGAGCCGCCGCAGCGCGCATGTGTCTGCCGTGGTGAGGCACGCAAGAACGGTGATGCCCGTCACGCTGTTGCCCGCTAGCACCTGCACCACTGGAGCAACGGTAATGTACCGTGGCCGCACACGTCGCGGCGCCGCTGCCATGTCGCCGCTGGCAGCCATGGTGCGGCTGGTGTGGACAAACAACGCGCCGGACGGTGGGGGATGCAGGCACAGGCCGGAGTGCAGGGACAGAAACGTGTCGGGTCACACGGTCTATGCAATCCAGCACGTGCAGCCGCGCAGGCACAATGGGAACGCGCTGTACTCCACAACTCACTACCCAGGCAGCAGCCGCTGTCTGTCACCGCACGACGTCAACCGGCACGGCTTACTGGTGACCTGCAGGTGGCCGTCACTGACACTGCCGTTGTCCCTCTTTCGTGCGGCGGTGCCACCACCAACGGTTCTGGATACCAACATAAAAGTTAAATCGCATACAACTTATACGCACGCAGGAGAGGCACCAATCGGATATATGGGGTATGTTGGTGCGAGAGCTGCTAAAATTAGGGCGTGCGCATGCCGCGTTGCTAATTTCTTGTTATCGGCAGCAGTGCCGCAGTACCGTGTGTTGGACCGTATCTTTGTCGCCCACGACGATGTCTGCCAGCTGCTGTGAGTCTGTGA
>ERZ778022.4100-NODE-4100-length-12851-cov-4.236089_pt1 | contig 12851 bp, 9 predicted proteins | sample MGYA00375752_ERZ778022 | MGnify/ENA primary metagenome ERZ778022 (study PRJEB29350, sample SAMN05389826) | bioreactor metagenome | isolation source: Thiocyanate bioreactor | place: South Africa: University of Cape Town | collected 2014-04-04 ... | reverse complement strand
GGTAGGGGTCCTTGATGTTCTCCTGCATGAGCTTCCAGTTGCCCGGAATGCGCTCGCGGTTGTAGCCCAGTATGGTCAGGCGCCGGCCGTTGAACAGCCGGTCAAAGTACGACAGGATGTTCGGCCCCAGAAAGTTTTCGAGCGATTCCACATCGTGGTCAAAACTGGCAAACACCACGCCGCCCCGGGTGGCCACCTTGAGTTTGTTGAGGCCATGGTCCGCCGTCTGGAAATCTGCTGGCATGCCCCCGTTGATTTTGCCGTCCTGCTTGACGCCACGGCGAAAGGGCACCCCTTGCAGATCGCCTTGTAGCGTGTAGCTCCACTGGTGGTAGGGGCAGACAAAGTCCTTCTTGTTGCCATGGCGCTCGCGGCAGAACTGCATGCCGCGGTGGGCGCACACGTTCTCGACCACCTGGATGCCGCTCGCGTCGCGGACCATGATGACCGAGCGTTCTCCCACTACCGTGCGCTTGAAGTCGCCCACGTTCGGCACCTCGGCCTCCAGCCCGACATAGTTCCAGTGCTGCCGGTAGAAGAAGCGCTCCAGCTCCTTCTTGTGCAGGTCTTCACCGGTGTAGGCCATGAACGGTATTCGGCTGCTGCCTTCGGTTTCCCATCGCATCTGGCTGGGAAAGACTTCCTTGGCGGGTGTGCTCATTGCTGTCTCCTGGGTTGTTTTGTGGGGCTCACGTGCCACTGGCATAAAACGCATCCGCGTACACCTGCTCTGGCAACACGCCCATTTGCCTTACCAGCAAGGCAGTGGCCTCGACCATCGGCGGCGCGCCGCAGAGGTAGGCGCGAAAGCCTTCCAGGCTGCGCCAGTCCCGGGCAATGGCGTCGGTCACCAGGCCGGTGCGATGCCCTTGTGCCGGGCCGGACGCGACCACGACGTGCACCTGAAGCTGTGGGTGCTGGCGCTGTAGCGCTTGCAGCCATTCCACGCCATAGACATCGCGCTCGGACCGCACGCCGAAGTACAGGTGGATGGGGTTGCCCATGCCGGCGGCAACCACGCCGCGAACGATGGACAAAATCGGCGCCAGCCCTGTGCCGCCTGCTACGCACAGCATGGGCCCTGTGTGTTGGCGGCGCAGGTAGGCAGAGCCCATCGGACCGCTCACGCGCACCGTATCGCCCACGCGAAGCTCGTTCGCCACATAGCCGGTGACACGGCCTTGCGGGACCAGTCGAACGTGGAACTCCAGCATGTCGTCCTGGGCTGTGCCCGCCATGGAATAGGGCCGCACATGCGCTGGCGTGAACTGCAGCTGCGCATACTGGCCGGGCGAAAAATCGAGTGCTTTAGCGGGCTGGAGAACCAGCCGCTTGATGTCGTGGGTGGGATCTTCTATGGCCACCACCGTGGCCTTGATGATGCGTGCCGTGTGCACGACCACTTCGTCGGGTTCGGGGATCTCTACCGTGCAGGGCTCCGTCACGAAGGTCTGGCAGGCCAGGACGTAGGAGTCTTGTGCCGTCAGCGGTTGCTGGACCTCGCGCCCTGAGTCGAGCACCTGTCCTGCCACGATCTTGCAGCGGCAGGTGCCGCACCGCCCGGCCATGCAGCTGTGTGAAATCGGCACATCGTTGTTGCGCAACGCGTCGAGCAGATTGGCGCCAGGAGCGACGTTGAGCGTGCGCTGCAAGGGGCGTACGTGGATTTCCATCGTCCGTTGTCTCGGGTGTTGTCTCTGATGTTTTTGTGGGTCGATTCCCCGGGAAGGGGTCGATGGAGGCGATGATCAGATCGGCTAGAAAATCAGTCAACGCGATGATGTGAATGTTGAATATCATCCAAATCAATAATTGGCGAGGCAATCGATGGAGCTTAAGGACATTGATCTGAATCTTTTGGTGGTCTTCAACCAGCTCCTGGCCGAACGCAAGGTTTCCAAGGTGGCGGAGAACCTGGGCCTCGGCCAGCCTGCGGTGAGCAATGCGCTGGCGCGGCTGCGCAAGCTGTTTGACGATGAGCTGTTCACCCGCACGGCCAGCGGCATGCAGCCCACGCCGTTTGCAGAACAACTGGCGGAATCGGTGGGGTATGCGCTGGGCATGATTCATGGAGCCGTGAACGCCAGAAACACGTTCGACCCGCGCACCAGCAAACGCAGCTTCACCGTCGGCATGACGGACATTGGCGAGATCTACTTTCTGCCGCAACTGATGCAGCGCATCGAAGAAGTCGCGCCCTCGGTCACCATCAGCACCGTGCGCAATACGGCCACCAACCTGAAGGACGCCATGGAGTCGGGCCAGGTGGACCTGGCCGTGGGCCTGCTGCCGCAGCTGAAGGCGGGCTTTTTTCAGCGCCGTCTGTTCGAGCAGAACTACGTCTGCATGTTTCGCAAAGGCCATCGGCTGGATCAGAAAAAGATCCGCCTGCAGGACTTCTTCGGTGCGGACCATGTGGCCATCGTCTCTGCGGGCACCGGCCATGGGCAGGTGGACGAGATACTGGACAACCACTCGCCGCAGCGGCAGGGGAAACTCAAAGTGCCTCACTTCGTTGCCGTGGCCCACATCTTGCAGCCCACAGATCTGGTGGCCACGGTGCCGGAGCGGCTGGCCGAGCGCATGGCCGTCCCCTTTGAACTGCGGTACCTGGCGCACCCGGTCAAGCTGCCCAAAATCGCCATCAACATGTTCTGGCACGCCAAGTTCCACAAGGACCCGGCGAACCAGTGGCTGCGCTCGCTGGTTTTTGACCTCCATGCGGACGCTTCCAAAGGCGCCAGGGCTTAGCACCATCCTTCTCGCGTTGGGTGGGGTGGGGCAGCGCGGTCACGTCGCCTGCGCTTTCCTGCTCTCCTACGTACACCTGGCGCAGCTGCTGGCACTTGGGGTGTCTGTGCGTTGCTATAGTGCGGCGCACACCGGCGGCATGTTGGCCGCTTTTTTACGACCAATCCCAAGGACTCTTCATGGCCACTGGCAGCCTGCTTGCTTTGCTCGATGACATCGCGACCATCCTCGACGACGTGGCCTTGATGACCAAGGTGGCGGCCAAAAAGAGCGCTGCCATGGCCGACGATGTGTCGGTGATGACCAAGGTGGCCGCGCAGAAGACGGCGGGCGTGCTGGGGGATGACCTGGCGCTCAATGCCCAGCAGGTGACCGGCGTGCGCGCCGAGCGCGAGATTCCGGTGGTGTGGGCGGTGGCCAAGGGCTCGCTCATCAACAAGGTCATCCTGGTGCCTGCCGCGTTGCTGATCAGCGCCTTTGCGCCCTGGGCCGTGACGCCGCTGCTGATGGTGGGGGGCGCTTTTCTGTGCTTTGAAGGCTTTGAAAAGGTGGCGCACAAGCTGCTGCACGCGCAGCACGAGGACGAGGCCGAACGCGAGAGCCATGCCAAGGCCAATGCCAATCCCGCGGTGGATTTGGTGGCCTTTGAAAAGGACAAGATCAAGGGCGCCGTGCGCACCGACTTCATCCTGTCAGCCGAAATCATCGCGATCACGCTGGGCACAGTGGCCTCCGCGCCCTTTGTGCAGCAGTTGACCGTGCTGTCGGGCATCGCGGTCATCATGACCATTGGCGTGTATGGGCTGGTGGCGGGCATCGTCAAGCTGGACGACCTGGGCCTGTGGCTCAGCAATAAGGCCAGCAGCGCGGCGCGTGCCTTGGGCGCGGGCATCTTGCGCGCGGCGCCCTGGCTGATGAAGGGGCTGTCGATTGCAGGCACCGCTGCCATGTTCCTGGTGGGCGGCGGCATTCTGGTGCACGGAGTGCCGGTGCTGCACCACGCGGTCGAGGCTACAGGTACGGCGGCCGCGCAGTGGCCGTTGGGCGGGCTGTGGGCGGTGCTGGTGCCCAACCTGCTGAACGCCGTGGTGGGCATCGTGGCGGGTGGCCTGGTGCTGGCCGGGGTGACGCTGGTGCAGCGCCTGCGGGGCAAGTCCACAGCCTGATAGTGGGTATTCCTTGATCTAGGTCTAAGGGTTACTACCGATGGCTTGAGGTAAGGCAAGGCCGGGTGGGGGCCGCAGCGGTTCAATGCATGCACGGGGGTCGTCCCCGTCCAACCGATGCGAAATACCATGAAAAAGAACCTGCTGGCTGTCGCCGTTCTCTGTGCCCTCTCTTCTGGCGCTGCCCTGGCGCAACAGGCTGAAGGCCCCTGGATGGTCCGTGCACGCGCGGTGCACCTGGACAGCGCCAACAAGGACAGCACGCCGCTGGGCCTGTCGGTCAACAACAAGACCATCCCTGAAGTGGATGTGACCTACTTCTTCAACAAGAACATCGCGGCCGAACTGATCCTCACGGTGCCGCAAAAGCACACGCTCAGCGCTGGTGGTGCCGCTATCGGCACCCTCAAGCACCTGCCTCCCACACTGCTGGCGCAGTACCACTTTGACGCCCCTGGCTTCAAGCCCTATGTGGGCGCGGGCCTGAACTACACGCGCTTCTCCAGCGTGAACCTGCCCGCAGGCGTGAGCATTGACCGCAACAGCTTCGGCCCCGCGCTGCAAGTGGGCGTGGACATTCCGCTGGCCAAGAACCTGTACCTCAACTTCGACGTGAAAAAGGTTTTCATCAAGACCGACGTGAGCGCAGGCGGTGCCAAGCTGGGCACCTTCAAGGTAGACCCCGTTCTGGTGGGCGTGGGTCTGGGCTGGCGCTTCTAAGGGCACAGGGCCCAGGCGGGCCCTGCGTTCCTGACGATAAAGTTCTCCAAGGGTCTGAAGGGCTGGCGCGTGCGCCAGCCCTTTTTTTTGGCAGGTGCGGAAATGGCCTACACACGGCTGTCAGCGAGGCAACGCACAATGGGGAGAGGGGCAGGGGAGCGCGTGGGGTGTGCCGCAAGGCGGGCATCCCAGGCGCCTCTGCTTTTGACCCACCGGCGGCGCTGCCGCACCAACGTCTTGACGACCCATGCTCCTGCCTCGCTATTCCGACATCACGCACGGGCTTACTCAGCGGCCCGCACGCATCTCCCCCAAGTACTTTTACGACCAGCACGGCTCCCAGCTGTTTGAGGCCATCACGCGCCTGCCGGAGTACTACCCCACGCGCACCGAGATGGCGCTGATGCAGGCGCATGCGGACAGCATTGCCCATGCCATTGGCCCGGGGCGCACCCTGATCGAGCTGGGCGCAGGCAACTGCCAGAAGGCCCGCACCCTGTGCCGCTTGGTGCAGCCGGCCTGTTTTGTGGGCGTGGACATTTCGGCGGATTTTCTGGAGCAGGCGGTGCAGGGGCTGCGCGATGAGTTTCCGGCGCTGGATGCCCGCGCGCTGGCGGGTGACATGACGCTGGGTGTGTCACTGCCCGACGACATTCCCCGCACCGGGCGCCTGGTGTTCTACCCGGGCTCGTCCATCGGCAACTTCGACCCGCCGCACGCGCTGGATCTGCTGGCCCACATGCGCGAACTGGTGGACGATGATGGTGGTCTGCTGATCGGCATCGATTTGCCCAAGGACGTGGCGGTGCTCGAAGCCGCCTACGACGATGCCGCAGGGGTCACTGCCGAGTTCAACCGCAATGTGCTGCGGCATGTGAACCGCCTGATCGGCAGCGACTTTGACGTAGCGCAGTGGCAGCATCGCGCGTTCTTCAACACCGAGGCGTCGCGCATCGAGATGCACCTGGAGGCGGCCACTGACACCGAGGTGTGCTGGCCCGGCGGCGGCCGGAGGTTCGACCGGGGTGAGCGCATCCACACCGAGAACAGCTACAAGTACCCGCTGCCCGTGTTCACCGACATGCTTGCGCGCGCCGGCTTTGCGCAGGCCCAGGTGTGGACGGACGAGCGGGGCTGGTTTGCAGTGGTCCACGCCCGTCCTTGACCGGTGGTATTCATGACCGTGACATCCCCCGCATTCGACACGCTGCTGGCGCGCTACACCGCCGTGCGCGGCCGCTCGCTGGCCCTGGCGGCACCGCTATCGCCCGAGGACTGCGCCGCGCAGTCCATGCCTGATGCCAGCCCCACCAAATGGCACCTGGCCCACACCACCTGGTTCTTTGAGACCTTTGTGCTTGAGGCCCACGAGCCCGGTTTCCAGCCGTTTGCACCGGCGTTCCGTGTGCTGTTCAACTCGTACTACAACGGCGTGGGCGCCAAGCACCCGCGCCCGCAGCGCGGGCTGCTCACGCGGCCATCGCTGGAGGAGGTGCTCGCTTACCGGGCCAACGTGGACGCCCGCATGGCACGCTGGGTGCCCACCGTGGCGCACGACGACGCGCTGCGCGGCCTGATCGAGCTGGGCCTGCAGCATGAACAGCAGCACCAGGAGCTGATGCTCACCGACATCCTGCACCTGCTGTCCTGCAACCCGTTGTTTCCCGCCTATGCCAAGGCGTCTGACGCTGTGGCGCCGGAGCCTGCCGGGGCGGTGGCATGGCTCTCCTTTGACGGCGGGCTGACCGACATCGGCCACGCTGGCAGCGGCTTTGCCTTTGACAACGAGGGTCCGCGCCATCGGGTGTATCTGCACCCGTATGCACTGGCCTCGCGGCTGGTGACGCAGGCTGAGTACCTGGCGTTTGTGGAAGCGGGCGGCTACCGCAACCCGCTGCTCTGGCTGGCCGAAGGCTGGGACTGGCGGGCGGCGCAGGGCCTGGAGCAGCCGCTGTACTGGCATCGCATCGACGGGGCCTGGCACCACTTCACGCTGGCGGGGCTGCAGCCGCTGCAGGGCGACCAGCCAGTGGTACATCTGTCGTACTACGAGACCGATGCCTACGCGCGCTGGGTGGGCGCGCGCCTGCCCACCGAAGCCGAATGGGAGCATGCGGCCGCGCAGGGTGCCGCTGGCATGGCGCAGTGGCACGGCGCTGCGTGGCAGTGGACGCAGTCGAGCTACGCGCCATACCCGGGCTTTCGGGTGGAGGACGGCGCCGTGGGTGAATACAACGGCAAGTTCATGGTCAACCAGTACGTGCTGCGGGGTTCGTCCAGCGCCACGCCGCCCGGGCATGAACGGCTGACTTACCGCAACTTCTTCCCGGCCACGGCGCGCTGGCAGTTCACGGGCATTCGGCTGGCACGCGACCTCGGGTGAAGACGGCCAGCGCCCGGCGCTGACCGCCATCGACCTGTCGCGCTGGGGCAGGCATGACGATGTCGCCATGCGCTGTGAACCTGTTTGCTATGAAATATGCAGCTGACAGCGCATATTCCACTAGCGCTTGGACGCAAAAAGCCTCAAAACTACGCTGAAGGGTGCCTGGCCATGCGCTTGGGAGGCGCATGGCCCTTTACACATCAGACCTTGTCGAGTGCCTGCGCCAAGTCGGCCTGCAGGTCATCGATGTGCTCGATGCCGACCGACAGGCGCACCATGCCTTCGCTCACACCGGCCTTGGCCAGTTCTTCGGGGTTGAGCTGGCGGTGGGTGGTGGATGCTGGGTGCGTGGCCAGCGACTTCGCGTCGCCAATGTTGACGAGGCGCGTGAAGAGCTGCAAAGCATCCAGGAAGCGCGCACCGGCCGCGCGCGGGTCTGCGTCGCTGTTCTTCACACTGAAGCTCAGGATGCCGGAGGCCTTGCCGCCCGACTGGCGTTGCACCACCGCGTGGTCGGGGTGGTCGGGCAGGCCCGCGTAGCGCACCCATTCCACCTTGGGGTGGCTCTGCAGGTATTTGGCAATGGCCAGCGTGTTGTCGCAGATGCGGTCCATGCGCAGGGCCAGGGTCTCGATGCCTTGCAGGATCAGGAACGCGCTTTGCGGCGACAGCGCCGCGCCGGTGTTGCGCAGTGGCACCACGCGCGCACGGCCGATGAAGGCGGCGGGGCCCAGGGCTTCGGTGTAGACCACGCCGTGGTAGCTCACATCGGGCTCGTTCAGTCGCGGGAAGCGCGCCTTGTGCTGCGCCCATGGAAACTTGCCGCTGTCCACAATCGCGCCGCCCACGCTGTTGCCGTGGCCGCCCAGGTACTTGGTGAGCGAGTGCACCACGATGTCGGCGCCGTGCTCGATGGGGCGCAGCAGGTAGGGGCTGGGCACGGTGTTGTCCACGATCAGCGGCACGCCGTGGTCATGCGCCACCTTGGCGATGGCAGCGATGTCGGTCACGTTGCCCAGCGGGTTGCCGATGGACTCGATGAAGATCGCCTTGGTGCGCGCATCGATGTGCTGCGCAAAGCTGGCCGGGTCACGCGGGTCGGCAAAGCGGGTGGTGATGCCCTGCTGGGGCAGCGTGTGGGCAAACAGGTTGTAGGTGCCGCCATACAGCGTGCTGGCTGACACGATGTTGTCGCCCGCCTCGGCAATGGTCTGGATGGCGTAGGTGATGGCTGCCATGCCCGAGGCCACGGCCAGCGCGGCAATGCCACCTTCGAGCGCCGCGACGCGCTTTTCAAGCACGTCGGTCGTGGGGTTCATGATGCGGGTGTAGATGTTGCCCGGTACCTTCAGGTCGAACAGGTCGGCGCCGTGCTGGGCGCTGTCAAACGCATAGGCCACCGTCTGGTAGATGGGCACGGCCACGGCCTTGGTGATGGGGTCGGGGCTGTAGCCTGCGTGGACGGCCAGGGTCTCGATTTTCATGCAGCTTGTCTCTTTCGTTGAAGGGAAGGGAGTTGGGGCAACCGGCCTCCACCCATGCTGGGGCGGAGCCGAATGTGCCGATGGCGCGGGCCATTCTGGCACCGCTGGCCCACGGCGTCATCGAATCGTTGGCTATGTGCTTATGACGTTCTTGCGTGCCGGGAGTGCCCTCAGGTCGCAGGCTCGTCCAGGGCGCTGTCGCTGGACTCTGGCGTGGTGCGCCGCTGTGGGTGGCTGCGTCGCCAGGCCTTCTCGATCTCGACCACCACCAGCACCACCAGCGCGGCGCCGATGCACAGCGCCAGCTCGCCCAGGCTCAGCGGCTCGGTGCGGAAGATGGGGTTGAGCCAGGGCACATAGATGGTCGCCAACTGCAGCGCAAAGGTCAGCAGCACGGCGCCCAGCAGCGGGCGGTTGCTCCACAGGCCCAGACGCCAGATGGGCTCGGACTCGGACCGGATCGCGATCACATGCGCCATCTGCGCCAGCGTGAGCACGGTGAACACCATGGTCTGCCAGTGCGCATGGCCGGTGTGCAGCGCCCAGGCCTGCACCGCCAGGCACAGCCCGCCAATGAGCAGGCCCACGCCCAGAATGTGCTGCCACATGCCGTGGGCAAACAGGCTCTCGCGCGGCGCGCGGGGCGGGCGCTGCATGATGCCGCGCTCGGCTGGCTCGGCCGCCAGCGCGAGGCCCGGCAGACCGTCGGTCACCAGGTTGACCCACAGGATGTGGATGGGCAGCAGCGGAATCGGCAGCAGCAACAGCGGCGCAAGGAAGATGGTCCAGATCTCGCCCGAGTTGCCGGTCATCGCGTAGCGCACAAACTTGCGGATGTTGTCGTAGATGCGGCGGCCCTCGCGCACCGCCGCGACGATGGTGGCGAAGTTGTCGTCCAGCAGCACCAGGCTCGATGCCTCGCGCGCCACGTCGGTGCCGCCTTGGCCCATGGCCACGCCGATGTCGGCGCGTTTGATCGCCGGGGCGTCGTTCACGCCATCGCCGGTCATGGCGACGAAGTGGCCCTGTGCCTGCAGGGCCTCGACGATGCGGATCTTCTGCGCCGGGTCCACGCGGGCGTAGACCTGCACCTGCTCCACCTTGGCCCGCAGCGCGGCGTCGTCGAGTGTGGCGAGGTCGGCGCCGGTGAGCACCGGAGCATCGGCACTGCGCACGATACCCAGCCGGTGCGCAATGGCGCGCGCGGTGGCGGGGTGGTCGCCTGTGATCATCAATGGCGTGATGCCCGCGCTGATGCAGTCGCGCACTGCGGCCTGGGCCTCGGGGCGGGGGGGGGCGATGAGGGCGATCAGGCCCAGCAGCTCCAGCTGGGTTTCCACCGCGGCGATGTCGTTGGTGTCGGGCAGGCGGGCGTGGCTGCGGCGGGCCAGGGCCATCACGCGCAGGCCCTGGGCGGCGAGCTGCTGGGCAGTGCCGAGGACCTTGGCGGTGTCGATTGGGGCAGCGCCTTCGGGCGTCCAGTGGGCGGTGCAGCGGGGCAGCACGGATTCGGGCGCGCCCTTGGTGTAGGCCACAAAACCATCGGCAGCGCGGTGGAAGGTGGTCATGCGCTTGCGGTCGGAGTCAAAGGGCTGCTCCTGCACGCGGGGGCTGGCGGCGTCGAGCTGGGTCTTGTCCAGCCCGCCTGCGTGGGCGGCCAGCACCAGCGCGGTTTCGGTGGGGTCGCCCAGCCACTGGGTGCTTGACTGGCCCTCTTCGCTCTTTGCCTGTAGCGTGGCGTCGTTGCACAGTGCGGCGGCGCGCAGGGCCTCGGCGTGGGCGGGGCCGGGCAGGGGGTCGCCGGGCACCCAGCGCACGCCGTGGGCCAGCAGCAGCTCGGCGTGCATGCGGTTTTGGGTCAGGGTGCCGGTCTTGTCCGAGCAGATGGTGGTGACAGAGCCCAGCGTCTCCACCGACGGCAGGCGCCGCACCAGCGCATGCACGGCCACCATGCGGCGCGCGCCCAGGGCCAGCAGCACGGTGACCACGGCGGGCAGGGCCTCGGGGATGGCGGCCACGGCCAGGCTGATGGCGGGGAGGGCCATGAGCAGGGGCGCAAATGCCCAGCACCGCTATTGCCAGGGGTTTGCCAAAGGCCGCTAGGCGCAGTTGCAGCGGCGTGCTGCGGTCGCCGGCGTCGAGCAGCGTGGCCACCTTGCCCAGCTCGGTGTGCATGCCGGTGGCCACCACCAGCCCGCGTGCGCGGCCATGGGTGGCCGTTGTACCCTTGAAGGCCATGTTGGTGCGGTCGCCCAGCGCGCCCACATCTTCGGCCGCCAGGGGGTCGGTCTGCTTGGCCACGGTGACGGATTCGCCCGTGAGGGCCGATTCATCCACCTGCAGCTGCGCAATCTCGATGAGCCGCAGGTCGGCCGGGATCTGGTTGCCCGCCTCCAGCAGCACGATGTCGCCGGGCACGAGCACGGTGGCAGGAACCACCTGCACCGCACCGCTGCGCAGCACGGTGGCGTGCGCCGCCGCCAGCTGGCGCAGCGCCGCCATGGCCTGGTCGGCGCGCCAGGCCTGCACAAAGCCGATGACGGCGTTGAGCACCACGATGACGAGAATCACCAGCGTGTCGGTGACCTCACCCACCAGCCCCGAGATGACGGCCGCGCCCAGCAGCACCAGCACCATGAAGTCCTTGAACTGGTCGGCCAGCAGACGCCACCAGGGGCGGTCTTGCGATGCGGTCAACTCGTTGGCGCCATGGGTGGCGCTGCGGCGCTGCGCCTCGTCGGCATGCAGGCCTGCGTCAGGGTCGACGCCATGGGCCTGGGCGACGGCCTCGGTGGGGTGCAGGTGCGGCGCGGTGGATGGGGACATGCGGCGATCAGTGAAACGGGCCGCACGTCCACACTAGGACTTCTTCGCGTCGCCTTAGAGCGGCTCACAAAACTCAGCGAAGCGGCCCTGGCTAGGCGTTTCGCCGCAGGCAGTACAAGTAGTACGACAAGGCGAGACAACGACGCCAGGGGGGTTTTGTGAGCCGCTCTCAGTGCGCGACTTGCGGCCGGGCTTTGTAGAACTGGAGCGGGGCTTCTGGCACCTGGTTCAGCACCTGGCGCTTGATCTTGCCCACAACGTGCATTTCACAGGGCTTGCAGTCAAAGCGCAAGGTCAGCTTTTCCTTGCCGTTGATCAACATCAAGGGTTCGGCCTTGATTGTGCCCTGCACACCCGTCACGCCCTTGGCCTGCTTGGGGCACAGGCTCATGGAAAAGCGCACGCAGTGCTTGGTGATCATGAGGCTGACTTCGCCTTCTTCTTCATGCGCCTCGTAGGCGGCATCGATCACCTTCACGCCGTGGCGCACGTAGAAGTCGTGGGCCTTGTGGTTGAACACATTGCCCAGGAAGGAGAGCGTGTCCTCAGGGTAGGGCGCAGGGGGCTCCACCGGTATGGCACGCGGCAGGCGGGCAAAGTTGCGGGCGCGGTTGGTTTCGAGATCAGCCACGGCATCGCGGCGCAGCGCGTTGAGCACCGAGGCGGGCACAAACCAGGGCTGCGACAACTGCAGTGCAATGTCGTGCACCGCAAACACTGTGGCGCCGAAGCGGCCCAGTTGCTCGCGCAGGCTGGCTTCGGCCTTGGCCGCATCGGTGGCGGGTTGGTGAGGCTGCTGCACGTCGGCACTGCCCACGTTGCCATCCTCGTCCGTCAGCATCAGGCTGAAGCCGGTGGGCGTTTCGCTCAGGTGCGCCCACAGGCCGATGCGGCGGTCGCTGGATTTTTTCTCCAGCGTGCGCACCCAGTCCATGTCGCGGTTGCGGTTGACTTCCGTTCCCTTGCGCAGGTCCTTGAAGCCTTCCATAGGGTCCTTGGGGTACACGCGCCACTGGCCCACGGACCGTGCCGACACCGGCTCGGCCACGTTGATGGCCATGCCCACCAGCTCCTTGTGCAGGTCGTAGTAGCACAGGCCATCGCCGTTGTGCAGCACGGTGGCGGGGTCGCTCACTTCCAGCTCCACATAGTCGGGGCCCACCTTGGTCACCCAGCCGATGGCCTGGCCGGGGTTCTTGGGGGTGTCGAAGGCGCCGATGTCTTCCTTGCGGCCGGTGACAAAGTAGTCGGTGAACTCGCGGTTGAAGTTTTGCAGCGGGTCGGGTTTGAATGTGAAAGTGGTGCGCCCGCTGGACGAGCGCGACAGCGGGCGGCCCTGCGCTTCGCGCTCTTCGATGATCTCGTCGAGCAGCGTTCGGTAGTGGGCGGTGATGTTCTTCACATAGCCCATGTCCTTGTAGCGCCCTTCGATCTTGAAGCTGCGCACGCCTGCGTCGATGAGGGCGCGCAGGTTGTCGCTCTGGTTGTTGTCCTTCATCGAGAGCACGTGCTTCTCGT
>ERZ778022.4099-NODE-4099-length-12851-cov-4.296343_pt1 | contig 12851 bp, 10 predicted proteins | sample MGYA00375752_ERZ778022 | MGnify/ENA primary metagenome ERZ778022 (study PRJEB29350, sample SAMN05389826) | bioreactor metagenome | isolation source: Thiocyanate bioreactor | place: South Africa: University of Cape Town | collected 2014-04-04 ... | reverse complement strand
GCAAGGCCTGTTCCACCTGATCAACACGGTGCGCTCCGGCGGCACTCACCTGTTGTTGACGGCAAGGCGCTTCCCGGCGGCCTGGGGCGTGGCGCTGCCCGATCTGGCCTCCCGGCTGAAGGCCGCCGCGACCGTCGAGATCCACGAGCCCGACGATCTGCTGCTGGCCGGGATCATCACCAAGCTGTTCGCCGACCGCCAGATCCAGGTCGAGCCGCATGTCGTGCAGTATCTGGTGCGCCGCATCGAGCGGTCGCTCGCCACCGCCATGCGGGTCGTGCAAAGGCTCGATCGCCTGGCGCTGGAACGCAAGATGCCGATCACCCGTGCGCTCGCCGCCGAGACCGTCAGCGCTCTCGATGAGGGGCAGGGCGAGTTCGACATCTAGAATCCGGCCCTAAGCGCGCCGTCGCAAGACGGCCAGGTGTCCCATTCGGGGACAGGCGCGCTGGCATCCATCTTGCAACGTGTATGACGCCGGCTGACCCCGGTCCCGATCGGCTTACCGATCGGGTTGTAGGCTCGCCGGGCTCGAGTTTGTTGGGGTTCTCGCCCGGCGGGCCTACGCCCAAACCGCGTTCAGGCCTCGATCCGACATCATCGGTGCCGCTTGAGGGCAAGCCGCAGCCGGCGCAACTGCCGACGCCACCATGGTTTGGGCTTGCGCTGCACCAGCACCATCTTCCCGTCGACGACAGCGTCGGCGACCCAGTCATGGAGTTGCATGCGCCAATTGGCGCTGACGCGAGCCAGAAGCGGCAATGGGTCTTCGCCGTGGATATTCACCAGTTCGGGGTCCTTCAGCGCCCGGCGGAAATCGAAGCCTTGCGCGATCAGCGCGCGCAGGAACACGGTCTGGCGCTTCATGCGGTGAAAATCGGTGCCCTTGCCGTTTACCATTGTGCGTGCGCCGATCCACTGATGCAGGCGCACGCCTGATAGCGTTTCCCCTGGCGGCCTGAACGACACTTCGACGCGGCCATCCTCGATCCGGCTGGTGGGGGTGACCGGGTACCAGAAATCCAGCGGCTCGCTCACCGGAATGGTTACGCTGGCGCCTTCGAGCGCGGCTTCGCTGGCGGCGCGCCGCAGGCAAAGCACGCTCCCGGCGGCGAGGCCAAGTTCCGCGAGGGCATCGAGCAACAGCCCGCCACCGCCCTTCGCGAAGGCCGCGTTGACGCGATCGTTGACAAGTGGCGACCAGAGGTCGCGTGGCACCCAGACGAGACGGCGCTTGTCGGCGTCAACCACCACGATGATATCCGTGTTGGCTGTCCAGTTGTCCCGGTCGAGGATTGCAACCACCACCACGGCCACGGCTGAGCCCTTCTCGGATAATCGACGCTGCGCGGCGTATAGGTTTCGATGACGACGAAGGCAACCCGCGGATTGGGTGATGTCGATGGCGAGTGCTTCGGTATCTGGGGTGCTGTGTGCCTCGTCCCATCTCCCACTCCAACTTGGGCTCAGGCTGGATGGATATTCTGAGGTCTCCAGACGGACGGAGCCGTCATTCGCGCCTCAACGGGAACGAGGTCGTGCCGGCCAGCAACTGGACCAGTTCGGCCTGTCGCGACGTCCCTGTCTTTGCCATGACCCGCTTGAGTTGGGTGCGAACCGTCTCCGGCGAGATCGACAAGGCCGCGGCGCCGCTTTCGACACTATGACCCTCGGCGAAGGCTCTCGCGACGCGATCTTCGGCCGGAGTGAGGTCGAAGAGGCCGCAAAGCAGGCCGATGTCGGGTGACGCGGGAGCGGCGAGAGGGGTGGCGACAAAGAGCGCCGTGGCGCTCGCGAAGATGTCGTGCGCCTGCCTGCGGATCGGGATGACGTGACCGACCAGGCTTATGCCATCCAAGCCGGCGGGGACGGCAATCGAGCGGACCGCTTCGTTTCTGGTTTCGATGTCGGCGAGCGCCTGTTCGAGAATGGCGTTCGCTGGCGCATGGTCCAAAGTCAGCCGATCCCGCGCCCTCGCGTAAATCTGCGGCGACAATTTCTCCAGCAGGTCATTCATGGCCAGCACCCGGCCGCGACTGCCGATAACGGCGCCCGGCAGGCCAAGCGTCTGCATGACGGTGGTGGCCGTCTGAGCGCGCGCAAGTTGCAGGCGCGACGCCATCAGCCCGGCTCTGGCCAGGTGAGGGCGGTAGCTGTCGAGCGTGTCCAGCGCAGTGCGATCAAAGACGCCGACCTCGCTTGTTCTCTCGAAATCGAAAACCAGAAGGTCGCCGCTGGGGACGGGAATGACGGAGCCGCATCCCCAGGCAAGCCCGTTTGGCTTCAGGATCTCCGTGTAAAGCGGATCGCTTTCCTTCTCGTCCAAAGTCAGGAAATCGAGATCGGCCATGAAGCCGGCGTAGCGCTTGGCCAGGCCGCGCTGCGGACGCGTGTTGCGCTCGGCCATTTCAGCCACCGGTCCCATGACGTGGACCAGGGCCTCCGAAGCGGCCCAACTGCCTCCGCGCAACCCGTCGACGGCGAATAGAACGCCGCCAACGGCCTGGACGCTTTGGGCGATCCTTTCAAGAACGGCTGGCCAGGTTTCCGGCAGCACGGCCGCTTCGTAGATCGCATCCACCAATTCATCAGCGACGGCTTCCACCCGCGACGCCCCCGTCGAAGCAAACGTATCGTTGCCAACTATATGACCTGACTCCTTGGCCGCCAAGTCGGCCGAAATCAGCGACGCCCATCCGCGTCGACCTGCGTCGGGCTTGATTCGTGTCGCCTGCTTCAAAGCAGAGAGCATGGATTGCCGGGTCGCTTCTTCGCTCTGTCGACAGCGCGGCCTGGATTGGATGACCCGCGCCATGCTGGCCAAGGCGTGGGGCCAGATACAAAATCTGATTGATCAAGCAATCAGAATTGTTGACTCCGTTACCCGCTTGGCTCACTACTGCCCGGAGCCGAGGGGTGTCCGGCCTACGGGTGGCGTTCGGCGTATCAATGCAGGGGAGTTGCGGTGATGGCGGATATGTTTGGCGGCGTCCAGGAAGCGATGCGTGAACACGTGCTCGTGCCCGCGCAGGAGATGGCGAAGCTTGGCAAGGCCTCGCAACCGATCCTGACCCACGCCGAGGGGATCTATGTCTACGCCGAGGACGGCCGCAGGCTGATCGACGGCCCTGCGGGCATGTGGTGCGCTCAGGTCGGGTACGGCCGCAGGGAAATCGTCGATGCCATGGCGCATCAGGCAATGACGCTGCCCTACGCCTCTCCCTGGTATATGGCCACCAGCCCGGCGGCGCTTCTCGCCGAAAAGATCGCGACGCTGACCCCGGGTGACCTCAACCGCATTTTCTTCACCACCGGTGGGTCGACGGCCGTCGACAGCGCGCTGCGGTTTTCCGAGTTCTACAACAACGTGCTGGGGCGGCCCAGGAAGAAGCGCATCATCGTGCGCTACGACGGCTACCACGGCTCGACGGCGCTGACCGCTGCCTGCACCGGGCGTACGGGCAACTGGCCAAATTTCGATATCCAGCAGGACAGGATCTCATTCCTGTCCAGCCCCAACCCGCGCCACGCCGGCAACCGGACGCAGGAGGAATTCCTCGATGATCTGGTGTCGGAGTTCGAGGACCGGATCGAGGAACTCGGCGCGGACACGATCGCGGCCTTTCTCGCCGAGCCGATTCTGGCTTCCGGTGGCGTCATCATACCGCCCAAGGGCTATCACGCCCGCTTCAAGGCGATCTGCGAGAAGCATGACATACTCTACATCTCGGACGAGGTGGTGACCGGTTTCGGCCGCTGCGGCGAATGGTTCGCGTCGGAAAAGGTGTTCGGCGTCGTCCCAGACATCATCACTTTCGCCAAGGGCGTTACATCGGGCTATGTGCCCCTGGGCGGGCTCGCCATCTCAGACAAGGTGCTGGCGCGTGTTTCGGGCGACAATGCCAAGGGCAGCTGGTTCACCAACGGCTACACCTACACCAACCAGCCGGTGGCCTGCGCGGCGGCGCTGGCCAACATCGCGCTGATGGAGCGCGACGGCGTGGTCGAGCATGCGCGGGACCAGGCGGACTATTTCGCCGAGCGGCTGCGGTCGCTGTCCGACCTGCCGGGCGTGGCCGACGTGCGCTCCGTGGGGTTGGTGGGGTGTGTCCAGTGCCTGCTCGACACCAACCGGATCGACCCGCTGGACGAGGACAAGGCCTTTACCCGGGAGATCGATCAGCGCTGTTTCGAGCTCGGGCTGATCGTTCGGCCGCTGGGGGACCTGTGCGTCATCTCTCCGCCGCTCGTTATCACCCGCGAACAGATCGACGACATCGTCGCCATCATGCGCCAGGCGATCTCCGAGGTCGGCGCGGCGCATGGTCTTGGCCGCTAGGGCGGCTGCCCGGAAGCGGCACTGCGTAATCTCAGGAGAAGGATGGGACTGACATGCTGCAAACAATCGACTGGCATGCACGTGCAAAATCGGTGCAACTGCCGAACCGCCCTTTCATCGACGGCCAATATGTCGACAGCGTCTCGAACGAGACCTTCGCTTGCGTCTATCCCGGCGACGGGCGCCTGCTGACGCAAGTGGCCTCGTGCAACGAGGCCGATGTCGACAGGGCTGTGCGCTCGGCGCGCAAGGCCTTCAACGCGGGTGTCTGGTCGCGCATGGCGCCGGCCGACCGCCGCAAAATATTGCTGCGCTTCTCCGAATTGATCCTGGCGAACCGCGAGGAACTGGCGCTGCTGGAGACACTCAACGTCGGCAAGCCGATCGCGAATGCCTTCAACGGCGACGTGGTCAGCGCCGCCAACTGCATCGCGTGGTATGCCGAGGCGATCGACAAGGTCTATGGCGAGGTCGCGGCCACGGCGCACGAGATGACGACGCTGGTGGTGCGCGAGCCACTGGGCGTCGTCGCCGCCGTGGTGCCGTGGAACTATCCGATGTCGATGGCGGCCTGGAAGCTCGGCCCAGCGCTGGCCACGGGCAATTCGGTGGTGTTGAAGCCGGCCGAGCAGTCGCCCTTCACCGCGCTCAAGTTTGGCGAACTGGCAATCGAGGCCGGGCTTCCTGCCGGCGTGCTCAATGTCGTGCCCGGCCTCGGCCACATCGCCGGCAAGGCGCTTGGCCTGCACATGGATGTCGACTGCGTGGGCTTCACCGGCTCTACCGAAGTCGGCAAGTATTTCATGCAGTATTCGGGTCAATCCAACATCAAGCGCATCGGCCTGGAACTGGGCGGCAAGTCGCCTCAGGTCGTGCTCGCCGATTGCGACGATCTGGATGCGGCCGCTGCCGGTGTCGCCGCCGGCATCTTCGCCAACACCGGGCAGGTCTGCAACGCCGGCAGCCGCCTGATCGTCGACGAGAAGGTGCGCGACGCGCTGTTCGAGAAGATCGCGGCCCACGCCAGGTCCTTCACGCCCGGCGATCCGCTCGACGCGACCACCCGCATGGGCTCGATGGTCACCGAGGAACAGATGGATCGCGTGCTGGGCTACATCGACGCCGGCCGCGCCGAAGGGGCGACAACGCTCATCGGCGGCAGCCGGGTCCGCGTCGAGACCGGCGGCTTCTACATCGAGCCGACGATTTTCGACCGCGTCCGCAACGATATGACGATCGCGCGCGAGGAGATTTTCGGCCCGGTCCTGTCGGCCATTACCGTCAAGGGTTTCGACGAGGCGATGGAAGTGGCAAACGACACCATCTACGGCCTGGCCGGCGCGGTCTGGACCGGTTCGGTCAAGAATGCACACCGGGCTGCCAAGGCGATCAAGGCCGGCGTGGTCTGGGTCAACTGCTTCGATCGCGGGTCGATGGCTGTTCCCTTCGGGGGCTTCAAGCAGTCCGGTTTCGGTCGCGACAAGTCCCTGCATGCGATGGACAAGTACACCGACCTGAAGGCGATGTGGTTCGCCCACTGACGGGCGCATTCGCGGCCTGGCGACCCGCTGGCGCGTCGCATCGATGCCGCCGGATCAAACAAGTGGAGCGGGGATTCCGTTTGAAGATCCCGCTCCACCGCGGCCGCGCCTCGCTGACGGCGCGGCTTGCCGGAACTCAGCGCTGACGTTCGGAGGCCGAAATGTGGAAGGACGAGGTTCTGGCGCGACCGGTGGTCGACTATGACGAACGCCGTCGACGCATCGAGGCCGAGCCGCTGCCGGACAATATCGGCGCGCTGATCGACGCGGCGGCCGATGAGGCCGGCGACAGGCTGTTGTGGAATTTCTTCGACAGTGGCGAGACGATCACCTACGCCGAAATGCGGCGCCGGGTGAACGGACTGGCGGCCGGTCTCATGTCGGTCGGCATCCGCAAGGGCAGCCATGTCGGCGTGATGCTCCCCAACATCGCGGCCTTTCCGCTGACGTGGCTGGCGCTCGGCCGGATCGGCGCGGTGATGCTGCCCATCAATCCCGGCTACACGCCGCGCGAGATCGCCCATGTCATGCAGGTGGCCGAGGCCGAATGGGTCGTCACCCATGCCTCCACCCGCGCGACGCTCGACCAGGCCCACGCCGAGGGGCTGGTGTCGGTGCCGCCGGAGCGGATGATCGTCGTCGGCGGCGACGTGCCGGAAGGCGCGCGCGACTGGCAGGCGCTGGCCGAGCCGGCCGAAGCGTTCACGGCGCCCGAGCCTGTCGGCCACGATGATCTCCTGAACATCCAGTTCACTTCGGGCACCAGCGGCTTCCCGAAGGGCTGCATGCTCAGCCAGCGCTACTGGATCTCCGCCGGCAAGGTGAATGCGTTTCGCGACGGCAGGGTCTATCGCCGCATCCTGGCCTCGACGCCATTCTTCTACATGGATCCGCAATGGCTGCTGCTGATGACCATGTATCAGCGTGGCACGCTCTTCGTCGCCGCGCGTCAATCGACCAGCCGCTTTTCTCTCTGGCTGAAGGAATTCGATATCGAGTTCTGCCTGCTGCCCTGGATATTGCATGGCATCGCCGCGCAACCGCACGACGCCGACAACAAGGTGGTGCGCGCCAACATCTACGGCTGCCCGCGCGATCTTCACCAGGCGCTGGAGGCGCGCTTCGACCTGAATGCGCGCGAGGCTTTTGGCATGACGGAGGTTGGCCCGGCGATGTTCGCGCCCATTGAGCGGTCCGACAAGGTCGGGTCCGGGTCCTGTGGCGTGCCTTGTCCGTTCCGGCAGTGCCGCATCGTCGACGAGGCCGGCAATCCGGTCCGGCCGGGGACGATCGGCGAACTGCAGATCAGCGGTCCCGGCATCATGCTGGGCTACTACAACAATCCGGAAGCGACCGCCGAGGTGCTGCGCCACGGATGGTTCTCCACCGGTGATCTGTTCCGCCAGGACGAGGACGGGTTCTACTACATCGTCGGCCGCAAGAAGGACATGATCCGCCGTTCTGCCGAAAACATCGCCGCGCGCGAGGTCGAAACGGTCCTGGCAGCCGCCCCGGGCGTCGCCGAGGTCGCCGTGGTCGGTGTTCCCGACGCCCTGAGGGGCGAGGAGGTCAAGGCCTATCTGAAGCTGAAGGAAGGGCGGGGGCCCGATCAGGCACTCCTCGATGGTGTCATCGCCACAGCCCAGGCCGGGCTCGCCGCCTTCAAGGTTCCCCGCTTCTATGCCTTCGTCGATGATTTTCCCCGCACCGCCTCGCTGAAGATATCCAAGCCGCTGCTCAAGGCGCGGGACGTCGACCCAAGGGCGGGCTCCTATGATCGCACCGTCGGGGCATGGATCGAAGGAGCCAACGCATGAAACCGCACTATGACGCCATCATCGTCGGCGGTGGCCACAACGGGCTCACCTGCGGCGCCTATCTTTCACGCGCCGGGGTCAAGGTTCTCGTGGTCGAGCGGCGCGAGGTCATTGGCGGAGCCGCCGTTACCGGGGAGATCGCGCCGGGATATCGCTCATCCATGGCGTCCTACTATCAGGGCCTCCTGCAGCCGAAGGTCATCCTCGATCTGGAGCTGCAGAAATATGGCTTCGAGGTGCTCCCGGCGCATCCCACCGTGTTTGCCCTCGAGGGCGGCAGGACCTTCACCATGTGGGACGACCCCGAGAAGTTCGCCGCCGAAATCGGCAGGCTGTCGAATTCGGACGGCCAGGCATATGCGCGCTACCGCGCCCACATGCAGAAGGTGGCGCCCTTCATGAAGCAGCTTCTGTGGGAAGTCCCCGTCAATCCCGGCAGCGGCAGGATGCGGGACCTCAAGCGGCTGGCGGGTTTCGTCTGGCGTTTTCGCAAGATCGGCCCGCAGTTCTTCGACATCTACAATCTGCTGACCATGAGCGCCTACGACTACCTGTCGCGCTGGTTCGAGTCGGAGGACGTGAAGCTTGTCCTCGGCTTCTTCGCCGGCGGAGGCGGCGCCAACTCCAGCCTGAAGACGCCTGGATCGGCCTACATGCTGGCGCGCGGCATTGTCAGGGATGGCAGCACGCCGGCAGGCCCCGCGGGTTTCATGAAGGGCGGAATGGGTGCCATCTCGGAAGCCATTCGCCGCTCGGGCGAGGCCCACGGCATGGAGGTCCGCACCGGCGTGCCGGTCGAGAAGATCCTGGTCGAGAACGGGCGCGCCGTTGGCGTGCGGCTCGAGGGCGGTGAGGAAATCCGCTCCAAGATAGTGATTGCCAATGCGACGGCGCGCACGATCTTCACCAGGCTCATAGACCCCGGCCTGCTGCCGGAGGGCTTCAATCGCGACATCGCGAACATCCGTTGCGAGAGCACGGTGTTCCGCGTCAACCTCGCCCTGAAGTCGCTGCCGGATGCGCCTGTCTTCGCCCAGGCCGCGCGCCAGGGCGGCGTCCTGCCGCAAATGACGATCGCCCCTAGCGTCGCCTACATGGAATCGCATCTCCCAGGAAGGCGAGATGGCCGACAAGCCGTTCCTGATCGTCAAGGTGCCGTCGATGGTCGATCCGACGCTTGCGCCTCCCGGGCACCACATCATGAACATCTTCGGCGGGCATGCCCCCTACACGCTCGCGACGGGCAGTTGGGACGAGCGGCGCGAGGAGTTGTGGACCAATGTCCTGAAAGTCCTCAAGACGCAGTTCCCGGATATCGAGGATCATATCCTGCATCGGCAGGTGATAACGCCGCTGGATCTGGAGCGGATCTTCGACCTGCCGAACGGTCACGTGCATCACGGTGAGATCAGCGCCGACCAGATGTTCTTCCGCCGCTTCTCTCCCGGTTACGCCGACTATCGCAGCCCGATCGACGGACTCTACCAGGCGAGCGCCTCCGTCCATCCCGGCGGCGGCGTGACCGGCGTGCCCGGGCACAACGCGGCCAAGGTCATCCTGGAAGACCGCGGAAAATGGAACTGAGCCGATGCTGATCGATTTTTCGAGCCGCCCGCCGCTGCCGGAGTTTTCCCCGGCCGCTCCGCACCTGCAGAACTATCGACGGGTCTACCGGGCAAGCGAGACGCTCTCGGCGGGCTCGGAGGCGGCACAAGGGCTGGATGGATATCTCGAGACCTATGAACGGCTCGGCGCGCGCCACGTTGTCCTGAAGGCGCGCGATGTCAGCACGACGTTCGGCTTCAAGATCGCGAACGAACTGGTGGCGGACTTCGTAAGGTCGCACGGTCCGCGCTTCATCGGCTTCGCGGGTGTCGATCCGTACCAGGCGGATGCGGTGGCCGCGTTCGATCATGCGGTGAACCACCTTGGGCTGCGTGGCCTCAACCTTCAGTGTTTCGAGCTGAAGATGACGCCCGACGACGCTCGGCTTTATCCGCTCTACGAAAAGGCGATCGAGCTCGATGTGCCGGTCAATATCCATTGCGGCATCAATTTCTCGACCCATACGCCGATGTCGGTGGGAAAGCCGGAATATCTGGACAACGTCATGGTCCGCTATCCCGAACTGCGGGCCATAGCCTCACCGCCGGGCTGGCCCTGGGTGCAGGAACTGATCGGTGTCGCTTGGCGCCACCCCAACCTGTACATCGGCATCCTCGCCGTCCGTCCAGGGCTGTTGGCCAAGGCGCATTCGGGATACGAACCGCTGCTGCAGTACGGTCGCACGATCCTGAAGCACAAGATGGTCTTCGGTTCGGCCTTCCCGATGATGCCGGTCGATGCGGCGGTGGCCGAAGTGAACGGCCTCGGCCTGAGCGAGGAGGTTCGCGACCTGTGGCTGCACGACAACGCCGCCCGTTTCCTCGGGCTGGAGCCGCTCAAGGAAGCGGTGCGCTAGATGCCGTTCAGCAACGATGAGGCTTGCTTTTCGCCGCGCGCATGGCGAGACAGGATTCCGACCCATTTTCGAATGAAAAGCTGAATTTCCATGCCAGATGTGAAAGCCAGGTCACGGGGTGCAGGCAAGACGATGGCGACCAGCCGCGACGACCAGGTGGTCGATCGCCGGCGCAGCCTTGTCGAGGCCGCGGTCAAGGTCATATCGAAACGGGGGCTTACCGGCGTCACGATCAACTCGATCGCCGCCGAGGCAAAATGTTCCTACGGCGTGGTCGCGTTCCACTTCCAGTCGAAGGAAGGCATCATCTTTGCCGCGCTGGACCATACGGCCGCGGAATACGAAACCTATCTCACCCGCCTCGACGCTTCGGCGCTTGGCCCCGCCGATCGCATCCGCCGGATGATCGATACCGATTTCAGCCGCAAGGCCGCGGGACGGGACAGCATCGCCTTGTGGCTGGCATTCTGGGCCGAAGCGGTCCGGGTTCCCGCCTATCACAAGCGATGCGCCGAACTGCGCGAGCACTATAACCGGGCCGTCTGCGCCGATATGGCGGAACTCGCGCAACTGCGTGGCGTGTCGATCAATGCCCAGCAATTGGCTATCTCGCTGAACGCCTTGATCTCGGGATTGTGGATCGAGAACCTGGTGTCGAACATGTCCATCACCGAGGGGCAGAAGATCGGTCACGAGGCCTGCCTGGCCTTCATGCGGTTGCACTTCCCCGGGGATTTCTGAGCGGCCCGGACAGGTGCCCGAGCCTATGTCTCAGGCTCGAGCGGATGAATGCCCCGCGAGAACATTCGCGACGTTGGTCCCGATCGCCTCGATGGCGTAGCCGCCCTCCATCACGAACAGCGCCGGAATCTTCAGCGCGCCGATGGCGCGCCCGATCTCCACGAAATCGGGACCCTTGAGCTTGAAGTGGGAGATCGGGTCCTCCTCGAAGGCATCGACGCCCAGCGAGACGACCAGCCGGTCGGGAGCAAACGCCGCTATGCGATCGATCGCCTGATCCAGCGCCGTCCTCCAGATGGAAAAATCCGTTCCCCACGATAGCGGAAGGTTGAGATTGAACCCCTGCCCGGCGCCTTGCCCGGTCTCGTCGGCGAAACCGATATAATAGGGATATTCCTGGACCGGGTCGCCATGGATCGAAACGGTCAGGATGTCGCCGCGATCGTAGAAAATGTCCTGGGTACCGTTGCCGTGGGGATAGTCGACATCCAGGATGGCGACGCGCCGGGCCCCGGTGTCGCGGAAATATTGCGCGGCGATGGCGGCGTTGTTCAGGAAGCAGTAGCCGCCGTAATAGTCGCGCCCCGAATGGTGGCCGGGCGGACGGCAGAGCGCGAACGCCGAAGGATCGCCGGCGTTGATGAAGTCGGCGCCGGTCAAGGCGCAATCGACCGCCGCGCGCGCGGCCCGCCAGGTGCCTTCGAGGATGGGGCTGCTCATGTCCACCGCATAGCGGCCGAGTTCGGCTCCCGGTCGAATTGTGGGGATCATGCGCGTGCGGCGCGGCGGCCAGACGTTCGGGTATGCGGGGATGGGGCCTACCTCGGCCACCCACTCGGCCCAGACATTTTCCAGGAACCGGACGAAGTCCGGATCATGCACGGCAAGAACGGGTGCCAGGTCGAAGCTCTTCGGCTCGACGATCGGGCCGAGGTCGGCGCGCCGCACCGCGTCCAGAACCAGTTGAGCCCTGCGTGGTATCTCGAAGGCCTCGACCCATTTGCCCCGATAGAATTCGGTCTCGACGCTCTGCAGCTTGTGGTGGTCGGAGTAGACGGTTTTCATGGCAGGTCTCAGAAAGGCAGGGTGGGGCGGGTCTCGGGCGCGGCGAACCAGCCGCCCACGGCGCTCTCATACGCGAAGCCGGCGCGGAAGACAGCCTGGTCGTCATAGGTGCGGCCGACCAGTTGTATGCCCGTGGGCACACCGGTCTCGGCGTGCCCCGAGGGCAGGGCGAGCACCGGGCAACGGCTCAGCATGTTGAAGGGCTACGCCATGGTCCAGCCCAGATAGGGATCGGTCGGCTTGCCGTTGATCAAAAGCGGGTCGCGCATCTCGAAATCGGCCTTCACCGCCGGCACCGCCAGGGTCGGGCAGAGAAAGAGGTCGTATTCCTCCATCAACGGGCCGAAATGCCCGTAGATTCGCCCCTCGACGTCGAGGCTTTTGAGATAGTCGCGCGTCGTGACCGAGAGGGATTTGCGAGCGAAGTCGGCGGCATAGGTGGTGAGGCTCGACTGGCGGTCGTCGAGATATTCCGCGAGCCAGGCGCCGAACAATGTCGCATGATGGGTCGCTGCGGCATGGTAGACATCCCACGACCACGGCAGCTCGACTTCGACCACTTCCGCTCCCAGCGAACGGAAGACGTCGACTGCCCGCAGCGTGTTGGCGCGAACGTCGGGATCGACCTCCATGAAACCGAAGTCGAGCGAATAGGCGATCTTCCAGCCTTGGACCCCGCGACGATCCGCCGACAGTTCCAGCTTGGGTTTCAGCGACGCGATGTCCTGGGGGTGAGGTCCCGCCAGGACATTCTGCATCAGCAGGCAATCCTCCACGGTCCGCGCCATGGGGCCTGGATGGTTGTAGTGATCGAGGTTGAACGGCGGCGTGGACGGCACGCGTCCGTAGGGAGGCTTGAAGCCGACGACACCGCAGGCCGAGGCGGG
>ERZ778022.4098-NODE-4098-length-12854-cov-3.072349_pt1 | contig 12854 bp, 9 predicted proteins | sample MGYA00375752_ERZ778022 | MGnify/ENA primary metagenome ERZ778022 (study PRJEB29350, sample SAMN05389826) | bioreactor metagenome | isolation source: Thiocyanate bioreactor | place: South Africa: University of Cape Town | collected 2014-04-04 ... | reverse complement strand
GGGGTCGCGGAGCGCGGCCCAGTGGCGCGCGAGGAGCAGCGCGAAAGCGATGTTGAAATGGGTGCCGACGCGCAAGGGATAGGTGAGCTTGGGCAGGAAGGCATGGAAGCGCGCCGCAAAGGCGAGCGCGAGCGGTTCGAGCGCGACGGCCCAGGGGGCGTTGTGCTGTTCGGCCTCTGCATGCAGCGCGAGGAGCCACGCCCAGCCATAAGGCCGTTCGAAACCCGCCGCCATCGGCCGGTCCAGAAAGGCAAGCTCGCCCGCGACCTTGCCCGGCACGAGCATCGCATCGGCGCGCGCGCGGATCTCGGCCGCAACGGGAAGATCGGGATAGAGGCGCGCAAGGCGAAGGATCTGCCACCAACCATGGACGCAGCTATGCCAGTCGAAACTGCCGTGAAAGATCGGGTGATGCTCGCGCGGGGGCCGTGCGTCCTCCGGCCCGGTCAGCACCAGGTCCATCTTGTAGGGATATTCGCGGCCGAGATGCGACAGCGTCGCGGTGGCAAAGCGGACGGCGTGGTCGGGGGTGAGGTCGGTCATTACCGGAATTTCTCTATCCGTTTGTGCTGAGCTTGTCGAAGCGCCGTTCTTCTCTTTCGACGCTGCAGAAGCAAGAACGGCCCTTCGACAAGCTCAGGGCGAACGGAAATTTGAAGGCGGCGCTAAAACGCAAAGAGCCAGATGAAGAGGATATTGACCGCGAGCAGCGGGATCGCGGTGCCGATCTGCACCTTGATGACGCCATAGGGGTTTTTGAGCTCGAGCAGCGCGGCGGGGACGAGGTTGAAGTTCGCCGCCATCGGGGTCATCAGCGTGCCGCAGAAGCCCGCGAGCATGCCGATCGCGGCGACGACAGCGGGGTTGCCGTCATATTGCTTGATCAGCAGCGGCATGCCGACCGCGGCGATCATCACCGGAAAGGCGGCGAAGGCGTTGCCCATCACCATGGTAAAGAGCGCCATGCCGAGCCCGAAGGCGACGACGGCGCCGAACAGGCTGCCCTGCGGGATCGCGGCGCCGATCAGGTCGCCGACGACTTCGCCGACTCCGGCGAGCGCGAACACCGCGCCGAGGCTGGCGAGCATCTGCGGCAGGATCGCCGCCCAGCCGACCGCGTCGAGCAGCCGCCGCCCCTGCTGGGCCGCAGCCGCGCCATGCCGACGGCGAGCGCGATCAGCACGCCGATCCCGAGCGAGATCAGCGTCGCCTGCTTCGGATCGGCAAGCCCCGGCACCCATTTGAAGAGGAAGGTGCCGGCGAGCGCGACCGCCGGGATGATGAGCGCGACGACAAGCAGGAAATTGCCGTAGCGCGCTGCGCGTTCGGCCTGCACGCCCGCCGGCACCTCGCCGCCCGGCGCGCGGCCGATCTGGCCCGTCCCGGCGATGGCGACGAGTGCGAGCACGAGCAGCCCGTTGCCGAAATCGCCGAGCCGGTCGCCCGCGAGCATCGACAGCGCGAGCAGCCCCCAAAAGGCGGCGTTGCCGAAGCGTTTGGGATTGCTGCGATCACCGAGGCCGAGCGCGGCGAAGATCGCGAAGGTCAGTCCGGCGAGGACATAGACGAAACCGAGCGTGATCATGCGCCGGTCCCTTGCCCCGGCGCGCGCAGCATCCGCTTTTCGAGCAGCCGCAGCCGGAAGCCGTGGAGCAGGAAGGCCGCGATCGCGGTCGGGATCGCCCAGACCGAGAAATGCAGCGGTTCGATGACATAGCCATAGCCTTCGAGCAGCCCCTTCATCAGCAGGATCGACCCGATGGCGAGGAAGATGTCTTCGCCGAAAAACAGCCCGACATTGTCGGTCGCGGCCGCATAGGCCCGAATCTCGTCGCGCTGCGCATCGCTCAGCGCGACGCCCTGCGCCTCCGCGGCGGCTTCCGCCATCGGCGCGACGAGCGGACGCACCGTCTGCGGATGCCCGGCCACCGACGTCAGCCCGACCGCCGACATCGCCTGGCGCAGTAGCAGATAGGAGGCGAGCAGCCGGGCGAGCGTCGCGCCCTTGATCCGCCCGATCAGCGAGCGTGCATGCTGCTGAAGCCCATAGGCTTCGAGCAGGCCGATGACGGGGAGCACGATCCAGACGATGCTGACATAGCGCGTATCGTTAAACGCCTTGCCAAAGGCGGCGATGATCGCGGTAACGTCAAGCCCGGCGGCCAGACCCGTCGCGAGCGCCGACGCCATGATGACGAGCAGCGGATTGAAGCGGAGCAGGAAGCCCGCGATGATGATGGCAATCCCGATCAGGACAAGCATCTAATCCCCCTCCGCTTCGCCATAACCGCCGCCGCCGGGGGTTTCGATGACGAAGGCGTCGCCCGCGCCCAGGTCCGCGCTGGCGGTCGCGTCCGCACGCTCGATCCAGTTACGGCCCGGTGCGCCGTCGGCGCCGCCCGCAAGGCCGCTGGGCGCGATCCGGCGACGATTAGCGAGAATGTTCGCGGCCATCGGTTCGCGGAACCGGATGCGGCGCGTCGAGCCGTCGCCGCCGTGCCAGCGGCCGGCACCGCCCGACCCTTTGCGGATCGAGAATTCCTCGACGATCACGGGGAAGCGCGCCTCCATCACTTCGGGATCGGTCATCCGGCTGTTGGTCATGTGCGTCTGAATCACCGCAGTGCCGTCGAAGCCGGGGCCGGCGCCCGATCCGCCGGCGATCGTTTCATAATATTGGTAGGCATCGTTGCCGAAGGTGAAATTGTTCATCGTCCCCTGCGCGCCCGCCATCGCGCCGAAGGCGGCGAACAGCGCGTCGGTGATGACCTGACTTGTTTCGACATTGCCCGCGACCACCGCCGCCGGATAGCGCGGCGAGAGCATTGAATCGTCGGGAACGATCAACGTCACCGGTGCCAGGCAACCCTCGTTCATCGGGATCGGGTCGTCGAGCATCGTGCGCAGCACATAGAGCACCGCAGCGCGCACGACCGGCAGCGGCGCGTTGAAATTATCGGGGAGCGTCGCCGACGAGCCGGTAAAGTCGATGGTGACGTGTCGCGCCGCGCGATCGACCGTCACGGCCACGACGACTTCGGCGCCATTGTCCATCGCATAGCGGAAATGACCATCGCCCAGCCGCGCGACGAGCTGACGCACCGCCGCCTCCGCCTGACGCTGACCATGTGCCATATAGGCGGCGACGGTCGCGCCGCCGTGCGCGGCGGCGAGGTCGGCAAGGCCGCTGGCGCCACGCTGGCAGGCGGCGACCTGCGCCTTCAGATCGGCGATGTTGGGCGCCGGGTTGCGCGCCGGCAGGGCGCCTGCAGTCAGATGCTCCTGCACGGCGGCGTCGCGGAAATGGCCGTCGTCGACGATCAGCATATTGTCGAAGATGATGCCTTCTTCCTCGATATTGCGGCTGCCCGGCGGCATCGATCCGGGCGCGATCCCGCCGAGATCGGCGTGATGGCCCCGCGCCGCGACGAAAAAGACGGGGGCATCGGCTTCGCTATCGACGAACACCGGCATGATGACGGTGATGTCGGGCAGATGGGTGCCGCCGTCATAGGGAGCGTTGAGCGCATAGGCGTCGCCGCGCCGGATGCCGCGCCCGTCGCGCGGACGCCCGTCGGGGCCGGGTCCGCGCTGGCGCAGGATGGTCCGCACGCTTTCGCCCATCGACCCCAGATGCACCGGCATGTGCGGCGCATTGGCGACGAGTCGCCCTTCGCCATCGAACAGCGCGCAGGAAAAATCGAGCCGTTCGCGAATATTGATCGACGAAGCGCTGTGCTGAAGCGCGCCGCCCATTTCCTCGGCAATCGCCATGAACAGGCTGTTGAAGATTTCGAGGCGGACGGGATCGGGTGCGCCCAGATCGTCACCGCCCCCTTGCGATGGCGAGGCGACGGGACGGATCGCCGATGGCTTTGCGAGCCGCAGTGTCCCCTCGGGCTCGACCGTTGCGGTCCAGCCGGGTTCGACGACGGTCGTCGACAGCGGATCAACGATGATCGCGGGGCCCGCGATGCGGCGGCCGGGGGCAAGCGCGCTGCGCTGATGGAGGGGGACGGCGCAGGGTCCACCCGCGAGCCAGGCGGTGACGGTTTCTGCCTCCACCTCGGCCTCTGGCGCGGGTGCCGGCAGGGCCGCGGGCGCGTCGCCCGCTTCGGTCAGTTCGACACGGATGCGATCGACGACCAGATCGTCGTGCGGCGCATAGCCGAAGCGTGCGCGGAAGGCATCGACAAAGGCGGCACGCACCACGGCGGGATCTCCGGTCGGCAGCTCGATCGCATTGTCGCTGTCGGCAAGACGCACGAACAGCAGGGTTTCGTGCGTGACCCTTACGTCGGGCGCAAGATCGCCGCGGGCCTGAGCGAAAAGTTCGGCCTCCGCGCGGTGCATCGGCTCGACGCAGCCCGCGCCGAGCGGCAGCGCAAGCGTGCGCTCGCGGATCGCCGATGGGCGCGCAAGGCCCATACCATAGGCTGACAACACCCCGGCAAGCGGGTGGAGCAGGATCCGGTCGATCCCCAATGCGTCGGCGACGAGGCACACATGCTGCCCCGCGGCGCCCCCGAAGCCGACGAGATGATAGCCTTGGCTCACATCATGCCCGCGCGCGATGGTGATGCGCTTGATCGCATTCGCCATCTGCTGAACCGCGATCGCGAGCAGCCCTTCGGCAAGCGCCTCGGGCGTGATGTCGCCGACTTCGGCCGCCATGGCGGCGAATTTTTCGGCGACGATGGCGCGATCGAGTGGCTGGTCGCCCGCGGGACCGAAGAGCCTGGGGAAATGGTCGGGCTGAATCTTGCCGAGCAGCACGTTGCAGTCGGTGACGGTCAACGGACCGCCGCGACCATAAGCGGCGGGGCCGGGATTGGCGCCCGCGCTTTCGGGGCCGACGAGCAGGCGCGCACCATCCCAGCGGCAGATCGAACCGCCCCCGGCGGCGACGGTGTGGATACGCAGCATCGGCGCCCGGATGCGCGTGCCCGCGACGATGCTTTCGTTATCGCGTTCGAGCCGCCCGGCATAATGGCTGACGTCGGTCGAGGTGCCGCCCATGTCGAAGCCGATGAGGCGATCCTCGCCCAGTGGCGCGGCGCTGCCGACCATGCCGACGATGCCGCCCGCGGGGCCCGAAAGAATCGCATCGCGGCCGTGGAACGCCGCGGCCGACGCGAGCCCGCCCGAGCTTTTCATGAACTGCGGACGGCTATCGTCGCCAAGTTGGGCGCAGAACTGGCCGACATAGTGGCGCAGCACCGGCGACAGATAGGCGTCGGCAAGCGTCGTGTCGCCGCGCCCGACCAGCTTGATCAGCGCGCTCACTTCATGGCTGACCGAAATCTGCGCGAAGCCGAGTTCGGCGGCGATCTCTGCCAGGCGCCGTTCGTGCGCGGGGTAGCGATAGCCGTGCATCAATATGATCGCGATGCTGTCGATGCCGTCCGCGCGCGCCTTTTGCAGCGCGGCGCGCGCGGCGTCTTCGTCGAGCGGGATCAGCAACTCGCCGTCGGGACCGACGCGCTCGGCAATTTCGGCAACTTGGGCGTGCGGCGGCGGCGTGCGGTCGAGCCGGCGCGCGAACAGGTCGGGACGATCCTGATAGCCGATGGTCAGCGCATCGCCGAAGCCGCGCGTGATCGCGAGCAGGGTCGGCGCGCCCTTGCGTTCGAGCAGCGCGTTGGTCGCAACGGTCGATCCCATGCGCACCGCGAGCGGCGGCAGCGCGCCTGTCCCGGCGCCGGTCAGGTCGCGGATCGCACCCACCGCCGCGTCGCCGGGACGCGCCGGGTCTTCGGAAAGCTATTTGGAAGTGACGCCCCCGCCGGCGAGCGCGCGACGACGTCGGTGAAGGTGCCGCCGCGATCGATCCAGATATGCCAGCGCGGATCAGGCGGTGGCGACACGATCGGGCCAGCGGATGACGATCGACAGGCCGTGATCGGCGGCAGCGCGGGTCCATTGGCCCTTGAGCTGGCGTTCGATCAGCGAGCGGATGAACTGGGTTCCGAAGCTTTCGCTTTCGATGTGCGGGGTTTCGGGGAGGCCGCTTTCGATCCACGACAGCTCGACATCGCCGCCGTCGCGGCGCCAGCCGACCGCAAGGTCGCCCTTCCCGCCGAGCGCGCCATATTTGACGCTGTTGGTCACCAGTTCGTGCACGGCAAGGGCAATAGCCTGCGCGCCCTCTTCGTCAAGCCGCACGTCGGGCCCTTCGATCGCGGCAAGCCGCTGTGCGTCCCAGCCCGCAATGTCCAGTTCGCGCCGGACGATGCGGCCGAGGTCGACCGTATCGACCGCGCCGGTGACGAGCATCTGCTTCGAATCGGACAGCGCGCGCAGCCGCCCGTCGAACTTCGCCTCGAACGCCTCCAGACTGTCGACCTCGCGCAGCGTGATCCGCGCGAGCGCACCGATACGCGCGAAGGCGTTTTTCATGCGGTGCGCCATTTCGCCCATCATCAGTTCGCGATCCTCGGCATGGCGCGTCCTTTCGTCGGCGAGCGCCTGCGCCGCGCCGAGGCGGCGGTGCTGCAGGCGGTGCAACTGCACCGCGAGCCAGGCGAGCGCGATGCCGAAAAACAGAATGGCGAGCGGACGGCCCAGCCGGTCGATGAAACGGCCATAGGACAGCCGCATCGTCCAGCGGCGATCGGCAACGCGAAGCACCTCTTGATGCGCGTCCCAGCCGACCTTGCCGTGACGGAAGACGAGCGGCGCCGACGGCCCTTCGCCGGCATAAACCTCGATCCCGTCGATCGCGTCGAGCTGATTGCCGAGCACCGCGCGCATCAGATTCTCGATGCGGAACGGCGCGTAGACAAAGGCCTCGATCGGTTGCGCGGGCGAGGGCGGCGGTACCGCCGACGGCGCCGCGTCCGCAGCCACCGGCGGGTTGGCGTAGACGGGCACATAGATCAGGAAGCCCGGCTGTTTATGCTGCGCATTACGCTCCTGGATCAGTTCGACGATCCCGCTCGCTGCCGGCTGGCCGGTCTGCCAGGCGCGGCGCATCGCCTCGCGCCGGATCGGTTCGCTGTACATGTCGTAGCCGAGCGCCCCGCGGTTGCGATCATTGTCGGGTTCGACAAGGACGATGGGAAAGCCGATCGGCTCACTTGTCCGCGGCCAGACCTTGATCTCTCTGCCGTAATTTTCGCGCAGCTGCGCCTCGGCCGCGGCGGGAGTGTCCTGCTGGATCGCGACCGCGATGCCCACCCCCTGCATCCCCGGCGCGCGCACCTGCGGCCGCAGCGCCGCGAGGAAGGCGCGAACCCCCGGCCCGCTCGCCGCCTTGTCCGACTGATAGAGCGCGCGCACCCCTTCGAGCACCGCGAGCTGATCGCGCAGCCGGACGTTCACCTGCATCGCGACGCGGGTCGCCTGCTCGTCTTCCTGCGCCTTGTTGTAGAAGAAGCTGGCGACCGCCGCCGCCAGCGCGGCTGCAAGAATGCCGAGCCCGACGAAGCGGACCGAAAGGGCCATCAGCCGATCTGCCCAGAGCGAAGGGCGCATTACACTTATCCTGATGATTGCTGCCGTAGCAGCGCCCCCCTCTGTCACAAATAGGAGCATGCCAAGCGACCGATAGCAAGAAGCATTTGTTGCGCATCGGTGTAATCATCGAACAGGTTGCAGCGAGCAACCGACCGCCTATGTTCGGGCAGGAAACAGGAGGATGCCAAGATGATAGTCTACGGGTCGATCGTATCGCCTTTCGTGCGCAAATTGCTGGGTTTTCTGGGCGAAAAGGGCCTCGATTTCGAACTCAAGGGCGTCGGCATCGGCGATCCCGATCCCGGCTTTCGCGCCGCATCGCCGCTCGGCAAGATGCCGGCGATCGACGACAACGGCTTCCTGCTCGCCGATTCGAGCGCGATCATCCACTATCTCGAAGCGAAATATCCCGAGCCGGCGCTGATCCCCGCCGACCCCGAAGCGCGCGGCCGCACCGTGTGGTGGGACGAGTTCGGCGACACCGTGTTCGCGGCCTGCGGCGGCAAGATGTTCTTCAACCGTATCGTCGCCCCCAAATTCCTGGGCCGCGAAGGCGACCTCGCCGCCGCCGCCGAAGCCGAAGCCGAGGAACTGCCCAAATTGCTCGCCTATCTGGAAAGCGCGATCCCGGCGTCGGGTTATCTGGTCGGCGACCGGCTGACCCTCGCCGATCTGGCGGCAGTGTCGCCGCTGGTCAATGTCCGCCACTGCGGCATAACGATCGACGCCGCCACCTATCCCAAAATCGCCGCGTGGAGCGAGGCGATCCTGTCGCGCCCGAGCATGGCACCGTGGATCGCCAAGGAAGAGCGGATGATGGCCAAGGTGCTGGCGGGTTGATCCGGACCGGCGCGGCGATCGCGGGTGCCCTGCCGCTGGCCGCGCAACCGTCGGTCGCGGTCGCACGCACCACCGGATAGAGGCGACCGACCAAGTCGCTTTCTGAAACCCCTTGCATTTGCGAATCAGTCGCACTAGCGGCCTGCTCAACAGGAGTTGAGAATGATTCGCAAAATTGTCGCCGCGGCGCTGGCCTGCACCGCGCTTTCCTCCCCCGCGCTCGCGCAGACCGCGGCGCCCGACACGAAGGGCGAGGATAATATCGTCGTCACCGCGGCGCGCACGATCCTGCCGCCCAACGCCCTGCCACTGACGGTCGATGTCATCGGCAAGGAGGCGCTCGACCAGCAGGTGCTGATTTCGGGATCGGTCACCGACGCGGTCGCAACGCTGACCCCCAGCTTTTCGCCGACGCGTCAGAAATTGTCGGGCGCCGGTGAGACGTTGCGCGGGCGCTCGCCGCTCTATGCGATCAATGGCATTCCGCAATCGACCCCGCTGCGCGACGGCAGCCGCGACGGCTTCACCATCGATGGCTTCTTCATCGACCGGGTCGAGGTCATTTACGGTTCGAACGCGCTGCAGGGGATCGGCGGCACCGGCGGTATCGTCAATCAGGTGACGGTCGGTGCGCCGAAGACCGAAGGCGTCAGCGGCCGACTGCTGCTGCAGGGCACCGCCGACGACGAATTTTCCGAAGCCGGCATGGGCGGCAAGGCGGCGGGGCTGATCCAGTATCGGGCCGGTCGCTTCGACGCGTCGGTTGGCGCCGCCTATGAGGTGCGCGGCATCTTTCGCGACGGCGAAGGCAGTCCGGTCGGGATCAATCTTACGCAGGGCGAGACGCAGGATTCCAAGACGCTCTCGCTGTTCGGGCGCTTTGGCTACGAGGTCACCGATACGATGCGGCTCGACCTGATCGCCAGCCGTTACGAATTGAAAGGCGACGGCGATTATGTCGCGGTGGCAGGCAATCGTGCGACCGGCCTGCCGACCAGCGCTGCGCGCGGCACCCCGCCCGGCGATCCCGCCGCGAGCCGCACCGAAAGCCTGGCGCTGTCGTTGACCGACAGCAACCTTGGCGGCGGGAATTTCGTCGGCCAGATTTTCTGGAACCGCACCCGCGACACCTTCGGCGGCGAACCCAATCCGATCGCGACCTTCCAGGACGTCCAGATCGCGCCGGTCGGAACGCTGTTCGATCAATCGCAGAACCGCAGCCGCAAATATGGCGCCAAGCTCAGCTATGAGCGTGCGGTGCCCGGTTTCGAGGCACTGACGCTGATCGCCGGTTTCGACGCGCTGTGGGATTCGACCGAGCAGCGGCTGATCGCCACCGACCGCGTCTGGGTGCCGCCGACCGATTTCCGCAGCTTCGCTCCGTTCGGACAGGCCAATCTCAAATTGTTCGACGGCCTCGTCCGCGTGGCCGGCGGAGCGCGCTACGAAAATGTGAAGATCAGCATCGACGATTATACCACGCTCGCGAGCGCCGGCCGCACCTTCGTCAAGGGCGGCAGCCCGAGTTTCGACGACGTGCTGCTGAACGGCGGGGTGATCATCGAGCCGGTCCCCGGCATCCGCGCCTATGCGAGCTATGCCGAAGGCTATACCGCCCCCGACGTCGGCCGCATCACCCGCGCGGTGAGCACGCCGGGGGTCGAGATCGACAATTTCCTGAACATCCGTCCGATCGTATCGAACAATCGCGAGATCGGCGTCGAGGTGAAGCGCGGCCCGCTCGATGCGAGTGCGACCTATTTCTGGTCGTCGAGCAAGGAAGGGCAATTGCTCGTCGCCCGGCCCGACGGCATTTTCGACGTGCTGCGCCAGCGCGTCGCGATCGAGGGGCTGGAGATCAATCTGGCGGTCAAGCTGCCGATCGACGGCCTGACCGTCTCGGCAGGCTATGCCCATCTCGACGGCAAATATGATGCCGACGGCGACGACATCGTCGAAACCGACCTCGACGGTGCGAATATCTCGCCCGACCGGCTGAACCTGGCCGCCAGCTACGCCAAGGGGCCACTGTCGGCGCGCGTCCAGACGCAATTCTATCTTGCGCGCAGTTTCACCGGCCCGATGCGCGACCCGCGGAACGATTTCGAGGGCTATAATCTGACCGACGCCTTCCTGCGCTACCAGACGCGGATCGGCGGCATCAGCCTGGCGGTGCAGAATCTGTTCGACCGGCAGTATATCGCCTATGCGAGCGACACCCAGCGGCCGACCGATAATTTCTTCAACTTCGCCGGCCGCGGTCGCACCTTCACCCTCGGTTGGGATTATCGCTTCTGATGCAGTTGCTCGACACGCTGCACCGCTGGACCGGCGGGCTGATCGGACTGGTGCTTGGCCTGCTGGGCCTCACCGGCGCGATCCTCGTCCACAAGGATGCGTGGATCGGGCTGCCGCATAGCGGCGACCCGCTGCGCAGCGACCTTGGCAGCGTGACGCGGGCGACCGAGGCGATCATGGCGCAGCCGGGCGCGCAGGGCATCATCTATGCCCGCGACGGCTTTGGCCTCCACCAGACCCGTTTCGGCGAAGGCGCCGGTGCCTATGCCGACCAGACGGGGCAGATCGTCACCCGCTGGGCGAGCCAATGGGAGCGGCCCGAGCTGTGGATCTTCGATTTCCATCACCATCTCTTCGCCGGCGACAGCGGCGAGTGGGTGATCGGCATCGCGGGCCTGTGCGGGCTGTTCTTCATCGTGTCGGGCGTCATCCTGTGGTGGCGGACGCGCCGGACCTTCCGTCTGCGCCTGTGGCCCAAGCGGATGAGCCGGCCGGCGATCGTCACGCATCACCGCGACCTGGGGATCGTGATGGCGCCGCTGTTGCTTCTGTCGGTCGTCACCGGGACGATGATGATCTTCCGCCCCTTCGCAATGGCGGTCGTCGCGCCCTTCGGTTCGATTGCCGCAGCGGAGAAGTCGATGGCACCGCCCAAATATAAGGGCGGCCCGCTCGCCGCGAGGCCCGATTATGCGGCGATGCTCGCCGAAGCGCGCCGCCGCTTTCCCGACGGCGAGTTCCGCATCCTCAGCCTGCCGCGCAAGGCGGGCGATCCGATTTCGCTGCGGATGCGCCGGCAGGCCGAATGGCTTCCCAACGGCCGCTCGACGCTGTGGTTCGATGCGCAGACGGGCCGGCTGCTGGGTGCGCGCGACGCGCTCGCCATGGCGCCCGCCGCACAGGCGTTCAACAAGGCCTATCCGCTGCACGCCGCCAAGGTCGGCGGGCTCGGCTATCGCATCGTCATGACCTTGTCGGGGCTGACGATGGCGATGCTCGGCAGCTTGGCGGTGTGGACCTTCTGGTTCCGGCGGCCGAAGCCCGCCCGCGCCCGACCGCGCCGCATCGCCACCGCCTGACCCCCCGCTCCGCCCGCGATCGCGCGCCATATTGCGGCGCTCCAATAGTTAGGCATTGACCTAACTATTGGAGCGCTCTAAGAGGGTTGGCGAAAGGAGACTGCGATGTCGACCATCCGGCCCGACGCCCCGATTGCGCCCGAACCGGCGATGATCGACGGCATCTTCCGCGCCCTCGCCGACCCGACACGGCGGCAGGTTCTCGAACGGCTGGGCGAACGACCGGCGTCGGTCAGCGAACTTGCGGCGCACCACCCGATGGCGCTCCCCTCCTTTCTCGCGCACCTCAAGGTGCTCGAAGGCTGCGGCCTCGTCCATTCGCGCAAGCATGCCGGGTCCGCACCTACAGCCTTGCCCCCGACCGGCTGCGGCTGGCCGAGGACTGGCTCGCGACCCAGCGCCGCCTGTGGGAAGGCCGGCTCGACCGCATGGATACCTATCTGCTCTCGCTCAAAAACAAGAAGGAGACCCCCGAATGACCTTTCCGCTCAGCCCGGTCGATCCCGACCTCGACCTTGTCCTCGAACGCGTGATCGACGTGCCCGCCGACCTTGTGTGGAAGGTCTGGACCACACCCGAGCATCTGGTGCACTGGTTCGTGCCGAAGCCCTGGACGGTCACCGCCTGCGAGATGGACCTGCGCCCCGGCGGCGTCTTCAGCACGACGATGCGCTCGCCCGAGGGTGAGGAGTTTCCCAACAGCGGCTGCTATCTGGAAGTCGTGCCGGGCGAACGGCTGATCTTCACCGACACGCTGCTCCCCGGCTTCCGCCCCGCGCCCGCGCCCTTCTTCACCGCCGGCCTGTTCCTGACGCCGCAGGGCGACAGCACGCTCTATCGCGCGGTCGCGGTCCACGGCGACAGCGCCGCGCGCCAGAAGCATGAGGAAATGGGCTTCCACGAAGGCTGGGGAACCGTGGTCGGCCAGATGGTCGACTATATCAAGGCGATGTGATCCGCCGACGCGGGTCGGAAACGGATATCGGCTCGGCGGGGCATAGCGCGCTTTCCTATTTTCGCCGCGCTCCTATATCGTCGTCGCTTCCATGACCCGTGCCCGCGTCCTCCTTCTGACCGCCGCCCTCGGCCCGCTCGACTATCGCATCCCGCACGGTAGCGACGCGCCGCTCGGCAGCGTCGTCGTCGCGCCGCTCGGCCCGCGGCGGCTGGGCGGCGTGG
>ERZ778022.4089-NODE-4089-length-12875-cov-5.817473_pt1 | contig 12875 bp, 5 predicted proteins | sample MGYA00375752_ERZ778022 | MGnify/ENA primary metagenome ERZ778022 (study PRJEB29350, sample SAMN05389826) | bioreactor metagenome | isolation source: Thiocyanate bioreactor | place: South Africa: University of Cape Town | collected 2014-04-04 ... | reverse complement strand
CCATACAGGTCCAACAACATTAGCCATGCCGAAGCAACGCGGCGGGTGGAAGGGCGCGCCCAAGCCGGGCAAGGTGGTCAAGCGCGGCAGCAAGGCAGCTGCCGCTGACGACGACGACGACGACGACGTGTATGACGCGGTGCGTTTACTTGCTGCAACCTGCCTTATCTCGCTGCCAAGCCGCGTTGCATTGCCACACAACGCCACAACACACACGCGCCCTGCAGATTGACAAGCACCATGGGCTGCACATGGAGGACGACGGCACGGACGGTGCCGGCGGCGCCGCGGGCGGCGACGACCTGAGCGACGTGCTTGACGACGTGCCGGTGTTTAACTTCAAGTCAGGCGGCGGTGATGACGACGACGACGACGACGATGAGGATGAAGAGTTTGACGATGATGAGGAGGAGGAGGATGCCGCCACGGACTCGGATGCCGAGTCGCAGGACTCGGATGCGGTCGCGGCACGCGCGGCAGCGGTGAAGAAGGAGGAGAACACGAGCCGCGCGTGGGGGTCCAAGCGCGCCGCGTTCTATGACCACGACTCAGAGGTGGAGATTGACGAGGCGGCGGCGGCGGAGGAGGAGGCGGAGGTGGTGCGGCTGCAGCGGAAGCGCGCGGCGGAGATGGAGGAGGACGACGCGCTGTACGGCGCGCCGCTGGGGCGGAAGGTGGCGCCGGCGGCGGGTGGCGCGGGCGCGCGTGCAGCTGCAGCAGCAAAGGCTGGCAGCGGCGGCGCGGCGGTGGCGGTGGTGGCAAAGGACCTGAGCGGCCTGTCAAAGGCGGCCAAGCTGGAGCTGGTGGCGGCTGACACGCCGGAGCTGATTGGCCTGCTGGAGGACATGAAGACGCAGATTGCCGAGATCCGTGACAAGCTGGCGCCCATCCTGGCGGCGGTGGCGGACGGTCGCATCCGCACCGCCAAGGGCCTGTCGTACCTGGAGGCCAAGTACCAGATCATGATGGCGTACGTCACTGACATCACCTTCTACCTGCTGCTGAAGGCGGAGGGCAAGAGCGTGGCTGACCACCCCGTCATTGCGCAGCTGGTGCACATCCGCACGCTGCTGGACAAGATGCGGCCGCTGGACGGCAAGATGGCGCCCCAGGTGGCGCGCCTACTGCGGGCGGCACGCGCGGCGCCCGGCTCCGCGGATGCCGAGATGGGGGACAGCGACGACGGTGGGGAGGCAGCAGCGGGCGCGGGCAGTGCAGCAGCGGGTGGTACCGCGCGGCGGCGTGGTGGTGGTGGCGGCGGCCGCGCAGGCGGCGACACCGAGCTGGATGACGCCATCAAGGCGCTGGAGGGCGTGGAGGAGGAGGGGCACGATGCAGAGATCACGGGTGGCGTGTACCGCCCGCTGCGCCGCACCGCCGTCATGTACGACGACGACCCGGCGGCGGGGCGGAAGGCGCGCGAGGAGGAGCGGCGGCGCACCCGCGTTGCCAAGTCCGCCATGATGCGCGACATTCGGGACGCGTACAGCGAGGCGCCCGAGGCGCTGGGCGCAGACGGCGGTGCGGACGCGGGCACGCGCAACGCGACAGACGACGCGCTGGACCGCGTGGCGCGCGAGCGCGAGGAGTACGAAGAGGAGGCGTTCACGCGCGTGGCGGTGTCCAAGGAGGAGCGCAAGGCACGCAAGGCGCGCGAGCGCGAGCGCGCGCGGTGGGACAACCTGGCGGACCTGGAGAACATTGGCGACGTGGATGCGCTGCTGGCAGACGAGGGCGGGCGGGCGGGCGGTACGGCGCTGCGCGGCGGGCGCACGCTGGCGCAGTTGGAGTCACAGACGGAGGCGGCACGCGCACGTGCAGCGCGCTCCCTGGGCGGCGCCGGTGCACTGCGGCCTGCCGCCGGCGGCGCGGGGGCCCGCCGGGGCGGCGCGGCCAGCGACGACGACGATGATACTGGCGGGTTGTTTGGGGGCGACAGTGACAGCGACGGGGGACACGGCGGACGGCGTGGCGGGGCAGGGTCTAAGCGCGGTCGCGCCGGCGGCCGGGGCGGCGACGACAGCGGTGCGGAGGAGGATCCCTTTTATGCTGCCGTGGAGGCGGCGGCAGCGCGCAAACGCGCCAAGAAGGCGGCCGCCAGTGCTGCCGCCGAGGAGGCCAACCGCAGTGCCATCCGGTCGGCGCCTGACATGGACGAGCTGCACGAGGGTGCCGACGGTGCGTTGCTTGCGCCCCTGCTGCGCTATTTCTATGCTATGATTCCTTCACACCGATTATATCAACCCCCACCCCACCCACTCACCCCCTCGCAGGCCACCGCAAGGCGAGCCGGACCATCTTGCAGAACCGCGGGTTGGTCAAGTACCGCAAGAAGGACGACAAGAACCCGCGCGTGCACTACCGCCACAAGGCGGAGAAGGCGGTTAAGCGGCGCAAGGGTCAGGTGGTGCCCATGCGCAGCGCCGCGGCGGAGCCGGGCGGCTACGCGGGCGAGACGACGGGTATTCGCACTACCGTCGTGCACAGTCGCAAGCTCCGGTCATAGCGTGGTGGGTATTATTTCGTTGGTGCAATTAAATGGCGCGCCATGGTTGTGTTGTTGCTAGGGTGCGTCAGGCGCAAAGTACACACCCGACGCCGCCAAGATGTCAGCAGCCGTGATGTCCGGCTCGGGGACGGCGGCAGCTGGCATGGCAGCAGCAACGGCGCGTCGCACGGTGGCCATGGAAGCATCGTACCACAGGGCAACTGCATCCGCGGGCGTCGTGTCAGGCGCCATGGCGGCCGCAATTGCAGCTGCCAGTTGCACCCACGGCACGGTACCGTCAGCACCTGTCAACCCTGCCAACAGCGCCGCCCCGCGCTGGCAGGTGGACACGTCGCCAACCGGCAGCACCGTGTCCGCCGTTGGCGACACGCCCGAGCGTGCAAAGAAGTGCAGCAGCAGGTCGCGACGGCGTGCGGCGTCCAGCGGCTCCATCTCAATGGTCACGTCAATGCGGCCAGGCCGGACCACCGCCGCATCTAGCTCCTCCGGTGCGTGCGTCACGGCAATGACAAACACGTGTGGCACCGCGGCGGCTGTGGTGGGGGTGGGCGTGACAGCAGCAACACTTGCCGCCGACGATGGCGTGACACCGGGCTCTAGCACCTCAGACAGGCTGGCGGCGCGCAGCGTGGGCGGCAGCGCAGCGGCAGCGGGGCCCACCACCTGTGCCACTGTGGCGGCTGCGGGGGCAAGCGATGACACAGCCGACGCACCCCCCGACGCGACACCGTCCATCTCGGTCAGCAACACGGACAGCAGGCGGTCAAAGCTGTGCGACGACGCGCGGTCGTGGGCGGGCCCGCCCAGCGCGGCGTACGACCGCGCGGGTGCCAGCAGCTCAAACTGATCAAAGAGGAGGATGCAGGGCGCCAGCTCGCGGGCACGGGCAAAGGCGGCTGCCAGCCTCGCTTCGCTGGCGCCCACCAGCGCCGACACAATCTCCGGCCCCGACACAACCAGCGCGTTGGTCAGGCCGGTCGCCATGGCGTGCCGCGCAAGCGCGTGCGCCAGCGCCGTCTTGCCGCTGCCGCGCGGGCCGGTAATCAGCATGCCTGCCGGCGGTGAGAGGCCAGCGGCAGCAAAGGTGTGTGCGTGGGTGAAGGCGGAGGCAAGCGCGTGCAGTGCGGCGCCGACGGCGGCGGGTTGGCCCACAAGGTCTGCCAGGCTGGCGGTGGGTGATGGCGGCGACCCCACCGCCTCTGCCAGCAGCGACGGCGCATGGGAGGGTAGCACCGCCACCAGCGCATCCGCCAACGTCGTTGGTGCATCCACAGAGCGCCCGGCACAACGCGCTACCGCCTCGCGCACGCACCCCACCAGGTCGGCGGGCGTGTAGCCATGCGTGCGGCTGGCGACCACCTCCAGCACGGCCGGCAGCACGTCGCCAGTGCCAGGCATGCCGCGGAGCAGCGCGAGCCGCTCTGGCGGCGTCAGCATGCCGCGTGTCAAAGTCAAGGGTAGCCGGGAAGCGCCACGTGACCGCGCATCTGCCGCATCGGGGCTGCTTGCAAGCGCAATGAACGCCACGCGCTCGTCCGCTGCGCTGACAGCATCCATGGCCGCCAGAAGCAGCGCGGCGCACCGTGCCGCCAGATCGCTGCGGGGACGTGCTGGCAGCAGCGACTCCACGTCGTCAATAATGACAATACCGCCGCCGCCGCCAACTTCTCTACCACATACACGCACGCGCTCCAGCGCCGCCCCGAGCCGTGCCTCTGACGCGCCGGTGGCGCCCCGGAACAGGGTGTGGGAGGTCAGCACCTCCACGGCGCGCACGCCGGCCGCTGCCGCCACGGCGCCCGCCACCGCCGACTTGCCGGTGCCGGTGCCCCCCACCAGCAACACTCCATGCGCGCGAGCACGCTTAGTGCTTCCCGGTGCATCATCATCATCCCACCGATGCAGCGCGTCGCCTACGATGGACACCAGCGAGTCTATGAGGGTGGCGTGTGCGGGCGCGCGTGCACACGCGTCGGCGACCCATTGCTCACGAGTTGGCACCACAACATCTGTGGTTAGTGCGCTGCTGGCACCACCCGACATTGTTGGTGCAAACGCAGTGACACCTGGGACAATGCGCACTGGCCGGTCTGCTGGCATCAGGTGCAGTCGCACTGCAGTGTCGCGTCGGCTGCCGCCACTAAACAGCGGTTGGCACACCACTTGGCCATCTACTGCCACCACACCTGCAAACAGCGCCGCCAACAGCTGGCGGCGCTCCGTGGGCGGTGTTCCAGGCCACGTACTAAACACATCCAAGCTGCCGCTTGCCGCTGGTGCACCGGCACGCGGACGCAGCAGTGTCGCTGACACGCTCGTCGCGGCAACTATGTCATCATGGGCCAGCGGCGTCAGCGCCAGTCGCGGTGTGCATTCAGCGGGTGCTGTCGCTGCCACCGACGCGGCGGCGGCAACGGAGAGTGCGCACAGGCTTGGCGGCGCCTCTACCATCAGCGGGGGCCACGATGCACCCGGCGCCACCGCACGTGCCCATGGCCTCACACACACCACTGCCACTGGCGTTGGCGCGCCCGACGCTGGAAGTGGTGGCAGCAGTGTCAGCACCATGGTGCTATAGCGTGCCGCGCCCGTACTACCCTCGCTGTCATCCACTCGAACGTGCGCCTGCGCGCTCACATCCTCCACTACCACCACCCGCTGCGTTGGAGGCGCCGTCGCTGCTGCACCTGCTGCTATTGCAGCTGCCGCTGCTGCCATTGTTGCTGGCAACACCAGTAGTTCGCCTCCGCAACAACGGCACTCGTTTGGTCCTCTACTTGTGCCACATTAACTATTGCACGTCGTCAATGCGTACAGCTGCCAGTTATGCACCGAAGCACGGCGCGGTCACTGCAGCAACCTCACCGGCGAGGCAGCAAGATCTGCAAGACCTGCAGCAAGAAGCCGCGAGAAGGAGTGGAGGCGAGAGGAGGAGAAGAGGCGGCGAGTTCAAAAAAAGGCGCCAACGGCTACGAATGACACCTACACCATCATAACGATAATAACAACCCGCTGTCGCGCGTCAAATGTTTCTGCGTAGAATGCAATATTTTGCGGCATATAGTGCGAAAACGTCCTTTGTTTTACGTCCAGCTGCGGATATCCAAACATAAATTTTGGGTTTTCCACCACCTCAGGATGGCGGCAGCGGCGGCGACGGTGGCAGCGGCTCTGCCGCCTGCACCAGCTGCACTTGTGGAGCGGTTGGGTATGACGCCGCACCCTGAGGGCGGCTGGTTTGTGCGATGGTATGAGTCGGGCCTTAAGTGGGTGGCACCGGCGGCGTCCGCTGCTGACGCGACGACGAGTGTCCCTGCACCCGCCACGCCGACGGCCGGCATCCCGGCCGCGACTCCGTACCCGGCAGGCACGGAGCGGCTGGCGGCAACTAGCATCCATTACGTGCTGACTGGCAGCCGGTGCAGCCTGCACCGTCTGCGCGCCGACGAGCTGTGGTACTGGCACGGCGGCGACCCCATGGTGGTGGTGGAGCTGACGCCCGACGGCGTGCGGCAGACCGTGCTGGGTGGCGACCTGGCGGACGGCCGGCAGGTGCAGACGCTGGCAGTGCGCGGCGGCACCTACTTTGGCTCCTACCTGCCCGCCGGCTCGGCGTGGACGTACGTGTCGTGCGCCGTCGTGCCGGGCTTTGATTTTGCAGACTGGGAGATGGCGGGCGCCGACGCCCTGGCCGCCGCCTTCCCGCATGCCGCGCACCTCATCCGCGTCCTAGCGCACGACACCGCGCCACCACCGCCTGGCGCCCTCCCCCTGCCACTGCCATAACCGTACTACTAACTTGGCGTGAGGTGGGGAGGAATTCATAGAATAACTATAAGCGTACTCTGCACACGCCGCCGGCTGTGGCGACCACACACATAAGTAAAGGCCAGCAATAAGTGGAACCGAAAGTATGGTAATGGGACAGGGGCCTCGTGGGGGGACGCATCAAAACAACACCAGGCAATAAACTGTAGCGATCAGTGCAGCCTACAGGTGGCGCGCCAGAATAACACGGCGCACGGGCGGGGCGGCGGCTGCAGCAGGTGGTGGTGCGGCAGCAGGCGCTCCGCCGCCCAACGCCGGCGGCCGGAAGCTCTCAATGCCAAAGGCGCCGCCGCTGACGCCTGGTGGCGTAGCAAATGGAACGGCACCCGTGGTTGCCGGTGCGCCTGCGCCTGCCGGCGTTGCAGGGACGGCAGATACCTGCGGCAGGGATGCAGGAGGCGCGGGCGGCGGCGACAGCATGACCGTGCCGCCAGCATGGACGACCACGGCGCGGGCAGGGTAGCCATGACCAAAGGGTGATGCCACCGTGGGTCCAGGCCGCGCAGGCGACGCTGAAGTCGACGCTGAAGCCGACGCGGATCCCGTGTGCGCCAGGTACGAGTCGCGCAACGCCGCTACCTCGGTGCGTGCGGTGCGCTCTGCGTCGGCGGCGCGGGCGCGTGCCTCCCGCAACGCCGCCTCCGCGTCAGCTAGCGCCACCTCCAGCTCCAGCATACGCTCCTCGCGCGCCGCCACGACGCGGTGCGCACCAGCAAGGTCGTCGCTTACCGCCGCCGCCGCCATGCGCGCCGCCGTCACCTCAGCGCGCAGCGCAGATGTTGCGGCGCGCTGTGCGGCAGCATCCTCACCCGCTGCTGCCGCTGCTGCACGCGCGTCCGCCACCGCGCGCTCGCTCGCGGCGACCGCTGCTGCGTGCTGCGACCGCGCCGCCTCCAGCGCCGCGGCGGCAGCAGCAGCGGCGGCGGTCGCCGTGGCTGTCTGCTGTGCGGCAGCTGCCACTGCCGCCGCCGCGTCGTCGTCGTGCGCCACCACGCGCGCCTGCACCTCCTCCAGCCGGCTCCGGAACTCGGTCAGCTCGCGCTGCGCCGCGGCGGCCAGCCCCTCCGCCGCCTCCTGCGCCACACGCGCGTCGCGCAGCACGCGCACCAGGTCCGCCGCATATGCCGTCGCCTCATCGCGCTCCGCCGCCGCACCCGCCGCAGCCGCACGCGCCGCGCTCTCGCCACCCGCCGCCGCCGCCCCCGCCGCCTCTGCCGCGTCGGCACGCCGGGACGACGCAGCCACCGCGGCAGCCGCAGCCGCTGCCTCGCGCCGCGCCGCCACCGCATCCGCTGTCGCCGCCTGCCGCTCCCGCCGCTCCGCTGCCAGCGCCGCCTCCAGCGCTGCGGTGGCGGTGGATGCCACCTCCGCCGTCACTGCCAGGTCGTGCCGCGCTGCCTCCAGCGCCGCCGCAACCACCTGCCGCTCCCGCCGCTCCGCAGCCAGGCTGTCCTCCAGCGCCGCCAGGGCGGCGGGCAGCGCGCCGCCGCTGCCAACGGAGAACCCGCCAGTGGCGGCAGCCGCGTTGGCTGCCGCCGCTGCCACCGACGCTGCTGACGCCGCCGCCGATGCGGCAGTGCGCTCCCGCCGCTCCGCAGTCAGCGCTGCCTGCATGGCGGCAACGGCACCCGCATTGGCCTCCGCTGCTGCAACCGCGTCCTGCCGCGCGCACGCCGCCTCTTCCCGCGCTGCCGCTGCCGCACCGCGCGCCGCTGCTGCGTCAGCCTCCGCTGCCGCACGCGCCGCGCGCTCGTCATCCAGCGCGGCGGTCAGCGCCGCCAGCGCCGCAGCGGCAGGTGTGGCGGCAGCGGCGCCAGGTGAGGGCAGGGACGACCGTGTCGCGGCGGCAGCAGCGGCAGCTGAAACTGCCGCTGCCGCCTCCCGCCGTGCGGCTGCCGCCTCTGCCACGGCACCCTGCCGCTGTGTACGCTCCGCCGCCAGCGCCGCCTCCAGCACTGCCACCGATGCCGTGGCGCCCTCCGTGGCAGCCGCGGCGGCTGACTGCGCCGCCACCAACGCCGCCTCAGCCGCCTGCCGGTCCGCGCGCTCTGCTTCCAGCGCGCTCTGCAGCGCCGCCAGCGCGGTGGTGGTGACGCCGCTGGACGCCGCCGTGGACGGCGTCTTGCTCGCTACAGCCGCAGCCGCTGTTGCGGCAGCTGCCGTCGCCTCCCGCCGCGCTGCTGCTGCCTCTGCCACCGCCGCAGCCCGCTCGCGCTGCGCCGCCGCCAGCGCCGCCTCAAGTGTGGTAATGGAGGCAGCCGCCTCTGCCGCTGCCGCGGCGGCAGCAGTCGCTGCGGTATCCCGCCCCTCCCGCTCTGCTGCCACCACCGCCTCCGCTTGCGCCGCGGCAGCGGCGGCAGCGGCAGCCACCTGCCGTTCCAGGCCGCCAGCCGCGTCCGTCAGGCGGCGCACGGTGGCAGCAGCAGCCGCCGCGTCGCCACGCGCAACGGCAGCAGCATCCAGCGCCGCCGCCTCGCGCGCCTCTGCCGCGCGTGCCCGCTCTGCCACCGCGGTGCGGTCAGCAGCTGCCGCAGCCGCCGCGTCCGCGCGTTGCCGCAGCTCCGTCACCTCCGCCCGCAGCACCTGCACCTCCCGCTCTGCCGCGTCCGCCCGCGCGCGGTGCTCTGCCGCCGCTGTTGCGGCGCTGGTGGCAGCCTCCTGCAGCGCCGCAGCGTCCGCCGCCGCACGCACGCGTTCGCCCGCCGCTGGCACGCCCTCCGACTCTGCCGCCGCTGCTGCCGCCGCTGCAGTTGCTGCCGCGATGCGCCGCTCACCCGCCGCCACCGCTGCCTTCAGCTCACTGATGGTGGACGACTGCGCATGCACCAGGCTGCGCAGGGAGGTGGCCTGTGCCTTCCAGCTCGCGACGGAGGGGTCGCCGCCATCGCCCGCCTCGTCAGAACCGGCAACGGGGCGCCGCGCCTCCGCCTCCGCGCCAGCGGTGGCGGCGGCAGCGACGGCAGCCGCCGCCTTGGCTTGCGCCGCCGCCACGGACGCCTCTGCCAGCGCCACGCTGGCTTGCAGCGAGTTGATGGCGGCGCCGCGGTCGGCCGCCATGGCGCGCAGAGCGGTAACCTCCTCCATCAAGCTCGCAATGCGGCTGCCCTGCGCCTGTGCGCCGGCGCGCAGCGTGCGCAGCTCCTTGTCGCGCGCCGCCAGCTCCACCGCCGCCCCCGCCGCCGCGTCCTCCGCCGCCGCGCTCGCCTCCTCCACGCGCTGCCGCGCCGCCGCGTCTGCCTCGTCGGCGCGTGCCTCCGCGGCAGCGGCGCGGGCGTCGGCATCCGCTGCTGCCTCGTTGGCACGGCGCGCGGCAGCGTCTATCGCGGTCGCTACCTGCGCCTCCGCCGCCGCCACGCGGTCGGTCAGCTGCCGGCACTCGGTCTCCAATTCAGCAGCGCGCGACGCACGTGCCGCGCTGTCTGCCACCGCAGCTGCCACGTCAGCCAGCAAGTCACCCAGTGGTGGTACGCTGCCGCCAGCGGCGGCGGCGGCGGCAGGCGTGCGGCTGCTGCCACCCGTGGCGGCCCACATGGCCAACGCCGGCGTCAGCTGCGTGTACACGAGTTCGGTGACGGTGTCCACGCGCGCCGTCAGCTCCGCAATGGTGGCCTCCAAGCCGGCGCGCTCATCCTGGCTGGCCGCCACCTGCGCAATGGCGGCGCTGAGGCCCGCCTCTGCGGCTGCCACCAGCTCCGCGGACGCGGCGTTGGCGTCCGTTGCAGATGCCGACGCCGCGTTCAACGCTGCCTGCAGCGTGGCAGCCTCGGCCTCTGCGGCGGACGCCCGCGAGTCGGCCGCGGCAGCTGCTGCCTCTGCAGCGGCAACGCGCGCCATGGCGGCCGCCACCTCCGCCTCCATTGCGCGTTGTGCCGCCGCCGCGTCGGCACATGCGGCATCTGCGGCAGCCGCTGCCCGCGCCGCCGACGCTTCCGCAGCTGCGATACGCCCCGCCGCCACCGTGTTGGCCTCTGCCGCTGCCGCCGCCGCGTTGGCCTCGGCCACATCGCCACGCGTGGCTGCCGCTGCTGCCGCCGCGGTCGCTGCCGCGCTGGCGTCCGCCTCCGCCGCCGCTACCCGGGCTGCCGCGTTTGCCTCCGCTGCCGCAACACGTGCCGCTGCCGCCGCTTCCGCGTCAGCCACCCGCGCGCTGCCCGCCGCCTGTGCATCCGCCACGCGCGCCGCCGCCGTCGCCTGCATGTCTGCCACACGCGCGGCGGCTGCCGCCTCCACCGCCGCCACACGTGACGCTGCCATTGCCTCCACCTCCGCCACGCGCGCGTCTGCGGCGGCACGCGCTGCAGCCGCATCGTTCGCCGCGGTATCCGCCTTGTCGGCGCGACTGGCCGCCGCCGCCGCAGCTGCCTGTGCGTCGCGCGTGCGCGCCATCGCGGCGTCGCGCTCACGCTGCGCATCCTCCACAGCGGCGCGCGCCGCTGCCACCGCCGCCGCAGCGTCGCTGCGCACGGCAGCGGTAGCTGCCTCTGCGTCAGCACGCAACGCGGCAATTGTGGCGGCGGCGTCGCTGCGCGCGGCGTCCACGCGTGCCTGCGCGTCTGCGCGTGCCGCCGCCACCGCAGTCTCTGCGTCAGACCGCGCGGTGGCCACGGCAGCGGCCGCTGCCGCCTGCGCGGCTGCCACCCCGGCGTCTGCACTGGCGCGTGCGGCCGCAACGGCGGTGGCGGCGGCAGCGCGCGCCTCGCCCGCCTCCACCGCCGCCGCATCCGTCACAGCCGCCTTGTGTGCCGCCAGGCCCGCCTCCCACGCCGCGTGCGCCACCGCACGGCGCCAGGTGCGCAGCGCCGCCAGCGGGCGGCGGTGGATGATGCGCGCCAGCAGGGTGCGAATGCGCACCGCGCGCGTGTGCGCCGCCCGCCACGCCACCCACGCCGCCCGCAGCCGCCACGCCGCCTCCTGGCTGGAGGCGCGGTCCAGCACCGCGCCCAGTCGGGAGGCGGTGGCAGTCCGCACGCGGGCAGCGCGATCCGCCACCACCACCGTCACCCACCGCCGCCACGCGACCGCCTTGTCGCGGTGCGCCGCACGCGTGAGCAGCATGGAGGCAGCGCTGGAGCGCGCATGCAGTACCGCCTCACGTATACGCGAGTTGGTGGCGTGCTGGTCATTCAGCTGCTGCCGCAGGTCGGCCGCCGCTGCGTCACGCACCCGCGACGCTGCCACCGCATCCGCCACCGTGGCACGCGCTGCCGCCGCATCCGCCACTGCGGCATCCCGCGCCGCCAGCGCAGCTGCCAGCTGACGAGCCAGGCCATCCGCGCGCTCCGCGCTCACCGCCGCACGCTCCTCGTGCTTCTGTGCCGCATGCACCGCCGCCTCCAGGTGCACCTGCAGCGTGCCCACCCGCCGCGCGTCGCTGCCACTCGCAGGCGAGCCGGCCGCAGCGGCGGCGCCAGTGGGCGTGGCACCGGACGACGGTGGTGGCGCCACCCCAACGGCATCCAGCGCTATGCTGGCACGCGACGGCGAGCCGCGCAACGGCGCGCCGGCCGCAGCAGCCACACCACCGCCGCCGCCGCCACCACTGCCACCATTAGCAGGCAGGGGCAGCATGGCACCATCGGCGCCGCGACTGCGCAGCACGCCCACCGTCTTGGTACGCAGCATTGAGCGGCCGGCAGAGGGGCTGGCGCCCTTGGTGTGCGGCGACGCCACGGGCGTCGGCACGCCGCTGCCACCGGTCGTCGGTGCGGCTTGCAGTGCAGCCGTCGCAGCAGCAGCCTCTGCCAGCGCGGCCGCCGCCGCGGCACGCAGCTCCATGCCCTCTGCCTCCGCCTTGGCGCGCGCCGCCACCGCCTCTGCCACCGCCACGCGCAGCTCATTACGCTCCGCCACCGCCGTCTCCAGCGCCGCGGTCGTGGGCAGGCGCGGCGTCGAGGCGTCGCCCAGCGACAGCGACGATGCCGATGCCGATGCCGATGCTGGCGGCGGCGGTGCGTCGCTACCTTCCGCCTGCTGCGCCATGGCGCTGTGCAGCGCGCCGCACACCGCGCCCAGCCGCCGGTTTTCTACCTGCGACGCCAGCACGTCGGCGCGCAGGGTGCGCACCTGCGCACGCAGTGCCGCCACCACCTTGCGCAGCGCAGCGTCAGGCAGGCGGTCTGTCATGGCCCCTGCGCCCCCGCCTGCCGCGCCGCTGGCGCTCCCGCTGCCGTCGTCCTCATCCAGCGCCGCCGCTGCAGCTGCTGTACCTGCGGCGGCCAGCGCGGACGCCTGCTGCGTGATGACGGCGTCGCGCGCCGTCACCGCTGCCTGCCACTCGCGGATGGCAGCCTCACCGTCGTCCGCGGCGGCGCGGGCGGCGTCGCGCGCCGCCACCGCGTCCGCCAGGTGCGCCGTGAGCGTAACATTAGCTGCCTGCGCGGCGTCGCGCTCCGCGGTGCGTGCTGCAAGTGCCGCAGCTGCTTCCGACGCTGCCGCCGCCGCCGCCGCCTCTGCCGCCGCCACCGCCTCTGCACCCTCCCGCTTGGCGAGATCGGAAGAGCACACGTCTGAACTCCAGTCACATCACGATCTCGTATGC
>ERZ778022.4082-NODE-4082-length-12906-cov-3.406116_pt1 | contig 12906 bp, 13 predicted proteins | sample MGYA00375752_ERZ778022 | MGnify/ENA primary metagenome ERZ778022 (study PRJEB29350, sample SAMN05389826) | bioreactor metagenome | isolation source: Thiocyanate bioreactor | place: South Africa: University of Cape Town | collected 2014-04-04 ... | reverse complement strand
GGCTGCGCAATCTCAGCCTTTCGGTGGCGACCATCGCCCTGCAGGCGGTGCTCACCGTGGTGCTCATCATGGGAACGCGCCGTTTCGGCCTGAACGACCTCTATGTCGCGGCCATGCCGGCGGTGGCACTTGCCATCGCGCTTGCCGCCAGCTCGGTGGCGAAGTCCTGGCTGCTCGGCACGTTGCTCGGCGCGCGCATCAAGGTCTGGCGCATCAGTCTCGTGCTGTCAGGCGCCATCGTGGCGCTCGGCGGCATGTCGATCACCTGGCTGCCGCAGCATCTCGAATGGGTCGAGCTGCTGTTCGGCATCCCAATGATGCTGGCCGCCTATGGCGCCATCGTCTGGAAGATGGCCTTCGGGGAAGCGGATCGCGCGCTGTTCAAGAAGGGCGCTCTGCCGGAGGGCTGACTGCCGCCCGCGGGCGCCAAGAAAAAAAAGCCACCCCGGCTCGGGCCGAGGTGGCGGATTTCAGTCCGGACGATCCGGCGTCAGCCCTTGGGTTCGGGCGCCACGGTTACTTTGATCTCCTCGCCATTCTTGCCGGGGAAGCCGGTGAAGATGGCGTCGATGAGATTGGGGATGAGATAGGTCATCTTGCTGCTGACCGACTGCGCCTTGGCGGTGCCTTCGAACAGGCGCTCGCCCCCGGCGCGGTTGATGCTCATGCTCAGCTGGCTCTGATAGACGACATAGGTGTCGACGTCATCGAAGCCGGGGCCCCACATGAACGGATCATACCAGCCCATCATGTAGCGGCCGCGCCAGCCGCGCCACCCGCCATAATAGCCCGGATAGAAGAAGGGATCATAGAAGGGGCCCGCGCCGAAGCGGCCGCCCATGCCGGTGTACCGCACGCGCTGCGTGCCCTTGTCGATGCCATAATCGAGGCTGACGACGAGCTGCGCCGCGGCAGGATCGGCCGCGCGTGTATAGCCATACTGAACCAGCCGGTGCGCGACGAGATCCGCATAATGCGCGAATTCGAGGCTGCCGGCGAGGCTCTGGTCCCCGGGCATGACGGTGAAGCTCTGGCCCTGTGCGGGCGGCAGCTGCTGGAAGCGCGCGACATCCGCCTTGAAGGGGGTGGCGCAGCCGGAAAGCCCGCCCAGCGTCAGGGCAGACGCGGCGGCGAGGATCAAGAGACGCTTGCTGTTCATTTTTGTGTCCGTTTCTCGGGCGACTTCACCCTTCTAGACGTAGTGAACCGCACAATGCCTTAGGTCAAATGAACTAAGCTTGAATGTCGTTCCTGCAACCGCCGTGCCAGCAGGGGAAAAACGCGATCAGCGCATCAGCCCCATCGCCTCATAGGCGCCCATCAGCGTCGGGTGAGCCGCCGCCGCCGCCTTGCGCGCGCCCTCGATCAGGATCGCGTCGATCGCGCCATGATCGTCCTTTAGGGCGAGATAGCGCTGCCGGATCGGGCCGAGATGGTGGACGAGCAGCTCCGCCAGCGCGGGCTTGAACGCGCCGAAGCCTTGCCCGCCGAATTGCTGGCAGATCGCGGCCCGGTCCTGCCCGGAGAAAGCGCCGTAGATGTCGATGAGGTTGGTCGCCTCCGCGCGCCCGGCGAGTTCCGCCGGATCGGCCGGGATCGGCTCGGCATCGGTCTTCGCTTTGCGGATCTTCTGGACGAGCAGGTCGTCGTCGTCGGTCAGGTTGATCCGGCTCATGTCGGACGGATCGGACTTGGACATCTTGGCCGTCCCGTCGCGCAGGCTCATGATGCGCGCGGTTTCCTTGGGGATGTAGGGCTCCGGCACGGTGAACAGCTCAACGCCGAAATCGGTGTTGAACTTGATCGCGATGTCGCGGGTCAGCTCCAGATGCTGCTTCTGGTCCTCGCCCACGGGCACATGCGTCGCCTGATAGAGCAGCACGTCCGCCGCCTGCAGCACGGGATAGGTGAACAGGGCAACCGAGGCGCCCTCGCGGTTCTTGCCAGCCTTGTCCTTGAACTGCGTCATGCGGCTGAGCCAGCCCATGCGCGCCGTGCCGTTCAGCAGCCACTGCATCTCCGCATGGGCGGGCACGCGCGCCTGATTGAACAGCACCGAGCGCTCCGGATCGATGCCGCAGGCGACCAGCGCCGCCGCCATCTCCCGCACGTTGCGGAGGCGATCGGCCGGGGAGAGATGCTCGCTGATCGAATGCAGATCGGCGAGGAAGAAGAAGCAGCGCGACTCCCCCGTCATCTCCTCCTGCATCGCCACCCAGTTGCGGATCGCGCCGAGATAGTTGCCGAGATGGAGGTTGCCGGTCGGCTGGATGCCGGAAAGCACGCGCATGATCTTGTCCTTATCGCTCGCCCGGATCGCCGGGCCGCGTCCCTCTTCCCATGCGACGGGAATTCGTCAAGCACCAGCCGAATGGGCGGGAAACATAATTACGTGAGCAGAGCATTTACGCTCGGGTTCGGAGGGCTGATCAGCGGCGACGGCGCAGCTGGGCTTTAAGCTCGGAGAGGCGATAGGCGCCAAAGCCGATGGCGGCGAGGCCATAGATCGCGCCGCCCCCGCCGCACAGCAGCGCGAGCGCGGCGATCCGTCCCCAGAACGGGCCGCCCATATGGGGGTCGAGCAGCGCATTGCCGACGTACAGCGCCGCGCCCATCGCAAGCCCCGCTGCGACGATGCGCAGCGCCTTGGCGCGGAAGCGATCGTCGAGCGAGAGATGATCGGCGCGGCGCAGCGCCGCATAGAGCAGGATCACGTTCACCCAGGCGGAAATGGCGGTCGATAGCGCGATGCCGACCGCGCCGAGCGGCCAGACCAAAGTGAGATTGCCGACGAGATTGACCAGCATGGCCATGAAGGCGATGCGCACCGGCGTCCTTGTGTCCCCGCGCGCGTAGAAGCCGGGCGTCAGCACCTTGATGAGCACATAGGCCGGCACGCCGGGCGCGAAGGCGGCGAGCGTGGCGGCGCAGCCGAGCGTATCGGCAGCGGTGAAGGCGCCGTGCTGGAACACGCCGCGGATCAGCGGCGTCGCCGAGACGAGCAGGGCGATGGCGGCGGGCAGGGCGAGGAACAGCGCCAGCTCCAGCGCACGGTTCTGCGTGTCGTTCGCGGCCTTTGCGTCGCCCGAGCCGATCTGGCGGGAGAGCAACGGCAGGATCGCGGTGCCGACGCCGATGCCGATGAGACCGAGCGGAAGCTGGTTCAGCCGATCCGCATAATAGATCCACGAGACCGAGCCTTGCGGCAGGAAGCGCGCGGCAAGCGAGGTGGAGATGAGCAGATTGATCTGGATGGCGCCTTGACCGATGGCCGCCGGGCCGATCACCGCGAGCAGCGCCTTCACCTGCGGCGAGAGGCGGGGCATGCCGAGGCGCAGCACCACGCCGATCCGCCGGCACGACCAGATCAGCCAGAGCAATTGCATGAGGCCCGAGACGGTGACGGCGATCGCCTGCGTCTCGGCCGTGGCGATGGCCGAATCGCCCCGGAAGAACAGGATCGCCACGATCATGCAGATGTTGAGCAGCGTGGGCGCTGCGGCGTTCACCCAGAAGCGATCGAAGCTGTTGAGGATGCCGCCGAGCAGCGAGGTGAGCGAAATGAGCCCCAGATAGGGAAAGGTGATGATGGTGAGGTGCCGCGCGAGCGCGAACTTCTCCGGCCCGCCGTCGGGGAAGCCGCCCGTCATCGCCCAGACCACCGGTCCGGCGGCGAGCATCATGATGATGGTGAGCACCACCAGCACCGGGAAGAGCACGGAGAGCACCTGCCCGGCGAAGAGGATCGCTGCGGCGCGGCCCGCCTCGCTGTCCCCGCCGCCCTCGCGTGCCATGATGCGGTTGAACATCGGCACGAAGGCGGCGGAAAAGGCACCCTCGGCAAAGAGGGCGCGGAACAGGTTGGGCAGGCGCCAGGCGATCAGGAACGCGTCCGATGCGAAGCCGGCGCCCACGAAGCGCGCCATCAGCATGTCGCGCACCATGCCGAGAACGCGGCTGACCAGGGTCAGCGCCCCGATCGTCCCGGTCGAGCGGAGCAGGTTCATCGGCTCATTCGATCCTGCCTCGGTTCAGATGAGCCGACTGGACAAGGGGAGCGGCAATCGCCTCAGGCGTTGCCTGCTGCGCCCTGCGCCGCCGCGTCGATCTGGCCCTGCTGCTGCATGTAGAGCGCGCCGAAGTCGATGGGGTCGAGAAGCAGCGGCGGGAAGCCGCCATCCTGCACGGCGTCGGCCAGCACGCGGCGCGCGAAGGGGAAGAGCAGGCGGGGGCCCTCGGCGTAGAGGAATCCGCGCATCTGATCCTCGGGCACGTTGCGGATGCCGAACAGGCCGGCGAACACCAGTTCCACGGCGAAGGCCGTGCCCTGCTCGCCTGCCGCGCTCGCCGTCACCTTGAGCGCGACCTCGAACACGTCATCGGCAACCTGGTTGTTGCTGATGTTGAAGTTGATGTCGATCTGCGGCTGCTCCTGCCACTGATAGACGGCGGGGGCATTGGGATTCTCGAAGGACAGATCCTTCACATATTGCGCGATGAGGCCGATCTGCGGGAGGTTGTCGGCGCCATTTGCAGTCGTGTCCGTCATGCTTGTTTCCTGTCCTTCGGGCTGACGCCATGCCGTCGGCCGATCGGCCGGGGCGCAGGGCGCGAAAATACGGTGACGCCCTGTGCGAGCGCCATGGCCGGGGCGCTTAGCAGGCGCGCCGGGGCAGGGCAATCGGAGAGACTCGGCGCAGGCGCCCTCCCAGAGCCGGGCCAGAAAGCGGGAAGCCGGGGTCACCCATTGCCGGCCCTTTGCACTTATGAGAGGGTTTTCGTGCTTTTTTGCCCCATATGCGGTCCATTCATGCCCCGTTTAAGCGTTGCAGGTTTGAATGTTGGCGCAAAGATGCTTATGTCTTGCGGGTTACGGATTGAAGGAAGGGTGTTGACCTCGTGACCGTCATCGTCGTGCTGGCCATGATTTTTGCGCTGCTGGCGTTGCGGCTGTTCTCCGTGCTCGGGCGCCGCACTGGCCATGAACAGCAGCGGCAGTTGCCGACGCCGGTGGACGATCGCCCGATCGCGCCGCGCGCTCCCGCCACAGCTTCCGCAGATGGCCGCTTGCCCGGCCAGCCCGCCACTGAGGCGGCCGTCGCCGTGTCGGCGCAGGCTGGCCTGCGCGCACTGATCGCCGCCGACCGCAGCTTCGACGTGGTCCAGTTCCTGGGCGGCGCGCGCTCGGCCTATGGCCTGATCCTCGACGCCTTCTGGAAGGGCGACCGTGAGACACTGAAGCGCTTCTGCGAGGCGGACGTCTATGATGCGTTCGATGGCGCGATCGCCGAGCGGGAAGGCGCCGGTTTCACGCTCGACTATAAGCTGGTCCGCGTCGACAATGCCAATATCACGGACGCGCGGGTCGAGAACAACATCGCCTATGTGTCGGTGAAGTTCGAGGCCGATCTCTCGGCCGTCAAGCGCGACAAGGACGGCGCGGTCGTCGCCGGCTCGCTGGACGACGCCATCGCCACGGTCGAGACCTGGACGTTCAGCCGGGATCTGCGCAGCCGCGATCCCAACTGGCAGCTTGTGGAGACGGACGAAGGCTGAGCCGGGCGTTGCGGCGCAAGGCTGGCCTGATGTCCCGACTCTCTCCCGCGAAATGGCTTCTGGCGCTGGCCGGTGCGCTGGCGCTGTCGGCGTGCGGCCGCATGATCCCGCCGGGTTCGCCGGGCGCCCCGCTGCCGGGCCGGCCGCAGGCCGCAACGCCGCGTCCGCCGCTCCCCACCGCAACGCCGACGCCCGGCACGCCCGTTCCGACCGGCGTCGGCCCCGCCGTCGCTGCCGGCCTCACCCTCGGCCCGGATATCGATTCGCTCCTGCCGACGGATTCGCCGCGCACGGCGCTCGCCTTCCGCGCCTTCCGCCTTTCCTGCCCCTCGCTCACCCGCCGGAGCGACCAGAGCGGCCTCACCAGCGGCAGCGACTGGCAGGCCGCCTGCACCGCCGCGGCAAGCTGGAGCGAGGCGAATGCGCGCGAATTCTTCCGTCGCAATTTCGAGCTGGTGCAGATCGGTGACGGCAAGGCCTATGCCACCGGCTATTACGAGCCCGAGATCGCCGGGTGCCGCACCGCCACCGCGACCTGCCAGACGCCGCTCTACAAGCGGCCGGCCGATCTCATCGAGGTCGATCTCGGCCTGTTCAGCGACAGCCTGAAGGGCAAGCGCATTCGCGGCAAGGTGCAGGCCGCCAGCTTCATCCCCTATGACGATCGCGCCGCGATCACCTCCGGCTCGCTGGCCGGGCGCGGCCTCGAACTGGCTTATGCCAATGATCCGATCGAGCTCTTCTTCCTGGAGATACAGGGCAGCGGCCGGCTCCGCCTGCCGGACGGCGGCATCATGCGGGTCGGCTATGACGGGCAGAACGGGCGCGACTATACCGGCATCGGCAAGCTGATGAAGGATCGCGGGCTCATCCAGGCCGGCTCGATGCAGGACATCATGAACTATCTGCGCGCCAATCCGCCGCAGGGCGTGGCGATCATGAACGAGAACAAGAGCTATGTGTTCTTCCGCGAGCTGACCGGCGCGGGGCCGCTCGGCGCCATGGGCATCCCGGTGACGCCGGAAGCGACCGTGGCGACGGACCCGACCTTCGTGCCGCTCGGCGCGCCGGTGCTGCTCTCGCTCGACCGCGCCGAGCCGAACGGCCTCTGGGTGGCGCAGGATACCGGCGGCGCGATCAAGGGGAGCAATCGCTTCGACACCTTCTGGGGCGCGGGCAATCAGGCGCGGGCCGTTGCGGGCGGCATGTCCGCGCGGGGCAGCGCGCTCCTGCTGCTGCCGATCGGCACCTATGCGCGCCTCTCCAGCCAGACGCCCAGCTCGACCCCCAGCCCGACCAATGTCGCGCCGACGCCTCTCCGCTGAGGAGCGGGCGCTCTGGCACAAGCTGACAGCCACGGTGACGCCGCTGCGGCGCATCCGGCCCCAGCCTGTGCCCGAGCCGGCGACTATTGAGCCGTTCGCGCAGGCCGTCGATACGCCCCGGGTCAAGGGCCGCGTGCCGCCGCTGCGCAAGCCTGCGGCGCCCGCCCCCGCCCCACCGCCCGAGCCGGTGCCCGTGCTCGACGGGAGCTGGGAGAAGCGCATCCGCTCCGGCCGGCTGACGCCCGATCACAGCATCGACCTCCATGGCCTGAACCTTGCCGCCGCACATGTCCGCCTGGACCGGGCGCTTGGCGATGCCCTGCTGATGGGCTGGCGCGTCCTCCTCGTCGTCACCGGCAAGCCCCGCCCGGCGCCTGCGCCCGGCGAGCCGCGGCGGCGCGGCGCCATCCGGGCGGAAATCGGCGACTGGCTGGCGCGCAGCCCGCACGCACAGCGGATCGCCAGCGTGCGACAGGCGCACCCCCGCCATGGCGGAGAGGGGGCGCTCTACATCATCCTGCGGCGCAGCTGAGCGGGGGGCTGGGCGGCTTGGGGGGCTGTTCGCAGTTTCGGTTCAAAACCTTCCTGGCCGGACGCGACCACGTAGCGTTCATCCATGGAAGCTCAGGTGCTAGCCGGACGCAGCCACTGACGCTTATGATATGGGTTGAGTTGGCAGCCCTATGACTTTAGCACGGCCGGCATGAGCCGTTTTTGGAGCCAATTCGTCCATGAGCTCCAGCCCTATGTGCCTGGGGAGCAGCCGCGTATCTCGGGTCTGGTGAAGCTCAATACAAACGAGTTGCCCATGGGGCCGTCACCTTCGGTGCTTGCTGCCATCAGGGATGAGGCAACCGCCGCCCTACGTCTTTATCCCGATCCGCAGTCATCAAATCTGCGGGACGCGCTTGCCACCTATCATGGGGTTGATCGAGGACAGGTCTTTCTCGGCAATGGGTCAGACGAGGTGTTGGCCCATGTTTTCGCAGGTTTGCTTAAGCACGATGCGCCGCTTCTCTTTCCTGACATCACCTATAGTTTTTATCCGGTCTATTGCCGCCTCTACGGGATTGCTTATCAGACGGTGCCGCTGGATGAGACGCTGCGCCTGAATGTTGACGATTACGGGCAGGAAAATGGCGGCATCATCTTTCCAAACCCCAATGCACCAACTGGTGTCGCGATTGAGCTCGCAGACATCACCCGGTTGCTCGAACGACACCTCGACGTACCGGTGGTGATCGATGAAGCCTATGTCGACTTCGGCGCGGAAACGGCGATCCCACTGATTTCAGTTTACCCCAACCTGTTGGTCGTGCGAACCATGTCCAAATCACGTGGCTTGGCAGGGCTGCGCGTTGGCTACGCGATCGGCGATGCCGCGCTGATCGAAGCGTTGGTCCGGGTGAAGGATAGCTTCAATTCTTACCCACTCGACCGCTTGGCGCAGGCGGGCGCCGTCGCGTCCTTGCAGGACGAAGTCTATTTCCAACACTGCCGGGAAAGCATCATGGCAGGCCGCGTCCGGCTTGCCGACGGGTTGAAATCGCTTGGTTTCGACGTGTTGCCCTCATCCGCTAACTTTCTGTTCGCCCGCCATCCCGAGTATGAAGGAGCCACGCTCGCGGCACGACTTCGCGACAAAGCTGTGTTGGTTCGCCATTTTAATGTGCCGCGCATCCACGACTATCTGCGTATTACAATTGGGACCAAGGAAGAGATTGGCCTGCTGCTCGACGCTTTGCGAGAGGCGTTGAGCGGTGCGGCACTCCAGGCCCTTGATAGCGGTCAATCCGGCAAGTTTTTAGCCGAGGGCCGCTTTCTGCCGTTTGATCTCGAAAGCTGACGGGCCGCGACCCACCCCCTTTCCGCCATTCACGCGCTCCATGTCCGCGCGGCCGGCTCCCGCCTACGCAGGAGCCCGCGTGGTTCCACCCAAAAAGGACAGTCCCTAGTCCTGCAGTTCCGCGAGCCAGGCCGTCGCTTCGTCAATGTCCGTGAAATATCGCGCCGCGAGATCGCCCCCCGCCCGTTCGGCCTGCAGCTTGTTGAGATGCGCGGGCACGACCGAGGCGGTTCGCTTGGCCAGATAAGGCATGTTACGAGCGATCAGCGCACCGAACTGCTCCGAGATCAGCTTGGACTGCACCGAGAATTCACGCCCGTCGACCAGCGCGGTGCGCAGGCCGCCCCCGCCATGCGCACGGCGCACGGCCCGCTCATAGTCTTGCGCGAAACTGTCGAAGGTGGGCTGGTCCCAGTAGCCGCGCATCACGATGTGCAGGCTGCGGGTCCGCGCGTCGGTCTCGATGGAATAGGGGGTCATCGGCGATGTCCTCACCCGGAATGTTGTTTCCGGCCGAATAACGCCGCCCGGTTAAGATACGGTGTGCGCCGCCGTAACGATACGCCCGTAAATGGCTGTCAGCTGCTCCAGATCGGACAGTGCCACGGCCTCGTCCAGCTTGTGCATCGTCGCGTTGACGAGGCCGAACTCGACCACCGGGCACAGAGCGGAGAGGAAGCGCGCGTCCGACGTGCCGCCGCTGGTCGAGAGTTCCGGCACGAGGCCCGTCTCCGCCTCGATCGCCGCGCTCACCAGCGTGGAGAGCGGGCCGGGCGGCGTCAGAAACGCCTCGCCGCTGATCTTCGCCTCCAGCGTGCCGCCCTCCGATTCGACGATATGGCGAATGCGCGAGGTGAGGGACGCCCCGCTGTGCAGATCGTTGAAGCGGATCGAAAGCCGCGCCGTGGCCTTGCCGGGAATGACGTTCGTCGCCGGATTGCCGACCATGAGATCGGTCATCTCGATGTTGCTCGGCTGGAACCAGTCCGTCCCCTTGTCCAGCTCGATCGCCGCGATGGTCGAGAGGATGCGCACCAGCGGCGAGATGGGGTTCCGGGCGAGGTGCGGGTAAGCGACATGGCCCTGCACGCCCGGCACCGTAATCCACATGTTCACCGAGCCGCGCCGGCCGATCTTGATCATGTCGCCCAGCCGCTGGACGCTGGTCGGCTCACCAACGAGGCAGAGGTCGGGCTTCACGCCGCGCTCGGCCATGTGCCGCATCAGTGCACGCGTGCCGTGCACGGCATCGCCCTCCTCATCGCCCGTGATGAGCAGGCTGAGTGTGCCCGCCGCGCTTTCCCCCGCCCGCGCGACGGCGGCGACGAAGGCGGCGATTGCGCCCTTCATGTCGACCGCGCCGCGCCCGTAGAGCAGCTCCCCGCGCCGCTGGGGCAGGAAGGCGTCGCTCGTCCAGCCATCGCCGGGCGGCACCACGTCCAGATGACCGGCAAAGGCGAAATGCGGCCCCGGCCCGACCGCGCGCACCGCCAGCAGATTCTCGACCGCGCCTTCCGCCGGATCGCCATCGATGAAGCGCTCGACCGTGAAGCCGAGCGGGACCAGCATCGCCTCCAGGCAATCGAACACCGCACCGGTGGCGGGCGTCACCGAGGGGCAGGCGATCAGCGCTTCGGCGAGCGCGGCGGGATCGGTGAGGGCTGGTGTCATGGCCTGTGCGTTAGCCAATGCGGGTGGGCATGGGAAGCGGCGCGAGGTTGGAAAGGAGGCGGCTTTTGTCCCGTTCTCGCTTGTCGGGCGCATATCCGGCCTTCGGCGTGGGCGGGCCGGCATCGAGCACATGGCGCGCCTGCGCTCTCGCGCCGGGCTTGCCCTGCGGGGTGGATTGGCGCAGCTTGGCGACCGGGGAAAGGAGGAGGCCATGCCCAAGATCGCGATAGAGGCCGTCGAGCAGCATAATATGACCAGCTAGCCAGCGCCGTTCCACGCGCCGGTTGCGGGGCGAGGGCAGCGACGGCTGGGCGCTGCGGCGGGGCTGACGGCGCTCGGCGCGAGCCATGTCGTGCTGAAGCCGGGCGGCTGGTCCTCGCAGCGCCACTGGCATCATGGCGAGGACGAATTCCTCATCATGCTCTCCGGCGAGGCCGTGCTGATCGAGGATGGAGGCGAGACGATCCTGCGCGCGGGCGATTGCGCGGCATGGGCGATGGGCGAGGCCAACGGGCATCATCTCGTCAACCGCAGCGAGGCGGACTGCGCGTTCATCTGCCTGAGCGCTGGCGAGCGGGCGCGTGGCGGCGAATATTCCGACATCGACATGATCTTCACGGCCGAGGGCTACAAGCGGAAGGACGGCACGCCCTATCCGCCGCGTGAGGCCTGACGGTCCGGATTTGAGGCTGGCGAGGCCAGTGCCTCCCCGATCGAAATTCAAGTTTCTTCGATCGAGCAGGCGCCATTCACGCCAGTCTTCTCGTCATCCTGAAACAAGTTCAGCATGACGGTTTACGGGAGGCAGCCCGCTACCCCGACTGGGCGGAAGGCGGCGGAATGGGAATGTCGATCCCTCCCGGTGCTTCCGCGAAAGCCGGAGTCCCACCCTGTCAGGCCGGCTCGAATTGCGGGATGACCCAGTCTTCCGCTGCCGCGCCGGCAGTCCACTCCTGCATGAACGGGTGGGCGAGCACGGCGTCCATATAGCCCCGCGCGTCGGCGGGCACGGAAATCGAATAAGTGACGAAGCGCGTCACCACCGGCGCGAACATGATGTCCGCCGCGCCGAACGCGCCGAACAGGAAATCGCCGCCCACGCCGAAGCGGCTGCGCGCCTGCGCCCAGAGATCAACGATCCGCGCGACATTGGCAGCGACCTCGGGGGTAAGATCGGCCGCGGGGAGGACATGGCGCATGTTCATGGTGCAGGCCTGGCGCAGCGGCTGGTAGCCCGCGTGCATCTCTGCCGCCATGGCGCGGGCGAGGGCGAGCGCGGCCTTGTCCTGCGGCCAGAAACGCCCGCCGCCGGAGAGCGCATCCAGATAATCGATGATGGCGAGGCTGTCCCACACCGCGATGTCGCCATCCCACAGCAGCGGCACCTTGCCGAGCGAGGGTGCGAGATCGGCCTGCGCCTTCCGGGCGGGCCAGGCCTCGTCATAGAGCGGCACGATCACTTCCTCGAAGGGGAGGCCAGCCTGCTTCGCCGCCAGCCAGCCGCGCAGCGACCAGCTCGAATAGACCTTGTTGCCGATGATGAGCTTGAGCATGGGGCGCCTCCGACGAAACGGGATGGATGGCGGCTGGTAGCGCAACAGCTGCGTTTCGTCACCCCGGTGAGGGGAGGGGCTGGAGCTTGCCTTGGATGGAGACGCGCACTTGCCATCCGTTCGTGTCGAGCCCTTCGACTGCCCGCTTGCAGCAGGCGCTGAGGATGAACTTCAGCCGAAAGGCTGAAGTCGAGACATGTTGAGGCGGCCCTATACGTGTCTCGACTTCGCTCGACACGAACGGGAGGGGTGGGCTTCAATCTGATCAGGACAAATTCTTGAGCGTCAGGGCCGTAGTGCCAGGCATCCCGGTGTTCCTGCGAAGGTGAGAGCCGCGGGCTCGGCGGACGTGCCTCACCGCCCCGGGCTCCTGCCTTCGCAGGAGCACGGCAGTTCAGGTCGTGAGGCAGATTTCAGCCCGCCGGGAACAGCCAGCTTTGACGACCGGGCGGCCTCAGGCAGCCCGGAAGATCAGTTCAGCGCCTCGATGACCGCCGCGCGCAGTTCTGGTAGGCCCATGCCCTTCTCGCTGGAGGTCGCGATGATCTGCGGGTGCGCGGCGGGGCGCTTGCGGACCTCGGCGGCGGTCTGCACCGTCACCGCCTCAAGCTCGCTCGCCTTGATCTTGTCCGCCTTGGTGAGCACGATGCGGTAGCTCACCGCTGCCTCGTCCAGCATGTCGAGCAGGTCGCGGTCGACATCCTTGAGGCCGTGGCGGCTATCGACGAGCACCAGGCTGCGCTTGAGCACAGGGCGGCCGCGCAGATAATCGTTCACCAGGAAGCGCCACTGCTTGATCGAATCCTTGGGCGCCTTGGCATAGCCGTAGCCCGGCATGTCGACGAGGCGGAAGCGCAGCGGATTGCCCACGTCGAAGAAGTTGAGCTCCTGCGTGCGCCCCGGCGTGTTGGAGGTGCGGGCGAGGCCGTTGCGGTTGGTCAGCGCGTTGATGAGC
>ERZ778022.4076-NODE-4076-length-12911-cov-4.219664_pt1 | contig 12911 bp, 15 predicted proteins | sample MGYA00375752_ERZ778022 | MGnify/ENA primary metagenome ERZ778022 (study PRJEB29350, sample SAMN05389826) | bioreactor metagenome | isolation source: Thiocyanate bioreactor | place: South Africa: University of Cape Town | collected 2014-04-04 ... | reverse complement strand
AGATAAAATAAGAGTCCTGGCTTATGAAATTCATACCCGAGACCATCAGCAGGCAAATACCAATAACGAACAACTCACCATATTGCTCCTTTTTGCATCAAGCATCGAGTATATTGTTTCCTTCCTAGCAGTACTTTACAGTGGTCATATCGCAGTAACCGCCTACCCTCCCAATAAAAGAAGGCGTTTACAACGCTTAACCAGTATCATTCAAGACTCAAAACCTGCGATGCTTTTGACTACATCCAAAATCAAAGACTATTGTTTAACTGATGAGTTTAAACCATCGGATGAAATAGACTTGGTCTGCTATGATGCCATCGATTTTAATACAAATAATGCATTCACTAATCCTGGTCAATCGTTAGATGATATCGCTTTTTTACAATATACATCGGGTTCCACGGGCACTCCTAAAGGAGTTATCGTTACGCATAAAAATTTGGTTGCAAACTTAGAAGTTGGTATCGATATTTTAAAACATGAATCGCTTGTCACCTGTGTATCCTGGTTGCCCATATTCCATGATATGGGCTTAATTGGTAACACATTATTACCTCTTTATGCTGGCGGATGCTGTGTATTTATGGCACCGCTCACTTTTCTGAAAAAACCTTTATTTTGGTTACAAAAAATGTGTACAGAAAAAGCGACTTATTCAATGGCACCAAATTTTGCTTACGCATTAGCAGCCAAAGCATTTGAGCATAAAAATGAAGACTCTTTTCATTACGATTTTTCATCCGTTAGGCATCTAATCAATGGTGCAGAGCCTGTTAAAATGGAAACCATAGAGTATTTTGAACAGTTATTAACCCCTTATGGCTTAGTCAAAGATGCAGTTAAACCAGGATACGGTATGGCTGAAGCCACCCTGATTATGAGTATCAACATCCATGACACACGCGCACTGACAGTAAATAAAAACAAGTTAGAGCAAGGATTTGAACTTAACCAAGTTGATAACAGTGAGATTACCCAGCTAGTTCGCTGCGGCAAAATACACGACAGTTTTATGATAAAAATAGTAGACCCAGAAACGCATAAATTAATGCCCGACTGCGCGATCGGTGAACTATGGATTTCTGGAGCATCGGTTACTCAAGGATATTATAAAAATCACGAGACCACCGAAAAAATTTATCAAGCGTATACTTCTGATACGAATGAGGGTCCCTTTATGCGCACAGGTGATCTTGGTTTTATTGACACACAGGGACATCTAATTATCTGTGGTCGGTCAAAAGATTTGATTATCGTGAATGGTCGTAACATATTCCCTCAAGATATTGAGAATGTCTGTATTAAAGCGAATCCGCAGTTAATTAATGACGGAGCAGCGGCTTTTTCAATTACCAAAGAAACAAGTGAGCAGTGTGTCATCGTGTCAGAAGTAAAAGGGCAATTAAAGCCAGAGGAATATGAGCTCGTATTGGCCCAGATCCAAAAAGCGGTATTAGATGAATGCAATGTGATTATTCACGATATTCTCCTCATTCCTAAAAGAAATTTACTAAAAACCACCAGCGGTAAAGTACAAAGGGATGCCTGTAAAAATGCCTATCTAAATGGGGAGTTTGAAATAATCGCCCAACTAAAAAAACCTTCTACTGCTACAGAGAACTTTTTAAACCAAACATTAGAAAAAATAGATATAAACCATTGGCTTAGAAACTGGATTGCTCAGCAGACTAGCATTCCGCTGGCTGAAATTGATAGTGAACGGGCCTTTGCCGAATACGGCTTAGAATCTGCAACACTGTCATCCATGATTGAAGGGCTCAGTCATTACATAAAACATCCTCTAGATGTCTGGCTGTTATGGGAGCATCCGAACATTAATGCACTGGATAATTATATAAGCAATCTATTTAAAAAATAATAAGAGAAGTAACTCTAGGTAAAACTAATATCTATAAGCAAGGATATAAGTCTTCATCTAAAGATTAAGAGTAAAGCCAAAATACAGTAAATTGAATTCATATGTACTAGTTCAAACTTATAACTTGTGACCACCATATGGTAAGGCGTTAAGGTCTGATTACCGCTCGGGGGATTTATAACGCATAATAGCCCCCCGCCCTCTTAAAATTTGTTAATTTAGTGCGCTTATTGTATGTAAGTTCGATTAATGTATAATATATGGACAATTAATATCGACCCATGGGCTCTTCATGTTTTCAAAGAATGACACGTCTAAACCTCAACTATTAACTGAACATGGATATATTGTTTTCAGTCATTATGTAACTCTTTCAAAGCAATATGTTTTATTCATTTCTTGTGATGAAAGACGAACTCGCACAAAGATAAAGTTGTTTCAAGCAAATGACTTAGTAAATTGCGTTAAAGAGCAAGAATTTGAAGGACGTTATCGCTTCGCGGGCTTGGTTTCACCAAAATTCTTTCTACTCGACAAAGAAGATAGTCATGAAATTTTGAAATTTCGAATTGATGACTTAGAAAAACAATCTTCATTCAAATGGTCTAATTACAACTACATTAATCCCATAAATGAGGAGTATTTTTTTACTATTAATAATATAAACCCAAGGGCAATAGGCGGCCCATTCGAGCTAAAATTTTACCAATGGGAACAACATCAGCCCATTTTAATGCAGCAAATACCGTTTTATCAGGACCCGCATAACAGTGGCTCTATGTCCTCAGTCGTATCCTTAGGTAACGGACGATTTGCGAGCCATATTTCCGGACACAACTCAAAAGAATTTAAAGTACTCATTTTTGAATGCGCCTTAAATCCTTTAACTCAAAAATTTGAATTTCAAATAAACCGCATAATTTCCCCAGACGCACAGCATTTGGGGATTGGTTCAACGGCATCGGGCACAATCCTTGCTTTACCCAATGGACATTTACTGACTTATCATGAATATCATGACGGTTTACAAATATGGGATACTTCCAATGGAGAGTGTATTAAATCTTGGAACTGGAGCGATATTCGTCCCAATCAAAATTTTGCATCGTTTATCAGGATAACTCCCTTTCCGGACCACAAACACCTTTTAATTCATAAGCAAGATTCTTTATTTATTTTTAATATGAATCAACTGACCTTAAAGCAAATCAAGATGAATAATATAAACTGCTCTGGACAGCATCACATTCTTCCTAATGGAAAATTATTGACTTTTCATCGGCATAAAGAAGAAAATGAACTTTTAAAGATTTCACTTTTCGATATACCACAAACGCTGGCGTATCAACGGTCCCTCAAAGCATTTGTTGATACTCAAGTATTCATGTATATCCATTTGTTTAAAGATTTAAATTTACCTAAGGAGCTTTGTTTACATATTCTCCGTTACGCATTTACCCCCGAGTCTCAACAGCAATTTATAAGCAACTATCCGGACAATATGGAAGATAATGAAAACAGCAGTACAAGATGTTTAGTCATGTAGCTTAGTCACTTCTGCCTGCATGTTTTAAGGTGAATCTATATACATATCCGTAATGAACATGCCTACGTCTTGCTTGTAGTGCACTCTTTTTTTGCGGTCATAGGCATAGGATGATAACTCGCCCTCTGTATAGGGCGGGTCTTGTAAAGAGATAACATTAAGTGTTCAATTTTGGTTCTTATGTCCTATTTTAGAATTAATCAGACTTAATAAGTTTCTCCTTAATAATTATCATATACAACCTTACGATGTTTTATAGCAATAATAATCACAGAATGCTCTTCTGGTTCAATACGATAAACAATTCTGTAATCACTTACTCTTAACCTGCGATGCCCTTTAAGGCTATAACGTAATGGCTTTCCAAATCCGATAGGATCCACCATCAACCTCTCTTCGATAGCCTTTTTTATTAATTTTTTAGCTGTAGTAGATAATTCAGGTATATCCTCTTTAACAACTGATTCCAGATAATGAATTTGATAAAGACTAGTTCCAGACATCTTCGTGCTTCACTTTTTTGGATGCCGCCTGATCTCGTATTTCAGCAAGAGCAGATAAATTCATATCCTCTCTTCTCTCCAAAGCTTCTAATATTAATTCTTTTGCAAAACTCGAAACAGATTTATGCTCTTGATGAGCAAGATCTGAGATTAAGGCAACTGTCGCTTCTTCAAACGTAATGTTAACGCGTGGGTGTTTAGTAGGCATACCTATTCTCACTAATATAATACATAGTGTAAGTGTAACACTTTAACATCACCTGTCAAGATTAGTTAATTAATGGGGGGCTTTGATTTACGTTTTTATAAATACATAGAATATCCTATCTTTCAGATAAATCTGGTAAATAAATTAAGTAAAATATTCATGTTAATTTCTTTCATAATTTTATGAGATACTTATCTGTTAAAGTCCTGTTACAATCCAATATATTCATAATTACATGTTTAAATATTATGAAAGTAATTGATTGGAACCAGCCAGCTACCTTTACCGATCTGTTTAGCAAAATTTACATACATTCTTTAAACAATGGTTGTTTTGATCAAAATAATCCAACATGGATTAGTTACGCCCTTGAGCTTGCCCAATTTGCTATTTTTAGCAGCTCGAGCTTTTAATCCCTCTTTGGTTCTTTCCGAAATTAAATCTCTTTCTAGCTCAGCGAGCATTGAAAAAATAGTGAGGAGCACTTTATTGGCTACGTTGCTCTTGGCTGCTGGATTTAAATCAAGGTTTTGTTTGATAAGAATCAGTCGTGACTGCTTATCCTGAGTAATGGTTTCAATTGTATTGAGTGTTTCCTTGATCGATCTCCCCAAACGTGACAGCTGTGAAGAAATCACAATATCATTTGGTGATAATTTATTGAGTACTCATCAATCCGACGATGTACAGTTGATTTACGGGAAGACATTTCCAGTTCTATCCACTCATCCACCATTATTTTTTGATCAATACAATATCGGCTTATAGCATTTTTCTGGCTATCCACACTTTGATCTTGGGTGCTCACCCGAACATATCCATAAATCATACAAATTTCATCCAGTTTTTATCATTTTTGTATTAAGGTTATTTTAGGGTATAACATCATAGTTTTTTTTCGTTTATAACACACCAACATGCTAGCGAATGATCATTTTCTACTAATTGCAGCCGGCTCTGCCAACGCAGCACTAGTTGAATTATTGGTTTTATATGGTGCTGATATCCAGTCAGCTTTATTCATACTAAAGAGCACAATGGATATAAAACAACGTTATAATGAAGTTTCAGAAACTAAATTAACGAGCTATAGAAATACGGTTAAACTTTTATTAGATAATGCTATGGGAGTAGATTTTAGTAGTGCAAAGTTTAATTCTGATGAATATTGTGGATTGGACTTCTTAAAGCATATAGATAATATCGAAAATTTTAATTTCATAGGAATTTCATTAGATGGCCAACCATTAACCAAATATAATTTTCAAAAAGGCAGCGAAAAACTGTTATTTACGATTGATGATTTAGAACAACTTACAGACTTAACTAGAAAGCAATCCTTAAAAAATAAATTATTAGTCAAATTTGAAGCACTTGGAATTTGGTTCCATTATGGCGTGCTGCCCAAACAGGGGATATCGAAGCTGTAAGAGCAAGGCTAACGGCAGGTGTAAGTCCAAATGAAGAAGGATATTTTGGTAGCCCTATTGAAACCGCAGCACAGTATGATAATTTAGAAATAATAATAATGCTTGCCAGCCACCCCTCAATTAACGAAGAAGACATTACTGATGCTCTTCTCACAGCCATTAATAAGGGGCATAAAAATGTTGTTAAATATCTTTCTACAAAATGTAATCTAGGAATAGATGAATTAATAGAAGTAGTGAAAGAAGCTAGCATCTTTTCGTTTAAACCCTCTTTCCGTGAATTTTTAAAAGTTAAACAAGCACAACTTCATCAATTGGATACTTTAACGAGTAACGAAGTCGACTTATCCGAGTTATCCTCTGAGTGGAAAAAAATCAAAAACGATACTGTAAAATTATCTGAGCTTTCTTCACTTTGGGGATCGATCAAAAAAGAACAAGAAGCTGGGGTTACTCGCAAGAAACTTACCTTCATAAATAGCATGCAATAAATTTGAAAAAAAATAACTATTGAGAGGTTTAAATCTGTGTTATTAAAAAATAAATGAATTATTGGCATATCAACACAGGTTTGAACTACTAGAATTGAACTAATCTTGTTTTTATAACACTCCCCATATACTACTTCGAGTTGTTTCTTTAACTAGGAGAAAAATTTAACATAGGATGTTAATGACATCAAACAACAGGACGAAAAATTTTTGGAAATTAAGAACCCCAAGAAATATTAATTGTCCTTAAGTCGGTTGACCGTTCCATTTCTCCCCAAGCCCCTATTTCTGGATATTGGATTACTACATATCCTACAAACCCTTCGAAATTTGATTGGGCAGAAGCTGGAGACAAAATAAGTATTGACCCTAAAGATAGAGGAAAAAGTGTATCCTATATTTATTAGGGGACAACAACGCCTAATGCAGAAGATATAGACAATTTAGAGGTCGCTTCAGAAAACGGAAATTAAAGCACGCTAAGCTTTCTTCAAGGGTCGTAATGGCCTAAATTTATCAGGACCAACCTTGATGTTGCTGCGCCAAAGATAATCACCAGTTAGATTGAAGTGCTCCCAACCTAATGGTGATAGATACTTTAAAAGTGGCTCATCGGTAATATGACCATTAACACGCAATGCACATATTGCCTTTTCCAAATAGACTGTATTCCATAATACAACTGCCGCCGTAACAAGGTTAAGGCCAATAGCCCGATACCTCTGTTGTTCGAAACTGCGGTCACGGATCTCTCCTAGCCGATTGAAAAATATGGCTCGTGCAAGTGCGTTTCGAGCTTCGCCTTTGTTCAACCCTGCATGAACACGGCGGCGAAGTTCGGTACTTTGCAGCCACTCTAAAATAAATAAAGTACGCTCGATACGCCCCAGTTCTCGTAATGCTATAGCCAAGCTATTTTGGCGTGGGTAACTGCCAAGTTTGCGTAACATTAGAGATGCTGTTGCTGTTCCCTGCTTTATCGAAGTGGCCATCCGCATAATCTCATTCCAATGTGCGGAAATGTTTTTGATGTTAAGCGTGCCACCGATCATTGGCTTGAGGGCATTATAACTCTCATCACTTGGCGGAATGTATAATTTAGTATCGCCAAGATCACGTATACGTGGTGCAAAGCGGAAACCAAGTAAATGCATCAATGCAAAAACATGATCAGTGAAGCCTGCTGTGTCAGTGTAGTGCTCCTCGATACGTAGATCGGATTCATGATACAGCAGTCCATCGAGTATGTAAGTGGAGTCGCGCACGCCGACGTTGACTACCTTCGTATGGAACGGTGTATACTGGTCGGAAATATGAGTATAGAAAGTTCGTCCTGGACTGCTCCCATATTTGGGGTTGATGTGGCCAGTACTTTCGGCCTTGCTGCCAGTTCTGAAATTTTGTCCATCTGATGAAGAAGAAGTTCCGTCGCCCCAATATGTAGCAAATGGGTTTTGGAACTGAGCATTAACGAGTTCGGCAAGTGCCGTAAATAAGTCTCATCCCGGGATGTGCCAAGCTTGCAACCACGAAAGTTTGGCATAGGTTGTACCAGGACAAGATACAGCCATTTTGGTTAGTCCAAGGTTGATTGCGTCTGCCAGGATCGTTGTCATCAGTAAATTCCTGTCTTTAGCCTGATCGCCAGATTTCAGGTGAGTGAAATGACGGGTAAATCCTGTCCAATCATCTACTTCTAACAAGAGTTCAGTAATTTTGACGTGTGGTAGAACCATTGCTATCTGGTTGATCAGCGCTTGTGCGGTGTTTGGCACCGCCGCATCCAAAGGAGAGATCTTTAAGCCTGATTCGGTAAGGATAGCATCTGGAAGAGCATTGGCCAGTGCCATCTGGTTAACAGTTACAAGCTGAGTTTTTAACAAATCTAATCGATTATGAAGGTACTCATCACAGTCAACGGTCACTGCCAGAGGTAACTTATCAGATTGTTTGAGATATGAGAATTTTTCTGTAGGAACCAAGTAATCCTCAAAATCCTTAAACTGACGGGAACCCTGCACCCAAATATCACCAGATCTAAGTGAGTTCTTTAATTCTGACAATACACACAATTCATAATAACGGCGATCGATACCAGTGTTGGTCATAACCAGCTTCTTCCATAGTTTCTTAATGAAATTGGTTGGTGCATCATCTGGCAGCTTGCGCGAATTATTCATATTCATAATACGTAGCAATTCAATGGCAGCAAGCAGTTCTCTGGTTGCAGGTGCTGTGCGCAACTGAAGTACTTCGAGAAACTTCGGTGCGTAGCGACGCAAGGTAGCGTAGCTTTCACCGATATGATGCAAGAAATCAAAATCCTCGGGATATGCAAGTTTCTTTGCATCTGCGACACTCTTGGAAAATTTATCCCATGATATGACTGCCTCAATGGCAGCAAATGCATCTAGTCCGGTTTGTTTTGCGTCAATCAATACCTCACCGATGGAGGCATACAAGCGGACTTTGTCATTTATAGCCTTTCCGGAAATCTGAAATTGCTGCTGATGTTTTTTTCGTGCTATATTAAACAACTTGCCCAAGATACGATCGTGTAAATCGATGATTTCGTCAGTGACAGTTGCCATTCCTTCGATAGTTAGGGCCACGAGAGTGGCATAACGTCTCTGTGGTTCGAATTTAGCTAGGTCAGCAGGAGTCATCTGGCTACCTTCACGCGCTATCTTGAGTAAACGATTTTGATGAATCTGCCGCTCAATACCGTCAGGCAGGTTAACTTCCTGCCAAGCTTTGAAGGCGTTCAATGTGTTCGAGCATATAGCGAGAGTTTGGTTTCGCTGGTGACTGGCGTAACCAGGAAAGCATGGTGATCATGCTGTTGTCTCGGCGTATTAGCAAGTTATCAAGACGCTGTCGATGAGCGTCAGTTAGCGGATGGGTTAAGGCTTCATAGATACACTCGTTAGCGCGGGTAATAGCTTCTGCACCAGCACGCTCGATAGTATTGATACTCGGCAAAATGACCAATTGACACCGTAGTTGTTCGATCATGTTATTCGCCAGTACAATACCCTTATCAGTTTGCATGGCAAGTTCTGTTAACATATGCACATTATGACGGTAGTGACTCATGGTGAAAGACTGAAATCTGAACACCGTTTGCAGTTCGATCAGATGCTCTCTTCGAGTTTGCTCCCGTTGCCCATAATTATCCCAGACCTCAATACTCACTTTTAGTTGCTCTGCAACCAAATTAAGCAAGGGTGGAAATGGTGGCTCATTTGCGCCAAGAATAATGCCCGGGAAACGCAAATAGCAAAGTTGTACTGCAAATCCCAGTCTATTTGCTGCACCTCGATGTTGTCGGATGATCGATAAATCTGCTTCACTGAAGGTGTAGTGACGAATGAGCTCTTCCATAGTTTCCGGAAACGCCAATAAATTTTCTCTTTCAGTAATGGACAAGATCGAGCGACGAGGCATTAATTCTCCTTTTTCTTGAAAACGAACGTTTTTGAGCAGACTATACTGCTCTCAAGAGATTACCTAATTTATTGGAACATTTGATTCTCAATAACCATTCTTGAAATTGCTTTCTTGCCGCATTATACTTGATATGAGTTTTGAGAAAAGAGGATACCTAATTAATGCCAACAATAAGTGCATTTTATGGAATACTAATTCAAATGTTTTGGGGTGACCATGCACCACCTCACTTTCATGCCCTATATGCAGAATATGAAGTGCTTATTGATATTCACACACTTGAGGTCGTTCGAGGCTCTATACCCCGTAGAGCATTAGCTTTAGTATTGGAATGGGCATCTTTGCACCGTGCTGAATTACTTGAGGATTGGAGATTATGCGAACAAAATCAGTCACCAAAGAAAATATCGCCCCTGGAATAGTGAGCGCTGCCCCATGGCGGTTAAAAAAAGTAAAACCGCTGCCTAACTATGAACTTGAAGTTGAGTTTAATGATGGTACACATGGTTTTGTTGAAATGAGCTCATTAATAATGAGTGATCATGCGGGAGTTTTTGCAGTTCTTAAAGATAAAGATATATTTAATCAGGCTCATCTTAAATATGGGGTTTTAACTTGGCCTGGGGAAATTGATCTGGCGCCAGACGCTATGCACGATGCCGTACGAAAAAATGGGCGATGGGTTTTACAATAGAGGATTTTGTTATGTTAGTTGGTTATGCGCGCGTCTCAACAATAGATCAAAATTTGGAGCTTCAGCTTTCAGCATTAAAAGAGGCTGGTTGTGAAAAGCTATATCAAGATCAAATATCAGGAACCAAGACAAATCGTCCGGGCCTTACTATGGCTCTTGAAGTATTGAGAAAAAATGACACTTTAGTTGTTTGGAAATTAGACCGCTTAGGTCGTACTGTTAAGGGGTTAATTGATTTAGTGAATTTTTTACATCAAAAAGAAATCCACTTTAAGAGTATTACCGATAATGTTGATACATCCACACCAGCAGGCCGTTTCTTTTTCCATGTCATGGCAAGCCTAGCTCAAATGGAACGTGAATTGATGACGGAAAGAACTAAGGCGGGTTTAGCTGCGGCCAAGGCCAAAGGTAGAGTTGGTGGCCGAAGACGAAAAATGACTCAAAGCAAAATTGAATCGGCTAAACAATTACTTTCATCTGGCTCGTTACCTAGAGATGTAGCAGAAAATCTTGGGATATCTGTACCTACTTTGTATCGCTGGATCCCTGCTTCAACACAAGCTTAGCGTGCTTAAATTTCCGTTTTCTGAAGCGACCCCTTTTTCATGGAAAAAGGGGTGAACTTCACCAACGCTATCGCGAAGGACAAGAAGATCAATTAGGAGCACTAGGACTCGTGCTTAATGTTTTGGTTCATTGGAACACTATTTATATGGATGCAGCGTTAGATCAGCTAAAGAATGATAACTTTCCTGTTAATGAAGAAGATGAAGTGAGACTATCGCCATTTGCAAAAGCACATTTTAATATGCTTGGTCGATATTCATTCTCGATGCCTGATGAAGTAAAAGATGGAAAATTAAGGTCACTAAGAGATCCTAATAATCCTTAAGTCGGTTGACCGTTCCATTACTCCCTAAGCCCCATATTAAACCCATGATTCATTCAGCTGGTCATTTTTATTTCTTTTTGAATGGATCTGCTTAATAGGGTTAAATTACAGAAGACTTTATGATACGCCACAAGCTCCGATTAAGTAGGAGAGCTCTGTTTAAATTGATCTATAATCAAACAGATAAAATAAGGAGATCATTATGGTTAAGAGTTTTTATAATGCTTAGAGGTGGAACTATTGAGATGAAATTACGGTTGTTATTACCTTTAAATCGAGGGGATAGTACGCGAAACGATTAATAATGACAACTAAAATTTCAAAGTAGGAACTACTGTTGTCCGAAAATGGGGTCTACGTACACACTAGGCCTGATACAAATTTTTTCATCAGGGCGCAAGTTCCGCGCTAGGTCTATTAATAACTTTAAAATGTTATTACATACAAATAATCATACTACGTTCGATTTTATACCTCTTTGCTTCTTTATTTTGTTAGGAGTAATTTTCGTTTCATTTTATAGACCTAATCCAAAAAATCACAAAGGACATTAATGAATAACAAATTATATATAGCCTTTATTATTTCTCTCAATTTACTTCTGTGAAGCATTTACTATGTCTTTTAACTAACTCAATAACATTTTATATAGGTTACTGTTTTCTCACTATTAATGATTTCATTAATAGTGAAGATTCTTCTACTTCAGATGATTCAATTATAGTTTGCATAAATGTATTGTTATATATTTATTCGCAACTATTTTTGACTTCATTTATGTCAGAATCCGAGCAGGTATGTTCTGGCTTAATAAGTTTTTCTGTAATCATATTACCAATTTGCTGGCAAGCCTCAGTTATTTTTCCGCTTTGAAATTGGTTACGCGATAAGTATAGGTTAGGGTCTTCCGCTAGCCTGGTTAGAAATCTTTGACATAATTCTTCCAGATATTCAAGTATTAGACGGTTTTGCTTGTTATCTTCCCTTCCTTTTTGATCCATACCCAAACTAAAAAACCAAAGGGGAACATTCACTACATTGGAAAATTTGTTCCTTACCTTTGTTAAATCTATGATAAGTAAGTCACTTAGATAATGAAATATTTTTTCATTGAGAAGGAATATTTCATAGATATCTTGTCCACCTTGCTCTATTAACCATCGATTAATTTTTTGCGGATTCTTAGTAGCAATCGAAAAGTAATCATTAACTGTGAAAGGTTGGCTTAAAAGCTTTATTTTATTCTTATCTAAGATATTTAATTTAATAATACTTTTTATTAAGTTCTTATTTTTCCATATTCCGCCACCCAGCCTCATCGAGGTAAGTAGTGTTGATTTTGAAATAAATCTTCCCTTTGCATTTCTTTCGCTAAAATCAGGGTCATCTTTTTTACAATTTTTAATTATAAGGCTATCTACATCTTTAATCTGCTTTTCTGTCAGGTCGGACTTTCTAATTATAAAATCTTTTGCATATTTAACTATATAACCGTCTGTATTGTTACCCTCAAATAAGCTTTGCAGATTTGTGAGTTATTGTCAAATCTGGTGTATGCATTAGGCGGCCATCCTGTCAGATTGCTCGACAACCTGTACCCCATCTTTAAATTTAACGTTATTCACGACAAGTGTTAACAAGTTAAAACCTCTAATTTTTATCCATCGTTTTTGCGCAGATTCCATTAACTTAGGCGAATTCAACAAGCTAATGCAACTACCTTTTCTTTATCAACTGTCTGCGGTAAAAATACCATGGCTGGTGTTTTAAAGCCTAATGTTTTTCTAGGTCTATCATTCAATTTTTCCATGA
>ERZ778022.4075-NODE-4075-length-12918-cov-3.684599_pt1 | contig 12918 bp, 10 predicted proteins | sample MGYA00375752_ERZ778022 | MGnify/ENA primary metagenome ERZ778022 (study PRJEB29350, sample SAMN05389826) | bioreactor metagenome | isolation source: Thiocyanate bioreactor | place: South Africa: University of Cape Town | collected 2014-04-04 ... | reverse complement strand
CGAGGCGGCCAGGAAGCTGCCGGGCCCGGTCTGGGTGGTCAAATCGCAAATCCATGCCGGCGGTCGCGGCAAGGGCAAGTTCAAGGAGGCTTCGGCCGGCAGCGGGGGCGGCGTCCGGCTCGCAAAGTCCGTCGAGGAGGTCGAGGCTTTCGCCGGCCAGATGCTCGGCAATACGCTCGTCACTGTCCAGACGGGACAGGAAGGCCGGAAGGTGCAGCGCCTCTATATCGAGGACGGCTCGGCGATCGCCCGCGAGCTTTATCTCTCCGCGCTCGTCGACCGCGCCACGAGCCGCGTCTCGTTCATCGTGTCGACCGAAGGCGGCATGGACATCGAGCAGGTCGCCCACGACACGCCCGAGAAGATCCTTACGTTCTCGATCGATCCCGCGTCGGGCTATTTCCCCTATCACGGCCGCAAGGTTGCATTTGCGCTCGGCCTCACCGGCGATCAGGTCGGCCAGTGCGTCAAGCTCGTCGGCGACCTCTACCGGATGTTCGTCGAGAAGGACATGGCGCTGCTCGAGATCAATCCGCTCGTCGTGACGAAGGACGGCAAGCTGCTCGCGCTCGACGGCAAGATGAACTTCGATTCGAACGCGCTCTTCCGCCAGAAGGACATCGTCGCCATGCGCGACCTCGCGGAGGAGGATCCCTCCGAGGTCGAGGCGTCGAAGTACGATCTCTCCTACGTTAAGCTCGACGGCCAGATCGGCTGCCTCGTCAATGGTGCGGGCCTCGCCATGGCAACCATGGACATCATCAAGCTCCATGGCATGGAGCCTGCAAACTTCCTCGATGTCGGTGGATCGGCCTCGAAGGAGAAGGTCACGGCCGCGTTCAAGATCATTCTCAATGATCCGAGCGTGAAGGGCATCCTGGTCAATATCTTCGGCGGCATCATGCGCTGCGATATCATCGCGGAGGGTGTTGTTGCTGCAGCGCGGGAGCTTGGCGTGACAGTGCCGCTCGTCGTGCGGCTCGAGGGCACCAACGTCGAGCTCGGTAAAAAGATCATGGCCGAGTCGGGCCTGCAGATTCTCAGCGCCGACAACCTCGCCGATGCGGCGAAGAAGATCACCGATGCGGTGCGCGCCGCCGGCTAGGTGCAGCGACGGTTAGAATTATTCTTCATCGCATGAGGCACGCGCCATCCACGCGTGGAGAGAAAGCTCGTCCGGTTTTCGGACGGACTGTAACGTGTGTGCCACGAGCCGCGCACTTAGAGCGTGCAGCCATGTTCCCGTGCGATTGCCAATCGCCGCGGCTTGTCAGAGGATAGGCTCGGCCTGAGCGGAAGCATCTGCTGCTTGCCGTCGGGACGCTCGCCCAGGCTGTCGCCCGCAGTCGATTCTGCGGCCCTCTTGGAGACCTCGCATGGACCTCGGTACGACGAAGATGCTCGCCCGCAAGGAGGGCGGCATCGGCTGGATGATCTTCAACCAGCCGGAGAAGCGCAACGCCGTCTCCTACGAGATGTGGGTCGCAATCCCGAAGATCATCGCCGACTTCGAAGCTGATCCGAACGTGCGCGTGATCGTGCTCACGGGCGCGGGCGACAAGGCCTTCGTGTCCGGTGCCGACATCTCGGAGTTCGACAAGAAGCGCGACCGCGAAGAGACCATCAAGATCTACGATCAGGCCGGATCGACGGCGCAGGCAGCCATCAGCAATGTGAGCAAGCCGACGATTGCCATGATCCGCGGCCTGTGCGTTGGCGGCGGCGTCGCCATCGCCCTCAATACCGATATCCGCATCTGCGGCCACGACAGCTTCTTCGCCGTGCCGGCCGCGCGGCTGGGTCTCGGCTATCGCGCGTCGGGGATCAAGCGTCTCGTCGACATCGTCGGGCCTGCCTTCGCCAAGGAGATCTTCTTCACAGCGAACCGTTTCACCGCCGAGGACGCGCGCATCATGGGCCTCGTCAACCGCGTCGTGCCGGCGGAGGAACTCGAAGCCTACGTGCACAAGTATGCGGCGACGATCGCCGACAACGCGCCCCTGACGATCAAGGCCGCCAAGCTCGCGATCCATGCCGCGACCCAGGACGCCGACAAACGCGACACGGCCACGCTCGACGCCGCGATCAATGCCTGCTTCGCGAGCGAGGACTATGTCGAGGGGCGCCGTGCGTTCATGGAGAAGCGTCGTCCGGTATTCAAGGGGCGGTAGATAGCGCGGGGCAGGCTGGAGGCATGTGGATGCGCATCGAAACGCGGCTAACACAGCAGCTCGGGATCCGGCATCCCATCATACTGGCGCCGATGGGATCGGCTGCGGGTGGTGCGCTGGCGAGCGCGGTGACGAATGCCGGCGGCCTCGGACTGATCGGCGGCGGCTATGGCGATGCCGCATGGATCGAGCAGCAGTTCCGCGAGGCGGGGAATACGCGTGTCGGTGGCGGCTTCATCACGTGGTCGCTGGCCCAAGCTCCTCAGCTCCTGGACGGAATGCTCGCCCACAAGCCTGCCGCGGTGTTTCTGTCGTTTGGCGATCCGCGGCCCTTCGCGCCCGCGATCAAGGCATCGGGGGCACTGTTGATCTGCCAGGTCCAGTCCCGCGGCGATTGCATGGAAGCGCTGGAGGCGGGCGCCGACATTGTCGTCGCTCAAGGCACGGAGGCCGGAGGGCACGGCGCACGGCGTGCGACCATCACTCTGGTGCCCGAGATCGCCGACCTGCTGGCGCGCGAGGCGCCTGAGGTTCTGCTCTGCGCGGCGGGCGGCATTGCCGATGGGCGCGGCTTGGCGGCCGTGCTCGCGCTCGGTGCCGATGGCGTGGTGGTCGGCACGAGGTTCTGGGCCGCGGTCGAGGCGCTCGTGCATCCGAACGTGAAAGCCGCTGGCGTCCGGGCGACAGGTGACGACACGCTGCGCACGTCCTCGACGGACATCGTGCGCGAGCGGTACTGGCCGGGCCGGTTCGACATTCGGGTGGTGCGCAACGAATTCACCGATCGCTGGCACGGCAAGGAGGAGGAGCTGCGCGCCAACCGACCGCCCGAGACCAAACGCGTGATGTCCGCGATCGATGCCGGTGACCCCGCGTTCGCGCCGATCATTGCCGGCGAAGCCCTCGGCCTTATTGAAGAGATCGAGCCGGCCGAGGCCATCGTCTCGCGCATGGTGCACGAGGCTGTCGATACGCTCAAATCGACGGCGCGGCTTGTACGGTAGCTACACGATCCTCGCGTACCGCCCCTCGACCGGATAGCCGGGATCAGTATAGCCGGGCGATGACGGATGCCCTGGCCTGACGAGACTATCGACCAGCGCCTCGTCCTCCTTCGTCCAGGAGAACTCCAGCGCGCCGGGGTAGTTGGCCCACTGTTCGAAGGTGCGCGGACCGGCGATCACTGAGGTGACGGCCGAATTGTTGAGGACCCACGCCACCGCAAAGTGGATGAGGCTCACGCCCTTGGCGTCGCAATGCGCCTTGAGCCTGGCTGCGACGGCGAGCGACTCGGCCCGCCACTCGGTCTCCATCATGCGTTTGTCGTTGCGCCCGGCGCGCGTATCCGGCGGCGCGTTGCTGCCGGGCTGGTACTTGCCGGAGAGGATGCCGCGCGCGATCGGGCTGTAGGACGCGACACCAAGGCCGAAGGCGCGCGCGGCTGGCAGCACCTCCACCTCGGGCATCCGGTTCATGAGATTGTAGTAGGGCTGGAGCACGATCGGCGTCGGCGCGCCGACGGCACGGCAGGCCGTGTCGATCACCGGAATGTGCCACGCGCGCACGTTCGAGAGGCCCCAGTAGCGGAGCTTGCCGGTGCGAATGAGGTCGCCGAACGTCTCGGCGACGCTTTCCCACGGCACGCTGGGATCGACGCGGTGAATGTACTCGATGTCGATGTGGTCAGTGCCGAGCCGCTTGAGCGACGCATCGACGGCTTCGATCATGTGCCTGCGGGAAAGACCGCGGTCATTTGGCCCCGGTCCCATCGGTTGGGCGAGCTTGCTTGCAAGGATCCAGTGATTGCGCCGCGCTTTGATGATGCGGCCGGTGACCTCTTCCGAGCGGCCCTGCTCGTAGACATTCGCGGTATCGATGAAATTGACGCCGAGGTCGGCGGCATTGTCGGCGATCCGCTGGGCTTCGGCTTGCTCGGTCGGACCGCCGAACATCATCGTACCGAGGCAGAGCTCGGATACCTTGAGCCCGCTGCGGCCCAGCGTGCGATAGCGCATGGCGGCCATGATGTGCTCCTGCTGATTGAGGTCCAGGACTGAATGGGTCGCGGCAATCATGGCGGCGGCACCGTCGCGGCGCAAGCGCGCGCCAGAACCAAGCCGAGATTTCAGCCGCGTTTCGACTTGGCGCTTTCGCCGAAGACATGCTCGGGCCCCGGGAAGCTGCGCGCGCGCACCTCCTCGGCATAGGCCGCGATGGCCGCTTCGGCATCACGGCCGAGCTCCGCATAGCGCTTCACAAACTTCGGCCGGAAATCGGTGAAGATGCCGAGCACGTCGTCGATCACGAGGATCTGACCATCGCAGGCGGGGGAGGCGCCAATACCGATGGGCGGTATGGCGACGGCTTCCGTAATCGAGCGCGCCAGCGGCTCGGTGACTTTCTCGAGTACGACGCTGAAGGCACCGGCCTCGCTGACGGCCTTGGCATCCTGGAGGATCTGGTCGGCGCCGGCGCCGCGCCCCTGGACCTTGTAGCCGCCGAACGTGTTCACGGCCTGTGGCGTGAGCCCGACGTGCGCCATGACGGGAATGCCGCGGCGCGTGAGGAAGCGGATCGTCTCGGCCATGCTCTCGCCGCCCTCGAGCTTGACGGCGCCGCAGCCCGTCTCGGCCATGACGCGGGCCGCGCTGCGGAAGGCCTGCTCGAGGCTCTCCTCGTATGAGCCGAATGGGAGATCGACGACGACGAGGGCGCGCTCGGCGCCGCGGTGCACGGCGCGACCGTGCATGATCATCATGTCCAGCGTAACGCCGACAGTGGACGGAAGACCGTGAAGGACCATGCCGACGCTGTCACCGACGAGAATGAGGTCGCAGTGGCGATCGACGATGCGCGCGATGGGCGTCGTATAGGCCGTCAGTGAGGCAATGGGCGTACCGCCCTTGCGGGCCCTGATGTCAGGCGGGGTCAGCGCCCTGCTGATGGATGTTGCGCTCATGGTTCTGTCCTGCTGAGGGGGCATCGGCTGGGAGCCGGGTCCTTTCTGTTCTAGCGCGATTGCCAGGCCATCGGTACCGGCAGCGAGCACGGCGCCCTGCGCACCGAGGCCTATCCAATGCGCTGCAAATGCGCTTTACTGGCCGCGCCGGCCAGCCGGCCAATCGAGCGGCGACATTACCCGCGCGCCGCTGGAAGCATCAGAAGCGGGGAGTCGAGGAGTCGGAGAAACCGACCCCGAAAGCGGTATCCGCGCCGCAGGAAACGCCATGTACGGCCGTCGATCGATGCCCTCATCGAGTCAGCCCGCTGCCGCCTTTCGGTCGGCGGGCCGAGATCGCGCGCGTCCCTCTCATGGCGAAACCATTGGGAGGATTGAAGCATGCCTAAGAAGAGGATTTCACGTCGCCGTTTCATAGCCGGAACTGCGGCCACTGCAGCCGCCATAACCGCACCGTACGTCAGCACGTCATATGCTGCGGGAAGCCTCTCGCTCGGCATGTGGGATCACTGGGTCCCCGGCGGTAACAAGATCTTCGATCAGATCGCCCAGGAATGGGCGGCGAAAGAGAAGGTCGATCTCACGATCGACTACCTCAGCACCCAGGGCAACAAGCTGTTGCTGACGATCGCCGCCGAGGCGCAGGCGCGCGCCGGCCACGACGTCATGGATTTCTCGGCCTGGGAGCCGGCGCAGTATTCCCGCCAGCTCGAGCCCGTCGGCGACGTGATGAAGGAGGTGCTGGCGACCAATGGCCCGATCACCGAGGCCATGCAGTATATCGGCACGTACACGGGTGACTGGAATGTCGTGCCTTCGACGCGCGGCTCGCTGATCCTGCCGCCATGCTCGCGCATCGACTACTTCAAGCAGGAAGCCGGCATTGATTTGCAGGCGATGTTTCCTGCCGGCAAGGATCCCGCACCCGAAGCGGCGAACTGGACCTGGGACACGTTCCTCGTCGCTGCGGAGAAGTGCCACAAGGCAGGGCACTCGTTCGGCCTGCCGCTCGGCGCAACGACCGACAGTCTCGATTGGGTCGGCTCGCTGTTCTCGGCGTACGGCGCGGCACTCGTCGACGCCAAGGGGAACATCACGGTCGACACGCCCGAGGTGCGCCAGGTGCTGGACTATTCCAAGCGCCTCTACGCCTTCCTGCCGCCGGACGTCGCTTCGTGGGACAATGCCTCGAACAACAAATGGCTGGTCTCCGGCAAGGGCGCGCTGATCTTCAATCCGCCGAGCGCGTGGGTGGTTGCGAAGCGCGATGCGCCGGATGTGGCCGAGAAGCTCTGGACGCACGCCATGCCGAAGGGGCCGAAGGGCCGCTTCGCGCCGTTGCTGCCGCGCTATCAGGGTCTGTGGAACTTCTCGAAGAACAAATCAGCGGCGAAGAGTCTGCTGGTCCACATCAACAAGCCGGACAACATCCGCAAGCTGGTGGCCGGCGCGGCGGGCTACGACATTCCGCCTTACCAGAAGCTCCTCGACTACAAGGTCTGGGATGATCAGGGCCCGCCTCCAGGCACGCTCTCGCACTATCCCAATCGCGGCGATCAGAGGAATGTCATGCCGTGCTCGCCTGCGCCTCCGCCGATCGCGTCGCAGCTCTACACGAATGCGATCATGCCGAAGATGATGGTACGGATCGGCCGTGGTGAGAGCATCGACAAGACACTGGCTTGGGCGAGGTCGGAGATCGAAGGCTACTCGCGCCAGTAATGTGAAATATGACTGAAATTTGTAGTGGCGTCGGCCCCTGACACGGGCCTAATATGTCAATGCGAACTTCGGGACATCGCCGCGAAAAGAAGCGATGCCAGACAACTAAATTCAAACGGAGGAAACTGCCAATGAGTAAGAAGACTATCAGCCGTCGGCGCTTTGTAGCCACGGGTGCTGCGGCGGCTGCGGGCGTCGTCGCTGCGCCCTACGTCAGCACGGCTCAGTCCGGCGGAACCCTGAAGCTCGGTCTCTGGGACCACTGGGTCCCCGGCGCGAACAAGGGCGCCGAAGATGTGATCCGCGCCTGGGCCGACAAAGAGAAGGTCAACGTCGAGATCGACTTCATCACGTCGCAGGGCAACAAGCTGCTGCTGACCATTGCTGCAGAGGCGCAGGCGCGCTCGGGCCACGACGTCATTTCGCTGCCGACGTGGCAGCCGGCCCGCAATGCCAATCAGCTCGAGCCCATGGACGACGTGATGGGCGATCTGATCAAGCAGTATGGTCCGGTCAACGCCACCGTCGAATACCTCGGCAAGATCAACGGCAAGTGGACATCGGTGCCCTCGACCGTTGGCAGCCAGATGAAGGGCCCGGAGTCCCGCATCGATCTGATGAAGCAGCACGCGGGCATCGACATCCTGGCGATGTATCCGGCCGGGGCTCCGCCGAAGGCGGACGGCTGGACGCTCGATGTCTTCCTGAAGGCGGCGCAGGACTGCAACAAGGCCGGCCATGCCTTCGGCATCGGCCTAGGCACGACGTCGGACTCGGTTGATACAGCCGGCGCGTTCTTCAACGCCTTCGGTGCCGTGCTCGTCGATCAGAAAGAGAACATCACGGTCAAGTCGGAGAAGGTGCGCCAGGCGCTCGACTACTGCGTCCGGCTTGCGAAGGAGTATCCGGCGGACTCACCCTCGTGGGACGATGCCTCGAACAACCGGTGGCTCGTTTCCGGTCGCGGCGCGATGATCTTCAATCCGCCGTCAGCATGGGCCGTGGCCGTTCGCGATGCGCCGCAGATTGCCGAGCAGATCTGGCATCACGGCATGCCATCGGGGCCGAATGGCCGCCACGCGCCGTTCCTGCCGTTCTTCTGGGGCATCTGGAACTTCAGCAAGAACAAGTCGGCGGCCAAATCGTTGCTGCGGCATATGTCGTTGCGCGAGTCGGCCGAGAAGATGGTGGAGGCAAGCAAGGGCTACGATATCCCGGCGTTCACCAGCTTCACCAACTTCAAGACGTGGGCTGAAATCGGCCCGCCGAAGGGAACGCTGTACCACTATCCCAACCCGCACAACCACCAGATCCTGTCGATCGCTGCGGCACCGAGTCCGCATCGCATCGCGGAGCAGATCTACACGCAGGGTCTGATGACCAAGATGATCGTGCGGGGCCTGCGTGGTGACAAGGTTGAGAGCGTGCTCTCCTGGGCCGAGAGCGAGCTCGAAGGCTTCATGCGCACCTGATCTGTCGTTCTCGCGTCACTCTCCGCCGCGCGAGCGGCGAAGAGTGCGCAGGCTCACAGGATCGAGGGGCGTTTGGCCGCAGATTGCGGCCAGCGAAGGAATGCCTGGACGGTGCATGTCTGCACCGTCGCAGCGAGGCTGCGGTCCCTGAGGCCGCCCGCATTTCTCATGAGGCTGAGGCAATGGTTGACGCAACAATGAAGTCGGACGCTGCTGTTGCGCGCGGCCGACAAAGCAGCTCACTTCAGCGCACGTTCCAAAGGAAGTCGACAATCGCCTTCCTGATGACGCTGCCGCTCATTCTGCTGATCGCGGTATTGGTGATCTATCCGGCATTCTATGCCGTTCACCTCGCGACGCTGAACAAGACCATGGAGCGCTATGTCGGCTTCTCCAACTTCTTGTTCCTCTTCAAGCGCGAAACGTTCTGGATGGTCGTCTGGCAAAGCTGCATCTTTGCCATCACCGCCGTGATCTTCAAGGCGATCATCGGGTTCATCGTCGCGCACCTCGTGCACAACATTCCGAGCAAGGGCCAGCGCAAGTGGCGCGGCATGCTGCTCATCCCGTGGGTCATCCCTCCGGCGATGAGCACGCTCGCGTGGCTGTGGCTGTTCGATCCCTCGTACTCGGCCTTCAACTGGATTTTCGAGCGGGTCGGCATCAGTCCGATCCCGTGGCTCGGTGACGTCTACTGGGCGCGCTTCTGCGTCATTCTCGTCAACGTCTGGATCGGCGCGCCGTTCTTCATGATCATGTATCTGGCGGCGCTCAAGTCGGTGCCCGAGCAGCTCTACGAGGCGGCGAAGATCGACGGTGCCAACTGGTGGCAGACGATGCGCTTCGTGACCATTCCGATGATGCGCAACATCATCGCGATCACGGCGCTGTTCTCCACGATCGTCACGTTCGCCAACTTCGACATCGTGCGCGTTCTGACGCGGGGTGATCCGCTGGATCAGACGCATGTGTTCGCGACGTGGGCCTTCCGCGTCGGCATCGAGGGTGGCGACATCCCGCTCGGCGCATCGGTCTCCCTGTTCATGGTGCCCATCCTGACCATCGGCGCGATCTTCATTCTGCGCGATATCGTGAAGCGGGGGAACGAAGCATGACGGCGGCGGCATCAACTGGAGCGGTCGCCGTCCACCCGAAGTACGGCAGCATGAGCAGCGACCGGAGGTGGGCCCTGCGCTGGTCCTACTTCTTCCTGATCCTGTTCGCGATCTTCTTCCTCACGCCTCCTGTCTACATGCTCATCACGTCGTTGAAGACGAGCCAGGAGATCTCGGCGATCACCAATCCGTGGTGGGTCTACAATCCGACACTCGACAACTATCGCGAGCTGCTGACCTCAAATCAGTATCTGAGGTTCTTCCTCAACTCGTCGATCGTGTCGGTGTCGGTGGTCACGATCACCATGCTGATCAGCGTGCCGGCCGCGTTCGCCCTCTCGCGAATGAAGTTCTGGGGCTCGACGCTCCTCGGAACGGGCGTGTTCCTCACGTATCTCATTCCCGAGACGCTGCTGTTCATTCCGCTTTTCAAGATGATGGCGGTGTTCAACGATCTGACCGGCATTTCCCTGATCAACAAGTGGTGGGTGCTGCTGATCCTCTATCCGACGCTCACGGTGCCGTTCTGCACCTGGATCATGATCGGCTACTTCGCCTCGATCCCGAAGGAGCTCGACGAGGCGGCACTGATCGACGGCGCCACCTGGACGCAGACGCTGACGAAGATCTTCATTCCGGTTGCCCTTCCGGGGCTGATCGCGGCGACGATCTTCGCGTTCACGGTGAGCTGGGCGCAGTTCCTGTATCCGCTCGCCTTCACGACGTCGGAGAGTCAGCTCGTGCTGCCGGTCGGCATCATCACGACGCTTATCAAAGGCGACGTCTTCAACTGGGGTCAGATCATGACCGGTGCGCTGCTCGGTGCCGCGCCGCCGCTCATCATCTACGCCTTCCTCATGGACTATTACATCGCCGGCCTCACCGCTGGTGCCACAAAAGGGTAAGGGCGAGCATCGATGGCCGAAGTACATATCAGAAAAGTCGTCAAGAAGTACGATGAGGTGCTCGCCGTACGGGGCATTGACCTCGACATCCGCGACCACGAGTTCGTGGTTCTCGTCGGCCCTTCGGGGTGCGGCAAGACCACGACGCTGCGCATGATTGCAGGTCTCGAGGACATCACGGACGGCGAGATCGCCATCGGCGGTGACGTCGTCAATGACGTCCCGCCCAAGGACCGCGACATCGCGATGGTGTTCCAGAACTATGCGCTTTATCCGCATATGACGGTTCACGAGAACATGTCGTTCGGACTCAGGCTCAAGAAGTTCCCGAAGGACGAGATCAATCGCCGCGTCGACGAGGCAGCTCGCATCCTCGACATCACGGAGCTGCTCGACCGCAAGCCGAAGCAGCTCTCCGGCGGCCAGCGCCAGCGCGTTGCCATGGGCCGCGCCATCGTGCGCAATCCCAAAGTGTTCCTGTTCGATGAGCCGCTTTCGAACCTGGACGCGAAACTGCGCGTGCAGATGCGCATCGAGATCAAGAAGGTGCATCAAAAGGCGCGCACGACGACCGTCTACGTGACGCATGACCAGGTCGAGGCGATGACGCTGGCCGATCGTGTCGTCGTCATGAACAACGGCATCATCGAGCAGGGCGGCACACCGAACGAGCTCTACCATCACCCGAAGACGCGCTTCGTCGCCGGGGCCATCGGGTCGCCGGCGATGAATTTCATCCCGTGCAAGCTGCAGGACGAGGGCGGGCAGCTCAAGTTGCGTATCAACGACGGCCTGGCGCTGCCCATCCCGCCTGCCCGCGCGGGCCAGTATGGCCAGCACAAGGGCAACGGCAGCGTGCTCCTCGGCCTGCGACCCGAGCATCTCACCGATGCCCGTTCTCAGCTCGATCCGGGCGTGGTCGCCTTCGACGCCAACCTCGAAGTGACCGAGCCGATGGGCATGGAGACGCTGGTGTACTTCCCGATCAACGGGGAGACGGTGTGCGGTCGTGTCAATCCCGCGGCCGGCGCGAAGGATGGTGCGCCGCTCAAGATGGCGGCCGACCTCAATCAGATGCACCTCATTGATGCGAAGAGCGGCCTCGTTCTCTGATTTGACGAGATACATCGAGGGGGAGCTGCAGACGGTTCCCCTTCGTCCTCCCAGGCGCTATCCATAGTTGTTTCGCCGGCAGCAGGCAGCGGCTGACCGGTGCGTCGTGCTGTCCCTATGATCGAACGGCTATGGATACCTTCGAGCTTTTTCAGCGGCTTTCGGTGGCGCTGGCGATCGGCCTTCTGGTCGGTCTCGAGCGCGGTTGGAGTGGGCGCACGGAGGAGGAAGGCTATCGGACGGCCGGCCTCAGGACGTTCGCGCTGAGCGGATTGCTCGGCGGCGTATGGGGAGCCATCGCGAAGGAAACCATCAACAGCGGCGGCGCCGTAGCGCTCGGTGCCGCGTTCGTCGTCTACGCGGTCATCTTCGCGTTCTTCCGCTATCGCGAGGTCGCTCACGATGGGACATTCGGTGCGACGACCGTCGTCGCGGCCATGCTGACGTTCGCGTTGGGCGCGTTCGCTATTCTCGGGAGCATGGAGGTGGCGGCAGCGGGCGGCGTCGCCGTCACGGCTCTACTCGCATGGAAGAGCCTCCTGCACACCTGGCTGAGAAGGATGACGCAGGAGGAGCTGCGCTCGGGTCTCGTCCTGCTGGCGATGACCTTCATCCTGCTGCCCGTGCTGCCGAACCGGACGGTCGATCCGTGGGATGCGCTCAATCCCCACGAGATCTGGCTGATGACCATCATGATCGCGTTCATCAGCTTCGTCGGTTACGTCGCCGTGAAGCTCGCGGGCGACAGGCAGGGCATCGCGATCACCGGCCTTGCGGGCGGGCTCGCGTCGTCGACGGCCGTGACGCTGACCCTCGCCAAGGTCGCAAGCGAGAACGCGGGGCAGGCGCGTTTGCTGGCGGCGGGCGTGCTTTTTGCGAGCGCGGTGATGGCGGGGCGGGTACTGGCGATCGCCGGCGTCATCAATCCGACCGTGCTGGTCGCGATCGCTCTGCCGATCGGCGCGGTCGGTGCTGCGCTGGCGCTCGGCGCGCTGGCGTTGATGCTGCGCAGCGCGGGGGGCGAGGCAGACCATGGCGAAAGGTCGATCGCGCTCAAGAACCCGTTCGAGCTGGGTACGGTGCTGCAGTTCGGCGCGATCCTGGCGGCGGTCATTCTCGCGACGAAAGTGCTGACGGGCCTGGTCGGCTCGGCGGGCCGTCAGTTCAGCATGAGATCGCGGGGCGTCACGCGGGGCCGCGTGAACTCGGGAGTCATGCGAACCTCTTCGGCTGCCGTGGCGGCGTCGAGTTGCACGAAGTCGTCGGCGGTGAGCTGCAGCGCGGCCGACTGCACGAGTTCGTTGAGTTGTGCGACTGAATGCACGCCGATGACCGCCGAGGTGACGGCCGGATTCCGGAGCACCCACGCGAGCGCCACTTGCGCGGGCGACGCGCCGTGCCGCGTCGCGACGTCCGCGACGGCCGCCTGCGCGGTCTCGCCGTAGGCGTTGCCAAACCGCT
>ERZ778022.4072-NODE-4072-length-12937-cov-4.256637_pt1 | contig 12937 bp, 9 predicted proteins | sample MGYA00375752_ERZ778022 | MGnify/ENA primary metagenome ERZ778022 (study PRJEB29350, sample SAMN05389826) | bioreactor metagenome | isolation source: Thiocyanate bioreactor | place: South Africa: University of Cape Town | collected 2014-04-04 ... | reverse complement strand
TCGGTGTTCCGTGAGACGTTCAATCCCTATGTGTTCCATGTGCGCGCGGGTTATGCGAACGAGGCCAGCAAGATCGTGTCGCAACTGCGCCAGCAAGGTATCACCCGTGTAGCCGTGTTCTTTCAGGACGATGGCCTGGGCAAGACACTGGCGGGCGTACTGAAGAAAGCGTCGGAAGAGGAGAAGCTGCCCTTCTTGGCCGAGATCAAGGTGGACCCCAAACAGCCCGACTTTGCCGCCGCCGCGCAAGCAACCGAAAAAGCCCAGCCCCAGGCGGTGATCGTGGCCACGGGCGGCACCACCTTCACCAGCTACATCAAGGCCGTGCAGGCTACGGCAGCGCGGCCTGCCTACTACGGGTTCTCGGTGGCCAGCATGGACGTGATCCAGCGCGAACTCAAGGACAAGGCCCGGGGAATCATCCTGGCGCAAATCATGCCTTCCCTGCGCAACACCACCATCCCGGTGGTGGCCGAATATCTGAGCCTGCTGCGCGCCAAGTCGCCGGGCGCCCAACCGTCGGCCTCCCAGTTCGAGGGCTTTGTCCATGCACGCTTGCTGGTGGAAGGGCTGCGTCGCACGGGGCGCAACCTGACCACCGAGTCGTTCTCCAAAACGATGGAAGACGCGGGTGAAATTGCCTTTGGCCGCTTCAACGTGAAGTATTCGCCGCGCAACCACAATGGCTCGACCTACGTCGAGCTGGCCATTGTGGATGCCGAGGGCAGCCTGCGCTATTGAGGGCTGTTCGCGCCGATCAGAGGGTTGGATTTGCGGTCGGGTGACCCATGCTGTGTAGGGGCGACCCCGGCGCGACAGCAGGTTGGTGCAAAAAATCCTCTAACCGAGGACAATAGAGGGTTTTGTTGCTCCGCCCCTTGGTCCGTTCGTCTCGCTGCCTGGCAGGGTAGATAACGCGGTAGGGGTGGCTACGGATGTCTGGCGGTGTTCTGTCCGCTGGAGTTCACGAACACACCCTATGTCCTCGTCCACATCCCGAACGCCGTTGATTGACATGATCAAGGGCATGGCTTGCGCCACCATCGTGTGGCACCACTTGGCTTTCTATGGCCCGATGTCCGACATCGCCCACCCTTTGGCGCCAGCCCTCATGGCCTGGCTGTACGACTACGGGCGCATGGCGGTGCAGGTGTTTTTGGTGCTGGGCGGGTATCTGGCTGCTGGGAGTCTTGCACCCCAGGGCTTGGCCCGTTTTGACCACGCCGGCACTGCCATTGCCAAGCGGTTTGTGCGTCTGGTAGTGCCTTACGCCGTGGCGCTGGTGCTGGCGGTGCTGGTGTCTGCCCTGGTTCGCCCTTGGATGGACCACCACTCCGTGCCCGACCAGCCCACTTTCTCGCAGCTGCTGGCGAACGCATTGCTGCTGCAGGACATCGTGGGCGCAGGCGCTCTGTCGGCTGGCGTCTGGTACGTGGCCATCGACTTCCAGCTCTTTGCCCTGACCGTGCTAATGCTCGCCGGGGTGCGTGCGCTGCCAATGCGCCAGTTACGGCATCACGCGGCGGCCGTGTCGCAAGGATTGGTTTTGCTGATGGCGGGCGCCTCATTGTGGCTGTTCAACCGCATGGCGGGGCTGGACATGTGGGCGCTGTACTTTTTTGGTGCTTACGGCCTTGGCATGCTGGCCTACTGGGCGACCCGCGCCCCCCAGGCGCAGGGGTGGATGACGATGATGGCGTTGTTGGCGGGCGTGGCACTGGCCGTGGACTTCCGCGCGCGCATTGCCGTGGCTTCGGTCACGGCGCTATGCCTGGTGGTGGCCATGCGCTTTGATCGCGTACGCGGTTTTACCGGCGTACCACCGCTCGTCAAGCTCGGCCAGATGTCGTATTCGGTCTTCCTGGTGCACTTTGCTGTGTGCTTGCTGGTCAACGCGGTGGTCAGCCACCTTTGGCCCACTTCGCTCGTGTTGAATGCATTCGGGATGCTGCTGGCCTTCGCACTGTCGCTGGTCGCCGGCCGCCTGCTGTATCTGCGGGTGGAGCGCCACGTACCGTCGTGGTCCACGGCGCTGCGCTGGCAGCTGGGGCTGGTGGGGGCGGGCATGCTGGTGGTCATTACCAGCAACTGGGCGTAGCCTCTGGGCCGAAACCGTATGGGCGAGCTGACGGGGCCGCCTTTTTGAGCACTGTGGGCCCTTTCGCCGAGTGCAGTTCTATCGCAAAAGCTTGCGCTCCCGCCGCTTGCGCTGTTTGTCCAAGAACCAAGCCATGAAGGGCAGTAGCAGCATCGAGCCCGGGATTACCCAGATGAAAAGATAGGGGCTGACCGAAGAAGCGGACCGCATCACATCCCGCAGGTGGGCCCGCTCTTCTGCACTCCAGGTGCCCTGTCGGCGCTGCTGCACCAGCCAGACCACTGAGCCTTTCATCGTGGCTATCTCTCTGCGTAAACGGCTCTTTTCCCGGCTGTTGCCGGCCAAAAAGGAGCAGAACCATTCTGGGGCTCGCTCCATGCGTCGCTGGAATGCCAGGGTTGAATCTGGGTCGAACGCGTCGGACGCTTGCTGGTTTTCTGGGCGCTGCGGATAGGCCATGTCAAACAACATTCTCTTCGGGAAACAGACAATAGCGAATTGACCTCTAGCATGCGACCCGCGTTAAATGCGAAACCGCATTTCGCTAAGCGTGCCTTTGGCGAAATAACAATCTTGAGTGATCAACAGAAATGCTCGACTGACCACAAATTTTATGAAGCAAGAACTGAATGCAACAGGGCTGCAGAAGTGTCAGCTGTGTGCTCACGGACGGTCGGTGCGGCGCCGTATCTCAGGATAGCAGATAGGATCAGATTGCATCTTTCACGTATTTGCAATCGATGACCTTGGCGCTCCTGTGCGAAGGTCCGGGGGGGGGGAGGCATTCTTTGACGCTCGGCGGTCAATCCTGGCGCACAAGCGGTTTTGTCGCGCCTATCCGAAAGCTCAGGCGCTTCGTAAGATAAGCCCATGAAAATTCGATCTTCATTCGGTTTTATCGGAAATCCCGCATCCGCTCAAAGTGTGGAGTGCCGCCGTGTCGAAGGCGGCTTCACTCTGGTGGAGATTCTGGTAGCCATCGTGATACTGGCATTTGGCATGTTGGGGACTGTTGGCATGCAAGCGTTTGCACTACAAGCTAATCGGGATGCCCGCCTTCAAGCTCAGGCAGTGGTTTATGCCCGCGAGTTGGCTGAAATGATGCGTGGTAACAAGGAAATAGCTGTAAAAACGACTGCGGCTGCTAATCCTTATTTGGTGACCTCAATGACGATGTCATCGCCCAGCTACTGCATGTCTGTAAGTAATGCATCTACCGGGTGCACGTCCACGTTAGATGTTGCTGCCGCAGAAATGACGGACTGGCTGGCACGCGTGGCGGCTGATCTGCCCGACGCACGAGTAACAGTATGTTTTGATGGTACACCATATGACTCCAGTGGCCTCCCTCAATGGACTTGCAATGCAACGGGGGCTGACGAAATTGTGTTCATCAAAATTGGTTGGACACGAACTGTGACGGATAAGAGCCAGACGGGTAGCGCAGCGCTCGAGAGGGCAAGCGACAGCGCTAGCCGGCCCTACGTAGTGGTTCCTGTAACCAGTGGGAACGTGACATGATGAATCCTCAACTTTCAGCGGCGGATTTGGGGGGGGCTGCTTAATGACTCGCATCCAAAAAGGGGTCACTCTTATCGAGTTGATGGTGGCTATGGCTCTGGGCTTGTTGATTGCTCTTGCTGCAGCTGCTTCTTTATTGATTTCTCGCCAGGGATTTACTGCGGTTGATGCAGCGTCGCAGTTACGGGACAACGGGCGCTACCTGCAAAGCCTTACGCAGCGTCTTGGTGTGCAAGCTGGTTATAGAGATATCAAGTTTGCGACTGATACGACAGCTAAAAAAAATCAATCGTACGGAGCCGGCACCCCTCCACCAAATGTTTTCGGCTTGAATAACGCTTCCCGTACCTCTAGCACCACATGGGACGCGGGCACAGCACGCACATCTGGACAAGTGGCCTACGGCAGCGACATTTTGGTACTGAGACATCAAACCAGCTCATCGACACCGGATGCCGTAACTTCTGACAGCACTATGATTGATTGCGCTGGTGTTGCTTCTACGGCAGTTGCAACAGGATTGGATGACAAGCTGGTCAGCATTCTCCATGTGGGTGTTGGGTCAGACGGCGAGCCCGCTCTTATGTGCTCTCGGTCTGATACTGGCGCCGCACCCTATGACGTGCAACCGATCATCTCCGGTGTAGAAAATTTTCAAGTCCTTTACGGAGTTGACGGTATTGCACCGGGAAATACTACTGTCCCTATTCCGTCCGCGGCTGACTCCATCCCCGAGCGATATTTAAGGGCCGATCAGTTGACGGTTGCTGGTAATGATGTTGCTACTTACGCTAACTGGCAACGTGTTAGAAGCATAAGAATTGGTGTTGTTTTGCGTGGGCCACCGGGCTCTGCAGTAGACAGCAGCAGCCAAACTTTTTATCCACTGGGTGTATCAAAGGGCTCTGCCAGTGGCGCTAAAGGATCGGGTTTTGCGAATAATACGACAGATCCAGGAACTGTTTATACGCCGACCAGTGATAATCGTCTGAGGCAGGTTGTCACGTTCACCGTGCATCTGCGCAATTTTCAGGGCGAGTACTGAAATGAGAATGATAAATTTCTATCAAAAGAAGGGTGGATCAATGCATCAGCGCGGCCTCTCGCTGATCATTGTGATGCTCATTCTTATTGTGGTTTCGGTGCTCGGGGTCGGGGGTATACAGATCTCGATGATGGGTGAACGAGGAACTCGAAATGAAAGAGACATGCAGATCGCTTGGCAAGGGGCGGAAGCAGGCTTGATTGACGCAGAGTTCGACATTGAAGGGCTTCCAGCCTCCTCCCCTAATAAACGGAATACTATCTTCAAGCGTGGTGATGTAGATCTCGCTAAATTTATAGATAACTGCGGCGATTCGGGCCAGAGCGTCGGTCTATGTGCTCTGAAAGAAACCGGTAAGCCTGCGTGGCTGACAGTTGACTTCACAGACTCCGGCACCGGTGCTAAATCCGTTCAGCTGGGTACCTACACGGGACGGGATTTTCCATCAGGAGTCAAAGGTACTCAACCAGCGAAGCCGCCTCGCTATGTGATAGAGCCGATTCTTGACCGATACGGTGTGAAATCTTACAGAACAACAGATCCCACGGCTGGGTCAGGTCCTTCTTATGTTTATCGAGTTACCTCGATGGGTTTTGGCCCAAATGGAGAGACTCAAGGCGTGGTTCAGATGATTTACAGAAATTGATTGGTGAAGAATATGTCAAAATTATCTGAAAATCTGGCAATCGCCAGTGCAAATATGCATCGGAAAATTCGAGATGTATTGCCTCGTACGCGAGCTGCATATCTTGCGTGGGGGCTGGCACCAGTTGTTATAGCGGCTTCTTTTGTCGCAATCGGAAGCGGAACTCCTCCTGCAATTCCTGCCGTGGCTCTTGCTACGGAGCCCTTATATGCTGCGGTCGTCGTTGACAAACCAGCTTTGGCGCTTGCATTGTCTGTCGAATTTCCAACTGTTGGGGCGCAATAATCCCCGGGTGGCAGTACCGACAACACCTATAGTTCTGCTAAAGAATATCTGGGCTATTATGACGCTGAAAGTTGTTATTCTTATAATGATGCGCCTTCGGAGACGCCTACGGGTACGCAAACTGTTGCCGATTACAAGCGATTTGACCGTATCGGTGCTGCTACAGCCCGTAAATGCTCGAATGCATTCAGTGGTAACTTTTTGAATTGGGCGTCCAGCTCAGCCATTGACATGCTTCGCCTCGCTTTGTCGGGTGGGGATCGGTACATTGATACTGCATCTCTGACGATTCTGCAGCGGGCAGTTATCCCTAATGGCGATCCGACGTGCATGTGGAACAGCACCAATTTCCCGGCGAAGCAATTGTCAAAAGATGGCGGTGGAGCCGGGACTTACTGGGGAGCCGTTCCCACTGCCATGATTACCGCCGCTAACGGCAGTGACATCTACGTTGCGAACACCCTGAACCGTATTTATTTTGGCACTTCGCAGACAGGAGGATGTGGAAACACGTCTGCGTACACGTTGGGTGCCAGTACCAGCTCTACTGCCATTGGTCCTATCGCAAATAGTACTTCCAATCGACCGAGCAGTTCCACACTATGCGCTGCTGAAAATGCGACATGCAGTTTCACGGGTGTGAAAGAAGTGTGGTATGGGGCAAAATCTGGTGGAACTAACAAATGGAAAGTAGCGCCTGCATATAACGGTGTCTCGTGCACTAATGCAGTTTTCGGAGATCCCTGGTCTGGTCAATCCAAGAGTTGCTACATCGCAGACTATTCCGGATCTTGGACACCGCCAACTTCCTCTGCAGCGTTGAATTCTGACGGATTCTTCTATGCGCGAGTACAGGTGTGCAACGCTATTTCTGGCACGTTGCAGGATTCTCGGAATTACAATTTTTGTAAACAATATCCAAACGGTAACTACAAGCCCACTGGTGTGATTCAAAAATATAGTGATCAAATGCGTCTTGCCGCATTTGGTTATTTGTTAGATCAAACGGCCAGTTATAATACCGGCGGGCGTTATGGTGGGGTTCTTCGCGCTCCCATGAAGTATGTTGGGGCGAAGACTTACAGGATTACCGGGCAAGATAATACGCCGTCAGGTGGAAATCCGAAGGCTGAGTGGAATGCGAATACTGGAGTTTTTTACGACAATCCGGACTCTAATGCCTCACCCGCAATCAGTGGTGTTATTAACTATTTGAATAAATTCGGTCGCACAGGGCCTACGCCTGGGGTGTACAAAAAATACGACCCCGTGGGTGAGCTGCACTATGAGACACTTCGTTATTTGCAAGGCCTGCAGCCGAGTGCCGACTCTATCAGTGGCACTATTACCGCAACAATGGCGGATGGCTTCCCTTATTTCACATCATGGACTGATCCATATGGAGATGGTCGTAGCAATACCAGTGACTACTCCTGTGTGAAGAGTAATATTGTGGTGGTAGGTGATATAAATACCCACGATGGTAATCGGCTGCCGACAGCAAGCGTGGCTAATAATATTCCTGATATAAATTATTGGCGCGGTATTGTTCAGAAGTTTGAAAAAAATACAGCCGGAAGTTATGTGGATGGGCAAGGAAATACGCAAGCCATATCGAATCCCAACACGGCCAATAACAGCGTACCTAGTGGAACGGATCGTAGTCAAATCATGGGCTCGGCCTATTGGGCGAGAACGCATGACATACGCGGAACAGGGTGGACTGCTGATTCTGCTAAACAGCGTCCCGGGTTGCGCGTAAAAACCTTTGTGTTTGATGTGAATGAATACGGGGCTCAAAATGACGATAACACACGTCGTACGGCCAACCAATTCTTCATGGCTGCTAAGTATGGTGGCTTTGAAACGGACCCAACTAATCCAGGGCAGAAGCCTTATAATGTCAAGGGTAATCCTTTTAAAGATCAAAATAATGTAAATAACAATAATGTCTGGCAGAAGGCTAGTGAGGCTGGCGAAGCAAGCACATACTACGTCTACAATACTTCCAAAACCTCTCCAGCTCGGGAGGTGCTCACTGCTTTCGATGAGATTTTCAGCAGAGCTTCTACCAGCGCGCGAAGTGTTGCCGGCGGTGGCCTAAGTACGGGTAGCAAAGTCACAAGCAATTCCGTTTCTTACTCTGCAAAATTCGACACTAGCAATTGGAGTGGCGATGTTGTTGCTGAGCCTGTTACCCAAGATGCAAGCAATAATCTTGTGATAGGCACGCAGCTTTGGAGTGCTGCCCAGCGGCTGGACAACATGATTTCGCCTGCGACCAATCGCAAGATCTTTGTTGGGCGCGTAGGTGCGACCTCTACTACGACAGCTACTGCTTTTACTTGGACCGCCATCGACACAGCACTCAAGGATCAGTTGAATAAACCAAGTCCTTCTGCAGCTGCAGACGGTCTTGGGGCTGATAGGCTGGCCTATCTTCGCGGCGACAGGACCAAAGAAGGCGCTCCGTTCAGGGTCCGTAGCTCATTACTGGGTGATATTGTGAACTCTAATATCACGTACTCTGGTGCGCCTTCTAAGGCGTTTACCGGTACTGGTTATGCTGCGTTCCGAACTGCCTATGATGCGCGCACGCCCGCCGTTTTCGCAGGTTCTAATGACGGGATGCTTCACGCGTTTAGTGCCACGACGGGGGATGAATTGTTTGCTTATATCCCCAGCTGGCTCGGACGCAATTTGTCTGCCTTGACGGATCCTTCTTTTGCCAACAATCACCAAAATTACGTCGACGCTCCATCGGTAGTGTCAGAGGCGCAAGTTGCGAACACGGGTGCAAGCACTGATTGGAAAACAGTTCTTGTGTCTGGCACTGGAGGGGGTGGCTCCGGAGTCTTTGCATTGGATGTCTCCAATCCTTCCAATTTCAGTGCATCCAGTGTGATGTGGGAGTTCACTCGTGCCGACGACGAGGATATGGGGCAGGTGGTCGGTGAGCCAAAAATATTAAAAATCAAAACGAGCGGTACTAGTTCAACGGTCACCTATCGTTGGTTTGCAGTGGTGGGTAGTGGGGTGAATAACTATGTTCCAGATGCGGATGGCAGGTTTAGCACGACTGGTAAGCCAGCGCTGTTTTTGCTTGCTCTCGACAAGCCTTCTGGTGCAGCATGGTCATTGGGTAACAACTACTACAAGGTTTCTGTACCCACAAGTTCCAGCTTGGCTTCCAGCAACGCAACGGGCTTAGCTAACTTCAGTGCTTTGTACGGTACTCAGGGCGAGATGACTGATATCTACATGGGCGACCTTCACGGGGCTCTGTGGAGGCTCAGTTTTGCTGGGAAGACTCCGTCGGACTGGAATATGGACAAACTGTCCTTCTTCGATAAGGGTAGCGCTGGAAGTCCGGTTCCTTACCCGCTGTACATCGCTCGCACGGGAGATGCAACCCCCAAAGTGCAGCCTATTTTTGCTGCTCCAACTCCTTTTGCAGGCCCGATTGTCGGTGGCGTTGAGTCTTTCTATATTGTTTTTGGAACGGGTAAATATCTAGAGGCTGGAGATAATATTTCCACAACTACTCAGTCGTTATATGCTGTTTATGATAATGGTTCTGCTACTGCTGATGACTCCCCTGCAGGAGCTAGTGTTGTTACAGGCCGAGGGCGTTTGCAAGCAGGTACGGTGAACACCTCTACCAAAGCTATTACAGTGAGCGCTTTCAAATGGGGGCGCCCAACGACTAATACTGATACGAGTAGCCGAGCCGGTTGGTATTTTGATTTGCCAGTGTCCGGTGAAAGAATTGATCAGGCTGCACTTGATCTTGGGACATTGTCTGCTGCCGTCAATTCCAAGATCCCAGGCTCTACCACCTCAGGTGCGGGTTCCTGCTCTAATACACTTGGTAGTGGAAATCAATACTTCCTCAGCATCAATAGCGGATCTGGCTCGTATACGCCTTCTAGCCTTGGGTTGCTCGGCCCTCCAGTCCTGCTATCAAGTGATTCCGAGACAGTCGTTACTCCGTCTGATAGCACTGGAAGGCGCATTCGGACAACAACGTTGCGTCGTTTTACGCAAGCGCAGAGCGGTATCGACACCAGCGCTCCGCCCGTGACAACGAAAGAAACCATTGGGCGGTTAAATTGGCGGCAAATTTTTAACTATCAAGATATGAAGAATGCGCCATGAATAGATTAAAAAAATATTCCGTAGGGTTCACGCTGATTGAATTAATGATTGTGGCGGCAATCATTGGCATATTGGCTGCTGTCGCTTATCCTGCTTACACCGACTCGGTTCTGAAGGGACGCAGAGCCCAAGGCAGGGCTGCGGTAGCACAGTTAATTCAGCAACAAGAGCGATACATAACCCAACAGAATTGTTACCTTGGCTTCACAACAAATGCTTCAACGGGTGCGGCCACCGCTACATCCCCTGGATCTGCTTGCGGCGGGGTCACCGCAGCGTCTGTGCCGTTCAAGACATTTTCGGGGGATACTCTAGCTAATTCGCATTACATATTAAGTGCTGATGCCTGTCCGGCCGGTTCTGGCACGCTCTCAATTGGCGATTGCGTTAGAGTTATAGCGACGCCAGTAAAGGCAGATCCCAAGGTGGGTGATTTGCAGATGACTACTACTGGTACCAAATCGTGTACTGGTACAGCTGCTGCCACGGAACCCAAACTTTGTTGGCCATGATGATGAAAAACCGTATTGCTGGTTTTACCCTTATTGAGCTTATTATTACGATAGCGATTGCTGCAGTTTTGGCTGCGCTTGCTGTACCTAGTTTTGTTCAATATCAGCGTAACTCTGAGCTTACTTCGCTAACAAATTCTTTATTGGCTGCGGTGAACGCTGCAAAGGGTGAAGCTATGAAAACCGGTAGGAATGCATTTGTTATTCCTAAGGGTACTGGTTGGAATAGTGGTTGGATTGTTTATGTGGATACCGATCGTGATAATTCTTACACAGAGGGAACCGACATAGCGGTTCAAGCCCAAGATGCTCTTAAGAGCTATTTCAATATTACCGGCAATAGTATCGCCGCAGGTTCGACTCCCTATATAAAATTTGACAACTCTGGCTATTCCGTGGACAACAGTGCAGCGCCTGTTGCACTCAGCTTGACGATTGCCAGGACCGATACGCCCAGTACAAGTGCATTAGAGGAAACCCGACGTGTGGTAGTGGCGCGGACGGGGCGGGTGAGAGCTTGCAAACCGAGCACTGATACCAGCTGCACTAGCTCAGCTACGCAATAGGCAACTCGGGGGCATTGAATCAACCTTGGCAATCGCTTGCTCGGCATTTCGGGCGATGCAGTTAGTGATTGGCGGTCACGTATAAGGTAATTGGCATCAATAGCGCTTGCTCCAACCATAGTCAGTAGTTGACGCAGGTCAATATCCAAACAAAAAGCTGTCTTGAAATCAGGCACCCCTTGCCTCAAGTTCAGTGCAATTCGGAGGACTTAGACCATGCGTCTCGACAAATTCACCACCAAGTTTCAGGAAGCCCTGAGTGACGCCCAGAGCATTGCGCTGGGCAATGACCACGCCTATATCGAGCCCGTGCACGTGCTGCAGGCCATGCTGCAACAGGATGACGGCCCCAAGGCTTTGCTGCAACGTGCAGGCGCCGATGTGCCCGGGCTGCTGGCGGGGGCTGAGGCAGCCGTCAAGCGGCTGCCTCAGGTGCAAGGCAATGACCAAGTACAAGGCGGGCCCGAGTTGGGCCGTGTTTTGCAAGCCACTGAGAAAGAAGCCATCAAGCGCGGCGACCAGTTCATTGCTAGTGAGCTGTTTCTGCTGGCTGTGATCGACAGCAAGGGCGATGCTGCCAAGATCGCCAAGGACAACGGCCTCACGCGCAAGAGTCTGGAGGCTGCGATTGAAGCCGTGCGCGGTGGCCAGAAGATGGACAGCGCCGAGGCGGAGGGCCAGCGTGGCGCCTTGGCCAAGTACTGTCTGGACCTGACCGAACGCGCTCGCCTGGGCAAACTCGACCCGGTGATCGGCCGTGACGACGAGATCCGTCGCACCATTCAGGTGCTGCAGCGGCGTACCAAGAACAACCCCGTGCTGATTGGTGAGCCCGGTGTGGGCAAGACGGCCATCGTTGAGGGCTTGGCCCAGCGTATTGTGGCGGGCGAAGTGCCCGAGAGCCTGAAGAACAAGCGCGTGCTCAGTCTCGACATGGCGGCGCTCCTCGCCGGTGCCAAGTACCGCGGCGAGTTTGAGGAGCGCCTGAAAAGCGTCCTCAACGAGCTGGCCAAGGATGAAGGCCAGACCATTGTCTTTATTGACGAGTTGCACACCATGGTGGGCGCCGGCAAGGCCGAAGGCGCGATGGATGCGGGCAACATGCTCAAGCCCGCGCTGGCGCGCGGCGAATTGCACTGCGTGGGTGCCACTACCCTCGACGAGTACCGCAAGTACATCGAGAAGGATGCAGCGCTGGAGCGGCGCTTCCAGAAAATTCTGGTGGGCGAGCCTACCGTCGAGGCGACCATTGCCATCTTGCGTGGACTGCAGGAGAAGTACGAGGTGCACCACGGCGTGGACATCACCGACCCGGCCATCGTGGCTGCGGCCGAGCTGTCCAACCGCTACATCACCGACCGGTTTTTGCCCGACAAGGCGATCGACCTGATCGATGAGGCCGCGTCCAAGATCAAGATCGAGATGGACTCCAAGCCTGAGGTGATGGACAGGCTCGACCGCCGCCTGATCCAGTTGCAGATCGAGCGCGAAGCCGTCCGCAAGGAAAAAGACGAGTCCTCTCAAAAGCGCTTTGCGCTGATCGAGGAAGAGATCACCCGGCTGCAAAAGGAAATCGCCGACTACGACGAAATCTGGCAGTCCGAAAAGGCCCAGGCGCAGGGCAGCGCCCATGTGCGCGAGGCCATCGACAAGCTCAAGTTCCAGATCGAAGAATTCACCCGCAAGGGCGACTTCAACAAGGTGGCCGAGCTGCAGTACGGCAAGCTGCCCGAGTTGGAAAAGCAGCTCAAGGAAGCTCAGGCGCAAGAGGCTGGCAAGGACGGTGCGCCCGCTGCGCGCCGCCTGTTGCGTACACAGGTGGGCGCCGAAGAAATCGCTGAGGTGGTGAGCCGTGCCACGGGCATCCCGGTCGCCAAGATGATGCAGGGCGAGAAAGACAAGCTCTTGCAGATGGAAGCCAAGCTGCACGAACGTGTGGTGGGACAAAACGAGGCTATTGCTGCGGTGGCCAACGCCATCCGTCGTTCGCGCTCGGGCCTTTCCGATCCCAACCGGCCCACGGGCTCGTTCCTGTTTCTGGGCCCCACGGGTGTGGGCAAGACCGAGCTGTGCAAGGCGCTCGCGGGCTTCCTGTTCGACAGCGAA
>ERZ778022.4071-NODE-4071-length-12937-cov-5.963127_pt1 | contig 12937 bp, 4 predicted proteins | sample MGYA00375752_ERZ778022 | MGnify/ENA primary metagenome ERZ778022 (study PRJEB29350, sample SAMN05389826) | bioreactor metagenome | isolation source: Thiocyanate bioreactor | place: South Africa: University of Cape Town | collected 2014-04-04 ... | reverse complement strand
ATCCATTCAAGGAGGGGGGTGGGGCTTCCTCGGCAGGCGCGTCACCAGCGGCGCCCGCGCCTGCACCTGCGCCTGCGCCTGCGGCACGCCTGCCGGCACCGGCGGCAAGCGGTCACACTGTGGGCCTGCGCCCGCCGCCGGGCGCTGGCGGCCACCGTGCATCCATGGCGCCCGCGCCTGCGCCGGCGGCCGCGCCGGAGCCGGCGCCGGCGCCTGCTGCATCGCTGGAGGCAGACCTGGCCGGTCTCTCATTTGGTGCCGCGCCGGCGCGCGCCGCACCGCGTGCCGCTGCGCCGCCCGCCACCGGCGGTGGCGGGTTTGGTTTTGATGACCCGTTTGGCGTGTCGGCGCCCGCGCCGGCGGCCGCTGCGCCCGCCGTTGTTGACATCTTTTCCATGCCCGTCCCTGCCCTGCCGCCTGCCGGCGGCGGTGTTGGCGGCGGCGGTGCGTTTGGCGCTGGCGGTGGCGCGGTTGGCGGCGGCCTGGAGGGCTCTGGCAGCAGCAGCTCGCTGGACGCCGGGTTCATCAACCTGGACCACCTGACGGCGGCAACGCGCACCGCCACGCCCACCAAGGCGGCGCCGTCGCTGGCACAAATGAAGGCCACGACGGTGACGGCGAGCGGCGGGCTGGCGACCGCAAAGCCGGCCATGAGCGTCATGGGCGGCGGCGGCGCGGTGGCCAGCGCCGGCCTGCTTGACCTGTACGCGCCCTCCATGGCGCCCGCGCCCGCCGCGGCGCCGCACTTTGGCGCGCCCGCGTACGGCGCCGGCGCGCCGTTTGGTGCGCCTGGTGGCGGCGGGATGGGTATGGGCATGGGGGCACCGTTTGGCGCGCCGGCGGGCGGCATGGGCATGGGTATGGGCATGGGCATGGGCATGGGCATGGGGGCGCCGGGTGCCGCTCCCTATGGCACGGGCGCGCCGGCTGCATATGGCCGCGCACCGGCCCCCGCGCCGTCCACTGACTACAACCCATTTGGGTAGGGCGCTGACCGCCCCACGTGCATGTCACCACCGCCCCCTGTTGAAATTGGTAACCACTTGAATTGGCACTCCTCGTACATCATCATCCTAATTGCGTTCACACTAAACTACCGCCGGTCGGGCGCCAGGCGGGCGGTCAAGTCGGCAATGGCGGCGGGCGTGACAATGAGGACGTCGGCGCGCACAATGTCGCGCACGTTGGCGGCCAGCGACGGCAGCGCCTTGACGCGCGGCAGGTTGAGGACGGCGGCCTTGAGCGGCGGCGCGATGGCGGTGTCCACCAGCACCAGCGGCGCGTGCGGCGCGTCAGAGCCGGAGGGCGCGGCGGCGGCGGCGAGCGCCGCCACTGACCGCGTCTTCCCGCTGTCCGCCGCCGCCAGGCTGTCCACCACCACCAGGCGGCCGTCGCGCGCCTTGGCGGACAGCGCGATGCGCAGGCCAAGGCGGCGGATCTTCTTGGGCAGCGACACGGACCAGTCGCGCAGGACGGGGCCGTGCGCCACGCCGCCGCCGCGCCACAGCGGCGACCGCGTGCTGCCGTGCCGCGCGCGGCCCGTACCCTTTTGCTTCCACGGCTTCTTCCCGCCGCCGCGCACCTCCGCGCGGTCCTGCGCCTTGTACATCGTCGTGCGCCCGTTCTTCTCCTGCCACACCACCACGCGGTGCACAATGTCCACCGCCAGCGGCACGCCCCACACCTCCGGCTCCAAACTAATGACCGTCTCGCTGGCGCCCAGCACCAGCTTCCCCGACCCGTCCGCCGTCAGCGTGTGCACCGGCAGCCGCACCACGGGCGCCACATACTCGGCCGCTGGTGCCGCTGGTGCTGGGGTTGGTGCTGCCTCTGCTGCCTCAGGGGCGGCAGCCTCTGCAGTTGTGTGTTTGGGGGGTGGGTGGGGGTGGGACGGGGAAGGGGAAGAGCGCCCACCGCCCCCACAATGGCGATCACCGTACCTGCCGCCAGCCAGCTGCGCACAGTGGCATCTACACGCAGGTTGCCGGGCAGTGCTGCCGCTGCCGCCGCCGCGCCACTAGCTGCACGGCAACCGACAGGCGCCGCTGCCACCGTCGCCGCAGCTGCACGTGCCCACACCGGCACCACCGCGCCTGCCGCCCGCGCCACCGCACACCGCAACACGCCCGCCATCCTGCCCTACTGCTGCTGCTGTGTGTGTGTGTGGGCGATCTGTCTCCCTGTCTGCCTCGTCTCTCCTCTCGCCTCCTCTTCTCCTCGCCTCCTCCTCCTCTTCTCCTCCCCCAGACCACAGCAGTGTGTGTGGTGTGTGTGAAGACAATACAAATGGAGGTAGGGCCGGGATGCACTTGCTTCCACCACGACGCGCAGGCACCTCACTCCCAACATCTGCCGCCACGCTGCCCGCGGCCGCGCACCGCCGCCGTGCTTGTATGTTGGTGATAGGTGGCAGCTGGGGGGGTAGGCGACCACGTCCTCTTTCTTTCCTTTCTTTTGTGGCCAGGCGGCGTCTTTCTTTTGCCGATTTCAAGTGCTTGTTAGGCTGCGCGGCTGCAGGCCTGCTGCCGCGACCGTCACACGCACACGAGGTGTGGATGCGCATGTAAGCGGGTGGGTGGTTGAGTAAAACGCGGCAGGCTGCGCCACGCACGCGGATACGGCAGCGTAACAGAATACACCCGCGGCCGCAATTTGCTGCTATTTAGCCGGTGGATTGTGGAGGACACCGCGTCTGACACTGCCGTCTGAAACCTTTCTCGATGACCTGCCGCTTGCGTGACCGACAGCAAGCCGCAACCACCGCAGCAGCATCTTACGTGGCGCACTCCGCAGCGGCGCGCCGGCGGCGGCGGCTGGCCACGGCGACGCCGCGCGCCAGTTTCCATCCCGTGTGGTTTGGCATCGGTACGTGGCCATGCATTGCTTGGCTGCATCGCGGCAGTGGCGACCGCGACGTGTCCGCGTCGTGTGTGACGTGTGCGTATCATCGTGTTGCGTGTGTTGAAGAGAAGAGAGATGTGGGTCGGCTGGCCACACTGGTTGGGCACGGGAAAGCGGGTATTCGACCCCACGGCCGCACGCACGCACACACGCACACGCGCACCGCACCCACCCCTGCAGTTACTTTCGTGTTCCTGCGGTGTGTGCACCGCCGCGCCGTGTGGCGCTGCCATTGTGACATCCACCGTGATCCACCACCACTGGTCCACCAGCAGCCGCAGCCGCATGTCACTCACTCCTCTTTTCCCCACAATCCCTACCTACCCACTGTGACGCGTGCCCCCCTCGACTCCACGGTTTGCCTCGCGCTCCCACCACACACGCTGCCCTGGGAGGACACCCACGGGCGGAGGGGGTGTTTGACATTTCCGCCGTCTTTCCACCTCATCGCCGCCGCAGTCACCCGCCGCAGCCATCCGCCGCCTCCGCACCCAGCGGCGGCATCCGGCATCCGACCACCACCACCCACCCACCCTTGGCACGCGCCGGGTTGCCGCGGCGGCGGCCCGCGGCTGCTGTTGGCTGCTGCTGCTGCTGCTGCCCCCCTTGTTTGCAGACGCAGCAGCAGTGGCTGTCAAAGCTGTTGTGGATAGGTCGCGTAGTAACCCCCCACCACCACAGCCACCATGGCCATGTCGTCAACCCCCTCCACGGTGGCGACGCCGCACGGCGCGGCGACGCCAGTGTGGCTGCTGAAGGGCAGGTGGTACAGCCTGGACGCGCAGCACACGTACCTGCAGTCGCCGCTGACGTGGCATGACGGCGCGGTGGCGGCGCTGGCGGCGGCGGGGGAGGTGGTCGGCGCCAAATGCAGCCGCGTGGCGGAGGCGGAGGGCAGCGTGCGGGGCTGCTGCCGCCGCATTCGCTGCTCCTGCACTGGTACCTGCTGCACGGCGACGACCGGCTCCTCGCGCTTTGGCTCGCTGCGGTTCCTGGGCTCCAATCGGTCCCTGCGTAGTGTAGTCACCAAGGCGCCGCGCGGCCGCCGTGCCTCCACCTCGCTGCGGCCCCTTGCCACGCTGCTGCCGCCCGGCGCGCTGGATGACCCAGCCGCCGCCGCGGCAGCGGCCGCGGCCGCAGCAGCTGCGTCAGGAGCAGGAGCAGGAGCAGGAGCAAAGGCGGCACGCAAGTCGGCACTGATGGTGACACCGCCGCTGCCGCCCCCCGTGCCCGCCGACGGCGACCCTAGCGGCGGGGAGGGTGGAAAATGGCCGCTGTGCCACCGGCGCGGCCGACTGCGAAATCTGGCGCTGCGCATAGGCCTGCACCGCGTCTTTACAACCTTCATTGCCGCCGTCATAGTCCTGAACGCCGTGGCGCTCACGCTGTACACGCCCACGCTGCCGTCGTCCGACACGACGAACACGGCGCTCGTGTGGGTGTCATTTGGCGCCACCATCGTGTTCACGCTGGAGATGGCCATCCAGCTCATTGCGCTGGCGCCGCTGGGGCCGGGCAGCTACACCGCCGACCCGTGGCGCATGCTGGATGCCGTGGTGGTGGTGCTGGGGTGGCTGGCGGCGCTGACGGGCGCGTCGCGCCTCAGCTCGCTGCGTATGCTGCGCACGCTGCGCGGCCTCTCCCTCTTTGCCGGCACGCGCAGCGTGGTGAACACCGTCATGGTGGCCATCCCGCCGCTCACCACCATCTTTGCCATGGTGGCCATCACCGTCACCGCGTTTGCGCTCATGGGCATCCAGCTGTGGCAGGGCGCGCTGCGTGGCACGTGCGGGTACGACGACGTGGCGGGCGGCGGGTGGACGTGGGAGGGCACGCCGTGCGCCCTCCCTTGCTCCGCCTATGCTACCGGTGCCTGCTCCTCCGCTTTTGGCTCCCCCTGCCCGCTCGCCGTCATGCCCTTCACGAATGCCACCACCAACGTCACCGCGCCGGCGCTGGTGCAGCTAGAGTGCGGCGTGGGTGAGAACCCGGACTGGGGCAAGACGTCGTTTGACCACGCCGGCCACGCCTTCCTCACCTCCTTCTGGGTGTACACCACCGAGGGCTGGAGCTTCATCTACCAGCGCCTGTGGCACACGTGGGGGTTTCCACCCATCGCCACCACCCTCTTTGTCATCCATGTGTACGTCGGCGCCTTCCTGCTGCTAGAGCTGGGCCTGGCGGCGGTGTGGGACGCGTACGTCCGCCAGCTGGAGGTGGAGAAACAGCGCGAGCGAGTGTTGAACGCCGACCGCGCCGTGCGCGCCGCCGGCGGTGCCATCGCGCTGCCTACCGGCCCCATGACCATGCGCGGCCTGGCGGCGTGGTCGGCGGCGGTGGCCCGCACCGCGCTGTGCGCCCTGTGCCGCAGCCGCTACTGCGGCCGCTGCTGCCGCGCTGCCGCCGCTGCCTCAACTGCAGGTAGTGGCGGCGGCAGCGACGGCGGCAGCAGTGGCGGCGGCGACGGTGGTGGGACCGGCGGCGGCGTTAAGACGCTGGCTGCCGCGCCGCCGGCGGGGGTGCGTGTCATTGCCAACCCGCTGGCGGGCAGCACCACCAGTGGCTTCAGCGGCAGCAGCGGCAGCAGCAGTGACGGCTCTGCAATGGAGTGGGCAACGGTGGTGGTACACCCACCCGCTTCTACCGCCGCTGCTGCAGCAGCCTCCGCGCCGCCCCGCTCCGCCGCCGCCGCGCCACGTGGCTGTTGTGGCGTGTGCCTCGCCGCGATGTGGCGGGCGGCGGTGACGGTGGCGCGGTGGTACGTGGCGATGGTGCACAGCGAGGTGTGGCGTGTGACGATGCTGGCGGTGGTGGTGGCGCACGCCGTGTTGCTGGGGCAGGAGAATGAAAAGACAAGCCCGTCGACGCGCGTGACGCTGCACACCGCGCTTGACTCGCTGGCGGCGGTGTTCCTGGCGGAGCTGGTGGCCAAGCTGCTGGCAGCTGGCCCGCTCCGCTACCTCTCACACCCCTTCAACGCCTTTGATGCCGTTGTGGTCATCCTCACTTTTCTAGACGCCCTGGCGGACGGCGCTGCCATCCAAGACGGGCGCATAGCGCGCTACAGCGCGCCACGGATGACGCAGGGCGTCCGCGTCTTCCTCACGCTGCGCCTGCTGATGGCCACCGCCGGCCTGCGCAACGTGACGACGCGTCTCGCCAGGTCCATGCGCAACGGCGGCGGCGCCATCACCGTGTTTGCCGTCTTCCTGTTTGTGTTTGGCGTCATTGGGCACCACACCTTTGCGGGCAAGTACACCGCCGCCGTGGCGGCCGGCATCATTGACGAGGTGCCGCGCCTCAACTTTGACACCGTGTGGATGTCCATCGTCACGGTGTTTGACATCACCGATAACGAGAACAGCGACAGCTTTGTGAAGCAGGGCCTCGCTGCCATTGGCCCCTCCGCCCTCCTGTTTGCCATCACCGTGTACCTGACCGGCTGTATCATCCTGCTTAACGTGTTCCTTGCCATCCTGCTGTCCAACTTTGACGACATTGCAGGCGATGTGGCCATGCTGCACGCCAACCGCCCCACCCTCGCCGCCGCGCGGTCGCGCCTGGCGCGCACGGCCGTCGTGCGGTGGATGATGCCGCTCCTGCGCCCGCGCCGCGGCGTCGTGCTGCGTCGCGCCCGCCCCGCCCTCCCGCTGGCGCCGCCGCCCGCCGGCGAGCCCGTGGTGTCGCCGGCTGACAGCGTGACACTGCGGATGCGCGCCGAGAGCATGAAGGTTGCTCGCACCGCCACCGGCGGGCTGACGGTGACGCCCACCACCCCCGGCATGACGGTGCATGACGTGTCGGGACCTGACACCCTGCTGCGCCTGGGCAGCCGCGCCGGCGGCGGCGGCAGCGACCCGGTGCTCACGGCGCCGCGCGGCCCGTCGTCCAGGCTGGCGGCAGGCGACCGGGACACGGCGCGGCCGCTGCTGCGCGGCGCCCGCATCATTGCGCAGACGGATGCCAACGGGCGCGCCGTGCATATGGACGCGATCCTGCCGTGGCGCGGAGGCGACGCTGATGGCGCCGCCCCCACCGGCGCCGCCGCCGCCGCCACCGGTAGTGGCGGCAGCGCGCCGCCCCTGCTGCAAATCCGTGTCAGCCGCCGCGGCAATGTGCGCGTGCGCATGCTGGTGCCGGTGCAGCCGGCCGCCCCTCCGCGCCAGCGCCGCGGCACCATGCTGACCCACCTGTCCAGTTTCCGGCTGGGCAGCGCGTTCCAGCGCCGCAGCGTCGACAGTGCCGCGGCGGGCGCCGCCCCGGCGCGCGCGCCGCGGCGTGGCTCCATCACGGACGTGGGCCGTGGCGTGGACTACCGGCCGCTGGCGCCCGAGCTGCTGGCCATGGAGGCGCGCGGCAACCTGGCGGCGCAAGACGGCTCGGGCCCCGCCATCCTGCCATTTTTGATGGCCGACATTGAGCGCGACACGCTTGCAGGCACCATGGCGCTGGCTGGCAGCGCCACGCTGGAGGCGCTGCCCACCGTTGGCGCTGCGGCGCGCGCCCGGCGGGCGGCGTGGAAGTGTATAACGGGATGGGGCGCGGCGCGGCGCGTGTGTGCGCGGCTGGCCAACTCATGGCTGTTCCAGCAGGTGTCGGTGGGCGCCATCGTGTGGTCCACCCTCAACCTCACGTTTGACCACCCGCTCAACGACTTTTGTGCCGACCTGCCGGCCAGCGACCCCGCCAATTGCTCCCGCATGGTGCTGTACCTGCGCGTGTCGGACACCATGATCACCACCTTCTTCCTGCTGGAGCTGGTGGTGGAGGCGGTGTCGCGCGGCATTTTGACCGGCCCGCGCGCCTACCTCCGCCGCTGGCGCGTGCTGGACTGCTTCGTGGCGCTCATCTCGTTTATGGCGCTGGTGATGGTGCAGGACGCGGAGGTGAAGTACCTGCGCAGCCTGCGCGCCCTGCGCGCCCTCCGCCCGCTGCGCTTCCTGTCCAAGTTCCCCAGCCTGAAACTGGTGGCGGACGCCTTCTTTTCCAGCTTGCCGCGCGTCAAGGACGTAGCCATCACGCTGCTCGTCGTGTCGTACGTGTTTGCCATCATCGGCATGCAGGCGTTCCGTGGCCGCATGAACAACTGCAACGACGGCAGTGTGAGCCTCGTCGCCGACTGCGTCGGTACCTTCAACGTGACGGGCGACGCCTGCGGCTTCCTACCGACGCCCGACGCCGAGCGCTCCTGCCGCCTGTCGCCCGACGGCGCGCCCTTCCCGCGGCTGGTGCAGACCGACTATGAAAACTTTGACAGCGTCAGCTCCGCGATGCTGACGTTGTTTGAGCTGGTGAGCGGCGAGAACTGGCCCGTGTTCATGACGTACGCCACCGACGGCACCGGCTACCGCACGCTGCCGTCGCCCGACGCCAACCCCGCCGCCGCGTTGTACTACCTGCTGGTTGAGTTGCTGCTGAACATGCTCATGGTGGAGGCGTTTGCGGGTGTCATCGTGTCTGTGTACATGGCGCTGAAGCGCCACACGGACGGCACGGCGCTGCTGACGCACGACCAGTGGCGCTGGGTGTCGCAGGCGCGCGTGGTGCTGTCTGTGCGGCCGTGGCAAGGCACGCAGGTGCGGGTATCGAGGTACCAGTGGCTCACCGCCGCCCGCCGCGCCACCTTCAAGGTGGTACGGTCGCCCGGCTTTCGTGCCTTCATGGTGGGCGTCATCATTGTCAACACCGCGGTGCTGCTGTCGCGCCACGTGGGGGAGCCTGCCGACTGGGCGGTTGCGGTGGAGGGCGTCAACTGGGCGTGCACGGGCATCTACATTGTAGAGGTGGCGGCCGGCATTTTTGTGCTGGGCGTGAAGCAGTACACCCGCGCGTGGTCCCGCCGCGCCGTCCTGGCGCTGGCGGTTGGCTCCATTCTGTCCGCCGCCGTCACGACCGGCCTGCCAGGTGCCGTGCTTGGCCTCTTCCGCGTCCTCCGCGTGTTCCGCCTCGCCACCGCCAACGACTCCCTGCGCCGCTACACCCGCACCCTCATCCTCGCCCTGCCCGCCTTCCTGAACGTCACAGCCACCATTGGCATCGCCGTGTTCATCTACGCCGTCATTGGCTGCAGCCTGTTCTCTGGCACGCGCTACAGCGCGTCGTCGCAGTACATGGATGCGGACTCCAACTTTGACTCCTTCGGCCGCGCCTTCGCCCTTCTGCTGCGGTGCGCCACCGGCGAGAACTTTGACGGCCTCATGCACGACCTCGCTGTCGCAGTGCCATACTGCGATATGACGGCGCCGGGCGGCGGGCACACCGACGCCAACGGCAACTGCGGCCCGCAGCTGTGGGTGCCCGCCACCTACTTCGCCTCTTACTTCGTCATCACCGCCATCATCCTGCTGTCGCTGCTCACCGCGGTGGTGATGGAGTACTTTGAGAACAGCAAGGGCGGCGGCGACAGCGAGGTGCGCGCGTACGAGCTGACGACGGAGGACGCCAAGAGCTTTGCATCGGCGTGGCAAAAGCTGGACACGGCACACGCGCTGATGCTGCCGGCGTGGAAGGTGGTGCACGTGGTGGCGCGTGTGCGCCCGCCGCTGGGCACCGCGCGCAACGGGCTGGATGCGGCGGCGCGCCTGGCGGCCGCGCGCGTTCGGGTGGCAGACCTGCCCATAGTGCCGGACGCCGCCTCCTGCGTCACCTTCCATTCCGTGTTGGAGGCGCTCACCAACACGGCGGCGGGCGTGTCCACGCTGGGCATTGCGGTGGAGGCGACGGAGGCGCGCGGCGGTGGCGTTGGCACGCCGCCGGTGCTGGCGTCGGTAGTGTCACCTGGCGCGCGGGGGCCGGTCGTCCGCTCCATTGGGCAAATGGTGGCGCTGCACAATGCTCAGCGCCGGCTGGCGGCGCGCTACCGGGAGCGCAAGGGCTCCCGGGCGGGTGCCGCCGCAGCGGCAGCAGGGACCGACGGTGGTGGCAAAGACGGCTGCACGCCGTCGGCCACGCCAACAAGCGACGAATCGGTGCCGCCAGGCTTCCCGCCGTCACCGCCCCCTGCCACCGCGTCGGCCGAGCCTGATCCACCCACGCATTGCGTGCCATCATCGCCTGCATCAACGACCCCGCCGCCGCACACCCCCGCGGCCGGCGCGGTGCGCGTGGTGGCGAACCCACTGTCTGCCGCCATGCCAGCCGCCACGCCTGCCAGTGCGTCGCGACCGCCACTGGCCATGACGCGGCGCCTGCGCATCGATGACAGGGGCGGCTCCACGTACTTTGATACGCCGCTGCGACCCGGGGTGCTGGCCGGTAGCGGCGGTGGCGCAAGTAGCACTGGCACTGGTAGCAGTAGCGGTGCTGGCGGCAGCAGCGGCGGTTCTGGCAGCAGTAGCGGCGCCGGCGGGAGCAGCAGCGGCGCCGGCGGTGGCGGCAGCGGTAGCAGTAGCACCGCCAAGCCATCACCTGCCGGTGCTGGCGCATCCGCGCACCTGCCTCGCACTCCGCTGCGCCAAACCAGTGACATGCTTGACATTGGCCGCGTGGCGCCCAGCATCATGATGACTCGCCGTCCCACTATCGGCGCCGCTGGCGCGTCGGTGCGCACGGCCACCGGCAAGTCGCTCCCACCACGGCAGCCGTCGCCAGACACCAGCGACGACCCTGCCTCCTAATCCTTGTGCACTGTGCGCGCTCCATGGCTTTATTTACCATTGAGCCCGACGTGTGCCCCCTCCTCCCGCGATGGTATTATGTTTTTGCGGATGGCCTGGCCAGGCTGGCTGGCGCCACAAGTTTGGTGTGGACCGCTAGTTACTGCGCTTGGCGCCATCCCGCAGGTCTTTCGATACCCTAGCAGCAGCAGTGGCACCACTCAATGAATGCCCCCTATCTGATAATTGCAGTGTTTATCTATTATCTAATCAATTGAATGAAAATAACTTAATGAATACCGCTAGGGCACGTGGGTACACCACCGCACAAAGATGACGCGCTGGCCACATTGGCGTCACAGATGGGGCCGGGCGGCTAGGGTGCGGCGCGCAGGCACAACAACAGCAAAGTTGTGGTTGCAGCGCACCGCACCCTACACGGCCCCCGTCCCACAAACACTCGCACACACACATGCAGGCATGGAAGCAATGGCAAAAGGGGGCACATGGAGGCACACAGAAAGGTGACAAATGATGGGATAAATGGGTCGCTCGGAAGGAAGCAGCACATGTTCACAAAGTAACCATCCTCATACCAAAACGCGGAACATGATGCAGGCGGGCAGGCGGGGTCACAAAACGTCGGCAATACGGAAACGCGACCGTGAGGTTGACAAGGGTGCAGCAGGGGCAGGCGCGCGGCGGCGTTCGCCCTTGAGCGGTAGCGATGCCATCGAGAAATGGGCAGCACGCATCACCAGTGGGGACCGCTCCATCACCACTACATCGTCACTACCGGTACTGCCTGCCGACCGCCGGGACGAGGCAGCAGTAGGAGTGGCAACGGGTGACGCGGCCTCCAGCGGGGATGCCGCAACTCCAGGCAGGCGCCCAACAGCAGCGTGCGGGACACGACGGTTCCGGGCATACGCCAGTGCGTGCACGTATGCGTCCGGCGTCTTAACTGGATGCCCACCTCCATCACGGACGCTTCGCCTCGTAGGCGGCAAGGGTGGTGCCGCCGCCGCCGTGGGCATAAAGTTGGCGCCGCCACGTCGCTGCCGGATTGGAAACGCGGGTGGTGGCGGTTCAACCGCCTGCCAGGAAGCAGACGATGCCTGTCGCGTCCGCCAGCTCACCGCCGCAACGCGGCCGGTGCACAGGGCCGTCTTCAGCAAGAAGAGGCCGGTCAGCAGCACAAAGGTACCCACATTGAGCAGCACCAGCATGCTGGTGAGGCCAGTCTCCCACGCTGACGGTGTGCGCGCAACGTTGGCAGGCACAGCGGCAACTGGCAGCATCACGGTCGACACCGCCGCCGTCACGTACAGGTCCGCCAGCGACAGCTGCTCCAGGTGGTTGAAAAGCGGGCGGGCGTACGGTGAGAAGTGCTGCTGCAGCGTCATGGAGCCAGCAAACAGCAGCACGGCGCCCACCACCTGGTAGAACTTGTCCGTCACCACCGTCGCCAGCATCACGATGCTCGCCTTCCGCAGCAACACTACTGCCTCCCACCACAGCAGCTGCTTGCGCTTGCCGAAGCACCGCTGCAGCCACCGCCACGGTGACTCTGGCGGCAGCAGGCTCAACGCGCCCTGCGACGTCAGGTTCGCCACCAGCGTCGCGCGCCGGGTGGTCATGTCCGCCGTGCGCGCATAGCCCTGGTACAGGAACGCGTATGCATTCACAAACGACGCCTCGCGCAGCGTCACGTGGTGCACGCGCCCCAGCAGCCGCACGATCAGCACCGGCGTGCCCAGCCCCACCAGCACCAGCACTATCACCGCGACCACCATTGTGACCGCGTGCTGGCCCACATAGCACTGCACCGACAGGTCCGACGCCAGCCAGTACGCGCCATCCACCGCCTCGCTGCCGCACATCAGCACGTCAAACGACGCCGTCACAATTGGCATGTAGCACAGGAACGCCAGCAGCACAAACGTTGCCATGTGCCGCCGCGTATCCACCCACCCACGCATCGCCGTCTCCCACCGCGCGTAGCTGCACCCCACTGGCACACCGTGCCACCGCGTTGTGGACCGCCCGCACATCACAACCCCCGCCACCCCCGCTGCGCACGCCACACCCACGCCCGGCAGCGACACCATCGCCACGTACCGCGCCAGCACGCCCCACTGCAGCTGGCACTGCAGCGCACCCAGCGAGAACGGGCTTGCCGACGCGTATGACGTCCACCCAAACGCCGACCGGAACAGCGCCGCGCCGCCCGCCGTGAACACCGACAGCGACGACACCGCCTGCACAAACCCGATCAGCAGCTTCAGCGCGATGGACGAGTCGTCGTGCGCCTGCATCCAGCTGCTCAGCGACACCAGCGCCATGAACCCCACAAACACCACCACCACGCCCGCCAGCAGCAGCCACGTGGTGCGCGTGTCCCAGCACTGCCGGCACACGCTGCCAAACATGCCGTACCC
>ERZ778022.4070-NODE-4070-length-12939-cov-4.466703_pt1 | contig 12939 bp, 16 predicted proteins | sample MGYA00375752_ERZ778022 | MGnify/ENA primary metagenome ERZ778022 (study PRJEB29350, sample SAMN05389826) | bioreactor metagenome | isolation source: Thiocyanate bioreactor | place: South Africa: University of Cape Town | collected 2014-04-04 ... | reverse complement strand
CCTTCGCGCTGGCGGCCGCCGTGCTTGCGCACCAGGCGGTAGAGCCAGCGGTCAACCGCGTCGATGATCTGGATGTGCTGTCCGCTTCCGAGAGCGAAGCGATACGTAAACGCGTCGTCGCCTACGAGCGGACTGCGGCGCCACGGTTCAGGCGGATCGCTAACAGGGCTTGCGTCGAGCTCGTGCGGGGTCTCGGTCAACACAACGACGCTCGTGTCTTCCTCTGGAAGCCAGAAAACCGGAGCTTCTGGCGGTGGCTTCAGCGGATCGACCGGGAAATCGTAACCCCCACCGCTGTCGAATGCGCTCGGTCAAGGGTTCAAGCGATCCGTGTTTGGAGGCTGAAACCTCGAAGTCTGCGTCATAGGCGTCGTTACGACGGAGCCATTCCCAGGCCAGGTCGGATGCGGTCAAGTCATCCAAGTGCTCATAATTTGAGGAACGCCAGGTCGATGCGTCAGGTGTCATCGCTGATCCTCCCAGGTTGATTTCTAAGTCTTTTGGGGGATTAACGATTCCCGTTTGGGTTGATCTACGGAAGTCAGTCGCGCAACAATAGGCGATGCGTCCCGCGCATCACGGGGACTTCTGCTGACCTTCACGAACCAGTTCGCGATAGCCACGCTCGGTCATCCAATGTGCACGAGCAAGATGCGCATCGTGAATCGATCGACAGCGCTTCGGATCTTGCTCTGGGTCGAGGCCGAACAGGATATGCACCGCCTCCCGCCAATCAGCGCCGTCGCGGTTGGCATCGAGCAGCCGCATATAGAGCTTCATGTGCTCGCGATCATATGATGTGAGCGCTTCACTGAACGGTGGTTCGTCCAGAAACGCCTGCGTCGCCTGTCCCACCCAGCCACCATAGTCACGCGTCACGTTCTTCAACCATCTTACCGCAGGAGATAGCCTCTTTTCTTGACCAGGATTTGACACCTCTGTGTGTCACCCTATTCGTGGGGAGAGTCGCTCCTATCGTGCAAGAGCAGCACCCCTTCGCCCTTGTCCGTCGAGAGAAGAGCGATCCCGGCCGATTCGAGCGCCCGCCGAACCTGATCGCGCGTCGATTCGAACACCTCGAGGCCGTTTTCGGATTCGAGGCGCTTTAGTGCGGTCAGTGCTACTTGGGCCTTGTCAGCGAGCGCCTCCTGTGTCCAGCCCAAGAGCGCGCGTGCGGCCCGTGATTGTCGGGCGGTGATCATGCATGATCACCTCCCATTCAGACCTACGCGCACTCCAGAACTACGACTATTCTAGTCGTTCTTAATGGGTAGGACCAGTAGGAATCGTCTGTAATCCGCTATCGACCCAAGATTGCTTAAAGCTGATTCGGTCGCCGTCAGATATGCTGTTCGGCGCTCCACACCGACCCATTCGAAGGCAACAGGGCCGGAGGCATCATCCCCTTTAGTCTGAAAATTCTTTTGGCGAGCCGGGAGCAGCCCGGAGAGCAACGGCCATGTATTCGCATGGCCATCCCGCCGATCCGCGACTGCGGATCGGCGGAAATTTTGGGACACGCCTCCCCCGGTAGGGGAAGGCGTAACACTATGGGGATGCAGGCGTCACGGTTGGCGGAACGGGCGCCATGGCTCATCGGTGCCCGCGCGCCGATAAGACAGGCGGCGGCATCGGAATGGGGCCCAAAGGTAAATCAACGGCTCGAAACCGCTCCACCAGTCGGCGTCAATGTCGCCACACCGGCCTTCAAAAAGAAGGTTTCCGTTCGCTTCGTTTAGCCGGAACTCCATCGGCAGGGCGATGCCCTACTCCGGGGCGCCCATGCCGATGCAACCGCCATGATGGTCAACCGTAACAATCCAGCGCATGTCATGCCCTTTCATATGAATGTTGAGGGTGGCGCGCCCGCCGCTCTGACGGGCACGTATGGGGGGCAGGGACGCTCTATGCCGCCACCCTGCCGCGCTGCTGCATCCATGCAAGCCGCTTGCTGGCCGTCTCGTGGTGCCGGCTGTCCAGCTCGACGCCGATCCAGTCGCGGCCGAGCTGTTGCGCTGCCGCCAGTGTCGAACCGCTGCCGCTGAACGGGTCCAGCACAAGGTCGCCGGGCTTCGTGAATGCCTCGATCAGCGGCGCCAGAGCTTCGATAGGCTTTTGCGTCGGGTGCAGCTTGTTGCCCGCATAGGGGAAGTCGATCACGTCCGGGATGGGATTTTCGGGCAGGGAAACATTGCCCTTCGCCAGCAAGTAAGCCTGCTCATGCTGGTAGCGCAGGAACTTCGCCGACGACGCATAACGCTTGCGGAACACGATATGCCCGACGATGCGGAAGCCTGCCGCCTTCCATGCGTCCATGAATAGATCGACCTTGTTCCAGCCGTAGAACGAGACGGCGAAACCGCCATCCTTCAAAACGCGGTGCATCTGGTTGAAAGCCGGGCGGAGCCAGCGGGCGTTATCGTCGTTCGCAACCTTCCTGCCGCTGCGGTCACGATAGTTCACCAAATAGGGCGGATCGGTCAGAATGAAATCCACCGATCCCTTGTCGAAAGACCGCATCGCCTGGATGCAATCGGCATTGAAAATCACGTTGTGGGGGGTGTTCGCGTTGCCGGTCATCTTTTTTCCTTCGGGTTTTGGGGTTCAGAGAAGCGAAGCGCTCGCTCCTGAACCCTTGCCCGTCGGCGAGACCGGGGAAGCAAGGTGCAAGGAAAGTCTTTGGCACCGTGGAATAAATGGAGGGGACCCGCTTGCGGGGAGCAGGCCTTTTATGCCGCGAAAGGCCGGAGAGTTTTCTTGTTCCGCGCGAGGGCAGCGCCCTGAGTAACCATCAAAAACAAAGAAGCACGCCGTAGCGCGCTGCAGAATCATTTTCAGGGACAAACCGAGTGAACGACTAGCCGCGCACGGGGTTGATGAAGGGGATGCCGGCGAAGTCCTTTTCGTTGTCAGTGACCACCACACAATCGTTCGCGCCAGCGATCGCAGCAATGATCATATCGAGCGCGCTACGCGGACGACCTGCCGCCTTCCCTTCCGCCATCAATCGCGCCCAGATCAGTCCCGCCTTGTCGTCAAACGAGAGAATACGACCGGCGAACAGCTCTTGCGGCCCTTCCGGTCCAGAGAACCAGACGTCCAGCGCATCACGCTTCTTGCCGCGTGGCTTCTCCAGAATGCCACGCCGTATTTCAGCTATGGTCAGCGAGGTGACGAACAGATCTTCATCTTTCTGTTCGGCCCACCACGTCAGGAGAGGTTCCGAAGGCTGCGGTTTGACGATATTGCTGATGATGTTGGTGTCGAGGAGATAACGGGTCACAGGTCGACCCTGCGTCCTTCCTCGCGCGAGCGTGATAGATCGAGATCAGCACCGACCAGGGGCGAACGACGCAAGGCGGACAGGATGCCACCGGATTTCGGCGGCTCACCGGCAACGAGGGCCTTAACCGTCTGCCGGACCTCGTCCGCTTCCGGTCCCTCTTCAGCCAGTTGACGGGCAAGCGATCGGATCAACTCCCTGTCAGATTCGAGCGCCAAGACCTCGAAGCGCTTGAAGCCACGCTGCGTCAGCCGTGCGCGATAATTTTCGATAGCTCTCTTCTGTGCAGCGTTGCTCACAATGGGCCTCCATGCTATATCCTGACATATAGCCGATATTGCTTTTGCAAACAAGGGATGTCAGCGATGCGCCGGGTATCATGCCGCGAAGACACCATGGAGAACAATACTGCGCAATGTCGTCAGTATTTTCCATATGCTGCGGCACGAGAGAGCGCGCTGAACTTCGCTGCAAGCGCCAGGACTATACCAGTTGCCGCCGAATATACGTCTTTGATTTCAATTGCTTATTCTGGTCTTGAGGGGAATTCTGCAAGGCATGACCTTGCACCCCCCGCAAACAAAGCAAAGATAGCAGGAAGAGACCGCGAGGAGCTGCTCGAATCCTTGCTGCTCGACGCGCCGGAACTGACCTTTACGCCGCGCGGCAATCCAGATTCGCGGCTTCTGCGTCTGGTCGATCTGCTGGCCAGACAAGCGGCGCGCGAATGCTACGCGGAAGAAGTGAAGATGCAGAAACGACGGAGGAAACGCACCTCCTGATGCTTGAAGGGGACGTGCTGTGAAAGTAGCGATCTACGCCCGCTATTCTTCCGACAATCAACGCGACGCCTCGATCGCCGACCAGTTTCGTCTTTGCCGCCTGCACGCCGAGAAGCAGGGCTGGCAGATCGTGGAGGAATATTCCGACCACGCGATCTCCGGCTCGTCTTTACTGCGCCCGGGCATTCAGGCATTGATCGCTGATGCGACGCGCGGACGGTTTGATATGATCCTCACGGAGGCGATGGATCGGCTGTCGCGCGATCAGGAGGACATAACAGGCCTCTTCAAAGCGTATGTCCTATTCGGACGTGAAGATGTTCACCCTCTCCGAGGGTGAAGTCTCGCATCTGCATGTCGGCTTGAAGGGAACGATGAATGCGCTATTCCTGAAGGATCTGGCCGACAAGACCCGGCGCGGCCAACGCGGCCGGGTCGAGGCGGGCAAGTCTGGCGGCGGCAATTCCTACGGCTATGACGTGGTGAAGAAGCTGGATGCCAACGGCGAACCGATCCGCGGCGACCGAACCATCAACGAGGCGCAAGCCGAGATCGTTCGCCGCATCTTTCGCGATTATGCGGCCGGCAAGTCGGCCAAGACCATCGCCTTCGCCCTGAACAGGGACGGCATACCGGCCCCATCTGGCGGGGACTGGGGCTTCAGCACGATCAACGGCAATCCCAAGCGCGGAAACGGCATCCTCAATAATGAGATGTATGTCGGCAAGATCGTCTGGAACCGTCAGCGCTTCGTCAAGGACCCCGATACCGGCAAGCGGCAGGCCCGGCCTAACCCAGAATCAGAATGGGTCATTCAGGAAGCGCCGGAACTGCGCATCCTTAACGATGACCTCTGGAACGCCGTGAAGGCGAGACAGGCCGAGAACCGCACCGAACGCGACGAAAGCGGCGTTGCCGACGTCCGAACGATGAACTATCGCCGCCGACCAAAATACCTGTTCTCCGGGTTGACCAAATGCGCCTGCTGTGGCGGCGGCTATTCCGCGATCTCGGCGACCCTGATCGGCTGCTCGACGGCCCGCAACAAAGGCACCTGTGACAACCGGGTCAACATCCGTCGTGACGAGTTGGAGACGCGCGTGCTGAATGCGCTTCGCACCCGGCTTGTCGATCCCGAACTATTCGCCCGGTTCTGCGAAGTGTTCACGCAGGAGATGAACCGGCTGCGCATGGAGGGACGGGCGGGTATCGCCGCGGCTGAAGCGGAGATCGCGAAGATAGACAGGGAACTGGACACGCTGCTCAACCTGATTCTCAAGGGTGGCGCGGCCGACGCGATCAACGCCAAGATGGTCCTGCTGGAACAGCGCAAAAAAGAACTCGCCGTGTTCCTGGCCGAGGCCGAGGAACCGCCTCCCCTGCTGCATCCCTCAATGGCGCTGCAATATCGCAAGCGGGTCCAGCAGCTCTACGAAGCCTTGCAGGACGAGGAAGAAGAGAAGCGGGTCGAGGCGGCCGACATTCTGCGCTCGCTGGTGGACCAGATCGTTCTGACGCCGGTGGACGACAAGATGGAGATCGATGTCCAGGGCGATCTGGCTGGCATTCTGACGATTGCGGCACAAACGAAAAACCCCGCAGCGTGTAAGGCTACGGGGTCGCAAGTAAAGATGGTTGCGGGGGCACGCAACTACCGATACCGACATTCGCTGCAAGTGGCGATATGATCGCATTTTCTAAGCCGTGTTGATCTGAGCAGCAGTTAGCATATCAACGAAGATATGTTTTAGCCTAATGGTATGGTTATCACTCTGTGTAAGCGCTCCTTCCAATACAGCTAAGGATAGCGCATGTGCCGCCTCTGGCGTGAGGCCCGCAGATTCTCCATAAGTTTTTCGTATACGGGAATCAATCGCATCAACCACGTCCGACGCAGGCAAAACTAAAACATAGCCAAGCATGAATCCCCAATCATGCCCGGCTGCATATTTACTGGTTACAAATCGATCCACACCTTTGGTAACATAGCTTCCATTCAGCGTGGAATCATTTGCTTGTACGCGTTTACACTCAACTGCAACATACGCGTCTTCGTCGCCAAACTGATGCAAAAATTGCAAAGTGATATCAATCCGACCAAGAAGGCTCGGATCATTGGCCGACATGTCTTCGAGTTCCACTTCCCCACGAATCTGTAAATTCGTGAGTCCAAGCGTCTTCTTCACTCGCCTCATCGCTTTACGCACAACAATCGTAGTCGGAACCTCAAGCATACCGGCGGTCAGATCAGGACGGGCCGCGTCACATCCTCGACACACCAGATCGACGACCGTTGCGATCTGATCCTCAGACAGGGCAAACGCTGGAAGACCGAAAGGCACATCAGGCGCGAGTAGCGACATCTCGCCTCCGCATCCAGTGGTCAGCGAGAATGATATCGGCGTCGTTCAAGCCGGTAGTCCGCGTCCAATAGCGAGTTTCTGCCGGCTTGAGTACAAAGAGATCCTCGGCACCGTAAAGCCGCATCTGTCGGCGTTCGTTGAGATATGGAGGAATGTCGGCTTCGAGTTGGCCACGGAGTAACGCCGAGAGACCCTGAAGCTCATTCGGGTCGCCATCACGAACGACGGGTTCGGCACCTGGGCCGCCGGAAGCCATAACAAATCTAACAGCCGTTACGCCAGGAATCCCCGAAGCGAGATCCCCCTTATCTACCCGTATTGGGTAAATGACCGCTTCGAGATGACGCTCACCCCGAGCCCGTAGGTAGCTATCAACGGTTTGCGCCACCTGACCAGCGTACTCCCGTAACTCAGCAGCCCCAGGTGGCTTAACAAGAGTAGCGCGCTCGCTTCGGTTCTCGAAGATCAAGTGACGTGCGCGAGCCACGCTGTCGCGGACTAAAACGCGTTCATCGGGCTCAAGATCATAGAGATCAGCAACCGCCTCGTCCAAGGCAAAAAGGCGGCGGGGATCGTTCGGACCAGCTGCGGCGAATGCTTCAGCAGTCACAACGGCTTTTAGAAGCTCTGGATCTCTTCGATGGAACGTCGGAACACGTAGAGACAGAAGATCATGCGGCAACACCGTTGGGCGTTCCAATCCCCAAGTCGGGCCGCCCATCGCGAGCTGAAACGTCACAATGCTAGAGTTCAAAATTCCGCTCAGGACATAAGCGAGCGTGCTATCCGTATTCTCAAATGAAATGCCAGTGAAGTTCTCACTGTAAAGTGCATCGTAATTGAATACGGCCGCACTGAAGCGGCCACGTTGTGCTCCAGCATCAGACCCGGCTTTGGAGCAGACCAAAAGCGGCCCCCTAAAAATCGTGGGATTCCTCGTTCGGTGCAGCGTCGCGTGAGCGAGCTTACCCAACCCATCCGCTTTAAGGCGAAAAGAACTAAAAACGTTCGGTGTTATGACCGGAAGACTAAAATATTGATCCGGCGTTTTCGTCTGGCCAGCACCATTCACTTTAAAACCCTGACCGCGATTAACACGTTTTACGATGCCAAGGTCCGTGAGTGCTTTATCAAGAGTTGGAAACTCACGTTCGAGCCGTTCTATAAGCCACCCGTCACGCACCGTCCCAAAAGTCGCAGCCTTCAGAAATGGAGGCGTGGCAAGCACTCTCTTCAAGGGAACAGAGCGTATTTCGCCAGGCCCTAGATGAAAAACACCAGTCCGACGAAAATCTGGTGTCCAAGGAATCGAACCAACAAGTAGTCTATCGGCGTCAGGACCTAGCGCGCATCGTGCAAAGAACAATAGTGCAGGACCGACAGCGTCAGGAAACAGTTCTTCTCTGCGAAGATAAGAAAGATTAATCAAGGCGACAGGAGCTAGACGCTCAAGAAGGTAACTGCGCGCTGCAACAGCGTGGACGTCCTTGGAGAAGAAGGGGGTAGCCTTCATCACCATACCGATCCGACCGTTATCACCGGCCAACTCTGCCCCCAGCGCCAAGAACGCTTGATCTGGACTCCGTCTAGGACGCAGCGTCGACATGTCAGACGAACGCCGTTTTTGCGTAGCGTCTTTTTTGACGAACGTCCAAGGGGGATTACCAACAACTGCATCGAAGCTCCCGCTGGTAATCTCCTCTGGAAGGTCTTCACCGAGGGAGTCTGCTTCAAACAGTGTTATGCCGATGAGACGATCAAACTTGAGATCGATGATGTCCTGGACGGGTTCTTCATCCAATTCAAGCGCGGCCAGATAGAGACTGAACGCTGCAATTCCTAGGGCAGCGCGATTAATATCGATTCCGAAAAGCTGTTTATACAGAACGTTGCGCACGATCTGTCGGCTCGCCGGCTTACCCTCAGAGGCGCGCCATACGAGACGACGAAAAGCCTCGACCAGAAAGGCACCCGAGCCGCAAGCTGGATCAATGATCCGAGCGTCTGGTGTTAGTCCCTCGAAGACGGGATCAAGGGTCAAATGCACGAGTTCGACCGGCGTATAATGTAGCCCTTGAGAACGAGCCTCGTCAGCCGCGCTGGTGCGGGCGAACTGCTGATAGATCGAACTAACCAGATCTATTGGTATGGCGTTGAACCGAAAGCGGAACAACCGTCCCTGCCCACGACGTTCTGGAATGAGACTGCGACCTTCAATAAAGTCGCGAATAAGCTCTAAATGTTGTGGGGTTAATTGCTCACGCTCGGTGCCGGGATCATCCATGGGAAACAGATCGCCGTTGAACGTCGCGCGAAGCCAGTCGAACAACGCAAAGGCGCTGGAAGGCGTCGCGAACATAGCACTAAGATCATCGGGCAAGCTCGACGGCAGGAAGGGCTGGGCGATCCCACGGTCCAAGAGATACCAAGTGAAAATGCATCGCCCGATAAACCGTTGAGCAATGTCACGAGCATGAGCCAGGGCTCGGTCAGTTTGAGGGTCTCCAAGTACGGTAAGACGGTCCTCAAGCGCACTGATCTCCGCAAGCAGTTCACGGTCAACGCGATGTCGACGGTCAATCTTGGAACCGATAGCACTTGACCAAAATGCGCCTGTCTCAGTGGCAACGCGACCGCATTGGGCGTCCAAGGCTCGTAGACGATCTACTGAATCAAGGACAAAACTATCAAGGGCTTGGGGCGCCTGATCGGTCTGGCTATCGGTCTGCTCCGGTGCAGCATAACAATCATAAAGCCTTACATCCGTGGGCGTAATGATCCACAGAAGCGGCGCAACGCCAACATTCCATGCAGCCTCTTGCCAATGGCGCAGATCTGCCTCGCTAGGGGCTTCGTGACCCGCATCCTTGAAGATGCTGGTCGGCGCATTCTGCGCGGAGAAAATTGCGTCTGCATTGAGCCCAACACGCTCGTCTGAGAATACCGCACGCATTCGTGCAGCACGAGGATCATCTGCGAAAACAAATCCGGGTGCGAGGCGGCCATTCACCCCAATATAGCCTGTGGCTTCCAGCGCCCGCGTGAAGGCCGCGCTCGTCAAGCCGACCTCCCACGTGCGAGCAAGACGGTATCAGGGTTGCCTTTTCGAGCAGACGGGCCAACCAAGGGAGACGTCGTTGAATCGACTGGACGCGCAGGGAATAGCTCCAGTTGCCCAGCCGGTACCCTGGGAAGGGGCAGCGCAAATTCAACCGACAATGCCTCAAGGTGCGGCTGCAAGACGATGAGTATGGCGTCGTCTATCAGTGGCAAAGTTTCGGCTGCTTCCACCAAAGACCACCGATCACCACCTTGCAGTGCCAACGTCTTATCCCAGAGCGCGATGAAGGAGGTCCGCCGCAGACCAGCCTTTAAACTAGCGAACAAAGTTCTATGCGGCTGAAGTTCAAGATGGAATCGGTTACGAAGTGTCGCAGCAACCCGAAGCAGAAGGATTGTCTGCCAAGTGAAACTCGCGGGCGACCCTTTGCTCCTAGGCGGTTTATCAGCAGGAATCAGAGCGCGACGGCTCGTCCACTCTCGCAGGGTTACTGTCGAGAGGCCCGTGAGAACCGTTGCCTTGGGCGTTGTAACGAACCGCATAACCATCCTAGAAGATAGGGTCTCGTACCCGATCTAGATCGGGAGAACGGGTATCATACCCGACCTTCGTCGTAAACAGGCAAGGTGCTTAAGTATCGCTAACACTATCATTTTGGAGCGTTCGCAAACACGTATCCATTCATACGTCGCCACTTCACTTCGTTCCCCGCCGCGCCTTTGCGAACCCGCGATCGGTGGCGATGAACCGCTCCAGCATCGGCACGATCAGCCGGACGGGATCGGCAGCGGGCTGGCCACTCTCGCGGGCCAGCACCTCTGCATAGGCGATCAGATCACGGTGGAGTGAACCGGGCAGCTCCACGGTCACTTTGACGGGTTTGTCTTCAATGAGCGGCCCAAGTTTCAGCTTTGTCATGGTCAGTTCCTGTAAGGTTCGAGGACCAGGTCGCGGGTGACGATGACCCTGACCGGATAGCCAGGGCGGATGGTCAGCGTTGGGGCAACCTGCAACTGGCGCTGGACGATCTGCTGTCCGGCCTGATTGATGGTGTCCTGCGCCCCGTCGCGGATGGCGCGGATCAGGCGGTCTTCGTCGTCGGTCGCCAACTCCGTACCGATGCCCAGCAGCGTGGACAGGCCCGCCGCTTTCATCAGATCCCACCAGTGGTAATCGACGCCATCCTCCAGACCGGCATAGCCAGATGCGTCAGCGCCGGGCTGACGCTCCAGCACGATGGAGCGGCCATTGGGCAGGATCAGGCGGTTCCAGACCAGCAGCACACGGCGCTGGCCGAACTGCACACCGGCATCGTACCGGCCGATGATGCGCGTTCCCTGTGGGATCAGCAGCAGCGCGCCGGTCGGGCTGTCATAGACATTCTCCGTGACCTGCGCGGTGATCTGGCCAGGGAGATCCGAACGGATGCCGGTAATCATGGCTGCCGGGATCACGGCCCCTGCCTGAAGGATATAGGGCGAGGCTGGCGCCATGATCCGGTCGGTAGCGACGGTCTGCCGATCCACCGGACCATTCAGAAATGCCGTGTGTCGGTCCTGCGTTGCGGGCTGACCGCCCAGGTCAAGGCCAGCAAGGCCCGGCATATTGGAGCCGGGTGTCGTCGTCGCCCTTTGGCCCGACTGAAAGAACACGGTGCTGAGACGTGCGGCTTCTTCCTCGGCCAAACGGCGCTCCTCGGCAGGATCACGGGCGGGCGCAGCCATAGCGGGCGGCGTAACGGGCTGCCCCCTGTTCTGCGCATCGAGGATCGGGCCACCGAGGTCGCCCGGCAAAGCTGGTCCCAGAACGGGGCCGGTATAATCGCGCGGCAGACCGGCCAGCCCGTCCGCTGTGGGGCGGTTCTCGGTTGAATAGAGTTCCTCGCCATTTCCACTCATGTCGCGGGTCTGGAGCGCATAGATCAGCGCCCCGCCGATGCCGAGAAGCGCGACGGCGCCCACACCGGCCAGCATCTTGCGTGACAGGCGGGTGACGCGCGGCGGCTCGGCGCGCAGACGCATAGGAGGCGCATTGGTGGTCGTCTCTTCGCTCATGACGGATTTTCCCCGGTCTTTGCAGGCTGGGCCGCCTGCCTTTGTTCAACGCGGACGATCCTGACGGTCTGCTGGCGATCGCCGCTTCCAAGGCGCAGCTCGGCAGCACCGAACAGGCGATCCACGATCAGGATGTTCTGGTGAATGCGGCTGTTGACGATCTGCGTTTCGCCCTCGGAGCCTATGACGAAGATCGGCGGCATCTCGCCCTGCACGATGCCGCGCGGGAAGACGACATAGACACGGCGGCCATCGTCGAAGACAGAGATGGGACGCCACGGTGGCGTGTCTCCAGTCAGTCCGTAACGATAGTTTCGGGCCGTCTCGACAGGGATGATCGGCGCGGCGGGAACGCTCTGGCGCTGACCGGCAGGTAGCGCGGGATAGGCCCAGGCCACAGCGGGCATATAGAGCGCCGCGCGGGCGCGAAGCTCAATGAGATAGACGCGGCGATCCGTGCTGATGACAAGATTGGTGGAAATATCCTCACGGGTCGGTTTGACGAGGATATGGACGCGGCGGCTTGTACCCGATCCGCTTTCGGTATCACCAATGATCCATCGGGCGGTGTCGCCTGCCGCGATCGGCCCCGCGCCGGTCAGGCTTTCGCCGGGTTCAAGCGCGATTGTCGTTATCTGCCCCGGTGCGGCATAGACCTGAAACAGCGCCCCTTCCGACCAGGGATAGATCTGGATGGCGTTGTAATAGCCTTCCCGGCGTGGTTCGACACGGGCGGCGGCATTGGCGTTCTCGACGCGGCCAGTCGGTGTTCCGGCAGCGGTTCCGCCGCGCGCCACAGTCCATGCCGGCGGCGTGTGCAAAGGCCGGGGCCGGTCATCGGTAACGGCTGCCGGCACGACAGGAAGCGCTGGTACATCGGCATCATAGCTGAACTGCGGGGTGCGGTTCGTGGCGCAGCCAGCGAGCATGGTGGCGGACAGCATCAAAGCCGCGAAAGCGGGTTTACGGAAAGCCGGAAACGCGGCTTTGCGGAACATCGTGCGGGTCATTGGCTCATCTCCCGCGACCATGAGATTGCGTTGACGTAGATGCCGAGCGGATTGGCGCGCAGGCGTTCGGCATCGCGCGGCGTCTGGATCACGATGGTCAGGATCGCGGTCCAGCGTTCGGTGGTGGAGAGCTGGCCATTTTCGTAATGGCGCTCGGTCCAGGCGACACGGAAGCTGTCATTCGAGGCGCGGATTACTGACGACACCTCGACCGCTATCTGCTGACGCCCGACCTTGGTGAACGGGTCATTGGCCCGAGCATAATCATTGAGGGTTGCCGCACCCCGATCCGTGGTGAACTCATAGGCACGCAGCCAGTTCTGTCGCACGATGATGGGGTCGGACGGGATCGAGCGCGTCTGCTCGATGAAGCGGCCGAGATGGAA
>ERZ778022.4069-NODE-4069-length-12939-cov-153.846864_pt1 | contig 12939 bp, 15 predicted proteins | sample MGYA00375752_ERZ778022 | MGnify/ENA primary metagenome ERZ778022 (study PRJEB29350, sample SAMN05389826) | bioreactor metagenome | isolation source: Thiocyanate bioreactor | place: South Africa: University of Cape Town | collected 2014-04-04 ... | reverse complement strand
GAGCATATCAGCACCTTTCAGAAAAAAGTAATTGTGTATGCTTCGGGCAGCCTGTTCCTTTGCGCTGTTTCTGCTGCGTGAATAAGAAAGGTCAAATACAGAAGTATCGCCGAACGGTATATTACTGGCGATTATATCATAGTTGTTTTGTTCCCTTTCGGGAATTTCCTCAAAACCGTTGATACGGATATTGCTTTCAGGATAAAGCTGCTTTAAAATCTTACCTGTGAGCAAGTCTTTTTCATAGGCGGTAACACTGGCTTTCTGATTTTCCGAAAAGGATTGGATGAATGAGCCGATACCTGCGGAGGGTTCGAGGAATTTATCAATATGCAGACCCTTATCCCGCAAGGCGGATGAAATGGCATCTATAACCTTTGGCGGGGTATAAAAAGCCGTCAGTACGGAACTTTTCATACTGTCCACATACCTGCGGTACTGCTTATCGTCTTCGGAATTTTCTTTGAGTAATTGGTGGAGTTCCTGCGTTAATGGAAAAAGGTCGTGTTCTGTTTTTCTCCAATGATTGATGTCTATTTCGTTTTCTACGGGGTTCAGAACGAATTTAAGACCGCCAAATCCGCTGTATCGCATCATTAGCAGTCTTTCGCCTACGGTGGCTTGGCGTTTCTCCTTTTCCAGTTTAAAAGCAATTCGCAGGGCATCAATATTCAGTTGGAGATGTTGCTTTTTACTGAAGCCCATTTTCCTCAATCCATATTGAGATGGTTCCGGTCAGTTCGGTGTAGAGTACATCAAACTCATTTCCGTTGGCGAAATCATCGGTTAATTCATATCCTGCGAAAACAGGCTCACAAACGGGGAACATTTTCAGGGCGAACGGTCGCAGTTCCTCGTCTGCCATTATGGTATCAAATTCATTGCATACCACTTTGAAAACCGTGTCGAACTTGGAGAAGTGCAAGCCCTCAAAAAGTATGTAGTTGGCTATTTCGTCGCATTGCTCAACGGCGTTTCCCGAACGGAAAGCACCCTCATAAGCATTGGCAGCCCACGAAGACCGTTGGTCAATAAATTTTTGGTCGTGTGCCTTTTCGGGAAAGCTGCTGTTTAATAATTCTTGCAGTCGTAATCTGAAATACGACAGGTCTTTTTGCTGTACATCCATACTTATTTTGATTAGAATTTTACTTAAATCCTAAAATTATAAGCAGGAGCAAATGCCTTTGATAATGTTGCAGCGTTTGGCTTTGAAAGGCAGGATTTGGCGATTTACAATAGAAAATTGAACTGATTATTTATACAGAATTGGTGCTTGGCTATATGTTTTTTCACAAACTACTTTTGTGGTTTAAATATTTATCGTAATATTGCGATATATTATTACAAATAAGATGGGCGTAACAAAAACAGAAATATTTACAGAACAGCAAAACAGCTTGGCAACCACTTTAAAGGCACTGGCTCATCCTGCCCGTATAGCTATCCTGCAATACATCATCAAGCAGAAAGCTTGCATTTGTAATGACTTAGTGGAAGAATTAGGATTGGCACAGGCTACCATTTCACAACATTTGAAAGAACTGAAAAGCATTGGCATCATCAAAGGAAGTATCGAGGGAACCAGTGTATGTTACTGCATTGATGAAAATGTTTGGCACAAGCTAAAAAATGAACTCAATATGTTCTTTGTAGATAATGTAGGGGTTGATAAATGCTGTTAAGCATTTTTTTTAATGTATCAATCGTAATAAAGCAATATAACAATTAAATAAAAAACAATGAAACTATCAAAAATCAAAGAAATCTTACCAGCATTAGATAATGTTGAATTTCAATTAGCGAACGGAGCATTTGTACCGGAGCATTTCCACGTTACAGAAGTAGGCATTATTACAAAACACTTCATTGATTGTGGCGGAACTATAAGAAATGAAAAAGTTGTCAATTTCCAATTATGGAACGCTAACGATTTTGAACACCGATTAAAGCCAACCAAACTATTAAACATCATTAAACTATCTGAAGAAAAACTGGGTATCGAAGATGCCGAGATAGAGGTAGAATACCAAAGCGAAACGATTGGTAAATATGATTTGGATTTTAACGGGAACCATTTTGTATTAAAGAACAAACAAACCACTTGCCTGGCAAGTGATGCCTGCGGCATTCCTGCGGAAAAACAAAAAGTGAACTTAGTAGAATTAAAAGATGCTTGCTGTACGCCTAATTCGGGATGTTGTTAAATTAAACTATCATATAAAAAATCAATAAAAATGAAAATTGCATTATTCAGCGACATTCACGCCAACCTACCTGCATTAGAAGCATTCTTTGAAGATGTAGAAAAAAGAAACCCCGATAGTATTTATTGCTTAGGCGATTTGGTAGGCTATAACATTTGGGCAAATGAAGTAGTAAACGAAATCCGTAAAAGGAAAATACCAACGATTGCAGGGAATTATGATTTTGGCATTGGACGTATGAGCAACGATTGCGGATGTGCGTACAAAACAGACGGAGAAAAAGACAATGGGAAAATCTCTATTTCATTTACCAACTCTATTATGAAAGATGAAGAAAGAGCCTATTTGCGTACACTTCCAGCACATATCAAGGTAGAATTTCAATTGAATGAGGATAAGCTCAGTTTATTATTAGTACACGGAAGTCCAAGAAAAATAAACGAATACTTATTTGAGGATAGGGAAGAAAAAAGTATGCTTAGGATAATGGAACAAGCTGATGCAGACATTATGTGTTTTGGGCATACACACAAGCCATACCACCGTATTTTAAATTCCGGTATTGACGGACAAAACCATTTTAGACACGCCATAAATATAGGTTCGGTAGGAAAGCCCAAAGACAGTGATGTAAGAGGTGGTTATATAATGCTTACAATCAATGAAGATAGTTCTGTATTGGATAAAGACAGTATCAGTGTAGAATTTATACGCTTTGATTATGATATTGAAAAAGCAGCAAAAGCAGTTGAAGAAAGCCCATTGCCAAACGAATATGCAGAAAATTTAAGGAGAGGTTATTAATCTAAAACATCAGAAAAATGGAATTTCCAAACGATTTAAAATATTCAAAAGAACATACGTGGATAAGCGTACAGGACAACACAGGTACAATAGGCATCACAGCATTTGCACAAAGTGAATTGGGCGAAATCGTATATGCAGACTTACCAAACGTTGGATATAGTTTTCAGCAGGATGAAGTATTCGGCTCTGTTGAAGCGGTTAAAACAGTCAGCGATTTATTTATGCCTGTATCGGGTAAAATAATTGAAACCAATAAGCAACTATTAAAAGAACCAACACTAATCAATTCAGAACCTTTTGGAAATGGTTGGTTGATTAAAATTGAAATCAAAGACATTACCGAATTAGAAAAATTATTGACATCAAACCAATATAAAGAACTTACAAATTAGCCAAGCAATGCAACCAAAACTAAAATTCTTAGACAGATACCTAACCTTATGGATATTCCTTGCAATGGCGATAGGTATAGGATTGGGACATTTCTTTCCGGGTATCTCAAAAATTACGGACAGCCTATCCGTAGGCACGACAAACATTCCTTTGGCAATAGGTCTGATACTGATGATGTACCCGCCATTGGCAAAAGTGGATTATACATTATTGCCCCAAGCATTTAAAGATAAAAAAGTAATTGGCATATCCTTATTGCTCAATTGGGTTATCGGTACAGTTTTGATGTTCGGCTTAGCAATTTTGTTTTTACGGAACGAACCCGATTATATGACAGGCTTGATACTGATAGGTTTGGCAAGATGTATCGCAATGGTAATCGTATGGAGTGATTTAGCTAAAGCAAACAGAGAATATACAGCGATGTTAGTCGCATTAAATAGTGTTTTTCAGATAATAAGTTACAGTTTCTTAGTTTGGCTGTTCATCAACATATTACCCAACAAATTAGGCTTAGCGAACTTTAACGTAAGTGTATCAATGAAAGATGTTACAGAAAGCGTATTGATATACTTAGGTATTCCTTTCTTAGCAGGTTTTATTAGCCGTTACGCATTGGTAAAATCAAAAGGCATAGAATGGTATAACAGGAAATTTGTACCCCTAATATCGCCCATTACATTATATGCTTTACTTTTTACAATCGTATTAATGTTTAGTCTGAAAGGCGATAAAATAGTAGAGTTGCCAATGGATGTGGTAAAAGTTGCCATACCGTTAATCATCTATTTTGTACTGATGTTTTTCGTCAGCTTCTTTATCAACAAATCCCTAAACGTTCCTTACGACAAAAATGCCTCAATAGCCTTTACAGCCACAGGAAACAATTTTGAATTGGCAATAGCGGTAGCAATAGGAGTATTTGGCATTCATTCCCCACAGGCATTTGTAGGCGTTATTGGTCCATTGGTAGAAGTACCCATATTGATACTTTTGGTCATGGCAAGTTTATGGTTGAACAAAAAATATTATAACTAATTTTATAACCATCAATTTTATACTTACAACGGATTGAAAAAAAACATATCCATAAAAAACAAAATTGAAGCGGCAGCATTATTAAAAATTGCACCGTTCAGAAAAGAAATTCGCAAGACCGAGCCACACAAGCACAGCAGTTATTTTGAAATCATTTATCTACAGAAAGGAAAAGGTTTTCATACCATCGACCATACTTCATTTTCAATAAAACCACCAACACTATTTTTTGTTCGCAAAGAACAAGTTCATCACTGGGATATTGCTGATGTCCCTGAGGGATATGTTCTGATTTTAAAGAAAGGCTTTGTTGAAAAATCGTTGGATGGCGGGCTGAAAAATCTTCTATCCAAGTTAAGCGGATTTAATTGTATTCATTTGAAAGAAATCCAGGGTATTGATACATTATTCAAACTGCTTATCACGGAAAAGAATTTTATTGTATTAGAAGGATTATTGAAAGCATTGTTTGCGAAAACATTGGATGCTGCAAAACCCTTGCCTGTTCAGACCAACAAAACGGATGATACAATAGTATCATTCAGGGAATTACTAAACCAGACAAGCGACTTACATAACAGTGTTGCCCATTACGCAGAAAAGCTCCATACAACACCACAAAACCTAAATGCCATTTGTCGTAAAACACTTAATCAGTCGGCAGCAGAAGTGATTGCCGAGCACATCATTAGCGAAGCAAAAAGACAACTGATTTATACAGACAACAGTGTTTCTGAAATCGCTTATAGTTTGAATTTTAACGACACTTCCCATTTTGTGAAATATTTCAAACGTCACACAGGCGTTACCCCGTTTTTATTCCGTAATACTTAAAAGCTACCGTGATATTTTCAAATATACCATAAAATTGACAAAGCATTGTATTAATTTTGATGCGTAATATTCATCGAAAATCATGTGTCATGAAATACTTATTTGTCTTCCTCACAATCATCATCTTGTTTGCCTGTAATCAGGAAGATAGCAATCGGAAGGCTTTGCAAAATCAGATTGATAACCTGCAATCCAAATTGGATGATAGTTACAAACCGGGATTTGGGGAATTTATGAGTAGTGTGCAGGTTCATCATAACAAGCTCTGGTTTGCAGGAAAGAGCGAAAACTGGGAATTGGCTGATTTTGAAATCAACGAAATCAGGGAAATTTTGCAGGATATTGAAAAATATCAATCGGCAAGACCGGAAAGTCAATCCATATCTATGATTACTCCGGCTATTGACAGTGTTTCAAGTGCTATCCAACATAGGGATTTACCACAGTTTGAGCATAGCTATATGGTTCTTACAAATACCTGCACAAACTGCCACAGTGCAACAAAGCACGAATTCATACAAATAAAAATTCCGAACAAAAATATGTTCAGCAATCAGGAATTCAAACTCTCACCATAATCATGTTTCAAAAAATCATTCATTCAGACCATTCCAAAACCACCCTTATCATTCGGTTAATGGTCGGTGCTGTATTTCTTTCTGAAGGCATTCAGAAATTTTTATTTCCAGATACTTTAGGAGCAGGTCGTTTTGAAAAAATCGGGTTGCCCTCACCTGACTTTTTGGGAAGTTTTGTAGGTACTTGCGAAATCCTTTGTGGAATACTTATCCTTATCGGGCTTTTTACAAGGCTGGCCAGTATTCCGCTTATCATCATTATGCTTGTTGCCATTGCTGCTACCAAAGCAGATATATTAGCCAATCAGGGTTTCTGGGAAATGATGCACGGAAGCCGGACGGACTGGGCTATGTTGTTAGGTAATATTTTCTTGCTTATAAAAGGTGGCGGCTTTTGGTCTATTGATAATAAGATGAAGAATAATGGAAAATGAAGTTAGCCAGAAGGAAATTGCTAAACTGTTTCTCAAATTGGGCTTTATAGGTTTTGGAGGTCCGGCAGCCCATATTGCCATGATGCGGGTTGAAGTGGTAATAAAACGAAAATGGATGAAGGAACAGCATTTTTTGGACTTACTTGGAGCAACTAATCTTATTCCGGGTCCTAACAGTACAGAAATGGCTATTCATATCGGTTATGACAAAGGTGGCTGGAAAGGATTACTAACGGCAGGTTTATGTTTTATTTTACCCGCTGTTTTAGTTACAGGAGTATTTGCTTTGCTATATCACAAGTATGGACAATTACCCGAAATACAACCATTTATCTACGGCATCAAACCTGCCATCATTGCTGTTATCATTGGAGCTGTTTACCCTTTGGCAAAAAAGTCTGTGAAGTCATTGTTTTTGAGTTTCATTGGTGTTACTGTATTGATAGCTTCTTTGATGGGTATCAATGAGATTTATTTAATGTTCGGAGCAGGGTTGCTCGCTCTTGTACAGTACGCTGTTCAGCGCAAAAAAGCTGATACTTTACCAAGCGTTATGCCGATTGGCATTCTTCAAATCACAGCGTTTACATTTTTGTCTGTTACCAATGCCAAATTATTTTGGACTTTCCTTAAAATTGGTTCCATACTTTATGGCAGCGGATATGTTTTATTTGCCTTTTTAGATACGGAACTGGTAACGACAGGTTTACTCACAAGGCAGCAGCTAATGGATGCTATTGCGGTAGGTCAGTTCACACCAGGCCCTGTTTTTTCATCGGTAACATTTATTGGATTTCAGATAAATGGGCTTTCAGGAGCAATTATCTCAACCATTGCCATTTTCCTTCCCTCATTTGTTTTTGTAGCACTTCTTAACCCATTAATCAGGAAATTACGAAATTCTAAAGGGCTATCCACTTTTTTAGATGCAGTAAATGTCGCATCGGTTTCTATTATAGCAGCAGTATGTTTTATAATGGGCAAAGATACCATTACCGATTGGCAAACAATTACCATAGCACTGGTTAGTGGCATTATCGTTTTCAAATTCAAAAAAATCAATAGCGCATTCATTGTTTTAGGAGGTGCATTATTAGGTTTCTTATTATTTCAATTTTAAAATGTCAAAACCACTGGAAAAATTCAGAGGTTTTGGTATGAAGTAAGGCACTGAAGCATCCTGCCGACTTCAATATCCATTCTTGAAAAAGCAAACCATTTTTTGCCCATGTCTTTGAGTGATGCCCCTATATGGTAGAGTTCCGTATGGTCAATTATCAAAAAACGGTCGTGGGCATCTGCGAAAACCTCAATAGCTACCGGAGGATATTGGCTATTGTAGCGTTGTAAATCTAACCGTAGCTGATTGCTGATGCCTTTGGTAAGGATTGTAGCGGTTACATTAGTCTTACGCTTACCCAGTAAGGTAAGCACCGTATCATCCACATAATTATCAAGCAGGATAATAGAACTTTTGGCACTTCGGATAATATCGGAAACAAAGGCATAGGCATCAAATACCTGCCCGTTGTAGAAAATACCTTTTTCGCTGTGCAGCTTATCGCTTTCCAAAGCCTTAAAAATTTCTTCAAATTTTTGGTCGGCTTCCAGTTGCTTTAATTCGATGTTATCCAAACGATGAAACAAAGAAGCATTGCTAATGAGCATACGCCGCATTTCGACAAAGGCTTCCATTATTTCAACACTCATTTTAACAGCTATATCTGAACGGAGTATGGCAGATGCCATTGCAACCCCTTGTTCGGTAAAAACATAAGGCAAATAACGTCTGCCGCCGTAGCTTAAACTTGAGGTTCCAAATTGGAACCTCAAGTTTTCAACTTCCTCTTCGGTCAGTTGAAAGCAGAATGATACGGGAAATCGCTCAATATTTCTTTTAACGGCTTTGTTCAGGTTCTTTGTTTCTACCTGATATAAAGCAGCGAGGTCGCTATCCAACATTACCTGTTTGCCCCGGATGGTATAAATCAGGCTCCTGATTTCTTTAGGTACGATTGACGGTTTATTTTCCATTTCGTTTACTGCTTTTGTTTTTCTCAAACTCAAAGGAACTTTCGGCTTTATCGTTCAGCACGATATAAGCATCGAATTTCTTTCCGGCTTTGCTTTCCATTCCTTTGATAAGAGAGGTTTTGCCTTTATTGACAAGGCTTGTTACATTTTCAATACTGATTTGTACACCGCAGACCGTGCGGAACTGCACCCAGTTACACGCCTCATCAGGGCATTTTACAATCTTATCACGGATAATAAGCTGCTTACTTTTGCATTTCGGGCAGGTCAGTTTTGGCTGATTGGTGCTTGCGATGGAAGTTTGCAGTAATTCATCTGTAATGGATTTGGCATAGGTTTCCATTTCCTTTTGGAATGTTCCGGCATTCGCTTCGTTATTTTCGATTTTCTGCAATGCCAATTCCCATTCGGCGGTCATTGCCACATCCGCAATTTTCCGGTCTTTGACCAACTCGTACACTTGCAATCCTTTTTCGGTAGGAACTAAGGAACGTTTATCCCTTTGGATATAATTACGGGTAAACAGGGTTTCAATAATGGCGGCTCTTGTTGCTGGAGTTCCGATACCTATATTTTTGAGGGCTTTGCGCTCTTCCTCGTTTTCGATTTCTTTCCCTGCGGTTTCCATAGCCGACAAAAGCCCGGCTTCGGTGTAAAGCACTGGCGGTTTGGTCTGCTTTTCCAAAACGGTAGCTTCTTTTATTTTAAGTTCGTCGCCTTTATGCAGTTCGGGTAGTTCCTGCACTGGCTCTTCGCCGTCATCGGTAAAACTTCCTTTTATGGAACGCCAACCCGCTTCCTGAATTTTACAGCCTTTTGCCGCAAAATCGTAATGCAATACCTGTAATGAAACATTGGTTATTTCCTTTACACAGGCTTGTGATATGGCTTCGAGCAACCGAAGCGCAATCATATTGTAAATCTTGTTTTCGTCTGCATTGAGTACAGACGGTACTTTATCCGTAATCAACAAACCGTGATGGTCCGTTACACGGAGGTCATTCAAGATACGTTTGTTGAACCGTCCCCATTTGATTTTGGTAAGGGCTTGTTTGCAATCCTCACGGTTTTGCAAAGCCCGCACAAGGTTTGGAATTTCAGCCCACATATCTTCAGGGATATATTTGCTTCCGGTACGTGGGTACGTGATAAACTTCTTTTCGTACAGGCTTTGTGCAATATTGAGCGTTGCTTCAGCAGATAATTTCAGCCTTTTGTTGGCTTCCTTTTGTAAGCCAGTTAGGTCAAAAAGCAATGGCGGCTGTTCTGTAACGCTTTTGGTTTCTACCGAGGTAACGGTTGCCGTTGCGCAACGCTGAATAGCTTTAAGGGTATCATCGGCAAGTTGCTTTTCGTCCCATTTGGTTGCGGAAATACTTTTGAAATCAACCTGGGCTTTGTTGTGCGTTAATTGTATCTGCCAGTATTTCTTTACCGTGAAATTCTTATTGTCGAGGTAACGTTTGCATATCAAAGCCAGTGTGGGCGTTTGCACTCTTCCAAGCGAATAGATACCATTGCCTGCGGCAATGCTCAATGCCTGTGTAGCATTGATGCCTACAAGCCAGTCGGCACGGCTTCTGCCTTGCGCTGCCTGATACAGTCCGTCAAATGCTGCCCCGTCTTTTAGGTTGTTGAAGCCTTGCTTTATTGCCTTTTCGGTAAGCGAACTTATCCAAAGGCGTTCAAAAGGTTTGTTGCATTTCAGGTATTCATAAATGTACCTGAAAATGAGTTCGCCCTCACGACCTGCATCGGTAGCAACGATGATGCTGTTGCTTTGCTTAAAAAGCTGCTCAATGACTTTCAGTTGCTTTAATGCGCCAGTATCGGCGGTGTACCCTTTGTCTTTTTTGACCTTGCGGACGGTCAATAAAAACGGGTTGGGCAATATCGGCAGGGATGCTTTATCAAATCCCGAAATGCCGTAATCTTCGGGCATTCCCAGTCCTATTAAATGACCGAATGCCCACGTAACAAAATAGCCGTTACCTGTCAGGTAGCCATCCTTTTTATCGGATGCTCCCACAAGTCCGGCTATTTCCCTTGCTACGCTTGGTTTTTCTGCAATGATTGTTTTCATACTGTATTACATTTTTCTGCCTTTGGATTTTGCAGGCTTGTTATCCTGTTGCTCCTGCGGCTTCTCGTTTTTCGGTCTTTGCTGCCCGGACTTCAAAGGCTCTTGGACGTTCTTGGTCGCTTCGTTGGTTTTACCCTCCGAATTGACGGCAGTTTGTGTTTTATGAGTTTCGGCAGGTTCTACCCGTGCTTTGTACTGACCGGGAAACTCAAAATTGGTCTTTCCGGTATCTTTGTCGAACGTGATATAACCCTTATACGGTTGGTCTTTTTTGTCTTTCAGTTCAACGTATATGGTTTGTCCGGCTTTGAACTTGTTGTACTGCTCATCATCCAGTTCTTTGCCCCTGAAAGTTCTTGGAGCTTCCTGCGATTGGCTTTGCTGATTGTTTTGTTGGGCGTTCTGTTGGTTCGTTTGCGCTTGCTGATTGTTGTTGCTTCTGTCAAACAGGAACTCAACATATCGTTTGTCCGCATTGAATTGTACCGTTGCCGAAAACTCTGTTCCCTTAGTGGAAATCATACCCTCTAAATAGAGTGGTTTGCCCTCCATCAGCGTTTGCTTTTGTTCGTCATTCAGCTTTACGCCCTTAATTTCATCGGGAATTTTGATAAACTCCGTGCGCAGTGCAATCACATCATTGGTTAGCCTGTCAATGCTGATAATGGAGGGCATCAGTTCGCCTGTTTTGGAATTTACCAAATTAACCACACGCCCCATATTGCCCGTTTCGAGCAGGTTTTTCTTGTCTTCGTCCGTAAACTTATGACCGAAAAACTCAAAGTGTAGGTTAGGTTCTCTTTTAATACCGTGTATTGCCACGATAACATTGCCGTCTTCCCCTTGTTGTAAAGACAGGCGGGCATCCGTGCGGAGGATAGAACCACCGAGGTTAATACCTATCGGTAAAAGCTCATTGGTTTTATAACCTCGTAACAAAGGGTCGAGCAGGTTCCTTTTTTCAAGATATTCCTTGCTTAATCCGAGGTTTTTCATTGTGTCCCAATCAATCTGCTCCGGCTTGTAGCGGTATTCGCTTGCTTCCGTTGTTGTTTGTGCTGTTGCCATATTATTTTGATTTTCTTGTTTTTTATCCGGTTGGGGTTCTGCTTTTACTTCGTGTTCTTTCAGCACTTTTTCGCCCTGTGGAGTGGGCTTATCTACGTGCTTTTGCAGTTCCTCTGCTTTTTCAGCAGCAACCGGGGCAGGCACTTTGAAGAAAGTAAAGTTTGTAGGGTTCTTTAACTGGCTGAAAAAATTGGAAAAGAAGTTGGAAAAGAAATCGCCGCTTTTGTCCACACGCATAAACTGGTTTTGGTTTTTCTTGGTGGGTTCAACGGTTTCCATTTTCCCGTTTTCGTCGATACTTTTTACTGCCTGGATTTTCATTTTCTCTTTATCCAGTACGAGTAATATGTCCGAAAGCTGTTCGGGCATTTCCTGTTTAGTTGTTGTTTCTTCGCTCATAGTCTGAAAATTTTAAAATTTCACGGTCGAATGTAAAGGAAGCCTTCACTGATTTGCTTTATGTGGCACTCAAAGGCAGCGTTTGTCACTTATTGGCATCCAGTTTAGGTAACGGAGGGTTAAAACTTTCCCTGATGAACTGATGCACATCGGATAGCTTGTAATACAGTTTTCCGCTAATGGTATAATAAGGGAGCTTACCTATGGAGCGATACCGTTGCAGGGAACGGTTACTGATTTTCAGCATTTGCAATAAATCCTGATTGTCCAGTAATTCTTCGCCGTCTATGCTGTTGCGCTTTTTTTGTAAATCGTCTATGTGGTTGCCGAGAATGTCCAGCCTGTCCATTATGCGTTCCATCCACGCCACAAATTCCATTTTGTCGATATTCATACGTGTACGCCTTTAATGATTACCTGATTTCAGTTTTCTGCCTTTCTTGATATAGCTTTTGCCTTTTGCCATAAGCTGCTCTACATATTCATCGGTGGTCTGCACAGCGTTTGCGTTGAGCATATCTTTGATAGCACCAATCGTATAGTAATACTGCCCGTACATTTTTGAAAAGGCTATCTGCCCGTTGGTACGCATACGCCACAATGTTTTTTCGCTGATGTGGAGATACTGGCAGACTTCGTGATTGTTAAGCCACAAACTATCGTAGCTTGTATCTTCCAGTTTGAGGATATATTCGCTAATGGCTTTCAACCGTTCGTTGAGGTGCTTCCACACTTCTTCGTCAACTGTTATAATGTTCATAGCACTGTTGTTTAATGTTCACATAGCAAAATTCAGAAGTGTTGCAGTGTTTGTCTGCCAATACGTACCCATTGGTTTGGCACTTTTTTTCAAATTTTTTGCAGTGAGAAAAACCCTTGTTTAATAAGGGTTTTAGGGTATTTCGGTTATTTTGTAGTAGCCTTTTGCCAACATTTGCCAATTGGCATATATGGGCAAAGAAAAAGCAGTACATTTTGTGTACTGCTTCCAAACCCTTGTGCTGATATTGCTAAAGGTCTTTATCCATATATTCTTCGAGGGAAATTTTGAGTTGGTCTAAAAA
>ERZ778022.4068-NODE-4068-length-12942-cov-3.612788_pt1 | contig 12942 bp, 13 predicted proteins | sample MGYA00375752_ERZ778022 | MGnify/ENA primary metagenome ERZ778022 (study PRJEB29350, sample SAMN05389826) | bioreactor metagenome | isolation source: Thiocyanate bioreactor | place: South Africa: University of Cape Town | collected 2014-04-04 ... | reverse complement strand
AGTATGTGCGCGAGGCATTTCATGTTGCGCGCCTCGAGCGTCGTCCTGTGGTTCTCGGTGTGCCCTACGATTTGCAGACGCTCGCGCCGGCGACCACCAGTCCATACGTGCCGTCCACCCGGTATATTCCCAATGGAGGACGGCCCCGCCCGGATCCAGAGCTTGTGGCGGCGCTCGTCGCTAAGATCCGCGAAGCTAAGAAGCCCATCGTGATCGCCGGTCGCGGCGTCCTGCACTCCGGAGCCAAATCTGCTGTCGAAGCCGTTGCCGATCGATGTGGCGCAGCGCTTGCAACGACGTTGCCCGCGCGCGGGCTCTTCGACCACCATCCCTATTCGCTCGGCATCAGCGGGGGCTACGCAACAAAGCTCTGCCGCGAAGCGATGGCCGAGGCCGATCTGATCTTGGCCTTCGGCGCCCGCATGTCCTACTACACGGTCGACGGCGGCAATATTTTCCCGCAGGCGTTCGTCGCTCAGATCGATACAGCACCGAGAGGGCTGAGCGAAGGGGCGCTGGCCGCCAACTTCTTCATCACAGCCGACGCCAGGGTCACCGCCGAGGCAATTCTCACCGAGCTTGACGCGACGCTCGGTGCTGGCAAGCCTACTGCGGCGACGGTGCGCACGAACGAACTCGCCCACCGCATCGCCACCGAGCTCCCTGATGACCACCATTTCGAGATCGCCCCCGGCCTTCTCGACCCGCGCGCCGTCATACGGACGCTCGACGATATCATTCCGAAGGACTGGGATATCGTGTCCGGCTCGGGCCATCAGTCATACTTCAACTCGCAGATGCGCGGCCGGCCGCCCGAGAAATTCTGCGCCATTCGCGAATTCGGTGCGATCGGCAACGGCCTTTCTTATGCAATCGGCGTCGCCGCCGCGCGAGCGGAGGGCCGCAACGGCAAAGTGGTCCTCATCGAAGGCGATGGTAGCCTGCTGATGCATATTCAGGAGCTTGAGACGCTGAAGCGGCACGGGCTGCGCGTCCTCATTTGTGTGTTGAATGATGGTGCCTACGGTGCCGAGATTCACAAATTCCGACACACGGGAGAAGACGATTCAGGTGCCATATTCGGGCGCCCGCCATTCGAAGCGATCGCGCAGGGCTTTGGGCTCGTCGGAGCGGAGGTGCGGGATCTTGCCAGGGTGCCTGGATTATTTGACGAGTTCGCCGCGCAGGGAGAGGCAGGCGTATGGAATTTCCAAATCTCCGACCAAGTCGTTGCTCCCACAATGCGCCGCAATGTCGTTCGCGGTCATGGGAAGATGTAATACGACTCTGGTCGTTCTGACGCGGATATAACCTCCGGCGGCGCGGCGCATCGCACCGCGCGCCAACACCTCGATCAGTCTGTGATGGAGCACGATATTCTCCCGTTGAGCCGGGCTAAACCGATCGTCCTCCGGCGTCGCTATGGTCGGGTTGGGAGCCACTCGTCGAGCTCCCGACATGGCGGGCCATAATCGCGCTATATCTTAGAGGAAGGCCTGCATGCGCTGCAATTCGTCGTCGAGAGCACGCTTGAACGCGGCCTCGCGCGGCGGCTTGCCGGCCACGTAGCCGATATCTGCCTTGAGCTTGGCGTCACGCCACGTGAGGTTGCCCCAGCCGATGACCTGGTCGCGCCATAGCATCGGCAGTGCATAGTAGCCGCGTATGCGATTGTGCGCAGGTGTGTAGGCCTCGAAGCGGTAGGCCCAGCCCCACAATCTCTCAAAACGGTCGCGGTCCCATACGATCGGATCGAAGGGGGCGAGCAGTCGCACGATGTCGTCGGGCTCGTGGCGATTGGACGCCGGGTTCTCGCCTTCAGGCCAGTACCAAGAATGCCCATCGAGCTTTGCGTGTTGTAGCCGCGTACGAACACGCCTCAACGTGTCCTTGCGCAGATGCATCCATTGCGGTGCCGCGTAGACTAGGCGGCTGATCAAGTGCTTCAGGGTGCGCTCCGGCAAAGGCGCATAGAGTCCGATCACGACATTGGCCAGGGCGTCCATGTGCTGCTGTGGGTCTTCGGGCGGCTCGATGATGGGGGCCGCTGCGTACAGACGCACGCCACCCGCGCGACCAGCGATGCGCACCATCCCTCGGTACTGCATGCCGTCGAGCAGTTGCGTCGACGCGTTCGTGGTGCCACCGAACCAGTTGCTTACCTTGCCGTGCGAAAACTGCGCATCGACCTCGCGCGGATGCACCGTGCCGCGCTCGCGCACGAAATCCAATACCGCCTGTGCCTGACGCATCTTGTCGGCGCCCCACACCGTGCGTGCGTGGCGTGGGTGCATCAATCGCTGCGTTTCCCGCGGCAGGATGCCGTGGTTGATGAAGAAGTCTTCCTCGACGGCCAGCCGGGTATAGCGGCGCTTCAGATCACCAGCACGATAGTCTTTGACGCGGTGGCGCAGCGTCAAGTCCTGTGCGGGCGCCGGCGCGCGGATCGGGTCGGCCTGCACGAACCCGAGCTTGTCGATGGCACGCGGGAGCGTGGTCGGCGCAAACAGCGTGCGCGCCACGGCGTAGCGGCGCAGCGCGGACAAGTCGAGTGGCTTCGGCATGGGCTGTCCTCGTCGGACGAAGTCCATACAATTGAAGAGCTGCGATCGCAATCTCCGCAAAGATGGCCGCTTCGCGCCACCCGCGAGATGCGTCAGTGATTTGGCGGTTGAGGAGCAGAGAAAGCGGACGTCGTCGTTTGTCGACCCCGATCGACAAAGCCGATCAAGTGGTTGTCTGCTTAGCCGCCTTACGGATGCTGCTCGGCCTGCTGCAGCCGACGTCCGGCACTGCACGCGTCCTAGGTCATAACGTGGCCGCCATGGCGGCGCTCAGCAGCGCTCGCGCGGTTGTCGCTTTCTTCCCTATTCAGCTCCGCAGCATTGCTCGCGAGCGGCGGATGCGCTGCGCATGGCCGCCGCCCCCGTTCACTGCCCGATTCCCGGGTGCAACTGGCGCGCCGTGGCAATATCGGCTTCGCCGCCCGCCTTGTCGCCTTTCGCCTGTCGCGACAAGCCGCGGTTGAAGTAGGCCACGGCATCGCGCGGATTGAGGCTGATCGCCTTATTGAAGTCGGCGATGGCGCGGTCCTGGTCGCCCTTGTTGCGCAATGCAATGCCGCGGTTTTCGTACGCCACGATGAGAGTGCCAGTCATGCCGAGACGGGAGGCGAGCCGTATCGCCTCATTGCCGTCGGCGATGGCGCGGTCGAAATCGCCTTTGCGGAAATAGGCGCTCCCGCGGTTCAAGTAGGCATTGGCAAAATCGGTGTTGATACGGATCGCCGCGCTGTGGTCGGCGATGGCGCGGTCGAGATCGCCCTTGGCGGCATAGGCGTTGCCGCGGTTGCTATAGGCAGCGGCAAGGTTCTTCGGCGCCTCGCGCCCCGACTTGATCAGCACCGTGCAGCTGCGTACGCGCTCGTCCGGCGTGAAGCGGAGCTCGACGCAAGATGGCCATTCCGGCGCAAGCTGTGCCCGCGCCGGCGTCGCCATCAGCATTGTCGCTGCGGCGACACCCAGCAGCATTCGCGCGATCATCGTTTTCCTCCCCCGTTTCGTTCTAGGGCTTCACAACCGCCACCTGAGATGTTGCAGCTTACTGCTGCAATTTCAGGCAACTTCTCCGCCCTCGGCTTCGTGTTTCATCAGTAGAGAACGCTGTGCTCTTGTTTGTGCCGACACTTTCAGCGGACAGGATCACACTCCAGCGCGATCTGGTCATCGAAGTCGCCAGTCGCGACGCCTTCGCGCTTGTAGATGGCGCTCAAGAGGCGTGCGGTCTTGCATGTCTCAGCGTCGGTGTGCGGCGTGCCACGCGCGGACGGCGTCACGTCGCCCTCGAGATCACGCGTCACTTCCGCAATGACCCCGGTATTCATTTCTTCGGTAATGATGATCGGGTAGTGCTCGTAGCCGCGCATGAGGGGCAGAGGCGTGAATTTCGCAGCGGCCGCCTTATACAGGTCCGCGGCCTTGGCTCGATCCTTTTTTTGCATCTCGCGGGCCTGATGCCAGAGCATGCGGCCCTCGTGCATTGCGCGATATTTCGCGCCCTGTTTACGGACGCTTTCGCACTTGCTCGCCACGTCCTTCTCGTCGGATGCGAGCCATTTGCCCCAGCACCGCGAATCGCACCGCTGGTCTTTTTTGAGAGCCGGACACTGCCTCTCGAACTCCTTGCGGCGCTCGATCTGGGCTCGTCGAAGCTCGGCGATAAGCCTCGCTTCGGAGCACCAGTAATGGCCCAACAGCGTCCACGATTTGTTGCCGATCGCGTCCTTCAATTTGATGCGTTTGTCATATTCGTCGCGCTCGATCTCGCTCGTTCGATTCTCTTTAGGCGCGAATTCATTGCACTGCGCACTGCTCCAGCGGCCTTTCGTCTGCGCCACAACATCGTGCGTAGCGCCGATGATCAGCGCGCCGGATAAAACCCCGATCCAGACAATGTTGAAGAACATGCGTTTCTCCCTTATTGCGCCGCAGTGTGCCCCAGTGGGGGGCGCGCATTACTTGTCGGTGCATCCTCCTACGCCGCGATCACGCTTTGAATATTTTCCGCCGAAGCATTTACCGGCCGCAGCCGCGTCCGTTTCCGCTGCGCCATAGCTGACGCCGGAGCGGTTCGCGCACAAGACGATGTAACCGCACTTGCCTCCGCTGAACCTGCCGACGACGCTGCAGCCTTGCCCGCCGTTGCCAAGGCACACGGATACCGCGGCACCATCGGCTTCAACCTGGTTCGCCATGCGCGCATATCCCGTGACGCCCGTTTCGGTGCCGTCTGGATTTTTCAGCTTTCCGTAGGCAAGAGCCCCGTATTGGTACCGCACCTTGGGCGCACGGGATGTCCCGCCGGATTTCGTCGGTGGCGCTTGCTCGCGAGAGCGCGGGGGCAGGCCGAAGGCCCTTCGTGTGCGGTCGCGCAGCGATTCAGCCAGCTCGCAGGATCCGCTTCCGCTGTCGTCGTACTCCATGCCTTTGTCCTCGCACGCCTTGCATGCGGGGTAGCGAGGATCCGTAATCACGATATAGCCGCAGTCCCATTTCTCGATGCCGAGATCGCGATACTTGCGATGCAGGTTTTCCGCATGGGCTACCGATGAAAGTCCGACAATAATGGCTACACCGATATAGAGAATGCTCGCTGTCTTCCGAACCGGCATTTCAATTTTCTCGATATACCTCTCGCCCCAGTCAGCAATAGTTCAGCAGGACTATCGGCATTGGTTTGTTTTCCTCAAATCGATAGCACCATCCTGACAACCGCCATGCGCGTTGCTCTTCCGGCGATCGTTGCCAGGGCGCGCGCCAGGGACCCGCGAATGTTGGCGCGTTATCGCGAGCCCGCATCCCCCAAACGGGTGAAAGAGGGGTTCAGTGAGGTGGAATACGGGATCCCGCGAGCAGCGCGGCGAGGTCCACCTGACGCGCGGTTCCGGTCTTCGCGAGAACCGCCTTGAGCTGGCTTCGGACCGTCTCGCGCGATACGCCGAGATTGTCCGCAATGGTCTCAATGGTCTGCGTCTGAGCGATGCTGCGCGCGACCCGAGCCTCGGCGGCCGTCAGATCGAACAGGCCTTGCAACACGTCCGCCGTCGGCACCTCAGCAGGGACGACCGGAGTCAGCACCAGAATGGCTGAGGCGCTGGAGAACACGTCGTTCGCGCCAAGGCGGATCGGAACCAGATGGACGATCAGGGGTGGCTGCTCCTGCCGTGCGGGAATTGGGATGGAGCGCACGCCGCGGAGGTCGCCCGACAGCGCGAGCCGGCTCAAAGCCTCCGCCAGCAACGCGTCCGCGTTGTGGTCTACCAGCGCGACGCGCGCGCTGCGGTCCTGCACCACGCCCGGTATCATGGCTTCGAGCGAGGGGTTGGCGGCAAGGATGTGCATTTTGCGTCCCAGCACGGCGGCCGGCAGACCGACATGCTCGAGCGCCAGCGCTGCAGCGCGGGAACGCTCAAAGGCGAGCCGGGCCGAGAGCATGCTTGCGCGCGCCAGATGCGGCCGCAGTTCGTCGAGCCGCTCCACGACTGGCCGCTCGATCGGGCCGCGCTCGAATGACCGCTCCACATCGAAGGCGATCACGTCGCCGCTCGGTACCTCGATGGCGGTCGCCGCACCCCAGCCTAACCCAAGCGGTCGCAAGAACTCCGTGAAATAAGGTTCGCGCTCGATCTCTTCGCGGGTGAACACGTCGAGATCGGTCAGGAAGCCCGCATGCTTGGCGCCAAAGAGTCGGGGTGCGCGAGGATTCCGTTCGCCCTGCCAGCCTTCTGCGACTCCCCCCGAAAAAATGCGCACCGCCTCGGGCGTGCCGATGAAATGCTCCTGGAAGCGTGAGCGGCTCAGAATGAGTGCGCCGACGCCGTCGGCGAGCTTGGTCAGGTCATCAAGGACCGCCGGCCACTGCTCAGGCACCACGCCGGCTTCGTAGATCCGGTCGATCAGCCTGTCGCTCCAATCGCTTCCCAACCGCATGCGCGCCCCCGACGCACAGGCAGCGCATCCCCCGACGCGCCGCGTAGGGGTATCCTAGCTTATGGTCGATGGCGATCAAATAGGCGCGACGATGGGGAGATCGCCAACATTGCCGGAGCGCCGATCGCCATGATGCCGGTGCACCGCACAAGGGCGGATCGAAACGAGAACTAAGTGAAGGGCTGAGGCGCGACCGTATCCGGCCAAGTTCAAGGGCTGGCGTGGCTGCGCAAGATCAATGGATACGCCTCTGCTTTCTCCGAAGCGACGTTGTCGCCCGAGCTCCCCACGGATGAGCCAGCGGTCGGGAATTGGATGACGGCACGAAGCCCACCGCACGTACTGGGGCCGAGGTCCAGTCGCGCGCCGTGCAGCTCCGCCAGGTCTTTTGCGACCGCCAGGCCTATGCCGGTGCCTGGCACCGATCGGTCCAGCCTGGCGCCTCCCGACAAGACATCATCGACGCGGTCCGCTTCAATGCCGGGGCCATCATCCTCGATCGCGATCTGGATCGCGCCATCCTTCTGTTTCGCGACGACTTCGACGCGGCTTCGCGCCCACTTGCGTGCGTTATCCAGCAGGTTTCCAAACAGGTCCTCGAGATCACGGCGATCGATACTCAGGGCGGCATCCCTTGGGATGACCGAGACGGACCATTGGTGCCGATCGCCGCGCGGCAGGCGCTTCATGGTATCGACCAGCCGCTGCAGAAACGGCTCCAGCACCGTCCGCGTGCCGATTGCCTTGCGCGGCCCCACAGCGCGAACCGAGGCGAGTGTCTGCGCCACCCGCGCGTTCATCGTCTCGACCTCATGCTCGATGGCCGTTGCCGCCGCCACCTCGCCCTTCTCGCGCAATTCTCGCGCTTCGGCTGCGAGGATGGCGAGCGGCGTCTTCAGCCCGTGACCGAGCTTGCTGGCATTGGCACGGGCGCGCTCGACTTCCTGCGCCTGGACCGCGATCAGGCCGTTGAGATCATCCACGAGACCGGACAGCTCAACTGGGTGATGTCCCTCCAGCCGGGCAGCCTTGCCTTGGCGCAGATTGTTGAGTTGCGCGCGCAGACGTTGCAGGGGCGCAAGGCCAGCGCCGACCTGCACCCATGACGCCGCGGCAAGCAATGCCGCCAAGATCGCCAGCGACAAGGAGACGATCCTCGTGATGTCACGGCGGGCCTCATCGATGACGCCGCGCTCGCCCGCGACCGTCAGCAGGAGCGGACGTCCGCTGCCGGCACCCGCCAACACCACGCGCTCGACCCTGACCAGCGCTTGTGCCCGGGGGCCTTTCGTCTCGCTCTCCTGCAGCACTCCGGGAGCAAACTGCACGGAAGTAGCGGCGAGCGCTTCGTCCCACAACGAGCGGGACCTGAGCACGATATGTCCAGCGTCGGCGACCTGCCAGTAGAGGCCCGACAATGGGCGCTGGAAGGCCGGATCTGAAAGCTCGTGCCTTAGCGTGACCGCGCCGGACGGACCGACCTCCACGGCGGCGGCAAGTTGCAGCAGATGGTCGTCGAGCTCTTTGATGTAGCGCTGTCGTATATGGCCCTCGAATACGGAGACCAGGATCGCGCCGGCGATGACCAGAGCAATCGTGATGCCCAGCACCGCGCCGAGCAACAGGCGCAGACGGATCGATTTCATGGCGAGCCCTCGTCGAGCGCTCCGGCGTAGTAGCCATATCCGCGCCGCGTCCTGATCACATCAGGGCCGAGCTTGCGCCGGAGCCGAGCGACCAGCACCTCGATGGCATTGCTGTCGCGCTCGAAGTCCTGCCCATACACATGCTCGGTCAGCTCGAGCTGGGAGACTGCCCGACCGGCATGATGCATCAGATAGCGCAGCAGGCGGTACTCGAGCGGCGACAGGTCGACCGGGATGCCACCCTTGGTGGCGCGGCTATGGCGGGTGTCGAGGGCGATATCACCGACCGACAGCACCGCGCTGGCGTGCTTCGTCTGCCTGCGTAGGAGCGCGCGCACACGCGCCAGCAGCTCCTCCATGCGGAAGGGCTTCGTCAGGTAGTCATCCGCCCCGACATCGATGGCGTCGACCTTCTCCGTCCAGCTATCCCGTGCGGTCAGCACGAGGATCGGCATGGTGCGGCCATTGGTGCGCCAGCGTTTGAGAACTTGCATGCCATCGAGCTTAGGCAAGCCGAGATCGAGGATGACGAGATCATAGTCCTCGGTGTCGCCAAGGAACCACGCCGTTTCGCCATCGCTTACCTGCTCGATGACGTGACCCGAGGTCTCCAGTGCCTTGGTCAGGTCCGCTGCAAGCCTCTTCTCGTCCTCGACCACCAGAACGCGCATGTCGTCCTTAGTCCCGCTCAACAACCGCGCCCGTGCGCGCATCGATCTTGACCTCACGCTTGCGCCCATTCGGAGCGAGCACCTTGATCTCGTACAAATAACGGTCCTTCTTGCGCTCCAGCTCGATCTCGATAACCCGACCACCCAGAGTCGCCTCGTTGCGCTTGAGGATCTCCTCGAGGGCCATGATTTCGCCGCGCTCGACCAGCGCGCGAACGCGATTGGCGTCGATGCTGTCTGCCAGGGCGGCGGTGCCGGCGAGCATCACAATCAGGACGGCAAGTGCAGAAGCGGCTTTCATGGTTCGACGCGGTGCGAGTGGGACCGGACAGTGTGCTCCCGGCGAGCTTACAAACGGCTGACGCCCAGGCTCAGGTCGGCTTCAGGACAACCTCCTTACGGTGCGCCCCGTTACGTTGCCCATCGGAAAAGGATCACACCATGCTGAAGAAGACCGTTGCCGTCGCCGCTCTGCTTGCCGCGGTCGCGACACCCGTTCTCGCCTCGGATCATTCATGGAGGGGCGAGCGGGAGCGAGCCGAGCATGAAGACCGGAGCCGCTGCCAGGCCCGTCCGGCGGCCGAGCGGCTTTCCATGGCCGAGGTTGCCCAGAAACTCAAGGAGCAGGGCTACTCACTGCGCAAGATCGAGGTGAGCCACGGCTGCTACGAGGTCAAGGGCACCGATGCCAAAGGCGCCCGTGTCAAGATGTACGTCGATCCGGCGACGGCGGAGATCATGCGTCGCGGGGACCGGAGCTGATGCCCTCGCAAATTCCCAATGCAACGGAAACCGGCCGCACACCGCGGCCGGAGGCCGTCAAGGTGTGGGACCCGTTCGTGCGGATCTTTCACTGGTCGCTGACGGCGCTCTTTGCCCTCGCCTGGATGAGCGAGGATCGGCAGGCGCTGCATCAGCCGGTTGGTTACGCCATCCTCGCGCTGATGGCGCTCCGCATTGGCTGGGGATTCCTGGGGTCGGAGCACGCCCGCTTCTCCGACTTCGTCCGCTCGCCCCGCGCAACGCTCGACTACGCGCGCGGCTTGCTCACCGATAAAGCGCCACGCTTTCTCGGTCACAATCCATTGGCCGGGATGATGGTGATTGCGCTCATGATCGCGCTGGCTGCGACGGGGGCAAGCGGATGGCAGATGACGACGGAGGCGTACCGGTCTGCACGGTGGCTCGAAGAGGCTCACGAGGCGCTCGCGACGGTCACCCTGGCGCTTGCGGCCATCCACATTCTAGCTGTCTTTATCATGAGCGTGTGGCATGGCGAGAACCTGGTGCGTGCGATGGTCACCGGGCGCAAGCGCCGCTGACGACGGCGATCGGGCTATCCTTGGCGCCGCCTTGCGGGGGCTCATGAAACATTTTGAAACACTGCAGAAATGGCGCGATACGGGAAAGCGCGTATGCTTGGGCGGAAGCGCACTTACCCGATGCCGATGATGACGACCAAGACAGATCACCGCGCCAGCCCGACGCCGGGAGCAGCCCAGGCGCATATTCTCGTCGTCGACGACGACGCTCAGATCCGCCAGCTTGCGGCCAAGTTCCTGCGCGAGCACGGGCATCGGGTATCGATGGCCCGTGATGGGCGCGAGATGCGGGAAATTCTCGCAGCCACGACCATAGATCTGGTCATCCTCGACATCATGCTTCCGGGGGGAAACGGTCTCGATCTCTGTCGTGAGATTCGTTCCACTTCATTGCTCCCGGTCATCATGCTCACTGCGCTTGGTGCCGACACAGATCGAATTGTCGGCCTCGAGATCGGCGCCGATGACTATCTGGTAAAGCCGTTCAATCCCCGCGAGCTGCTGGCGCGCATCAACGCCGTGCTCCGCCGCGTACGGGGTTCTGCCGGTGCGCCGCAAAGTGCAGGTCATCGGCTTCTGTTCGAAGGATGGTCACTCGATACGCGGCGGCGCGAGCTTACGAACCCGGTAGGGGCCATCGTCGACCTCTCGACGGGGGAGTACGAGATGCTCCTGACATTTCTGGATTATCCGCAACGAGCGCTGAGCCGCGATATACTTATGGACAGTGCCAAGCATAGAGTTGCAACAGGCTTCGATCGCGCGATCGACATCCAGGTGAGCCGGCTGCGCAAGAAGCTCGATGCCAGCGAGGACGGCCAGGCGATGATCAAGACGATCCGAGGCATCGGCTATATGTTCGTCCCGGCCGTGACACGGGCATGATCGGATTGTTCGATACGCTGGTTGCGCGCCTTATTTTGGTATCGGTGCTCGGAATCTCGCTCGTCCATATCGTCAGCCTTTGGACCTACGAGCACGCTCTCGATCAGGAGCTGACGCTTGCGCACGAGTCCCGATTGGTCGAGCGCCTGATATTCATCAAGCGCAGCGTGATGTTTGTGCCCGAGGCGCAGCGCGAAGCGTTGGCACACGATTTTTCGACCGGGCCGATCGATGTTCACTGGAGCAAGGTCAAGGGTGCTTCGGCCGGCGGCCCTGGGGCCGAGGCTTGGCACAGCCTGACATCGAGAATTCGGGAGCTTGCCCCGGAGCTCGGAGCCGATGATGTCCTGGTCGGCACGAGCACGGATTCCCACGTTGCATCACTTTCCATCCGGCTGCCTGACAGCACGTGGCTCAATGCGAGCTTGTTTGCTGCCGCACCCTCGGGCAGCGGCCGGCATGGAACTCTCCTCTCGACGAGCTTCATGGCTATCGGCGTCGTGCTCATGTCTCTGCTCATGGCGCGGTGGCTGACACGCCCTTTGCGCAGTATGGCGCGGGCGGTGACGGTGTGGTCTCCCGACAATCCCAAATCCGAAATTCCAGAACGCGGCCCTCTGGAGGTGCGGCAGCTAGCGGCCGCCTTCAACGACATGCGCCAAAGGATCGAAGGCCTGGTTTCTCGGCGCACGCGATCTCTCGCAGCCGTCTCGCACGATCTGAGAACGCCGCTCACCCGCCTGAAGCTCCGCATAAATGAAATCGACAGCCCCGAGCTGCAGCGCGCGATGTCCGCAGATATCGCGGAGATGGAGCAGATGATCGACGCGACGCTCTCATATCTCAAAGGCGAGGAAGCCTCCGAGCCACAGCGCGCCATAGACCTCGGAGCCTTGCTGCAGACCATCGTCGACGACGCCAACGACGCAGGGCACGACGCGGTTTTGAGCAGCCGGACGCATGTTGTCGTGAATGCGCGGCACATTGGTCTCAAGCGCGCACTATCCAACCTCGTCGGCAATGCGCTCCGATTTGGCTCCCGTGTATCGGTATCAACCGAAGTCGAAGGCGACGATGTCTACGTGGTCATCGATGACAACGGGCCGGGCATACCCGAGGACCAGATCGATGTGGTCGTCGAGCCATTTGTCCGTCTCGAAGAGTCGCGCAACAGTGAAACCGGTGGCGTCGGCTTGGGATTGACGATCGCAAAGGCCAATATCGAGGCGGACGGCGGGAGCCTGACGCTGCGCAATCGAGCAGAAGGCGGCCTGAGCGCGATCGTCCGCTTGCCGGTTCGTCCCGCCACCAAGCAATCCTCCACGGCTCTCTCCGCTGCGCAGCCGGCGGGGACGTCTCCTGCGGGCACCTAGAGGCCAGATCTTCCTCGGCCACCCCGCGTCTTGAAACAATTTGTTACGAAGGCGCAACGCGGCGTCACGCAGCTCCGGCTACTCAGGTGCGAGTTTTCCCGGGGCGCGAGGACACTATGGGTCGCTTCAATGCAAGGCTCTGCAAGGCGGCACTCCTGGTCATCGCACTTGGTGCAGGAGCTGGCGCCGGCAACGCTCACGAGGGCCACGACCACGGTGCGCCGCCACCGCCCGTCTCCAACACAATTGCCCCTCGCGCTGAGGCATCCTCGTCGGATTTCGAGATGGTCCTCATTGCGCGCGGCGGCGAGCTGATGATCCATCTCGATCAGTTCCGCACCAATGCGCCCGTCACCGGCGCCTCGATCGAGATCGATACTTCCTCTGGCCAGCTCGTCCCGGTCGACAAGGGGAACGGCGTGTATGCGGCCGATGCGCCGTTCCTGACGACGCCGGGTTCCTATGATCTCGCCATTACCGTGACGGCTCAGGATACGGTCGATATCCTGGCCGCGACGCTGAAAATCCCCGCGGACGTGCTCAATCCGGCAGCTACC
>ERZ778022.4062-NODE-4062-length-12957-cov-3.575880_pt1 | contig 12957 bp, 8 predicted proteins | sample MGYA00375752_ERZ778022 | MGnify/ENA primary metagenome ERZ778022 (study PRJEB29350, sample SAMN05389826) | bioreactor metagenome | isolation source: Thiocyanate bioreactor | place: South Africa: University of Cape Town | collected 2014-04-04 ... | reverse complement strand
GAATGGAAAAGTGCCGTAGAAAAGATACTGGCAACTTTTAAAGAACAACAACGAAAAGTAAATGACGGCCCGTATAAATTTCAACGGGAAACTGCCAATGCAAACAGCAGTGTGCAAATGTATGGATATGGTTACCCCGTAAAACCTGTTGGCCTTATTGCTTCTATTTTTCGACCAAGTGATGATGTAACGATTTTTCCTTTTCTTGTCCCGTCTAATTTCTTTGCCGTTACCATTTTAAGGCAGGCATCAGAAATGGTCAATACTATCTATCGAGATAGCGCACTGGCTGGTCAATTACATTCACTGGCTAACGAGGTTGAAGCAGCTTTAAAAAAATATGCTGTGGTGCTACACCCCCGGTACGGCAAAATTTATGCGTTTGAAATTAATGGTTATGATAGTCATCTGTTGATGGACGACGCGAATGTTCCGTCATTGCTTGGTATGCCATATCTCAAAAGTATAAACCGGGCAGACCCTGTGTATATGAATACGAGAAGGTTTGTGTGGTCTTTCGATAACCCATTTTTTTACCAGGGAAAAGCAGCGGAAGGAATTGGAGGCCCCCATCTCGGCAAAAATATGATTTGGCCGATGAGTATTATTATGAAAGCGTTTACTTCGTTGGATGATAAAGAACTGAAGTGGTGTATTCATACTTTAAGAAGTAGCCACGCCGGAACCGGATTTATGCATGAAGCCTTCGCCAAAGATGATCCCAAAAAATTTACACGAAAATGGTTTGCATGGGCAAATACTCTTTTTGGGGAATTGCTATGGAAAGTGATGTTGGAAAAGCCATACTTACTGACATAGAAATAAAGAACATTTAAAAACATTCTGATGAAATTGATATTTCTATTCATATTTTCTTCTTTTTTATTTTCATGTTCCTTTCAGCAAAAGGCGCCAGGTAATAGTGGTTTAAAGGCAAGTTTAACTAAGGTGATGAACCGGTCGGCAAAACAGTACGAATATTTTGCAACTACAATACCCGAGGGATTATTCCCTAAAACCTTCCAGAACAATAAACTGGTTACCTGCAAATCATCGGATTGGGTTTCGGGATTTTATCCCGGAACACTTTTATATCTGAGTGAGTTTTTGAATGACGATGGTTTGTTTAAGCTGGCAGAAGCGAAGTTGAATGTTTTGCAAAAAGAACAGTTTAACACACGTACACACGATCTTGGTTTTATGATGTTCAATAGTTTTGGTAATGCTTTGCGAATAAAACCTGATAGAAAGTACGAAGAAATAATTCTTAACAGTGCTAAATCTTTGGCTTCGCGATATAGTCCTGTTGTAAAAGCTATTCGTTCCTGGGACTCGGCTCCTGACGACTTTCTGGTTATTATCGACAATATGATGAACCTGGAGTTGTTATTTTGGGCTACACGATTTTCAGGCGACTCATCTTTTTATAAAATAGCCGTGGAACATGCAAATACAACTTTGAAAAATCATTTTCGAAAAGATTATAGCACGTATCATGTGGTAAATTATGATCCCGTGAAGGGTTCCGTTAAAGAAAAGAAAACCCACCAGGGGGCTTTCGATGAATCTTCCTGGGCACGCGGGCAGGCATGGGCATTATATGGCTACACATTGATGCATAAAGAAACCGGCGACAGAAAATACCTTGACCTTGCAAACAATATTGCGTCTTTGATTCTGTTGCATCCTTCAATGCCTGAAGATGGTATTCCGTTGTGGGATTTTGATACGCCGCAGGAGGCGGGTGATTACAAAGACGCTTCTGCAGGAGCCATAATCGCCTCGGCTTTAATAGAATTGGCGAAGTACGCTCCGCTGAAACAGCGTAACTATATAAAACGTGCCGAATTTATTCTTTCGTCTTTAAGCACTCCGCCTTATTTTGCATCTTACAAAACAAACGGCGGGTTTTTGTTGAAACACAGTGTAGGGCATTTGCCGCGTAATTCTGAGGTTGATGTTCCATTAACTTATGCTGACTACTATTTTGTTAAAGCAATTTGCCGATATTTTGAGAGAGATAAAAAATGATACAATATATAAGGTACATATTAGTCATACTCATTCTCTCGCATTCGCAAGTGTCATTTGCGAATGTTGAAATAAACACTATTTTAAATCGTCATAAAGTTTTTTTGTTAAAAGCTGGCGGCGATAACCTGAACGTCAATGATATCTTAACGAACTTTAATGAAACTCAGCATAGATGGAATAACATAAACTACGGTGACGCGCAAAGGGCCGAATGGAGAGTTTCAGGCCATTTACAAAATATAAAAGTACTTGCGTTCAATTGGTCAGATCCCGGTTCTAAGTGGTACAGAAATAAAGATATCCATAATGTTATAATCCGGGGTCTTGATAATTGGGCAGAGAACAAGTACAAAAATCCAAATTGGTGGCATAATGAAATTGGTATTCCCCAGCTCATGCGCGATATTTTAGTGCTAATGAAAAACGACCTGACACCGGCTCAGTTTACGAAGTATTTACCTATACTAAAACAATATAGAATCGCGGGTACGGGCGCAAACCTTATCTGGAGTGCAGACCTCGGTTTGTTTTACGGCCTTTTTACGAAAGACTTTAAGCTGATTGATAGTGCGGTATCTGCTATCGTAAACGAAATTAGGATTAGTGATAATGAAGGACTAAAACCAGACTTCAGTTTTCAACAACATGGGGCGCGTCTTCAAATGTATCAATACGGCGCTGCTTTTTTATTGGACAATATCCGCATTGGCTGGGAGTTGCAAAAAAGCCGCTGGGCTTATCCCAATGAAAAGTCAGAAGTCCTTACCTCAATGTTGTTAGAAGGATGGCAGTGGATGGCAAGGGGTATATACACAGTCCCTGAAACAATGGATCGGTCATCTACAAGGATCAACGAATTGAACAAAGCGGATGTAAGATTGTATATTGATTTTTTTAAAGAATTATCACCTGCAAGGGTTGTTGAGTTAGATGCGTTAAGGTTACGGCAAAATGGAGCCGGAGAAAGTTTAAAAGGGTTCAGGCATTTTCCCTATTCTGATTTTACTGCCTATCACCACAAAGATTTCAGTTTCTTTCTCAAAACAATTTCTACGAGAACATTACCTTCTGAGTCAATCAACAATGAAAATTTAAAAGGGAAACTCCTTAATAGTGGCGAAACCTATTTTATGAGGGATGGAAGTGAGTACTTTAACATGATGCCGGTATGGGATTGGGAAAAATTACCCGGAATCACGGCCTTTGCAGGCGCAGGCAGGATGGATAGAAAAGATTTTAATGGCGCTGTGTCTGACGGGAAGTCAGGATTTGTGTCGGTCGATTATTCATTAACCGGTAGGGATAACAGCAATATTTCCTGTAAAAAATCATGGTTTATTTTTGATAATTACATGTTGTGCCTGATGGGCGATATGCACCTAAGAAATATTTCACAGGCCTATACTATTTTAGACCAGGCCAGGTGGCAACGAACCATAACAACCAATAAAGGGCAGCCTGCGAAGATTGAAAAGCAAAAAGAAAATTTGAAATGGATAAGGCATAATGATTTTATTTATTCCACTTTGAACAATAACAATCGGTTATCCTTATACGCAGATACTGTGAGTGGGAACTGGTATTCCATCAATCGGGGTTATTCGGCTGAAAAAATAAACGATAAAGTCTTTATGCCTTCAATCCAACATCAAGCCGGAGATATTGCTGCCGCTTATATTGTTGCCTCATCCGGTGTTAGTAATACAAGAAAAGTGCTACGGAAACAGCCTTTTCGGGTGATTCGAAATGATGCAGGCTGCCAGGCGGTGTTGTTTAAGAACAGAAAAGCGGCCGTTGCTTTTTACAAATCAGGAACTATCAATTTAAAAAGTAAAGCAATCTCGGCCGATAAGCCCTGCCTCATGTTAGTTGGGGAAAAAGAAATTTTTATTTCAGGTCCGCTTCACCAGGGGGGGGCGGTAAATATCACATATAATAAAAAAATGTTTCAGGTACAGCTGCCCGCAGACGGCTCAGTGGTTTCTTTTGTAATTTAGGTTATTATTTAAACGATTTACTATGCGCTTAAAAAATAAGATTGCGATTGTAACAGGCGCTGCCAATGGTATAGGCTTATCAATTAGCGAAACATTTTTGAAAGAAGGTGCCGTAGTGTTTATGGCAGACGTTGACAGCGAAAAAGTCAAAACCGAATCGGAGCAATTCAATGCGGCCTCATTAAAAGCATATCCGGTAGTCTGTGATGTGGGCAATACCAACGATGTAGAGAATCTAATAAATGAAGTAGTTGAAAAATTCGGAAGGGTTGATGTTTTAGTTAACAACGCTGCAGTAGCAATTGGGGGCAACATTAATGATATGCCCGAAGACGCCTGGGACAAATTAATGAACATTAATTTGAATCTTATTTAAAATAAAATTTAAAATTAACCAGAACCATCAAAGTTGTTTTACCGCAAATGCTATTACAAAAAAGTGGAAGCATTATTAATATGTCTTCAACCCAGGCTTTTCGCTCATGGAATAACTGGACAGCTTATGCCGCCGCTAAAGGCGCAATGCTGGCAATGACAAACCAGCTTGCCGGTCAGTTTGGGAAAGATAATATCAGGTTCAACAGTATTTCGCCCGGCGCCATACTCACGCCCATGAATGAAAAGAGGGCAGAGCGGGAAGGTTCCGGATTTCTTAAAAGCAGCATCGGCCAGCATGCTATTGAAAGAATGGGCACACCTCAGGAAGTTGCCATGACAGCTGTGTTCCTGGCTTCAGACGAATCATCATTTATTACAGGAGTTGACATTAAAGTTGACGGAGGCTTGTGCACACTTCCAAGATACATTGAATAATATACAATAATGAATCAAGCATTAGAAGGGGTAAGAGTTCTCGATTTTTCACAATTATTACAGGGGCCTTTCGCATCGCAAATGCTGGGCGACCTGGGAGCTGACGTGATAAAAGTAGAACGTTTTCAATCGGGTGATTTATATCGGAGCATGACATTTTTTAATCAATGGATTGCAGGAAACGAATCCCCGTGTTTCATGGCCTGGAATAGAAACAAAAGGTCAATTTCTCTTGATATTAAAAAGGAAGAAGGGAAGGAGATTGTAAGGAAACTATTAAAAAACGCTGACGTTGTTCTCGAAAACTTTCGTCCGGGCGTGATGAAGCGTTTGGGTTTTGGGTACGAGGATTGCAGATCCATTAATCCTAAGATTATTTACTGTTCTGCTTCTGGATGGGGAAGTGACGGGCCTTACCTCACAAGGCCGGGCCAGGATCTGCTGGTGCAAAGTGTTAGCGGCGCGATTATGACCAGTGGCAAAAAATCCGATGGGCCGGTGGCTCTGGGAACCGCTTTGTGCGACCAGGTGAATGCCTATAATTGTGTATATGCCATTTTAGCGGCTCTGTATTACCGCGAAAAAACGGGAGTAGGGCAGGAGATTCAAACAAACCTGCTTTCCTCGGCCATTTCGTTTCAAATGCAGGATTTTTTTACGATTCAAAATTTAGGAGCCAATTTTGAAAGGCCTGAATCGGGAATAGCCCACCCTGGAAATGGTGCTCCATTTGGAACGTACAAAACTGAAGACGGCTATATAGCCATTGCTATGAACCCTTTTGATGTAATAGTAAAAGCATTAGGCGACGAAAGTCTTTTAAAGTATAATAATCCTCAGATTCTTTTCGAAAACAGGGATGAAGTATTTCGGAAAATAGAAGAAATCACGCAAAAGAAAACCACCGGGGAATGGCTTGAGATTATGTTGGGACTTGATTTATGGGTGTCGCAGGTAAACGAGCAGAAAGATGTAGAATTTGATCCACAGGTACAGCACAATAAAACATTTGTTGAAATTGAACATATAAAAGCCGGTAAAATCAAAACAGTAAATATTCCCTTCACCATGAGTGAAACGCCCGGCGAAATAAAAAGGGCGTCTCCGCTAATTGGAGAGCATTCAATAGAAATTTTAAAAGAAGCAGGTTATGAAGAGGACGAAATTCGCAAAATGTTGAACAACAAAATTGTTTATAAAGAACAGCTATGACACAGTACGAAAATATAATCTTCAATATCGAAGATAAAATAGCCTGGCTAAAATTTAACAGGCCACAGCAGTTAAATGCAATGAACTCCGATATGATGAATGAGATCATTGATGCACTAAAAAAAATTGATGCCGCTAGCGCTGATCATATTAGAGTTGCCGTCATTACAGGAATTGGGAAAGCTTTTATGGCTGGAGCTGACATAAAGGAGTATGCATCTCAAACAGAAGCCCAGTTTAACGATTTCCAAAAGAACGGAAGAAATGTTTATACTCTAATTGAAGAGAATTCCAAACCTGTAATCGCCGCAATTAACGGATTTGCATTTGGTGGAGGATTGGAAATAGCCCTGGCCTGCGATATGATAGTGGCGGCAGAAGGGGCAAAAATGGGTGTGCCCGAAATCTTGCTCAGCTTGATTCCAGGCGGGGGCGGCACAATTAGGTTAGCAAAGAAAATTGGCGTGAACAGAACCAACGAAATTGTAATGGCCGGTAAAACAATTCTCGCTGACGAGCTGTGCACTTACGGAGCCATTAATCATCTTTTTCCGGTCAGCAGTTTTGAGGATGATGTTAAAAAATTCGCAATCGGGTTTACCGACAAAGCACCGGAAAATTTGAAAGTACTGAAACTACTTTCACAAATGGCTGCTGACGGGCGTTCCGCTGAAGCAGAGGTCGTTGAACATGATTCTTTAACCCGGTTTTATAAATCAGAAGCAGCGCAACAAAAAATAAAAGAGTTTTATAACAAAAGCCTTGAGCGAAAAAAATGAGCGTAACCTTAAAAGGCATTACCTGGGATCATCCCAGAGGTTATGAGCCTTTGATGGCTTGCTCCGCTGTTTATGAAAAACAGTCGGCCGTAAAAATAGAATGGCATAAAAGGTCATTGACTGCTTTCGGCGACCAGTCACTCGAAGAACTTTGTAACAATTTTGATCTGCTGATTATTGACCACCCACATGTGGGGTTAGCCGAAAATAAAGGATTGTTAGAACCCTTAGAAAATATGATACCCACAGAAAAATTAGAATGCATTAACACACAATCCGCCGGGCCGTCATTTCTTAGCTACAATTATCTTAACAAACAATGGGCTTTACCTATTGATGCGGCAATGCAGGCTGCGGCGTACAGGCCTGATTTACTTGCTGAAGAAAAATTACCCGGTACCTGGAAGCATGTATTTGAATTAGCTGAAAACCTTCGTAAGTATGGCCGTTACATGGGAACCGCACTGTCTCCTACAGATTGCTTGTGCTCATTTTTGACTCTGGCAGCGCAGGCCAACGCTCCGGTCAGAGAAGATAATTCCGAATTGATTGGCAGGGAGCCTGGTTTAAATGTTTTGGATAAATTAAAAAGATTAAAAGATATTTCACATCCCGAATGTTTACAATGGACCCCGGTTAACCTGTTTGATTATATGTCATCGAACGATGATGTACTGTTTTCTCCACTTGCTTTTTGCTATAACAATTATTCAAGAAATAATTTTAGAAAAAAAAAGCTGGCTTTTCATAGCGTACCTGAAAGAACTAATGCCGTGTTGGGCGGCGCAGGAATTGCGATTTCTTCATCGTGTAAGAATAAATCGATTGCTGGAGAATTTATTTCATGGATTTGCAGCGCCGAAATCCAGCAAACAATTTATACTGATGCGCAGGGGCAGCCGGGAAATATCTTAGCCTGGACAGCCGAAAAACCGAATAAGATAACGAGCAACTTTTTCTTCAATACACTCAGCACTCTGGAAAATGCCTATGTAAGGCCCAGGTACAATGGATGGGCGGAGTTTCAATCCACATTGGGAAATATCGTTCATAAATTTCTAAAATATGACGAGGATTCAAACACTGTATTAGATACATTGAATATATTATTCCAACAATCTAAACCAAACACATGAGGCTATTTGGAGGTTCATACACAAAAATGATTACTCAGGATTTTGGAGGCCACGGAGAGGGGCTTTACAGCCTTAATTTTGATCCTGAAAATGGAGCGATCAAAATTATTGACACCTGTTTTATTGAAAACCCAAGTTATGTAACAATAACTAATAACATCCTTTATACATTTAATGAAGTTTCTTTGGGGGAGGCACCTTATCTATATGCGTTCAGGATAAATGAAGATGGTACATTTGGCTTAATTAACAAAGTGGCTATAAATGGTTCCTATCCTTGCCATATAACGCATTCGCCTGAGTATGATATGATTTTTGTTTCCTGTTATGGCAGCGGAAATGTTTTATTATATTCACTTAACCCTGATGGTTCGGTGGGGCATGAGTTGCAGAAAATTCAACATCATGGTAAAAGTAAAAATCCATTAAGGCAGGATGCTCCGCATGTTCATTACGTTGGTATTGATGGGACTAGTGGGGATGTTTTTGTCGCAGATCTGGGCATCGATAAAATTCTAATGTACGCTCCGCAAAAAGCGAGTACATTACCCTTGGCCAATAAAGGTTGTATTCAAATACCGGAAGGGAGTGGCCCAAGGCATTTTGTATGGCTTGCTGACAACCGGTTTTTAATGGTGCTCACGGAATTAACAGCGGAAGTTTTTGTAATTGATTTAAGCTCGAGAAAAATTATCGGAACTTTAAAGTTACCAATGGATGATTCGGGTTTGGTGCCCGGCGCAGCAGCAATAAAGATATCGGGTGATGGCAGATTCATTTATATTTCTGAACGGGCAACCAATAAAATATTTATTCTAAAATTTGATGACTCAAAAAAAGTTGTACAATTAGTTGGGGAGGTGAGTGCCCGTGTTATCACTCCCCGAGATTTTTTATTGGATTTAACCGGCAATTGGTTAATAGTTGCCGGGCAGGAATCCAATTCATTAAGCCTGTTCAAAAGAGATATTCAAACAGGAACGATTGAGCATTACAAAACGCTCGGGGGCTTTAAATCCATCAGTTGTTTGATTTGAATTGCATTAAATGAACCACGCAACAAAAAATCTGTAAGAGACTAACTGTTGCCGTGGTTTTTTCCGGTCATTTGGGAATGTTTATGTACGTTGTCGAAGTCGTGGGAATCACTCTATCTCACTTCCTTAATCCGCAAATTCTTAAACTTTAAATATGAGCCGTGGCCAAGAAAACCAATATGGCCACTTTTGTTCAACAGGCCGGGATGTGCTTTGTGATCGGCCGTTTCCGTATTGTTTTTGCTGGCCTGCGCAATATCTCCGTCAAGAATTACTTTATCGTTCAATGTAATGGTGATGCGGTTGCCGATGGCCTTTACTTCTTGCTTATTCCACTCGCCAACGGGTTTCAGGTAGCCGCGCAACGAAGGAATGATACCATAAACAGAACCGTGATATTGATAAGGTTTCAGGTCTTTATAAATTTCTGCTTCGTTGTCGAGTATCTGTAATTCCATACCCACGTAAGCGGCATCGCCTTCAATAGGCGTGCGGATGCCTAGGCCGTTGTTGGCGCCGGGTGTTAACTGAAACTCAAAGCGCATGATAAAATCGCTGTACTCTTTTTCGGTGTAAATATTTCGGCTAGGCCCCTTCGCTGCCTGTTGTGAAGGATCGGAAATGATCATCCCGTTCTCAGCATAATAGTTGGTTTTATTGCCTACCCAACCATCAAGGTTCACGCCGTTGAACATCGGCACAAAACCTTCGGCCTTTTCCTGAGCGCTGAGTTCGTAAGGTTTAGCGCGTGGTAATTCTTTAACATACACATCGCGAAACTCAAGCCTTGTGCCGTGCGCCTGCAGCTCAATCGCTTCTTTATCAAAAATCGGAATATTGCGGTCCCAATAATTTTCCAGCACCACATTATTTGTAACCAGTTTGCCGTTTAAATACACGGTTACTTTATCGCCTACCATTCTTATAAGGAAAGTGTTCCATTCACCAATCGGGTTATCTGCCACCATTAAAGGAGTGCTGCGGTTTACTTTGTTATTGTACAAGCCGCCAGAACCCACTTGTGCGCCATCCTTCACGCGCGAGGTGTCCCATGTTTGAACCTGCGGGGAACCTCTCAGGTACACGCCGCCATCACCTTTAGGTTCCATACGCCAGTCAACTACCATTTCAAAATCTTCGTACATTTTGTCTGATACAAGATTGTTGTAACCCTTACCTTCAAATACCAATACCCCGTTTTCAACTTTCCAGTCTTTGCGCATTTGGGCATCTGCTTCTTTTTGTTTGGATGCTAATTCGGCCGCGGTCATTTTTGCGCGTTTGACCGGATTTTCTACCAGGCCTTTCCATCCCGACAAATTCTTTCCGTTGAACATCGGCACAAATCCTTGTTCTTTCGGTAGTGCAGCCAAATGCCGTATCAGCGCCTGTTTCAAGTAATCTGATTCTGTGTCTTTGTTCAGTTCGATGGCTTTGTTGGCAATCGCTTCCACGTTTTTGCCGTACAATTCTTTATGGTCTAATACAATATTGATCACCGCCTGAACAGCGTTCTGCTGCAATGGCGCATCATCAAAATATTTTGAAACGAATAACAACGATTGAAGTGTGCTGTTTTCAGAAATGCCGCTCAGAATATTTTTCTTTTGGTCTAATGTTGAAGCAAGCGCCATTGCATTGCGAAACATCAGCACTTTTTGATCGGTTGTATTTTTCGATTTATTGATGCCGACGATAAAACTATTGAGTACTGTGTTTTTGGTTTCGCCTGAACTTGTTTTCGCGATCGTATACACTGCGTCCAAAGCCGCATCATCTTTCCAGGCCGACAACGCTTTCAGGGCCGCTTCTTTTTGTTTAGCATCGCCATTTCTATATTCGCTTAATACAATATCCAATGCTTCTTTGCCGCCCACATCCGAAAGAACGCTGTAATACAGGTGTTGATTGTTGCCCGAGTTCTGCATTAACTTCTGCGTGGCCGCAATCTGCGCTGCTTTTGAAGGTTCAAGTAAAACTGTGTTGGTAATGGCATTTTGGTAAGCTCTGGTTAAAGCGGCATCAGTTGATTTGTTTAATAATTTAGCAATTCTTTCCGCGTCATCTTTTGTTGCAACATCGGCCAACGCCTTAGCTGCCGCAAGCCTTACAGATGGGTCACTGCTTTCTGTCTCGGGAAAAACAAGATGGTTATATTGAGCAGCCCTGCGTTTTGCGAGGATATCCAGCAACGCTACTTTTGATTGGGGAAATGCATTGGGCAAAGCTTTTGCCACATGGTCAATAACGTTGTTACCGGCAATCGTTAATAAAGCGCTTTTTGCTTTTTCTAATTCTTTAGAAGCAGGGGAGGAGCTGCTTTTACCCGGTTCTGTGTTTCCGTTATTTTCAATTACACGAATTAGTGGAACGATAGCATCTTCTTTACCTGCTTTGGCAACTGCATCAATAGCTGTAAGCCGCACGTTTAAATCATCAGAATTGAGTAAAGAAGTTAAAATAGGTAAAGCGGATTTATCTTCTTTATCTGCTAATAAATTGATTAACTGAATTTGAACCAATGGGTCTTTTGTATTTTTTAAAATCGCCTGTACTTCTGTTGAAGCCGCCGGGGTATAACCACGCCTAAGTAAATCAATCGCGGTGCCGCGGAACTTGGTATCATCGGAACGCAGTGCTGCAAAAATTTCAGGAGACGCGTTGGAGGCTGATTTTGACAACATGCTCAAAGCCGCACTTTTAACCTGGCCTGAAACTGTATTGTTGCCCAGGAGTTTTCTCGCCGCATTTTCAACAAAAGATTTATTGCCTTTTTCCAACTGCCGTTGCATAAAAACAAGATAAGAACCTGTCGCGTCTGCTGCATCAAATTTATAGTTCGCCTTTTGTGCCGCGTTTTCTAAAACCGTTGTTGCAGAAGCATCGGCAATATTGGCCAGCGAACGCAGCAATGTTTTTTTCAGATTGGTATCAGTTGCTTTTGGCCATAATTGTAGCAGTCTTTTTGCGGCCCGTCCGTAACGATGGTCTCCCAGCGCTTTGATGAGCGTAAGCTGCTGATTGCCTTTTGCGGTAGATAAGGCATACATTAAAGCGTTATTGGCGTTGCCTGAGTTCACCCTTGATAAAACCCTTGTTGCGGGGTCTGCAAGCCGCAGATTTTGTAAATATTTTCTAACAGTAGGTACCACTTCATCGCCGGCAACATATTGCAATTCCTGCAATAAAAAATCCCTCACTTCGTCATCTTTTGCAGTTGCGAGCGCATTTGCTATCGCCTCAGAAGTGGATCTTCTTAATTTTTCATCGTTGCTTTTGCCAACGTATTTTGAAATACCGCTAATGGCGTAACGCATTACAGCGTCGTTGCCTTTGCCCGGGGATACGAGTTTTGATGTAATGTTTTTAATGCCAGGCTCGCCCAGTAACGCAAGCTCACGGTATGTTTCGTTAAGCGACGCAGTGTTTTGTGGCGGAACCTGCATCAGCAGATCAGCCACCTTGGTTGTCACAGTTCTTAGGTCGGTTTTTTGCTGGGCGAAAACCATTGAGGGTAATAAGAACAGCGCGAGTAAAATTGTATTGAATTGTTTCATGTTTGTTATTAATCAGTTTATTTTTTTTGTCAGCCCATTGCTACTATCGGCTTTACTTGTGTCACTCTCTTGTGCTGCGGAATATTTATCGGCAGCTCATGTACGTCTGTTTTGAAATGTGAAACATCTCCATTCGATTATCGGGGAGGAAAATATCGTAAGCCGGTAATATATAACTAAATGTTCCACGGTGCGCGCATGGGTTGATGAATAAGGTCGTTTGCAGCGCCATCGTTTATAAATTGCATTTTAACAGGGTCGAATTCGAGCGAACGCCCAAGCCTCACCGCAGTGATTGCGAGGTTAACTAAGGTGGCGGAGCGAAAACCGTTTTGCTCGTTTAGCGCAAACTTTTGTCTTTTTCTCACGGCATCTGAAAAGTCGGTAACCTG
>ERZ778022.4060-NODE-4060-length-12957-cov-4.368780_pt1 | contig 12957 bp, 12 predicted proteins | sample MGYA00375752_ERZ778022 | MGnify/ENA primary metagenome ERZ778022 (study PRJEB29350, sample SAMN05389826) | bioreactor metagenome | isolation source: Thiocyanate bioreactor | place: South Africa: University of Cape Town | collected 2014-04-04 ... | reverse complement strand
GGCAGGTGCTGGCCGCCGCAGCGTTCGGCTTCCACGAGTTTCGGGAGCTCGTGTTCGGCACGCCCGAGCCTCATGCGGCGATCGGCAAGTGGAGAAACTGAGCATGGGGTTCAGGCTTCATCTCGATGGCGAACTCCACGAAGTGACCGTCGCCCGGCGACATCCGACGCTCATCCTGACCGTCGACGGCAAGGAACTCGAAGTCGCAGCGCCGCCCGGCCCCGGCGACGGGCATGGAACCATGGAGATCGGCGGGCTGGAAATCGCCTTCGCCCGCGCTGCGGTCGGAGACCGCCAGATAGTTCGGCTTGACGGCAGGACCTTCGACGTCGCCTTAGTCGATCCATATTCGGGCGGCGGTGCGGCCGGCGGTGCGCAGGACGCGCTGAAGGCGCCAATGCCTGGCGCGGTCGTTTCGGTCCACCGTCGCCCCGGCGAAACCGTCCTGCGTGGCGAACCGCTGATCACCATCGAGAGCATGAAGCTCCAGACCGCACTGCCTGCTCCGCGCGACGGCGTGGTCGCCCGCATTTACCGGACGGAGGGCGAGACCTTCGAGAAGGACGAGGTGATTGCCACGCTCGAGCCGCAGACAGAGGCCGCCTGACCGATGCGTAAGCTCCAGTCCATGGTCAGCACTGCGTCGGCCGAGTTCCGCGCTTACGACGCGCATAACCGCAGTCTCATCGCCGAATTCAGGCAACGGCAGGACGCAGCCCGCCATGCGCGCCCGCAGCGCGACCTCGACCGGCTCGCCAGACAGGGCAAGATGCGTCCACGCGAGCGGATAGAGAAACTGCTCGATCCCGGCACCCCTTTCCTCGAACTGTCGTCGCTCGCGGCAAACATGGCCTATGGCGGCGAGTCGCCCTCCGCCAGTTCCATCGTCGGTATCGGCATCGTCTCGGGCCGCGAAGTCCTCATACGTGCCGACGACCCGACGGTGAAAGGCGGCGCGTGGTACCCGCTGACGGCCAAGAAGATCGTTCGTGCGCTCGACATCGCAATGGAGAACAGGCTGCCGGTCATCCATCTGTGCGATTCCGCCGGAGGCCTTCTGCAGCTTCAGTCGGAAGTGTTTCCGGACAAGTACATGGCTGGTCGTATCTTCAGGAACCAGTCGATCCTGTCGAAGATGGGCGTCAGGCAGCTCGCTCTCGTCTTCGGCCATTGCACGGCAGGTGGCGCCTACATCCCCGGCCTGTCGGACTACAGCGTCATCGTCCGCGGCACCGGCGCGGTGTTCCTCGGAGGGCCGCCTCTGGTCAAGGCTGCCACCGGCGAGGAGGTCACGGTGGAGGAGCTGGGTGGCGCCGACATGCATACCAGCATCTCAGGCACCTGCGACTACCCGGCGGCCTCGGAGGAAGAGGCGATCCACATCGGTCGCGAGATCGTCGCGCAATGGGACCGCCCCCGGAAATGGGACTGTCAGCGGGAGGCGCCGGAAGACCCAGCCTACGATCCGCAGGAGATCTACGGAATCATCCCCGACGACATCAAGAAGCAGTTCGACATGCGCGAGATCATCGCCCGCATCGTCGACGGCAGCCGCTTCCACGAATATCAGCCCAGCTACGGCACGACGCTGGTCTGCGGCTTCGCCAACATCTGGGGCTACAAGGTCGGCGTGTTGGCCAACAACGGCGTGCTGTTCAACGATTCCTCGCTCAAGGGCGGTCATTTCATAGAATTGTGCAACCAGAACAATACGCCGCTGGTGTTCCTGCAGAATATCACCGGCTACATGATCGGTCGCGAATACGAACGGCGCGGCATCACGAAGGACGGCGCCAAGATGATCATGGCCCAGTCCTGCTCGCGAGTGCCGAAATTCACCGTCATGTGCAACGGCTCCTTCGGCGCCGGCAACTACGGCATGTGCGGCCGCGCTTTCGACGGGCGCTTCCTCTTTACCTGGCCGAACCACCAGATCGGCGTGATGGGCGGTGACCAGGCGGCCAATACGTTGGCCGAGGTGAAGGTCAACCAGATGAAACGCAATGGCGGCGGCGTGGACGAAGTCGAGGTGAAGCGGCTGTGGGAAGAGACCCGCGCGGCCTATCAGGAGCAGCTCTCGGCCTACTATTCGACATCGCAGCTTTGGGACGATGGCATCGTCGATCCCGTCGACACGCGCAATGCGCTCGGTATCGCGATCTCGGCCTCGCTCAATGCTCCGCTGGGCGAGCCGGGCTATGGCGTGTTCAGATTCTGAGAGCGCATCACCGCCGCCGGAGGACGGGAGGAAGAGGTCGATGGCGGATTTCGAGGACATCAGACTGGAAACTGCCGGGTCGATAGCCCGCATCACGATCGCGCGGCCGGACCGGCTCAACGCCATGCGCGACCGCACCGCCGACGAATTGTACGCCGCCATCACCGCTTGCGAAGACGATCCCGCCATCCGCGCGCTCGTGCTGACGGGAGAAGGCCGGGCCTTCGGCTCCGGCTATGACCTGTCGACCGTGGCACCAGACACCGCTCCAGCCCTCGATCGCGTGCTGGAGGAGCATTTCAATCCGCTTGTCCGCGCCATGGTCCGCTCGCGCCTGCCGATCATCTGCGCCGTCAACGGCGCCTGCGCGGGCGCTGCGGTCGGTATCGCGCTGGCGGGCGATATCGTGGTGGCGACGCGCTCGGCCTATTTCTACGAACCCTTCGCCGGCATCGCGCTGGTGCCTGACGCTGGCAATACGTTCTTCTTTCCGCGGATCGCGGGGCGCGCCCGGGCCTCGGCCGCGATGCTGCTGGGCGATCGGATTGGCGCCGAGGAAGCGATGGCGTGGGGCCTGGTATGGCGGATCTACGACGACCCGGCCTTCGCAACCGAGGTCGATCGGATCGCCGCGCGCCTGGCCAGCCTTGCGCCGGCGGCCGTGGCTGCCACCAAGCGGCTGGTCGCGAAATCCTGCGCGGCCGACCTCGACCGGCAGCTCGACCTCGAACGAGATCTCCAGGGCGAGGCGGGGCGATCACCCGAAATGAAGGACGCGATCGCCGCCTTCTTTGCAAGGCGTCAACGCTAGCCGACTTCCGTCCGCCTTGCGGAAGCGGAGCTGGAACACACCGGGAGGACAGACCTCATGAAGGCCATTCTCAGCAAGTCGGCCGGCGGTACCGAAACACTGGTGCTCGAAGATGTTGCCGACCCCGTCGCGGGACCCGGGCAGGTCCTGATCTGCGTGGCGGCAGTCGGCGTCAACTTCCCCGATTCTCTCATAATCGCCGATCGCTACCAGGAGCGGCCTCCCCGCCCCTTCTCGCCGGGCGGCGAGATATCTGGCACGGTCGAGGCCGTGGGCGAAGGCGTGCAGGATTTCGCACCGGGCGACCGCGTCCTGGCGATCATGATCTGGGGCGGTATGGCCGAAAAGGTGGCGGTCGATGCCTGGCGTTGCCAGCGCATCCCCGATGCCATGCCCTTCGACGAGGCTGCCGCCTTCATGCTCACCTACGGGACCTCCTATCATGCCCTCGCCGACCGGGCGCGGCTGAAGGCGGGCGAGACGCTGCTCGTGCTCGGGGCTGCCGGCGGCGTGGGTCTCAGCGCCGTCGAGGTCGGCAAGGCTCTTGGAGCCCGTGTCGTCGCGGCTGCGTCGAATCAGGAGAAAGTCGATTTCGCCATCGCACACGGCGCGGATGTCGGCGTTGTCTACGACCCCGAGCTTGCTCCAGGCGACGGCCAGCGCGCCCTGACGACGAAGCTCAGGGAAGCGTGCGGCGGCGGCCCCGCAGTCATCTACGACCCCGTCGGCGGCCCCTATTCGGAGGCGGCACTGCGGAGCATTGCTTGGCTCGGCCGCTATCTGGTTGTCGGGTTTCCGGCAGGCATCGCGAAGATACCGCTCAACCTTCCCCTGCTCAAAGGCTGCGACGTGCTCGGCGTCTTCTGGGGCGAGGCCATGCAGCGCGATCCGGTGCGCCACAGACAAGCCCTCGGGGAGCTGTTTGCGCTCTACGGTGAAGGCAAGGTGAGACCTGCGATTTCGGCCCGCTTTCCCTTCTCCCAGGCTGCCCGGGCGATCGCCGAGCTTGCCCGGCGGCGGGCGACCGGCAAGATCGTCGTCACCGTCCCTTGAGGCGTTCTTGCCGGGACCGGTTCAGGCGGCCAACCTGAGGCCAGTCTTTTCGTCGAACAAGTGCGCGGCCTGCGGGTCGAAGCCGACGCGCACGACCTCGCCCGGCCGCACATTCACGCGGTCCCTGACCAGCAATACGACCTGATGACCGGCAATCGTGCCGGTAAGCTGCGCTTCGGCGCCGGTGGGCTCGACCAGCTCGACTTCCATCGGAACGCCGTCGGCCTGCAGGCGCATGTGCTCGGGCCGGATCCCGTAGACGACGATTCGATCTTCGGACGCGGCCGGTGCCGCGCTCAGCGGCAGCAGCAGGTCGGACGAAATCCGAGTTCCGCCGCTCTCCAGCGTGCCACGGAAGAAATTCATCGTCGGCGAGCCGATGAAGCCGGCAACGAACAGATTTGCCGGTCGGTCGTAAAGGTCGAGCGGCGCACCGACCTGCTCGACGACGCCATTGTGCATGGCCACGATCTTGTCGGCCATGGTCATCGCCTCGAACTGGTCGTGCGTAACGTAGATCGTCGTCGTCTTCAGCCGCTGGTGCAGCGACTTGATTTCGGCCCGCATCGTCACCCGAAGCTTGGCGTCGAGGTTGGACAACGGCTCGTCGAACAGGAAGACCTGCGGATCGCGCACGATGGCGCGCCCCATCGCAACGCGCTGGCGCTGCCCGCCGGACAGCTCGCGCGGCCGCCGCAGCAGCAGGTTTTCGAGGCCCAGGATGGCGGCGGCCTCCCTCACGCGCTTGTCCATTTCCGCCTTGGCTACGCCCTTGAGCTTCAGTGAGAAGCTCATGTTCTCGAACACCGTCATGTGCGGATAGAGCGCGTAGCTCTGGAACACCATCGCGATGTCGCGCTCCTTCGCCGGCACAGCATTGACGAGCCTGTCGCCGATGAAGATTTCCCCGCCGCTGATCTTCTCCAGACCCGCGATCATCCTGAGCAGTGTCGATTTCCCGCAGCCCGACGGCCCGACGAGCACGACGAACTCGCCGCTCCGGACCTGCACGGAGACGCCCTGCAGGGCACGCACGGCCCCGAAGTCCTTGCGCACGTCCACGATATCGACAGATGCCATCGAGTTCTTTCCTTCCCGTATTCGGACGGGCGCTGCGCGGCCGGGGCAACCCGGGACGCAGATCACCCTTTCACGCCGGACTGCGCAAAGGTGTCGAAGAGCTTCCTCTGGAAGAAGAAGAAGAGTGCGAAGATCGGCAGCGAGGCGAGGATCATGCCCGCCATCAGTGGTCCGAACGCATCTCCGCCCTCGCCGTCCACGAAGCGGCGCAAGCCGAGCTGGACGGTCGTGGAACGCTCGGTATTGGTGATCAGCATCGGCCAGAAATATTCGTTCCAGCAGTCGATGAAGAGGATGATGGTCAGGGCCGCGATGGCCGGACGCACCATCGGCAGGACGACGTGCCACATGGTCTGCCAGTTGTTGGCGCCATCGACGACCGCGGCATCGAGAATTTCATTGGGGATCGCCCGGATATGCTGCCGCAGAAGGAATATGCCGAACGGCGCCGCGAGATTCGGCACGATGAGGCCTAGGAAAGTGTCGTACCATCCGAGATTCACCACCAGCAGGTAGATCGGGATCATGGTGAGCTGATGCGGGATCATCATCGCGCCGAGCACCGCCAGGAACAGCGTGTTGCTGCCGAAGAACGTGTAGCGCGCGAACACGTAGGCGGCCATGATGGAGGTCAGGAGCTGGCCCGCGACGCGCAGCGCCGATGTCGCGATCGAGTTCCAGAGATAGGCGCCGAACGGCATGGCGTCGAAAAGCGTCCGGAAGTTGTCCAGCGTCGGCTTCTTCGGCCAGGGTATCGGCGAATACATCTCCTGCGCCGGCTTGAAGGCGCTGCCGACCATCAGGATCAGCGGTACGAGGACCGACAAGGCGAGCACGACCAGCAGCGCCTCCGCAGCCCAGAGCGTCGCCCTGTTTTCGGTGACCGGCGGTTGGTCAGCGGCGCCGGCATCCGCAAGGGGCTGGCTGCTCATTGATAGTGCACCCTGCTCTCGAGAATCCGCATCTTGACGGCCGTGACGACGAAGATGATGGCGAAGATGAGCACGGTCCCTGCCGCGCCATAGCCGATGTTGAAGCTCTGGAAGGCGTATTGGTAGACCATGTAGAACAGGTTGGTCGTCGAATTGGACGGCCCGCCATGGGTCAGGATGTCGATCGGCGTGAACACCTGCTGGATCGAGAATATGACGGTCACGATCAGCACGAAGAACGTGGTCGGAGACAGCGTCGGCCAGATCAGGTAGCGGAAGAGCGCGACGTCGCCTGCCCCGTCAAGCCTCATTGCCTCGATCTGGTCCCGGTTCACACTGGCAAGACCTGCAAGGTAGAGCAGCATGTTGAAGCCCATGATCTTCCACGCCGAGATCGCCAGGATTGTCCACAGCGCGGTGTCGGGCGACGACAGCAGCGGCGGCAGCCGCAGGCCGAGCATGGCCATCACCGAGTTGCCGATGCCGACGAGCGGGTTGAGCAGCCACATCCACAGAAGCGACACGACCACGAAGCTCATCAGCGTCGGCAGGAAGATCGCGCTCTTGTGGACGATGCCGCGCCGTGCGCTGACCACCCAGATCGCGGGCGCGATGAACAGCGGGAACAGGACCTTAAGCGGGATGGAGCCGACGATGTAGATCGCCGTGTTCTTCAATGCCGCGTCGAAGATCGGGCTATCCAGGAGGCCGGAGAAGTTCGTTAATCCGACGAACCTCATCTCGCTCGAGGTCAGGTTCCACTGATGGAAGGCAAGGACGAACGTGTAGATGAGAGGCCAGTAGATGAAGACCGCGATCAGCAGCAGCGCTGGGGCGAGGAAGGTCAGGCGCATCGTCTGGTCTCTCTCGGACGGCTGACGGCCGGGCAGCATATGCTGCCGCCCGGCCGCAACATTGTCTACTTCGCGGGCTGGCCGAGAGTCTCGTTCATCCGGCGCTGCGCTTCGGGCGCGAGCTCCGCGGCGGTGCCGCGTCCCGCCAGCAGGTCATCGAGCAGGCCGACCATGAGGTTCTGGATGTCGACGGCCCGGTCACCCGGATACTGCGGCTTCGGCACGACCACCTTCATCTGATCGAGCATGACCGAATACTGCGGCACCTTGGCGACGAAGTCGGTGATCCGCGGGTCGGACATTGGGTCCATCGTGACCGGCATGTAGCCGGAGTCGAGCGACATCTTGATGCTGTTTTCGGGGCGCGACAGGAACTCGAGGAACTTGAAGGCATTCTTCTGCCTTTCCGGATCCTGCGAGAAGACCATCAATCCCGAGCCGCTATTGGGCAGCTTGAGCGGCTCGCTGCCGAAGCGCGGGACGGCGGCCACGCCGACGTCGAAATTGCCCTTGGCGTTATTGACGATGCCGACGAGCTGCGCGCTGGTGTAGATGTAGAAACCAAGTTGGCCTGCGTTGAAGGCTGCAAGCGCCTGACGGGTCGTGATCGACGGCATCAGCCCGTACTTCTTGCTGAGATCCTGCCAGGTCTGCAGCGCGGCGATGCCTTTCTCGTCGGCGAAGGTGAAGCGGTCGCCTTCGGGCGAAAGGATGTTCGCGCCGCCGGCGATCAGGATGGTCTGGGTATTCCAGTCATTGTCCGTGCCGAAGGCGAACACGCCCTCCTTGCCGGTCTTGTCCTTGATCTGCTGAGCCTGCTTGACGAGTTCGTCCCAGTTGGCCGGAGGACTGTCGGGCGACAGGCCGGCCTCCTTCATCAGCGACTTGTTGTAGTACATCAGCGCGACGCCGTGGGTGAACGGCAGCAGGTAGTTCTGCCCCTTGAACTGGCCCAGCGTGCGAAAGCTCGGATAGAAGCGCTCCATCCACTTCGCGCCGTCAGGACTCTTCTCCAGCGGGATCGCACGCGCGTTGAGCACCATGTCGCTGATCGACTGCGTCAGGATCTGGCCCACGTCCGGCGGATTGCCGGCGACCAGTGCCGTCTTGATTTCCGCGTTCAGCGTCCGGTAGTCCTTGTTGGATCCCTTGACCTTGATGTCGGGATTTTCCTTCTCGAACGCGGCGATCAGATCCTCGACCGCCTTCGCGTTGTTGGGGCTCACCGAATAGTAGTAGAAGCTGATCTCGTTGGCTGCATGGGCACTTCCCGCCAGCACCGACAGGGCGAAGGCGACCACCCATTTCCTCACTGTCGTCATTGCCATTTGTTTCCTCCCATCGAGCAAAGCCCCATTTGCGGCTCCGGGCCTCCCGCCCGGACGCGCACGAAACTCTCCGTTCGCGGCAGCCTTGATGAAGCAAAGTCAATAAGGAGGATATCCGAGGTCAATCAAATTGCAACCGTTATGTTGAGCGCCGTTTTCGCCAAGGATTATAATATTGATATAAAAAGATAAAATTACATGATTGCTTGGATAAGCAGGAGCTGAAGTTGCCACATCTCATTTGGTGAGCTATGTTCAGGCCGCCGTTGATCCGGGGGAGAAAATGACCGCACATTCGATGATCGTGGCTCAAATTTCGGACTGTCATGTCAGTCTGGAGCCGTGGCGCGGCGTCGCCGACACGATCGGCGGGCTGAAGCGCGCAATAGCCTCGATCAATGCCTTTGTTCCTCGCATATCGCTCGTTCTCGTCTCAGGCGATCTGGCGGCCGCAGGCACGGCGGACGAATACCGAGTGGCGCGCGAGCTTCTTTCGAGCCTCGTGCCGCCCTTCTGCCTCATCCCGGGCAACCATGACCTGCGGGCGCCGATGACGTCTGCCTTCCCGGAACTTTTCGACGCCGGCCTGCATCCCGATTTCCTCTGTCATGATCGGCTAGTGGGCGGCACGCGCTTCCTCGGCCTCGACACGATCATCGAGAACCAGTCGGGCGGCGAGTTGTGTGGGCGTCGGCTCGAATGGCTGGAGAACAAGCTCGCGCAGCAACCCGACCGCGACACGGTGATCGTCATGCATCATCCGCCTTTCAGGACGGGCCTGGAGATCATCGATCGCCATCCCTTCGGCGGAGCCGGCGAGTTCGAGCGCATCGTGGCCGCCAGGCCCAATGTGCGCGGTGTCTGGTGCGGGCATGCTCACCGTATGATGTCGACGAGATGCGCCGGTATACCCGCCTATGTTGCACCCAGCACCGGCTTCCAGCTCCCGCTCGACCTGACCGGTGAAGTTGCACGCACCTTCAACCAGGAACCGCCCGGCTATCTCGTGCATGCAATCGCAGAAGATGCCATCGTGACCTATCCCCAACTCGTCGACCGCTTCCAGGAATTCCCCCTGCGGCCCGGCCATTGAACGCGGATCTTTCCCGAATGCAGCGGCTCATCACGTTCGAAGGCGTATCCAATTTCCGCGACCTCGGCGGCTACGACACCGAAGACGGCGGCAGGCTCCGTTGGTCCCGGCTCTACCGCTCGTCCAACCTGTCCGGCATGACCGAGACGGACCAGCAACTCTTCGAGGCCCTGGGCATTCGCACCGTCATCGATCTGCGGTCCGTCGACGAACAGGCCCTGCGCCCCAACCGCATCCGCTCCCCGCTCGTCCGCACCGAGGCAATGACAATCCCCCCACAGGTGCCTACCCATGTCGCCGCGGCGCTTTCGGACGACGAGACGGGCGCTGCCGCCTGCCGTGGCCTGCTCACCGACATCTATCGCTCCTATGCGCGCAACTACGCCCGTGTGATCGGCAACTTCCTGCAGACCGTCTCGGCAGCCGGCGGACAGCCGGTGCTCTTTCACTGCTCGGCCGGCAAGGACCGGACGGGCGTCATGTCGGCCATGCTGCTGCTGGCGCTCGACGTGCCACTGGGAACGGTTCGCACGGACTACCTGCTGAGCCGTGACCATTTCCGACCCTTCCCCAGCACATATCCGAAAATGGTCCAGGCCGTACTGGATGGCGTCGAAGACGGCTACCTGACGGCGTTCCTGGAAGAGGTTGGATATTTTCGCATGCCTCGGGACGCGCTGTTCGCAGACGTCTTCGGGCTGCGGGACGGCGATCGTCGCGCGCTGAAGAATCTGCTTGTCGAGGATGGATGACCGGGGCCTGTGTCCCTGCCCCCTCGAAAACCCATGAGCGAGGCTCGCATGTCACAGCCCAACGCAAGCTCCCTGGACTTTTCCTGGCCGGCGCGCGGCATCGCGCTCGCGCGCTTCACCCGCCCCGAGCAGATGAACACGCTGACGATCGAGACCCTCAAGGCGCTCGACCGGGCCGTGGACGAGGCAGAGGCCGCCGGATGTCGCGCGTTCATCGTCACCGGCAGCGGCCGCGCATTCTGCGGCGGTGCCCATGTCAGCTACTTCACCGAACCCGATCCCGTCCTCGCCGCCACGCCGCTCGCAATTCGCGACCGATACGTCCGGCGGATCCAGGAAGTCTTCGACCGGTTGCAAGCCATGCCGTTCGTGACCATCGCTGCGATCAACGGCTATGCGCTCGGCGGCGGTTGCGAACTCGCCCTTTCCTGCGATTTCCGGCTGATCGCGGAAAGCGCCCGGATCGGGTTGACGGAAGTCCGCTTCGGCACCATCCCCGGAGCCGGCGGCGTACAGAACCTGCCCAAGATCGTCGGCCGGGCAAAGGCGCTGGAGATCACCCTGCTGGGCGAGCACCTGACGGCCGCCCAGGCGCTGGCCGCCGGCATGGTAACGGCGACCGCAGCCGACGCGACGCTTTTGGACGACGCGTTTGCCTTTGCCGCGCGCTTCACTAAATTCTCCCCCGTGGCGGTCGCTGAAGCCAAGCGCGCCATCTACCGTTGCCAGACGGAAAACACGGCAGCAGCCTCGCTCATCGCGCTCGATGGGGTGACCGTGGCCGCCGGCTCCGCCGACTGGCAGGAAGGCATGTCGGCCTTCGTGGAGAAACGCGCCCCCCGCTTCGAGCCGTAGGAGCCGGGTCCGCGGCGGCCCATCGGTGCGGAATGTTCCCCCGTTGACAACATCGGCGGGCTCCCGTCAGAAGTGGCACGGCCACTCGATGGAGCGGCCTTCAGCTAAGCTTCGACGGGGCGAGTGCGCTCGGGAAGATCCCGCCAGCCGTCCGCATGAGCCGGCCCGGACGGTCGTCCGTGGCACGGGACTTTTGGGAGCATGTCATGGCATCGAGTTCGAGGAAGCGGGTCGTCAACCGCCTGCCAGCGGAGCGCAGGATTTCGGACATCATGCGGGCAGCGCGCACGGTCTTCGCCGAGAAGGGTTACCATGACGCGCTCATTTCCGACATCGCCGAGCGCGCCGGCATGGTGGAAGGCAACATCTACCGCTTCTTCACCAACAAGCGCGACCTGCTCGTGCGGGTGGTCGAGGACTGGTTCGAGGAAATCATCGTCAACGACGACGAGCAGTTTGCCGGCATTCGCGGCGTCTGGAACCGCATCCGCTTCGTCGTCCACCAGCATCTGGTGACCATCCGCCGCGAGCCGAGCCTGAGCCGCCTGTTCTTCCAGGAACTGCGCTCGGATCCGGCCTACCGGCAGACACGGCTGTTTGAACTCAACCAGATCTATACCCACCGGATGATTGACATCGTACGCGAGGCGGCCGCGAGCGGCGAGTTCCGCACGGACCTGTCGCCCGCGCTCGTCCGCGACATGGTCTATGGCTGCATCGAACATCACACCTGGGCGTTCCTGCGCAACGAGGGTGAATTCGACATAGACCAGACGGCAGATAGCGTCACCGAGATCGTCTACAATGGACTGGTCACGCGGCATGATGCTACGAGAGAGTTCGACGTCGCGTTGACACGTCTTGAGAATATAGCGAATCGCCTGGAGACCAAAATACATCTAAAAGATGCTATTAATAAATAAATTATATTTTGATCGAAATATATTTACGATTTTTTTGGATGAGACACGGCAAGTGACCGGCAGATCAGATCCGAGAACCTAAACGGCAGGCTGACATCGAATTCCACGTTGGCGAAGATTTCGGAACGTTCAACGAATGTGCGGACTGCCAGCCACAGGAAGGAACGGGCCATCGGTGAGTTGGGCTAGGTAGCCATACCTCACGGAGGACAAAATCCGGATCTGGGCGCCACCGGACAAGGCCGGCAGCTATGCCTCTTCCTCGAAGATCACTTCGCGCTTCTGTCGGATCGCGGGCAGCGAGACGATGACGAGCAGCACGACGGCCAGGACGAGGCAGGCGAGGCTGATCGGGCTGGTGACGAAGACCGACACGTCGCCATGCGCCATGACCATCGCCCGGCGCAGGTTCTCCTCCAGCATCGGGCTCAGGATCAGGCCGATGATGAAGGGCGCCGGCTCCAGCGAGAACTTGTGGAACACGTAGCCGAGCACCCCGAAGAAGGCGACCGTGTAGAGGTCGAAGGGGCTGAGGCTGATCGTGTAGACGCCGATGACGGAGAAGATGACGATCGCCGGGAACAGCACGTAGGTCGGGATCGTCAGCAGCCGCACCCACAGGCCGACCAGCGGCAGGTTGATGACGAGCAGCATCAGGTTGCCGACCCACATCGACGCGATCAGGCCCCAGAACAGCGCCGGCTGGTTGTTGACGATGTTTGGCCCCGGCACGATGCCCTGCGTCAGCAGGGCGCCGATGATCAGCGCCATGACGGCGTTGGAAGGAATGCCGAGCGCCAGCATCGGAATGAAGGAGACCTGGGCGGCAGCGTTGTTGGCCGATTCCGGCCCGGCCACGCCCTGGATGGCGCCGCGCCCGAACTCCTCGGGATGGCGCGAGACGCGCTTCTCGACGGCGTAGGAGGCGAAGGAGGACAGCAGCGCCCCGCCGCCCGGAAGCACGCCGAGGAAGGTGCCAATGCCCGCCCCGCGCGCGATCGCGCCGGCCGACGCCGACAGGTCCTTCAGCCTCGGCATCAGGTTGGTGACCTTGGTCG
>ERZ778022.4045-NODE-4045-length-13010-cov-5.093709_pt1 | contig 13010 bp, 11 predicted proteins | sample MGYA00375752_ERZ778022 | MGnify/ENA primary metagenome ERZ778022 (study PRJEB29350, sample SAMN05389826) | bioreactor metagenome | isolation source: Thiocyanate bioreactor | place: South Africa: University of Cape Town | collected 2014-04-04 ... | reverse complement strand
GGCGGCCTCGAGAATCCGGGCGCAGGCGGCCCGAGAATCCGGCTCGCCCTCCAGTGCGAAAAAGGCGTACATGCCACCCTTCGGCTTGTCCGGCAGGATCATGCCCGGAATGGACGGCAGCCGGTCGTAGGCAAGGTCGAGGCCGGTCTTGGCCCGGTCGCGGATCTCGGCGACTAGCGGCTCGCCCTGGCGGATCGCCGCCACGGCGCCGGCCTGGACCATGCCCGAGGTGCCGCTGTTGATATATTGCGTCATGGCGCCCAGATGCGAAGCCACCCCGGTCGGATGCGTCAGCCAGCCGATGCGCCAGCCGGTCATCGCCCATGCTTTGGAAAAGCTGTTGATCGAGATCACCCGGTCGTCGTCGCCGGCGATCTGCAGGACCGACGGCGCGACCGGGCCGTCGAAATACAGCCGGCCGTAAACCTCGTCGGAAATGATCCAGATGCCGGTCTTGCGGCTGAAATCCAGAAGCGCCTGCATTTCCTCCCGGCTGGCCGTCCAGCCCGTCGGGTTGGAGGGGGTCGACAGGAAGATCGCCCGGGTGCGGGCATCGCAACGTGCGAACAGCTTGTCGAGGTCGAGGCGGAAATCCGTGTCGAAATCGAGCGCCACCGGGCGTGGCTCGCCGCCGATCAGGTGGATGGCATTGTGGATGTTCGGCCATTGCGGCGCGACGTAGACAACGTTGGTGCCGACATCGACCAGCATTTCCAGCGCGATATAGAGCGCCTGCATGCCGCCCGGCGCCACCGTGGTGCGCTCGATGCCGATCGGACAGTCGTGCAGCGCCGTCTGGTATTCGCTGAGCGCGACATTCAGAGGATCGAGGCCGCGCATGTTGGGAATGTAGAAGGTCTTGCCTTCGTCCAGCGCCGCCGTCGCCGCATCGCGGATGAATTTCGGCGTCACGACGTCGCCTTCGCCGTACCACAGCGGAATGACATTGCCGAGTTCGCGGGCGCGCATGGCGAGCAGCGCGATGTTTTCCGTGTGCAGGTCCTGGATCTGCGGCCGAATGCCCGCAAGCGCGGAGGGGCCCGAATTGTGTCCCTGCCTGAACGAAGCATGGTTGACGGTCATCGAAACGCTGCCCTTGACATGTTTTTTGCCCACTTCCCGCCAAAGGCAGAAAAAAAACGGCTCTTATATTGCGAAATGGTGAAACAAATCCCGACGCATTTCAAGCGAGAAATTTTAAGTTTAAAAAGAATTTTGCCAGGTCAAGGCCGCCGCTTGGCGGCCCTGACGCAACGGCACAACCGTCAATCGACAATCGCTTCGCAATCGATCTCCACGAGGTAGTCGCCGATGAGATCGCCGACCGCAAGCAGGGTGTTGGCCGGCCTAATCTCACCAAAGTAGCGGCCATGGATGCGCGATACCGGCTCCCAGTCATCGACATGCCGAAGGAAGACGCGGGTACGCACCACATCCTCCATCCGCGCGCCGAGCGCCGCCAGGCTGGCAGCGATCTTGTCGAGGATGAAGACCGTCTGGCCGGCGGGATCGCCGGGGCAGACCACTTCGCCGGAACCGTTCGTCGCCGTCGTGCCGCTGACCAGCACGCGGTCCTTGACGCGGACGGCGCGGCTATAACCGGCAAGCGGCTCCCAGACGCTGCCGGAATCGACGCGCAGACGCTCCGGGCGGCCGGGCGCCGGGGTGGCGGTGAAATATTTCGGCACGCTGTCGAGATGGTGGCTCAAATCGCCCGAGGCGGTGAGGAAGGGCGGACGGCGATATTCGTCGCCGCAATCGCCTGAAAGCATGCGCGTGCCGGCAAGCGCAGCGTCGATGACCGCATGGTCTTCGCCGTCGAGCGCAAACGAGAAAAGCTTGAGGTTGTCGCCGCGATGCTCACGCTCGCCGAGCCGGGCGCCGATGATGGTGGCGGCCACCGCCTCATGCTCCAACACCCAGCGGGTGGCGACGTTGGAGATCGAGACGCCGTGCCGCTTCGCTACCACGTCGAGGGCGGAGAGGATGCCCTGCAGCGCCGGCCAGCCACCGATCTCGTCGACGAAACGCTTGTATTTCGACTTGCTCCAGTCGGCGATGTCGCCTTCGGCCGGTTCCGGCCGGCCGAGCCAGCGCTCGGACATCAGCCCGCCGGCCAGCGTGCCGTAGGCGAGAAGTCGTATGCCGTTTTCCAGGCAGAAATCGCTCATCTCGCCGGCGGCGCGCCGGTCGAGCAGCGAGAAGCAGACCTGGTTGGAAACGACGGGAATGCCGTGCTTGACCAGCACCCGCAGATGCGCGGTGTCGAAGTTGGTCAGGCCGATATGGCCGATCAGCCCCTCCTCCTTCAGCGCCGCCAGGCCTTTCATCGCGTCGAGATAGGCGGGGTGCTCGAAAGTCCACCAATGGAACTGCATGAGGTCGATGCGCGAGACATTCAGCCGCTTCAGGCTGCGCTCGACGCCTTCGCGCACGACGGACAGCGGCATCGGGCCGGGAACAGGGCACCATTTGGTGAAGGCGACGGGGCGGTTGGGGCCGGCCTGCTCGCCGGCGGCGGCACGCGCCAGCAGGCGGCCGGCAATGATTTCGGCGCTGCCGTAGTGATCGGCCATGTCGAAGCTGTCGAAGCCGGCGCGGGCATAATCCAGCAGCACCGAGGACATGGTGTCGGGATCGAGGTCAGGGCGATCGCGCTCCATGTCCGCCACCTGCCAGAGGCCGGTGACGATGCGGGAGATGTCGAGATCGGGGGCAAGCTTGAAACGGTCGGGCGCAGTCGGGACGGTCATGGCGTTGTTCCGGAAAAGAGAAATGGTCAATCGGCTTTGGCCGACGCCGGCGGGACGAGCGTATCGGCAAGGTCCATGTGGCGGGAAACGATGATCTTTTCACCCAGCAGGCCGCGCGGCCGCAGGATGAGGGCGACCGACAGCAAAACGCCGATGCCGGTAATCTGCAAGGCGGCGGCCCGTGCCTGCTGTTCCGGCGGGAAGATCGCCTGGATGGCGCTGCCCGACAGCGCCCAGAGCGCCCAGATGACCACGCCGCCGAGGATGGCGCCGAGATTGTTGCCGGAGCCGCCGATGATCAGCATGGTCCAGACCTGGAAGGTCAGAGTCGGCAGGTAGTTTTCCGGCGCGATGAAGCCGATGAAATGCGCCTGCACCGCACCGCCCAGCCCCATGATGGCGCCGCCGAGCACGAAGGCCTGCAGCCGGTAGCGCGCCGGGCTCTTGCCGAGCGACGTCGCCGCCTCCTCGTCCTCGCGCACCGCGCGTAGCACGCGGCCCCAGGGGCTGCGCACCAGCCGTTCCAGCGCCAGATACAGCACCAGCACCACGACGGCGATGGTGGCGAGGTTGGCGAAATTGAAGGCCAGCGCATTGCCGGCCAGCCCGCCGAACATCCGCGGGATGAAACCGATGCCGAAGGGCCCACCGGTCAGCCATTGCGCATTCAGCGCCACCAGCTGGATGGTGACGGCAACGCCGAAGGTGGCGATGGCGAGGTAATCGGAGCGCAGCCTGAGCGTCGCCAGGCCGATGAAGCCGGTCACGGCGGCGGAGACCAGCATGGCGCCGCCCCAGCCGACGACGATCGGCAGGCCGAAACCACCAAAATGCATGTCGCTCGGCGGCGTGGTGAGGATCGCCGAGGTGTAGGCGCCGACGGCGGCAAAACCGGCGACGCCGACATTGAAGAGGCCGGTCTGCCCCCATTGCAGGTTGAGGCCGAGGCAGAGGATGGAATAGCTGAGCGCCGTCGCCAAGAAAAAGGCGATGTAACCGGCCAGGCCGAGATTGAGGAGATCGAGCATCAGGATCTAACTCCGAACAGGCCGGACGGCCGCACGATGAGGACGACGATCAGCAGCAGGAAAGCAATGGCAGCACGCCATTCGGCACCGACCGTCTGCACCGCCACCGCTTCGGCGATGCCGACGATCAGCCCGCCGATCAGCGCTCCCGGCACGCTGCCGATGCCACCGAGGATGGCGGCGGCAAACAGCGGCAAAAGCAGGTCGAAACCCATGTACGGACGGATCTGCACGAGAAGGCCGACCATGATGCCGGCGGCGCAGGCAAGCGCCCCGCCGATCATCCAGGTGATGTTGACGATACGGGCGACATCGATGCCGGCCACCCGCGCCAGATCCGGGTTTTCGCTGACCGCCCGCATGGAGCGGCCGGTCTGCGTGCGGGTCAGCAGAAGGTGGATGGAAAGCACCAGCGCGGCGGTAAGCCCGATCAGCACCATCTGGTCGGGCGTGGCGCGGATGCCGAGGCCGAGTTGCTTGGCGATCTGCAGCTTCTTGCTGAAATAGGTCGGGCTGGAGGTGAAGAAGAATTCGAGCAGGCTGCGCAGCGCCATGGAAGCGCCGAAACTCGCCATAACAGCGGTGATGGCATTGGCGCGCCGCCGCAGGTGGCGGAACAAGACATAATCGAGGCCGAGCGCCAAAAGGCCGGTCAGCGCCATGGCGAAAACGGCGGCGACCAACAGCGTCCAGCCGAAGGAGAACGGACCGATGGCCGGCACCGCACCGCCCAAAGCCCAGCCGAGAATGCCGGAGGTAAACAGCGTCGCATAAGCGCCCCAGGAGATGAACTCGCCATGGGCGAAATTCGAGAAGCGCAGGATGGAATAGGTCAGCGTCACGCCGATGGCGCCGAGACCGATGATCGAGCCTGTCAGCAGGCCGTCGACGAGGAATTGCAGGTTCATGCCGGCACCTCCTTGCTGCGCAGCTTGCCGCCGCCGAGATAGAGCGCGGCGATGGCCGGGTCGTTCCAGAGGTCGGCGGCGCCGCCCTCATGGGCATTACGACCTTCGGCGAGGATATAGGCGCGGTCGGCGATCGCCAGCGCCGCCCGGGCGTTCTGCTCGACCAGCACGATGGTGACGCCCGCCTTGCGGATGCCGGCGAGATTGACGAAGACCTGCTCCACCAGTTTTGGCGACAGGCCGGCGGAAGGTTCGTCGAGCATGACGACGCGCGGCGAGACCATCAGCGCCCGGGCGACCGCCACCATCTGGCGCTGGCCGCCGGAGAGCCGGCCGGCCGAGAGATGGCGTTGGCGGGCAAGATCCGCAAACATGCCGTACATCTTGTCGAGCTGCGGGGCGCGTTCGGCCTTCGGCAGGATACCGGCCGCCAGCCGCAGATTGTCCTCGACGCTCATCTGGCCGAAGACGTTTTCCGTCTGCGGCACGAAGGCAAGCCCTTCATGCACCAGCCGGTGCGCCGGCAGTGCGGCGATCTCCCGGCCCTCCAGCCGGACCGAACCCGACTGTTTCGGCACCAGGCCGGCAATCGACTTGATGAAGGTGGATTTGCCCGCACCGTTCGGGCCGAGGATGACGACGATCTCGCCCGGCGCCACCGTCATCGAGGCGCCGCGAACGATCGGCACGCCGGGATCGTAGCCGGAAACGAGGTCGGTCACGGCGAGGATCGGCTGGTTTTCGGCCTGCGGCGCGCTCATAACAGGTGCCCTCCGCCGAGATAGGCCTCGATCACCCTGGGATCCGCCGCCACCGCCTCGGGCGTGCCCTCGCAGAGCAGCTTGCCCGTCGCCATGACGAAGACATGGCTGCAGAGGCGGGCGATCATGTCCATGTTGTGCTCGATGATCAGGAAGGTCGTGCCGCGGCGATTGATCTCGACGATCCGGTCGATGATCACTTCCAGCAGGCTCGGATTGACGCCGGCCGCCGGCTCGTCGAGCAGGATGATGCTCGGATCGGCCATCAGCACCCGGGCAAGCTCCAGAAGCTTGCGCTGGCCGCCCGAGAGCACCTTGGCCGGCTGGCGGGCGAGGTGCGTCAGCGTCACGAAGTCGAGCAGCGCCATCGCCTTGTCGTAGGTTTCCTTTTCCTCGCGGGCGACACGGCCCGGCATGATCCAGTTCGGCAGGATGCGTTCGCCGGCCTGGTTCTGCCGGCCGAGCATGACGTTTTCCACCAGCGACATGTTGGGAAAGGGTTTTGGGATCTGGAAGGTGCGCCCGAGGCCGAGGGTGATGCGCCGGTGCGCCGGGCTTGCCTCCACCGCCTCGCCCCCGATCAGCACCCGGCCGGCGGTCGGGCTCATGGCGCCGGCGAGCAGGTTGAACATCGTCGTCTTGCCGGCGCCGTTCGGACCGATCAGCCCGACGATCTCGCCCCGACCGATCGACAGCGACACGCCGTCGACGGCAGCGATGCCGCCGAAACGCTGCACCACGTTGTCCGCGGCAAGCACCGGCCTTTCCTGCGTGCGCTCGCGCCGGCCATCCGGCGGCGCTGCCCCTGTCTCATGCATTCGGCGCAACTCCGAAAAAAGAGTTTGATCTTCAATTTCTGATCACATATCTTAAATCATACGGTAACGCGCACTTAACCCTCTGGCAAGAGTGATCCGGGCAGGCAGATGGCGGATTTTTCAAGGGTGCTGAACATCAAAGGGGGGCCGCCGCAGCCCGCGCCTTTGCGCGACAAGCTGACGCCGGTCGTGCGCGAAACGGTACAGGACCGCGTCTACCAGCAACTGCGCCAGGCGCTGATCTACGGGCTTTTCGACCCCGGCCAGGTGCTGATCATCCAGGATATCGCCGTGTCGATGCAGACCAGCACCATGCCGGTGCGCGATGCGCTGAGCCGGCTCATTTCCGAACAGGCGCTGGAAGCGCTGCCGAACCGTTCCGTGCGCGTGCCGGTGATCGATCCGAAGCGGCTCGATGACCTCCTGAAGGCGCGCATCGTCATCGAGGGCGCGGCGCTGGAGCTTGCCACCCATCGCATCACCGACGAAGAGATCGAGGCGCTGCATCCGCTGATCGGCCATTACGACGAGGCGCTGGCGAACCGCTCGGACTATCCGATCGAGGAGGAACTGGATCTTAACAAGAGTTTCCATTTCCGCATCTACCAGCATTCCGGCTCCGACGTCTTGTTTCCGATCATCGAGAGCCTGTGGCTGCAATCCGGTCCCTATGTGCGCGCCGCCGTCTTGAAATTCGATCCGAAGAGCGAGATATCGGCGCTTCATTATCACCGGGAAATCCTTGCGGCGCTGAAGGCGCGGGATGCGGAAGCCGCCAAGCGGGCGCTCGCCTCCGATATCAGCCGCGCCTTCGACCTGTTGCGCGACACGCCGCTGACCGACAGCGAACCGGCGCCGCCGGCCAAGAGACGCTACAGGCGCAAGACATGACGACGAACAGGGTGGAACGGACATGACGGCGACGGATGACGGTTTCGAGCTTTACGACCTGCGTGTCGAGGCGGTGGTGCCCGAGGGAAAGCCGATCTATTGCGGCGCCAGACCAGGCGACCATTTCGAACTGCGCGGCGAGATGCTGAGCCTGCCGCCCGGCCAGGGCTTTTCCATTTATTCGCTGGCCGCTGTGTTGCCGCTGCTCGCCGCCAAGCAGCGGGTGACCCACAAGAACGACTGGATGACCAGCGATGCGGAAATCGCCTGCCCCGACCCCAACTGCGCCAGCCGCCTGAAAATCGTGCGGCTCGGCAAGCGCCGTTTCAGCCATGCCGAAACCACCGCCGTGCCGCTGCCCAAGGAAGAGTGAAACCATGACTGCCAAGACCTATGACCTTAGCTCCGGCTATACGATTTCCCGCGTCATCCGCGGTGGCTGGCAGCTTGCCGGCGGCCATGGCCCGATCGACCGCACCCAGGCGGTGGACGACCTGATCGCCGCTTATGACGCCGGCCTAACCACCTTCGACTGCGCCGACATCTATACCGGCGTCGAGGAGTTGATCGGCGATTTCCGCGTCAAGCTTGCCGACAAGCGCGGCGTCGATGCGGCGGCCAAGGTGAAGGTGCACACCAAGATGGTGCCGGACCTCGACGTGCTGCCGCGCATCAGCAAGGCCTATGTCGCCGGCATCGTCGAACAATCGCTGAAACGGCTGCGGGTCGAGCGGCTGAACCTCGTGCAGTTTCACTGGTGGGACTATGCCTTTACAGGCTATCTCGATGCTTTCGGCTGGCTGAACGAGCTGCGCCAGGAAGGCAAGATCCAGAATGTCGGCGGCACCAATTTTGACGTGCCGCGGGTCAAGCAGGTGCTGGAGGCCGGCATTCCGCTCGCCAGCATGCAGGTGCAATATTCCGTGCTCGACAACCGGCCGGAGCATGGCTTTGCCGACCTCGCCGCCGCAAATAGCATCACCCTGCTCTGCTACGGCTCCGTCGCCGGCGGTTTCTTGAGCGACCGCTGGCTCAGCGTGCCCGAGCCGGAGATGCCGCTCGAAAACCGCTCGCTGGTGAAATACAAGCTGATCATCGACGATTTCGGCGGCTGGGACCTGTTCCAGGACCTTTTGCGCACGCTGAAATCGGTCGGTGATCGCCATGGCGCCGACATCGCCACCATCGCCAGCGCCTATATGCTGGAGCAGCCGGTGGTCGGCGCCGTCATCGTCGGCGCGCGCAACCAGGCGCATGCGCTCGCCAATGCGAAGATCATGGACATCGCCCTGACGGAAACCGACCGCGCCGCGATCGCCGCCGTGCTGTCCCGCCGCCGCGGCCCGGACGGCGACATCTACACGCTGGAGCGCGACCGGCACGGCCGCCACGGCTCGATCATGCATTACAACCTCAATGCGGGACGGCACTGATGACATCGACCCTTCTCGATATTGCCCGACAGGAAATCGTCGAACTGCACGAATTCTTCGTCCGCTGGTTCGTCGATGACGGCTCACTGGCGCCCGATTTCTCCCGCTTCGAAAAGGCCATGGCGGCCGACATGACGATGATTCCGCCGGAAGGCGTCATCCTCGATCGCGCCGCCGTCATCGACCATGTCCGTTCGGCTCGCGGCAAGGTGGCCGGAGATTTCTCGATCACGATCGAGGACGTCTGGTCGGCCTACGAGGATGAAAACAGCGTCCTCGCCTGCTACGTCGAAGTGCAGTGGCGCAACGGCCAATGGAGCCGCCGCCGCTCCAGCGTGCTTCTTTCCAAAAATTCATCGGCGCCGCTCGGTGTCGAATGGCGGCATCTGCATGAAACCTGGCTGCAGGCGCCGAATGCATCACAGGCTGTTTAATCGTTCGAAATCCAGAGTGTTAAAACAAGGGGAACCCGCATGAAAAAAACACTTCTTTCTCTCTCCACCGGCCTGGCGATGCTTATCGCCGCCGGCGCCGTCCAGGCCGCCGATTGTAAGATCACCGTCGGCCTCGTCATGGAACTGACCGGGCCTGCCGGCGAATACGGCCAGGCCGGCGCCAAGTCGGTGGAAATGGCCTTCCGCGACATCAACGAGGCCGGCGGCGTCCGCGGCTGCGATCTCGTCACCGATACCCGTGACAGCCAGAGCCAGGGCAACGTCGCCGTCGACGCGGCGACGCAGCTGGTACAGGTCGGCAAGGTGCCGGTCGTCACCGGCGGCATCATCTCGTCGGTGCCGATCCCGATCCTGACCTCGGTCACCGGCCCGGCCAAGGTCGTGCAGGTGTCGCCCGCCTCCTCCTCGCCGACGCTGACGGCGCTCGGCCGCGACGGCAAGACCAACGGCGTCTTCTTCCGCACCATCACCTCGGATGCGCTGCAGGGTGTTGCCGCGGCGAAATACGCCCTCGATCAAGGCTTCAAGAAGCTTGCCGTCATCCACGTCAACAACGACTTCGGCGTCAACATGGTCTCGGAATTCTCCCGCGCCTACAAGGCGCTGGGTGGCGAGATCGTCTCGGTTACGCCCTATAACGAAAAGCAGTCGAGCTACCAGTCGGAAGTCACCAAGGCGATGGAAGGCTCACCCGACGGCCTCTACCTGATCAGCTATCCGGTCGACGGCGCCACCATTGCCCGCGCCTGGATCTCGCAGGGCGGCGTGCAGAAATTCCTGCTCAACGACGGCATGAACAGCATGGATTTCATCACCGCCGTCGGCGCGGAATATCTGAACGAAGCCTATGGCACCTCGTCCGGCACCAGCCCGACCAAGTCGACCGAATATTTCAACGCCAATTACAAGGCCTTCTCCAATATCGAGCCCTCCAACCCGGCCGCCGACCGCTCCTATGATGCCGGCGCCATCGTCGGTCTCGCCATCGCCGCTGCCGGTTCGGACAAATCGGCCGATATCCGCGAGGCGATCTACAAGGTCGTCGATCCCAAGGGCGAGCCGATCTATGCCGGCAAGGAAGAATTCGCCAAGGCGCTGAAGCTGATTGGCGAAGGCAAGCCGATCCGCTACGAAGGCGTCATCGGCCCCGTCGCCTTCGACAAATACGGCGACATCACCGGCCCCTTCCGCCTGTGGAAGATCAAGGACGGCGAAGTCACCACCGTCGGCGAAATGAGCACCGACGATGTCGGCAAGCTGAAGGCCGAGACGGACAAGTGAGATTGGCGCATACCCTGCCCCGCGACGTCATCCTCGGGCTCGTCCCGAGGATCTGCCAATGCCTTCCAAGCAACTGACGATAATGGCTTTTTGAGGCGTGATTGGATGCTCGGGACGAGCCCGAGCATGACGAAGGTGATTGTCATTTGAACCCCGGATCGGTGATCCGGGGTTTTTCATGCCAGGAAATAGCCGGCTATGCGTTCTGCCGGGCAAGGCGCGCGACGGCGTAAGGGCGCAGCGTCAGATGCGGACCGGTGAAAGCGGTTTCGTCGAAGCGGTCGTGGGCCGCCTCAAGCACGGTGTTTTCGTCGAGTATCGCCAGCGATGCATCGGTAAGGCCGAGGGCAGAGAGGTCGGCGGTCTGGGTCTGCGAAGTGATGTTGGTGACCAACAGCCCCCGTTCGCCGTCGCGGCTTTCGCCCGCCAGCGCCAGAAGCTCGTGCGGACGGGAGGAAACAACCTCGCGCCATGTCCAGCCGGCCATCATCGCCAAGGCCCGCACCACATGGGCGAGCGGGCGCAAGGCGCCTTCCGGCATCGGTTCGCCGGGGCCGGCGATCAGGCCGAAAGGGCCGGTCACGGCCGAGAGCGTCAGCCGCTCCAGCCCAGCGCCGGCAACGCGGGCGGCATAACCCAGCGCGAAGGCGGCGCCGAACAAAGCGTTATGGCGCGGATCGCGATGGGCCATGGCAATGCGTCCGCCACCCGGATTGTCCATGGTGCGGCTGCCATAGGGGTTCTGGCGCATGGGGATGGTCGAGGGGCCGATGCGATAGGGTTTTTCGCCATAGACGGCCCGCAGCGAGCGGGTAATGAAGGGCAGCGCCTCCAGCGTCTGCATGACGCTTTCATCGTCGGCGGCGTGGACAATCGGGTTGGTGGCGTGGCTGACGAAGGCCAGCCGCTCCGCCGGCACGCGCTTGCGGTTGATCTCGGTGAAATAGCTCAACATGCCGCCGCCGATGCAGGTCGACGGAAAGGCGGTTTTCGCCGCCGTATAGACGTCGTCCAATGCGGGGCAATCCGGCCAGGCACTGCCGGGTGGTGTCGATTGCCTGTCGACGGAGGGCGAGACGATGATAGCATCGAGCTTCAGACCGGCCTCGTGGGCGAAGGCGGCGATCTCCTCCATCTCCTCGCCGAGCGGGCGCTGGCAGGGCACGGCGATTTCCATGGTCAGGCAGCCGCGATAGTGATGGCTGAGCGCGGCAAAAGCCTCGATGGTGCCGCGGCCATGGCCGGCCTCGGGATCGAAATGCAGCAGCAATTCCTGCGCGCCGAAATCGCCGACCTCTTCCAGCGCCGCTAGCGTCACGGCCGCCTCGTCCGGCGACACCGCAAGGCCGATGGACGGCAGAATGCCGGTGCCCTCGCCCCAATGCAGGCGGATCGGTCCGGCGGCAAGCTCTTGCATCGCCTGCGATTCACTTCGATCATCACGGATAGTCAGCGTGATTTTCTGAGTCACCGCCTCACCGGCGGCGATACGATAGGGCCAGGGCAGCGCCAACGGCCGCACATAGGTCTTGTAGGAGGCGTCGGACCAGTTGCGCTGGTCTTCCATCTCGAAAGTGTCGCCCTCCATACGGCATTCCGCGGCGACGCCGGGCAGGACGGCATGGGTGATCGCCCGCATTTCCTTGAAGGGCTGCCATGGCTCGATATGGTCGGGCAGACGTGTTTCCTCAACCGTGCCGTCGACATGCTCGACGGTGACCGGCGCGCCGGCAAGACCGACGATGGGATGGAGGATGCAGAAGCCGCAGCGATTGGTTTCGAACCCGGTCGGCGTCTCGGCGCTCGCTTCGAAGGTCAGCGTTTCAGGCGTGCCGGTGATCGTTGCGGCAATAGTGAGTTCCGTGCCGTCAGGCCCGGCGCAGCGGGAACGATAGCGCACGATGAATTTTTCCGCGTCCTGCTCGACCGTGAGGTCGGACAACGCCGGATCGTATGTGCCCCAATCGCGGTCGCGCACCAGGAAGGAGATGGCGCGCAGCACCTCGACGCCGTCATAGGCGATGCGGCGCAGGGCGCCACCGGAAAATTTCGCCGTCAACCGGCCGGCCTTCAGCTCGGTCGGGGCGGGTTCGACTTGCGTCGTGCCGTAGAGCAGAAAGGCGCGGTCGGCGGAAATCGTCATCTGAGCAGCCCTCCGATATCGACCGGCTGGCCGGAGGCAGCGCTTGCATAGGCCGCTTCGACCAGCGCAAAGGTTTTGAGATTGTCGGCGCCCGAGGTCGAGGTCTCGACCCCGGCTTTTAGGGAATCCGCCCAATGCTGCTGGATGGCGAAAACGCTTTCCTGGATATTGTGCCAGGGCCGCGAGGCCCAGGAGAGCAGTCGTGGCGAGACATCGGTGACATCGATGCCCGAGGCATTGGTGATCGTCAGGCGATAGCCCTGCGACAGGCGCAGCGATCCCGCGCTGCCGTCGAGTTCGATCAGGGTTTCCGGGAAGGGTTCCACCGCCTGCTTGGTCGCATAGCTGACATCGACGATGGAGGTGGCGCCGTTTTCATGATCCATCAGGATCGTGGCGACATCCTCGCCCTTGATATCAGGGTTGACCCGTTTCGTGCGCGCCGTCAGCGACGTCACGTCGCCAAGGATGAAGCGGGCGATATCCAGCGTATGGATGCCGAGATCCTCGATGATGAAGCGCGAGCCTTCCGCCAGATA
>ERZ778022.4044-NODE-4044-length-13023-cov-5.447255_pt1 | contig 13023 bp, 3 predicted proteins | sample MGYA00375752_ERZ778022 | MGnify/ENA primary metagenome ERZ778022 (study PRJEB29350, sample SAMN05389826) | bioreactor metagenome | isolation source: Thiocyanate bioreactor | place: South Africa: University of Cape Town | collected 2014-04-04 ... | reverse complement strand
CGTCACGCGGGCTTCCCCCCCCGCGTTTAGTGTGGCGTGGCGGCCACCGCCGGCGCCCACGCCGGTGTACGCGCTGCCGGGTGTGACCGTTGCGGCGCCGCCCAGCCTGGCGGTGCTGACGCGCGAGGCGGTGTCGTGCGGCATCAGCATTAACGGCAGCTGCCTGCACGACGGCGGCGGGGGCACCCTGGCTCGGCCTGCCTCCGTCAGCGTGTCTGGCGTTAGTAACCTTGCTGTCGGCGCCACCGGCACGGTGTACTCTAACACCAGCGTGCTGGTGCTGGGTGGCCTGACGGTGGGCGGCGGGTCCGGGTGCGGCGGCGTGTTGTGGGCAACGTGCGTGGATGCGGCAGGGAACAGCGTTGGCACGGAAGCGGTTGCCGGCAGCGGCCCTGCCATCCAGCTGCCGCAGTGGGAGCTGACATGGAATGCGTCTGCTTTGGCAGTCTGGCCGCTGGTTGTGCCACCCGTGGTGCTGCCGCCCGTGTCCGCCACCTTCCGCCTCCTGCCGCCCGCGCCGCCCTCCCTTGCAGCCAGCGCCGCCGCGCACCTGTCATGTACCGCGGTGGTGGTGCGAGCCACGCTCTCGAACGTGCCGACCACCACCCCACTCACGCAGCTGGCGGTGGGCGTGGCGCTGGCGTCCGCTGACGGGGAGTTGGACCACAGTGGCGGCGATGGAAACGTGAGCGTGGCGTGGACAGGGTTGGACGCGCGGGCGGTGGGGTTTGGCCAAGCCGCCACGCTGCACGCCGAATGTACCTGGACGCCCACCGGAGAGCGCCTGCGCCTGCCGTCACTGAACTTCTCCACTGTGAGTGTGGCAGCGAGTTGGGTGCCGCTGCCGCTGCAGGCCGTGGTGGTGGGGCGCATCCCAACACCACTCTCACTTGCGGTCACCCTGCTGACGTCTTCCAGCGCGCCGCTGGCATTGGGGGCTGCCGCCGTTACGTCGCTGGCGTGTGAGGTGACAGGCAACGGCACGCTGGAGGCAGCTGGCTGGGGCGTGTTGTTGGATGCTGCCGCGTCGGCAGGCACCGTGGTGTCACACACCGTAGCCCTCAGCTTGCAGGTGCCACCCGCCACGTGGGTGGCTGTCGTTGCGACATGTGCGGCGTGGGGGCTGACTATCGTGTCGCCGCCCCTGACACTTGCCACTACAGAGCTGCAGCTCCTGCCGGCCGCGCCGGTCCCGACCGCGTACTTTGCCAGCGACGCCACCGCGCCGCACCGCTTGTACCCGCCGCTGCGCTTCCATGTGGTCGCCACGACCGGCGGTGACGGGGGCGTGGCCGTCAACCTGACGGACGTCACATGCGCCCTCACCATCACTACCGTCGGCGCGGAATTGGTTGTGGTGGACACCGCGGCTGACGCACCGTCGCTCGCCGCGCTCCCCGCGGCGACCGACAGCGGGCTCGTTAGCGTGCCCGACACCATCATCCGCGTTACCACGCTGACGGCAGCTGGCGAGGCGCCGGACGCCAGCTTATTGATGTCGTGCACCCGCCCCGGTGGCGACCCCGCCCTGCTGTACCCGCTGGTGGTGCCCGCAGTGCATATGACTGTTGCGTTGTGTGTGCCGCCTATTGCCACGGCACGCGCGTCCGCACCGCTGCCGCCATTCAACGCGGGTATCGGCACGCGGCTGGGCAGCGATGTTGCTGCGCCATGTGACGCTGCCGCGCCTGCCATGCCGCTGCCGTCCATTTCATGTGCCGTCACGCTGGTGAGTATTGGCGGTGGCAACGGCACAAGCAACGTGTTCTTGCAACACGCCACCACGAGCGTGGCGCCAGGCACGCGGGTCGCTGCATGGGATGGCTTGACGGTGGTGGCGCCACAGGGGGAGGCGTACATGCTGGCGGTGGCGTGTGCGGTGGGCAGCGGCGGCGCGCTGCCGCCGGCCATCAACTTTACCATCACGCTGGACGGCTGCCCGCGTGGGCAGCAACCCGAATCGCTGGCGTGCGTGACGTGCCCGGCAGGCATGTACAGCACCGGTGGCTTGGGTGCGCGGTGCATTGACTGCCCGCCCGCTGGTGCCGTCTGCGACGCCGGCATCCTGACCCTGCGCCGCAACTACTACCGGCCGCCGGGCCAAGAGGGGCAGCCGCTGGGGCCCGACACCGAGCTGCACCCGTGCTTCAACAGCGTGGCGTGCACGCTCGTGGCGGGCAACGGCAGCTACGCGACTTACGGGTGCGCACCCGGCTACACCGGCCCGCTTTGCGGCGTGTGTGACGCCGACGCCGACTACGCGCAGTTTGGCGACGCGTGCGCGGCGTGCTGGGCGCCGGCTGCCACGTGGACGCTGGCGGGCGCGCTGATTGCGGTGGTGGTGGGCGTGCTAGCACGCGTGGCACTGCAGCAGGGGAGCAGCCGGTCAGACGCCTCCATCGTGCTGCGCATCGCGCTGTCGTTTCTGCAGGCGGTGGGCAGCCTGCGCGTGTTCCGCGCCGGCGGCACGTCGGCGTACCGGAGCGTTATGGGGTGGACGGAGGTGGTGAGCGCCAGCCCGTTATCGGTGGGTGCGCTGCAGTGCCTCGCGCGCGTGCCGTTCCTGGCAACCTACATTGCCACCGTGGCGCTGCCAGTGCTGGCGGCGGGCGGCGTGGTGGCCATCTTCATGGCAGTGACCGCCGTGCGGTCGGCTCACTGCGCTTCCGGCGGGCGGTTCCGCTATGACGGCACGGCATTCAAGGCGGCAGTGCGCGGCTGGGCGGCGTCCAAGCGCCACTTTGCCACCTTGCTCTTTGTACTCTTCCTCACCTACATGCCCATCATCTCTGCCTCGCTGCGCGCGCTGGACTGCATTGACCCCGTGGCGGGCACCCGGTACGTGCGCACCAACCTGGGCGTGGAGTGCGGTGTGGGGCAGCACGCCACCGCCACCGTGTTGGCGTACTGCGTGCTGGCGGTGGTGGGCGTCGGCTTCCCCGCGGGGCTGGCGTGGCTGCTGGGCACCGCCAGCCGCAGCCAGCTGCTTGACGACGGCTTCCATGCCACCTGGGGCTTCCTGTTTGACGGCTACCGCTCCCCGCAGCTGTTGACTGTCGGTGACGGCAGCGGCGGCGGTAGTGGCGGCGGCGGTGATAGTGGGAAGGCGACGAGCGCTGCCACCCCCACAACCGACAGCGCCCGCGCACCGGCGCGTGGCTCCACAGGGCCGCTGCTGACGTCCCGCAAGTCACGTACAACTACCACTGGCAGTGTTGGTGCGGCGTTGACAGCAGTCCGCAAGAGCAGCACGCCCATGCGACTGGCGGGCAGCCACCTGCGTATTGAAGGCGACAGCCGCGTGTGGTGGGAGGCGCTGGTGCTGGCGCGCAAGGCGGGCGTGGTGCTGCTGGCGGTGCTGGTTACTAACCCGTACCTGCAGTGCGTCGGTGCCACGCTGTGGTTTGGCGGCTTCTGCATGCTGCACGTGCAGTACAGCCCGTACACCAAGCGCATGTTCAACGTGTTGGAGGCGGTCAGCCTGGTGGCCACGTTGCTCACCGCCATCATATCCACCGCGCTGCTGCAATACAACGTGGGCGTGGCGGCGGCCGATCTGCACGCAACGGCAGCCATGACGGGTATTGAGTGGGCGGTGACGGTGGTGCTGGCAGGCATGAACCTGGCAGTGTTTGCTGCCTTCTTTGGCGTGTGGCTGCACCTGCAATGCGCGCGTGCCACCGCCACCGTCCGCAACCTGGTGCTTGACGGCCGTGCGCGAGTGCGCGGCACGGGTACCGGTACCAGCGATGCCGCCGCCCTGCCGCCGTCACCACCGCAGACGGCGGGAACCCCGCCAACCCGCAACGCCGTGCGGCTGGACGATGCTGATGGCGACCCGCCGGTTGCGCGCACGCATGCCGCCAGCAGCAGCCACCGGCGATCAACGGTGGCAGGCACACTGCGCGGCGGCGGTCGTGTGGCCGCGTCGCAGCGCACCGTGAGCGTCAGCCCGGCGCCATCGCGCCCGCGGTCACGCAACCTGTCGCGGGGCGTCGCGGACGACGTCGCCGTGCGCTCACCGAGTGCCGGTGATGGTAGCGCTAAACATTGACACCGAGCTGAGTGTGCTGACCCGTTGTTGCATGTTTGGCTGGCTGGCTGGAGTCGATTCCAGTCGCCTGCATAGTACCAACATTGTATGTAGTTGTGTGCCCTAGTGCGCGTTGTGCGTTGCGTTGCGTCCAAGTAGTGCGCGTTGCTTGTTGCTTGTGTATGTGGATGTGCGCCCCGCGGCCATACTGGCCCCATGCCACGACGCTGCGCGTCCCCCTTGTGACTTGTTCGCAACGTGGGCTCGCGGGCAGCTTCTCCATGTGTGCAGGTGCCGGTATGGCCGCTGGGCAGCCATGCCACCGCTGCGTTGAACCTGTGATTCAAAGTAACGCAGACAAGTGCCAAGTACACACTACATGCATGCTCCCATCATGGCCGTGACCCTCAAATAAGTACCGAATAACACAGGAGGAGCCACATGGGGTAGTCGCCGCGCTAACCAAGCGGGCATGGAGCTGTACCAGCAGCAGGTGTTGGGACGGGGTGCCAAAACTGTAAGCGGCCGATGGGCGGAACACACGCCATAAGTGATCGGTGCAGAAGCAAGTAAGCGATGTTATTCAGCCTGCCGTGCTTACCCAACCGCGACATGGAAGCAGGGCGCCCAGGTCGGTGCGGTGTCGGTAAGGTGTGCCAGCGGGTGCTCAGGGATGATGGGCCGCATCGCGGGGCGAGATCTCGTCGTCGCGTACGCTGACGACCGGCGTTACTGGCACGGCGGTAGGGACGGCGGTGGTCATGGAGGCGAGGGCGAGGGTGCGCCACATGTCGAACCGGGAGCGCGCCATCATGTCTCGCAGCGTTGCGCCAGCAACGTCGTGTACCAGCACTTGGTACGCGGCATCAAACACCCCGCGCAGCGCCGCCAGACTGGCAAGCAGGTCGGCCGGCAGTAAGTGCACCAGCGGGTCGTCACCCGCGTCCGAGCTCCGCATGTGCGACTGCCGCCGCAGGTCAGCGTTGGGTGTAGTACCCCCGGCACGCGCGGGCGAGGGCGCCGGCGCGGCCAGCAAACCGACCGCGCGACTGACCGCGTCGCGGGCGGACTGTAGGGCGGCAGCGGTGGCGGCGACGGTAGACGGCTCGAGGTCTAGGCCCAGCGGCGAGCGGCGCTGCAGGTAGCGCGCCGCCATAGTTGTCAGCGCGGCGTCCGCAGACAGGCACCACGACAGCAGCAGGGCACGGACGGTGCGGCCACGTGATGGCGGCGGTGGCAGCGGCAGCCGGGCGCCGCCGCCCATAGGGTTCATGGTGGACACCAGGCGGGGCGCGGGCGCCAGGAACGTGGGCGCCGGCAAGCGCAGCGCAGCATCCACGTCGTTCCACGCCTCGCAGCTCCTAGAAGCTGCCACCGCCGCCATGGTGGCTGTAATGTCATACGACAATACGGCACCGCCGCCCTCGCCACCGCCGCCACCGCCGCCACCGCCGCCACCGCCACCGCCGCCAACGCCACCGCCGCCGTTGGAGGAACTGACTGCAGCGCTACCACGACGGCGGCCGCTACGCCCAGTCGCACTATCGCTCGCCGGCATAGCGTCGCCGCCCAGACGCGCGCTGGCAAATCGAGTGGAGCTGCTGGGCCACTCCGTGACCGGTGCAGTAGTGCCCGCCACCTCCGTGCTGTAGGTGGCAGGCGGCAGGACGGAGCGCGGTGGCATTGTCAGCGGCGAGGTGCGCGGCATCGCCTGTTGTGTCATAGGGCTGCGTAGCGGCGATGACGGCGGGAAGCGGCCACTGGCGGTACTGGTCCCGTCGCCGCGCGGCGGCGGCGGCGCCGTGCCACTGCACGACCCACTGCCGCTGCCACTAGCAAAGGTGGTAACGACGGCGGCGGGCGGCGCGCGAGCGCTCACTACTGACACGACGCCGACGGAGGCGGCAACCGCCTCCGCGGCCGCCACGCCACGGATGTCATCCAGCGCGACCGCGTGGCGCACGTAGGAGGCGACGTCAGTGAAGAAGAAAAACACCTGCTTGCGCCACTCGGCGGCCAGCTGCGTGAAGAGCTGGTGGCGGCCCTCATTGGAGGCGCATAGCAGTACCACCAACACGCTGCGGGCGGGGTGCGGCAGGCTGCGGTAGTCGGTGGCGGTCAGTGCCGCGCGCACGGCGGGGTCGCGCAACACGGCGGCAGCTAGGCCGCTGTGGCCGGCGACGGCGGTATCCGCGCCATCTGCCGCGTCGTCGCGGTCGTACCCGCGTGACGGCAGGGACAGCGCCAACCAGCGCGCCGCGGTGGGCAGCGTGTCCACGTCAAAGGCGCGCACGGGGGTGTGCGGGCTGCCGTCACCAGCGGTGGCGTTGCGCACCGGCGTGGTTGCGTCATGGTCTTGCACCGGCTCCAGCCAGTCCTCCGCCAGCACCTCGCCGGCTGTCAGCACGCCTGACCGCAGCAGGATGGGGGCTGGCAGCATGGCAGGCGACGACACCGTGCCGCCGCCGCTGCTGCCGCCCGCGGGTGTCAACACAACCGCGCCCCTCTCGCTGCCGCCAAGCATCGTGGGTGCCTCTGCTGACGACGCCGCCACAACTTCTGGCGGCATCGACACCACGACCGCCACCTCCAGCTCCGTGTCGGCGTCGCGTGCAGGCTGCCGCGAGATGGCACTGCGTGCAAGCCCAGAGCGGACCACAGAGGTGGTGCGGAGCCGGCTGCCCAGCGTCGCGCCGGACGGGCCGGCAGGCGACGCCGGGGCAACAATACCGGTACCGGTATTGTCCTCCAGCGTCCCTACCGCCGCTGCTGTCACTGCCGCTGCCGCCGCCGCAGACGTGGTGGTAGTAGGCAGTGGCTTGTCCAGCCGCGGCGCAGGCGCCACGGCGCCCGACGGCTGCACGCGGCCGGTGTCTGTGCGGCGAGCAAAGGCGGCCAGCGGGTGGAGGCAGCGACAGCAGCCGCCGCAGCGCGTGACGCAGGCGGGCGTCCAGATGGTGAACACAGCGTACAGCGTGACAAGGGCGGCGACGGGCAGCTGGGAGACGTCGTGGCTGTACCGGATGCTCTGGTACGCCATCACGAACGCTACCAGGGCGGTGGCGGCGCCGTTGGCGGCAACCTCCGTGCGCAGACCAAACGCGTCGGGGCGGCGCCAGGTGAAGGCAATGACGGCAGCGTGCGCGCCCAGCGCCACTACTAGCACCGCCGCCGTGAACACCGCCTCCACTTCACTAAACGAGCAGGCGTCGCCATCCGCCGAGGCGGGCGGCGGCGCGAGTGCCATTCGTACGGCAGCACGGCGGCGGCGGCCACCGCCACACCCAACGCGCCACGCCCCGTGTCCATGGCCAGCCGCTTCACAAGCAAGCGCGTCAGGCACCGGCCGCCGCCGCTACGCACCGGCAGTGCCTCCCGTGTCACCGCGGTGTACCGGTCTGCGCCCGCCATCCACGTGTGTGCCAGCGTCGGCGCCGCTGCTGGTACGGTGTATGAGAGCGTCCGCGGCGGCAGCGAGATTGGTAGCGGTGGCGGCGCAGGCGATCGTGGCAGCGAAAATGGCGGCGGCGGCGGCGGCGGCGGCGGCGGCGGCAGGGCAAACGGCGGTGGCGGCGAGGGTGGTGCAAGGGTGATGGCAGCAGCAAGGGCGGGCGTGGGGTCGACGCGCGCTGCCCACGCGCGCGCCACGCCATCCTGCGCCAGGTGGCGCGCCACCACGCTGACGGCGCGGGCGGCCTGGATGCACAGGACGGCGGCGGTGGCGAGGTACCAGGTGACCAGCCAGGCGGGACAGGGGACAAGCATGCCGCCCACGCGCATGTCGCCCACCGCCGGCACCAAGTCCAGCGCGCCCGCCGCCAGCGCTGCGGCCAGCAGCAGGGTGGCGCGTCCGCGCATGGCGCCATGTCCGCGCGTCGCCGCCAGCAGCAGGCAGCCGCCCACCAGCGCCACCACCTGCGCCACCAGCAGCACCGCCGCCGCGTGCGCCACGCCCTGCATGGCACCCCCTGTGTGGTGTGGTGCCGCGTGTCGTGCGACGGGGCCGCTCGAACCCGCGAGGATCGCGCCTTGCCACCCAACCTTGTTCACTGCGATGTGATTGATGGCAGGCAGCACACTGATGGGTGTCAACTCACCGCCGCCGACGGCAGCCACCAGCCGCTGCCACAGCACTCCGTAGCTGCTGCTGGTGTGTATGCGTGCTGGCAGCTGGCGTTGGCGACGCTGCCGACGTCGGTGGTGAAGGTGGTGTGTACCGGTAGACACGCGGTTGTGGCGTCACACAGCATCAGGTTGCAGCAGCAACGCCACCGCCACCGCCACCCGCAGCAGCTGGCAGGGGTGTGGTGGCAGGCGCGAGCCGCGTGGTTGTATGCGGGGTGCACGACACGTGTGTGCGTCTGGCACGACTCCGCGCCTGCCGTGCCCGTGTGTGTCGGTGTCGATGTCGGTGTGTCCCGGCCTCGCGTGTTTTGTCACCGTCGCGTCGCGTCGCGTCGTGTCCACGCGCTCGTCGTCTTGGTCGGCCACGCCCACGCACGATGGGATGCGCGAGTAATGGCGCCTGGACGTGCGTGTGTCGTGGTTGTCTGGCGTTGCTTTGCACTGCTGCTGCACCGCTGCCCTTTTGCCACTTGCTTTTCCAGCAGCAGCAGCTGCTGCTGGTTGTCGCCGTCGTTGTTGTCGCCTTCAAGGCTTCAACGACGGCAACGCCTGGACGGCGTGGCGACCGGCACACTCTTTCTTCGTCACTTACGCACAGTCGCTTGTGAAACTCTCACGCACACGTGCACGCGGCCGCATGCAGACGAGTTGAACACCATTGTAGAGCCGCATCAAGATTTGGCGGGGGAGGTACACCTGGCCTGCCAGCCGCCGCCGCGATGCGCAGAAATCTCAAGCTCGCTGCGCCCCCGGAATCTGTCGGAAGTCCACACCCAGTGTCACAGGCTGTGTGACACCACCACTGCAGCAACCGCGGCCAAACTCTCACGGGTTATCACCACACCGCGCGCGCAGGGTTGGCGTGACACGGCACCGCCGGCGACGCACCCACAGGCTGATGTTTCAATGCGCGCGCAAGCAGTGAAGGGAGCGTGTGTGCTGTGTTGTGCGTGTGCGGCGGCGCGGCGTGGTCGCGTGTGTGGTGGGTGGCGTGGCCGCGGTGTGTCACGTGGTGTAAAATCTGGCACCGGTGCACCCTGAGCAACGACGCGCCACGACACAACACAACACACTACATTTCAACGGCGGCGCGCACACAATCATACCACCACCGGCCCACCGCCATTCCGGCGCACACACACATCAGCACGCACGCACACACTGCAGCCACCTGACGCGCGCAGTCGTGGCTGTTGTTACAGCCGGCCAAGTGGGTGGCGCATGGGTGTGGTGCGCGCGCTGACGCATGGTACGTCACGTCATCAAGCCCCGGCGCCGAAATCCCATCAGGTGCCAGGTGACGTGACACGACACCGGAGGACATCCGCGGTGACGCGCAGCCGGCCGACGCGGCAATTACGCCACCCACAGCGCGCAGGGGAGTGGTAGGGTGATACTCCGGGAGGCTGTGGTCCGTTTCACCCGCCGCGCTGCTGATTTAGTGTTGCCAGCGCCGCGGGTGATCACTGATCTCTTCGTCCGTACACCCGCCGTTGACGCACGCACACGCGGTGGCTGGTGGCACACAACGGAGGCCCATCCGCATTCCGCGGCTGCCAGTTCCGGCCCCGGTGTCTGGACACTGGTGCTGCTGCTGGCGGTGGCGGTGGCGGTGGAGGTGACGGTGCATGTTTGCCTGCTGCCGGCACCTGTGCTGCTGTCACTGCTGGTGCGTGCGTGCGTGCGTGAAAGTGTGTCACGTGGCCGTCACCTGTGATACCTGCCACCACCACCGTGCCGCGGCCACCACTCCGACGCAGCCACCGCCGACGGCACTCCATCCATCGCGGACGACCCGCAGCGGCGGCGATCTGTGGCCGTATGTGTTGCATCAAGCGCAACTGTGCCAGCCATCAGCGGTGGTGGTGACCAGGTGACGTCACCGACGTGGCCATCAAGGGTGTTCGTTGCCAGCCTGGCCGCGCCATCTTGCAACACGTGCTGGCGCGCGGCACCGTCTACCAACAAGCCACCCCAGCGCGTGACCGCGGACACCATAGACTACCATCACGCCGCCGTGAGCAGCCGTCCCGTCGCCATGTTAATACGAGGGGCGGCCAACATGGCGGCCGCACCAGCCGCACCACGCGGACCGGCCGTGGCGCCATCAACCGCAACGCGCCGTATCCACTTCCGCGCTCCGGCGCTAACGGCAACAGCAACGGCAATATGCGCGCTGCTTGTGCTGGCAAGATGGACAGTAGTGTCGGCGGCGCCAGACGGGCTTGTTGTAACCACTGCGGCGGCGGACGCTTCTGACAGTAGAGTGGCACCACTACCGGCGTCACGGCAGCCAACGGCGGCGACGTCAAACCTGCGCGGGCGAAGTCTGGACTGCGACACCTGCGTGGACCCCGGGTTGGAGCCAGAGTCGACGCCAGAGCGGCGGCGCGTCGGCGTGCTGGTGATAATGATACAGACAGTGATCATTCTCGGCGGCGCCGCACTGCTGGCACGGTATCGAGATGTAGGTGTCATGCGCGGCCGTGACGTCCCGCTGCTCGTGACCGCGTTGGTGATGGGCGCGGTGCAGCTGGCAGCGCCCTTCACCGACATCCTGGGCGACGGCCACGTCCTGTGTGTCGGCTGGCTAGCATGCCTGTACTTCTCGGTGACGGGCTACGGCGGCCTGGTGGCGGTGCGCACGCTGCGCATCGCCGCCATGTATCTGTCGCAAGACCGGCTGGCGCGCAGCTGGGCAGCGTTGGCCGCAGCGTCGGCGCCGGTGTCAACTGCGGCGCAGCGCGCGCCGCCACCGCTGCCGACGATTGCTGTCCGCAGTAGCGCGCCGCCTCGCCCAGATGGCGTGTCCGCAACCGGTATCGCCACCACCACCACCGCAACTGCAACTGCAACTGCAACCGCCCCTGATGCCGCTGCCTTCGCAAGCGCGGGGGCGCGGCACTGCGGCGTGATAGACAGCAGCTACGCAAGCGGCGTGGTTACCGAGGCAGACGGCGACGTGTCGCCGCTGGTGGCTGCCGCGCCGGTACGGGCGGCATGGAGCCCGACCATTGCGCTGCAAGCCAGTTCAACCGTCCCGCTGCCGCCGCCCAGCGACGGCGGCAGCTCAGCGAGCGGGCGCAGCGCGGACGTGTCTACACCCGCACTCGCATCGCCAGCACCTCCCGCCACTGCCGCTGTCGTCCCGCCGCCACCAGCGCCAGCGCCGGCGCCGGCACCAGGTGCCGTGGAAGATGGCCCATCTCCCGCCACGCTGCGTGCGTATACCGCCGTGGCGCAGGGGACAACGCCGCCTGACCGGTACGCGGCGGCTACCGGCGAGGTGCTGAGAACGCGGCGGTGGGTGGCGTGTGGTGCCGTGGCGGAGTACACGCTGCTTGATTGCTTGCGCCTGCACACATGGCGCGGTGCGGTGGCCACGGTGACGTTGCTGGTTGGCATCATGATGGCCCTGCTGGCGGTGCGCCTGACGGTGTTTTCGCCCATCCCGTCGGTGGACGCCGTGGGCTGCGGCTTCACGCGGTCGGAGGGCATCGCCGTCCTCATTCTGTACGGCGTGCAGCTGGTAACTTGCATTGCCGTGACGGCGTACGCGTGGCGGAAGAGTGACGCGTATGGCCTGCGCGAGGAGGTGATGGCGGTGGGCGTGCTGGCTGCCTTTGCGTTTATCTACTTCTGCGTCGCGCGCCTGCCGTACCTGGTCTCGATGGTCCGTGCACCTAACACAACGCAGTACGGCGCCTCCATCATGGTGTGCGGCTACCTGATCATCGCGCTGTGGATCCCCGCGCTGGCTGCCGCGTTCCGCTGTTCGCGCCAGCGCGGCTACTGCTGCTGCTGCTGTTTCGGTGGCGGCGGCGGCCGCGTGAAGCCGACGCGCACGCATACCACGCTGCGTGGCCCGGCGGAGGTGGGCATCACGCGCAGTCGCAGCATGCGTGATGCAGAATCAAGCGGCGGCGGTGGTGGTGGGGGCAGCGGTGCGGGTATGTTGAGTCGTGGCAGGAGCGTGTCTGACAGCGGCGCAGGGACGCGGAGCGTGTCGCTGGCGCACAGTGCGGCAGGGCGGCAGGCGGCGGAAGAGGATGACGACGCCGACACCGAGGTGGCGATGGTGGTCAGCAGCCACCACGACGCCGGTGCACACACGGCCGCCCTGGCTCACACTGTCGCCACGGCGCCCGCCCTGCAGCCACCGGCGGGCGTGGCGGCTGCAGGTGACGTGCCGGTGGACGACTGGCTGGCGCCGGTGGCGGCCGACGAGGAGGGCGGCGGCGCCACCACGGCAGCACACCCCGCAGACGAGGCAGCCACGTTGGCAACCGTGGCGCACTGGCTGAGCACAAGTGGCGACGCCGCGCGGCGCGTGGCACCCCTGCGGCGTGCCGCACCCTTTGCCGCCTTCCTTGGCAGCTCGAAGCGTGCGGAGTCACACGAGGCACCAGCTGCGCCGCCAGTGTCGCCGTCGGACGGCAGCGAGGCGTCGTCGCACTCGTATGACAGCATGACGTGGGACGGCCGCGCCACGCTCGTGCCCCATCTCCTGTGCTCCCACGGCGGTCGCCGCCTGCTGTACCATGCGTTGGCAGATGAGTGGCGCAAGCAGCTGTTCTTCTTCCTTGCCGACGTGCACTCATTTGTGCGCCGCGCAATGGCGTTGGATGCCATTCGCAGGGCAGCGGCGGCAGCAACGGCGCGCCGGCGCCCACGGCACCTCTCACACGGCGGCGGCAGCGATTTTGACGCAACGGCGAGTGTCGGGCGCGGCGGCGGCGGGCTGTCGCTCACGGCGGAGCTCCCGCTCGGTGCAGATTACCCTGCCACTAGCAGCCCCCCTGCACACACGCACCCCCCGCCTGACCATGCGGCACCCGGCGACATCCTGGACGCCGTCCACATTG
>ERZ778022.4043-NODE-4043-length-13029-cov-5.314938_pt1 | contig 13029 bp, 10 predicted proteins | sample MGYA00375752_ERZ778022 | MGnify/ENA primary metagenome ERZ778022 (study PRJEB29350, sample SAMN05389826) | bioreactor metagenome | isolation source: Thiocyanate bioreactor | place: South Africa: University of Cape Town | collected 2014-04-04 ... | reverse complement strand
TAGGGTTTGACCCGGATCTCGACAAAGCTGCGCATCAGGTCTGCCAGCACCGCCGGATCGTCGTTGACGCCCCTGAGCAGCACCGACTGGCTGATCATCGCAAAGCCGGCATCGACCAGCCGGCCGCAGGCTGCCCGCGCCGCCGCTGTCAGTTCCCGCGGATGGTTGGCGTGCAGCGCGATATACACCGTCTTGCCGCACGCACGGATCGCGTCGATCAGCGCTGCATCGATCCTGTCAGGCGAGACCACCGGCACCCGCGAGTGGAAACGCACGATCTTGACGTGCCCGATATCGCGCAGCTCGGCCATGATGGCGGCAAGTCGCCGCGGCGACAGCACCAGCGGATCGCCGCCGGTCAGGATGACCTCCCAGATCTCCGCATGGTTGCGGATGTAATCCATGGCAGCCGTCAGCTTTTCCGCCGTCAGCGTTCCCTCGCCTTTCGGCCCGACCATCTCGCGGCGGAAGCAGAAGCGGCAATAGACCGGACAGATATGCACCGCCTTCAGCAGCACCCGATCCGGGTAGCGATGCACGATGCCGTCCACCGGGCTATGGGCATGGTCGCCGATCGGATCGGCCCGCTCTTCCGGCGCGGTCAGCAGTTCGGCCGGATCGGGCACGAACTGCCGGGCAATCGGATCGGCAACGGCACCTGGCTCGATCAACCGGGCGATGTCTGGCGTGATCGCCACGGCATACCGCGCTGCGACGGCCTCGATCCCCGCCTGTTGGCCTGGATCGACAAGGCCTGCGGCCTCCAGTTCATCCGCAGTGGTGATGGCGCGGGCGAGACTCATGGGCCATAATCCGCAACCGGCGCCCACAACACCTGGTCGATGCGCGCGGCACCGATCGCCAGCATCACCAGCCGGTCGAAGCCGAGCGCCGAGCCGCTCGCCGCCGGCATCAGCGCCAAGGCCGACAGGAAATCCTCGTCGATCGGATAGGTCTCGCCGTAAATGCGGGCCTTCGCCGCCATCTCGATCTCGAAGCGGCGGCGTTGCTCCGCCGCGTCCGTCAGCTCGCCGAAGGCGTTGGCGAGTTCGACACCGCAGGCATACAGCTCGAAACGCTCCGCCACCCGCGGATCGCGTCCCGAAGGCCGCGCCAGGGCCGCCTCGCTCACCGGATATTCATCCAGAATGGTCGGGCGGCCGAAACCGAGGTTCGGTTCGACCTTTTCGACGATGATGCGGGAAAAGATATCGGCCCAGCCATCATCTCTCGCCACACGAATGCCGGCAGCACTTGCGCGCTCCGCGAGGCCATCCCGATCCGTCTCACCCGATGGCGCAACGGTTGCAAGCAGGTCGACGCCGGCATACCGCCCAAAGGCTTCGGCGACGCTCAGCCGCTCCGGCGCGGCAAACGGATCGCAGGTCTCACCGCGATAGGTAAGGCTCGCCTGTCCGGCCGTTTCCGCCGCCAGCGCCAAAAGGGCTGCGCAGTCGGCCATCAACGCCTCGTAGCTTTCCCCGGCGCGATACCATTCCAGCATGGTGAATTCCGGATGGTGCAGCGGCCCGCGTTCGCGATTGCGGTAGACATGCGCAAAGCAGGCGATGCGCGCCTCTCCCGCCGCCAGCAGTTTCTTGCAGGCGAATTCGGGCGAGGTATGCAGATAGAGCGGTGCCCTTCCGCCGCTGGTGGTTATGCCCTCGGTCGCAAAGGCATGCAGATGCGCCTCATTTCCAGGTGAAACCTGCAGCGTCGCCGTGTCCACCTCGACAAAATCGCGTGCCGAAAAATATCCGGCGAGTGCCGCGCGAATGCGGTTGCGCGCCATCAGGAAAGGCCGGCGGTCGGCATGCACGCCGGGTTGCCACCAGGGCGACGGTTTGAAGGAGGAAGCTGTCATTTCCAACGGTTTCTTTACGGCTTTCGATCACGGAAGGCTGGCTATTTCCGCCGATTTGCGGTAGTGGCGCCCCAGAAAAACAAATAAAGCGTCTCCGGCATGGCTGTTGCCAGTCCTCTACGACGCCATGGCGCGAGTTACAAGGAAGTCTTATGGTCAAGATCATCGCCTCTTCGGTCCGCAAGGGCAACGTTCTCGATGTGGACGGCAAGCTGTATGTCGTTCTCACCGCCCAGAACTTTCACCCCGGCAAGGGCACGCCGGTAACGCAGGTCGACATGCGCCGCATCGTCGACGGCGTGAAGGTTTCGGAACGCTGGCGGACGACGGAACAGGTCGAGCGCGCCTTCGTCGAAGACCGCCCGTTCCAGTTCCTCTATGAAGACGGCGAAGGCTTCCACTTCATGAACCCGGAAAACTACGATCAGGTCGCCGTCGATGCCGACACGGTCGGCGATGCCAAGCCCTACCTGCAGGAAGGCATGACCGTCACGCTGTCGATCCACGAAGGTGTGGCGCTCGCGCTTGAACTGCCGCGCCACGTCATCCTCGAAATCGCCGAGACCGAACCGGTCGTCAAGGGCCAGACGGCCTCGTCGTCCTACAAGCCGGCCATCCTGTCCAACGGCGTGCGCACCGCCGTGCCGCCGCATGTCAGCGCCGGCACCCGCGTGGTGATCATGACGGAAGACAATTCCTACGTGGAACGCGCCAAGGACTGATCTCGGCCGGCGGCCTGAATGATCCGACAGCCCTCGAAGCTTCCGGTTTCGAGGGTTTTTTCGTTTGGATAATTGTCACCGGTTTCGCCAGCCATTGCCGGTCGTCTTTCGAACTTATATATATAATGCCGATATCAGTTATCGGAGCGATGACATGCGCACATTGATCGATGTAGGCGAAGCGGAGATCGCGGCTCTCGACCGCCTCGCGGCCAAGGGCAACGTCTCGCGCGCAGCACTCATCCGCAAGGCAATCAAGGGATTTCTCGATACAAACCGCGATATGGAAGAGCAGCAAGCCTTTGGTTTGTGGGCTGAGCACCCCGTCGATGGCCTTGCCTACCAGGAAAAGCTGCGTGACGAATGGTGAAGGCGCTTTTCGATACCAACATCCTCATCGACTATTTGTCCGGGCGAGAGGAAGCACGCACGGAATTGTCTTTGTACAAGGACAAAGCCATCAGCATCATCACCTGGATGGAAGTCTTGATCGGTGCTCAGCCTCAAATCGAAAAGCGAACACGCGCCTTTCTGGAGGGTTTCGATTTGATTGTTTTGGACAATGATGTCGCTGAACGATCAATCGCGATACGCCGCGAACAACGCCTAAAGTTGCCGGATGCCATCATTCTGGCAAGTGCCGAGGTTCATTCGCTGCTTCTCGTCACGCGCAACACCAAGGACTTTCCGGCAACGTCACCGAACGTCCGCATTCCGTATCATCTATAAAAAGAGCCCCGGATCGCTCCGGGGCTCTGCTTGTCACATCATTCGATGCCGCCGAGGCAGAGGTATTTCAGCTCGGTGTAATCCTCCAGCCCGTACTTGGAGCCTTCGCGGCCGAGGCCGGATTGCTTGATGCCGCCGAAGGGGGCGACTTCGGTGGAGATCAGGCCGGTGTTGATGCCGACCATGCCGTACTCCAGCTGTTCGGCGACCCGGAAGATTTTTGCGACGTCCTTCGAATAGAAGTAGGAGGCGAGGCCGAATTCCGTGTCGTTGGCGAGTTCGATGACCTGCTCTTCGGTGTCGAACTTGAAGAGCGGCGCCACCGGTCCAAAGGTTTCTTCGCGCGCGACCAGCATGTCCGAGGTTACACCGGTCAGGATGGTCGGCTGGTAGAACAGGCCGCCCTGCGCATCGCGATTGCCGCCGGCGGCAACCTTGGCACCCTTGGAAACGGCGTCTGAAATATGTTCCTCGACCTTCTTCAGGGCGTTCTGGTCGATCAGCGGGCCGGCATTGACGCCTTCCGCCATGCCGTTGCCGACCTTCATCTTGGAAACCCGCTCGGCGAGCTTGGCCGCAAACGTGTCATAGACGCCGGACTGGACATAGATGCGGTTGGCGCAGACGCAGGTCTGGCCGTTGTTGCGGTATTTCGAGATCATCGCGCCTTCGACGGCGGCATCGAGATCGGCATCGTCGAAGACGATGAAGGGGGCGTTGCCGCCGAGTTCCAGGCCGAGCTTCATGATCTGGTCGGCACCCTGGCGCATCAGGATCTTGCCGACATTGGTCGAGCCGGTGAAGGTGACCTTGCGGATCTTCTCGTTCGAGCACATTTCCTGGCCGATCATGGCCGACTGGGTGGAGGTCACCACCGAGAAGACACCAGCCGGAACGCCGGCGCGTTCGGCGAGCAGCGCCAGCGCCAGCGCCGAAAGCGGCGTCTGTGCGGCCGGCTTCGACACCATGGTGCAGCCTGCGGCCAGAGCCGGCGCCATCTTGCGGGCCAGCATGGCGTTCGGGAAGTTCCACGGCGTGATGGCGCCGACGACACCCACCGGCTGGCGGATGACGATGATGCGCTTGTCGGCCTGGTGGCCGGGGATGGTGTCGCCGTAGACGCGCTTGGCCTCTTCGCCGAACCATTCGACATAGGATGCACCGTAAAGGACTTCGCCGCGGGCTTCGGCCCAGGGCTTGCCCATCTCGATGGTCAGGATGGTGGCGAGGTCGTCGGCATTGGCGACCATCAGGTCGAAGAGCTTGCGCAGGATCGTCGCCCGCTCCTTGGCGGTCTTCTTGGCCCAGGCCTTCTGTGCGGCATGGGCGGCATCGATCGCCTTGGAGACTTCGGCCTTGCCGAGGTCGGGCAGAACGGCGATGACGTCGCCGTTTGCCGGGTTGGTCACTTCGAAGGTCTTGCCGCTTTCGCTGGCCGCAAGCCACTGGCCGCCGACCAGAGCCTTATCGGGAGCAAGCGACGGATCCTTGAGCTTGGAAGACAGTGCGTTGGAGATGCTCATGATTATTTCGCCTCTGCGGCGCATTCGCGCATGGATGCTTCGATAATGTCGAGACCTTCCTGGAAGACGCCGTCCTGGACGGTGATCGGCGACAGGAAGCGGATGACGTTGCCGTAGACACCGCAGGTGAGCAGGATCAGGCCCTTTTCAAGCGCCTTCAGGCGCACGGCATTGGCAAAATCCGCATTGGGCTTTTCGGTGCCCGGATGGTTGAACTCGACGGCGACCATGAAGCCCGGGCCACGGATATCGACGATCTGCGGAACGCCCTCGCGCAGGGATTCGAGGCGCTGCTTCAGGCGGTTGCCCAAGAGGTTGGCGCGGTCGCAAAGCTGTTCTTCCTCGATGACGTCGAGAACCGCATGCGATGCGGCGATGCCGATCGGGTTGCCGGCATAGGTGCCGCCGAGGCCGCCCGGTCCCGGTGCATCCATCAGTTCGGCGCGGCCGGTGACGGCAGACAGCGGGAAACCGCCGGCAAGGCCCTTGGCCATGGTGGTGAGGTCGGCGACCACATCATAATGCTCCATGGCGAACAGCTTGCCGGTCCGGGCAAAGCCGGTCTGCACTTCGTCGGCGATCAGCAGGATGCCGTGATCGTCGCACAGCTGGCGCAGTGCCTTCATCAGCACGCGCGGCACTTCATAGAAACCGCCTTCGCCCTGCACAGGCTCGATGATGATGGCGGCAACGCGCTTGGGATCGACATCGGCCTTGAACAGCTTGTCGAGAACGTCGAGCGCCATGTCGACGGTGATGCCGTGCAGGTCGACCGGGAACGGCACGTGGAACACGTCGCTCATCATCGCGCCGAAGCCGACCTTGTAGGGAACGACCTTGCCGGTCAGCGCCATGCCCATGAAGGTACGGCCGTGGAAAGCGCCGGTGAAGGCGACGACGGCGGAACGGCCGGTGGCGGCGCGGGCGATCTTGATGGCGTTTTCAACGGCTTCCGCACCGGTGGTGGCAAAAATCGTCTTCTTGGCGAAATTGCCGGGGACGGCGGCGTTCAGGCGTTCTGCAAGCGCGACGTAGTTTTCGTAAGGCACGACCTGATGGCAGGTGTGGGTAAAACGATCGATCTGGTTCTTGACGGCCTCGATGACCTTGGGGTGACGGTGGCCGGTGTTGACGACGGCGATGCCGGCGGCAAAATCGATGTAGCGGCGGCCTTCGACGTCCCAGATCTCGGAGTTTTCGGCACGGTCGGCATAGACCTGCGTGGTCATGCCGACGCCACGCGAAATGGCTTCATTCTTGCGTACTGCAATATCGACGTTCTTCATCCGCTTCCCCATCATGTTGATCGTCGGAGCAGGACGCTCCGCGACGTCGGTTCGCATGGAGGTATGAACCCAAATCCGGACCTTGGCAACGGTTGCCAAGGATTTGACCGAAAATTTCTTGCAGATTTACTGCAAAATATTTCCCCTCTGCCGATCACTGCCAAGCGCCCTGATCATCGGATAGACCGAGAAGCGGCCGGCTTCGGCCTTTCCGGTCAAATTCCGCAGATATCCACCGGGAGAGCGGATATCGGTGCCGCGCTGGAGGATTGCGGCAACGGTGACCGCGGCCCCGAGATCGCCCATCGCGCGGCGAGCTTTCCCCCATGCCTCCGGCGAGATCCCCAGCATGCCGCGGACGAAGTCGGCAGTGTGGGCGACATCGTTCCAACTGCGGATGGCATCGCGGTTATAAGCCGACAGATCGGGGCAGGCCTGCAGGAACTGCTTGAGGGAAAGCTGCATTTCTCTCGGCTCGGTTAAGGCCTGCCGTTGATCTGGCACAATTTTGGCTGTCGATTTTTCCGGAGCGATCGATTCAGATTTATATTCTATATTTGAATCTTGAATATGCCGCTCAAAATCGGATTCATTGGCGCTCATTTCTTGTTCGCTGAGGCTTTCGAGATAGGTCTTTTCTACGCTGTTGCGCAGCAGAAGCAGGGCATCGCGGCGCAGATGGAGGCCGTCCATGTCCGCTGAGCGGGAGATCCGGCCGGAAAGGGCGGCCAGCTGTTCGGTGAAATCCGTCCAGGGGCCGGAACGCTGCTCCATGTGGGCGGCCTGGATGGTTTTGGCGATGTCGCGCAGGTGCAGGGTGATTTCCATGCGCAGGGCCTGCACGGCCTTGGCACGGGCACGGGCGATGTCCGCATGGGCGTGGATTTCACCCGCAAGCAGCGCGAGGGGGGCGAGGTCGAAACCGAAGGCGCTTTCGACAGCACCATTGTCGTCACGGCGGCAGAAGCGTTTGCCGTTGGCGCTGTCGCGACGCATGATCAGGCCGGCCTCGACCAGCAGGGCGAGATGCCGGCGCAAGGTTGCCGGGGACATGCCGCGGGCGCGCAACGACAATTCGGTGTTCGAGGGAAAGACGATGATCGGGTTGCGGCCGTCGAGAACACGTTCGCCGTGGAAGCTCGTCAAAGCTTCCAGCACGCAAAGCGTCCTGTCGGATAGGCCGTAGGCGTCCCGCGCCTCGGTCAGGGCCCGCAACAGCAGCCATTTGTCGGCACTGCCGCTCTCGTCATTACCCTCGCCCTTTTTCAAAACCTGCTGCCGCCGGGCGATAGCGGCCTGCAGGCTAAATATGTCCGCACGCATGCGTGCGCCGCCAAAAGGCGTCGTCGCTAATCTTTCCATGCCAAAGGGTCCTCTTCGAAAGAGGCAAGAGGCACCCGCGACGGACATTTCAGGGCATAACGAATCATCCCGTCAGCAAATGATGCCGACGGCGCTTGACTTTGATTGCTGGAAGTGATTCTCTTGAATTGCTACATAGAAGAGGGCTTCCGAAATGGCGACGTTTTGGGGGCCTTTTTTCTTGCTCTCGATATTCCTTTCTCAAGCTCAATTCAGTTTAAACGCGGTTTACCAGGGCTTACGTCATGGTAACACGAAACAATGTACCGGGGATCAGCGACCCCACGCCGTGTGAATCAGGCGTTCGATCTCGCTGTTGACGGCATGCAGTGATTCCATCGCACGGTCGTAGGTCGCGCGGGTGAAGTTTTCCCGTCCGACCTCGTACAGCGTCTGCTTCGTCAGGCCTGCATCGGAAATCGCCGTTGATTTCAACATGCTGGCGGTCAGAACACGCTCGCCGAAGAGCGAGCGCATGAAACCGACGATTTGCGCTTGCGGCCCGTCATTGGGCTCGAAACGCGTGACGAGGTAACGCAAGAAATCGAAATTCAGCTGCCCGCCGGCCTCGCGCACGACGTTCAGCAGATCCGAGGTCATGAACAGGAACTGGTTCATCGAGGCGACGTCGAGCATCTGCGGATGTACGGTGACGACGACGGAAGTCGAGGCGCAGAGCGCCGACAGCGTCAGATAACCGAGCTGCGGCGGGCAATCGAGCACGACGACGTCGTAATCGTCGGCGACGCTCTGCAACGCCGCGGAAATCCGCGCGAAAAACAGCGGCCCGGCATCCTTGCCGTTATGGCGCTGGCTGAGCGCCTGCGGCGTCGAATGTTCGAATTCCTGGAGTTCCAGGTTTCCCGGCACCAGGTCGAGGCCGTCGACATAGGTCTTGCGGATCAGATCCTTCAGCGGCCGTGCCGAACCGTCGTAGCGGATCGCGCCGTAGATCGTGTCGTTGCCGTCGAGATCCAGTTCCGGCTGGTAGCCGAACAGGGCCGACAGCGACGCCTGCGGGTCGAGATCGACCGCCAGCACGCGGTGGCCGGTCAGCGCAAGATGCTGGGCGAGATGCACCGACGAGGTGGTCTTGCCGGAGCCGCCCTTAAAATTGGTGACCGAGATCACCTGGATATGTTCGCCGCGGGCCGCATTGCGCCAGGGAAGATAGGTGCGCGCCTTGGCGGCGTTGCCCTTGGCGACAGCCTGGTCGGCGAGATAGCGGCGCAGCGCATTGATATCGGCCAGCGAATAGAAGCGCCGGCCGGCAACGCCGATGCTCGGCTGCGGCCCGTCGCCGGCAAGCGAAAGCTGCCGCAGGTAGCCATCGGAAACACCGATGAGCTTGGCCGCCTCGCCGGAGGTAAAGCTGCGCAGCGATTTCTGCGATGTCGGCGGAAACAGCCGCTCGCGCATGGCCTTGAGCTGTTCGGACAGTGCGCGTGCATCGGCGGCTATCGCCTCGTCGGCGGGCAGGCGCATGTCGCCTTCCGCGTCCCGGCTTGCAAGCTGTCTCGATACCGATGCCATATGCATACTTCTCCGTTATCCACCGCCGGTGTCGTCAAACTGCAGCCTTCTCATGAAAGCTGAGTTTGCCTTGTCGTGCGATTCCATCACTCGTGTAAATACGCTGGACAGTTACTCTAACAGACGATCGGTCCGGTTACGCCGGAATGAAGAATCTGCGTCTTTTTCCGTTAGAGCGTGGTGAAATTGTCGAGTCGCGTCAAGGGCGTCGATCAAGTCTTTATTTTTCAATGACTTACAGCATTACACCAAGAATAAAAAAGATGAATTCCATCAAAAGGCGATGGAATCAATCCGTCGAAAAAAGCCGGCCGGAATGTCAGCCACGCCTCACATTTTCAGTCGCTGGCTGCGATCCTTCAGGCCGGGCGTTGCCAGGAATTCGTCCGCGCCCTCGACAAAATCGTGGAAAAAGTCGTCATCGGGATATTTGCGCGCCATGCGGGCGGCATAGTTGCGCATGTCCTGCAGCGGATAGACATCGGGCTCCGGCCGGCGGGTGAGAAGCAGGCGCACGCCGTGGCGGGACGGCCAGTTGGTGCAGACTTCCTCGAGGAGATAACGCAGCTGCTCGGCGGATTTGGAGAGCGCCTTCTGGATGAACTGCAGCAGCGTCTTGCGATCGAGACCAAGCGACAGCAGGCGATGCATGTCGACGGTGGAAAACCATTCCGCCGAGCGTTCCGCCGGCACCGACGACATTCTCAGGTAGACGGTGGAAATGCTCTCGACGAGATCGTTTTCGCTGAAGACGCAGGGTTCGCGCGATTTGCCCTTCGTCATCAGGCCGAGCTGTTCGGCAAAGACTTCGAGGACGATCAGCACGGCGAAAGGATTGACGCCCTCCTTGAGGGTCAGGCCGGTCAGCACCTCCACCGGATGTTCGCACCGGGCAAACAGCCTGTGCAGTTCGCGGAAGGCGCTCTGATGCGTCATGCCGAAACCGGTCGAAACGGTGGTGTCGTCGAGTTCGAGCAGCGCATTGAGCAGGCCGACGGGTTCGGGGCCGCCGGGCAGCAGCCGGTCCAGCCCGTCGAGGAAGGACAGGAGCAGCGGCTTGCCGTCCGAGCGGCGGCGGGAAAGCAGCGTCTGCACGTAATTGCGTGCCTTCGGCAGGTCGCTGCCGATCTGGCGAACGTAGCCCCATTCCTCCTGGGCAATGACATCGGTGTTCGGGAAGGATTGCAGGTAACATTCCCACCCCTCCCAGCTGTAGAGCGGATAGCGGGTATCCAACTCGTGCAGCCGGTCCTTCGGGTCGGGTGCCGCCCCCCCCAGCGCCTGGGCGACGTTTTCGAACGTATGCGCCAGCGTATCGGCGACCGCGTCGCGGTTGATCTTGCTCGCCTGGGCGATGCCCGCTTCGATGAAGGCGCGGTCCTCGGCATTGACATCGGCGGTCGACATGCCGATCCGCGGGTGGAAATAGATGGCGTGGCGCATGATCCAGTCGAAAACATCACGCTCCTTCAGGCGCAGCATCTCCATGCGCATCAGGTCGGTGGTGCGGATCGAGCGGCCGGTGGCGGCATCGGCGAAGACGAGCGCGTTGCGCAGGCGGCCGACGTCGCGCGGCGTGGTAAGCAGCACCCGGCGGCGCTTGAACGTCTGCATCAGGTCCTGACGCTCATTGGCATCCAGCGGCGCGCCAAAAATATCGCCGGCATGTGCCAGCAGGGCTTCGAGCAGCCGTTCGCCGGGCACGCGCGGCAGGTCGAGGTCGACCTGGACGATCTTTTCGAGAAATTTCGGCAGGCCGTTTTCGTCGCCGTCCTCGCCGAGCGCCTTTTCGAGCACCGAACGGTCGTACCCGATGAGATAGGTGATGTTCGGCAACTGCCCGATCGCCTTCATCATCGACAGGAGCGAGCGCACCTCGTCCGGGCGCAGGCGATCGATATCCTCGATGACCACGAGGATGCGGCAGTTCTTGAGCTTGTCCAGCTGTGCGGCGAGCTGGTCGCGCGCTTCCTGCAATGTCTCGGGGATCGGCGTCGCCGTCACCTTGCGGAACAGGCCCTTGAGGAAACCGGTGCGCTTGGCGCCCTCCTGCTTGTCGGCCAGCGGCCCGCCGCCGCTGGCCTCGGCATAAAGCGCCAGCAGCCGGCCCATGCCGGAGGAGGATTGCCGGGTCAGATCCATGAAATCCGCCAGCCGGCTGGCGGTTGCGCGGATATAAAGACGGATCTCGTCGTCGAGAACCTCGTCCAGCCGGTCGCCGAGGACACGGAAGAAATCCGACACCAGCGTATCGTGGCCCGACGCAAGCCAGGGATTGTACCGCACGATCACCGTCTGTCCGCCGGCCGATCCGCCCCATTCCCGCTCCAGCGCCGTGAGGTGTCGGGCATGGTCATCCGGGTGGACCCGGCCGATCAGCGTGTCCATCGCCTGGATTTCGTCGCGTTCGGAGGCGGCGTAGCGGTCGAGGCCTGCCTTTTCCATCGCCATCAGCCAGGCGACGGCCATGTTCAGCACGCTGGTCTTGCCGCCGCCCCAGACGCCGTTCAGGCCGACGACCATGTTTTCCCGGGCCTGCGCCGTCCGCAACACCCGCGCCAGGCGCTGCGAAAAGGGCGAAAGCGAGAACAGGTCCTGCTCCGGCGAAAAGATCGGGGTATCGGGCAATTGCTGCATTGCAGTGACTCCTTGCGTGCGCGAATTGAATGGCAACACGGCGCCCGACGCAATCTGCAAGGCGTCGGTTTCCGGCACTTTCAACCGAAAAATCACACGTTCGGACCATGCTCATAGGCGCAGGCGAGATCGCCTGCCCGTTTGCCGAAAACGTGACGGATGTCACACGACATGCTGCAGCCGCAATGGCATCGAAACTTCGCCATAAACCCGGCAGCACAATATCCCCCGTCGATATTGCTTCAGGGGAGACCGCCACATGCCGCTCATACGCAATCTTTTGACTGTTGCCCTTCTGGGCGGCTCGCTGTTTTCGCTGCCTTTTCCAGCTTTCGCCGCCAATGGCGCCGCACGCATCGAAGTGGCCTTTGTGCTCGACACGACGGGATCGATGGCCGGGCTGATCGACGGCGCCAAGCGCAAGATCTGGAGCATCGCCAACACGATCGTCGATATCAATCCCGATGCCGATATCCGCATGGCGCTGATCGGCTACCGCGACCGCGGCGACGACTATGTCGTGGAGACGCATGACATGAGCCCGGATCTGCAGGGTCTTTACGGCAAGCTGATCCGTTTCGAGGCCGATGGCGGCGGCGACACGCCCGAATCGGTCAACGAGGCACTCGATACCGCCGTGCGCAAGCTCGGCTGGGACAAGGCCGAGACGACCCGCCGCATCATCTTCCTGGTCGGCGATGCGCCGCCGCACATGGATTACGACAATGCGCCCTTATACCCCGAGGTTTTGAAGACGGCGGCGGAGCGCGATATCACCGTCAATGCCGTCCAGGCCGGCGACGATCCGGATACCCGCGCCATCTGGCGGGAAATCGCCCAGATGGGGCATGGCGAATACATTCCCATTCCGCAGGACGGCGGCGAAATCGTCGTCATCGAGACACCTTATGACGACGAGATCATCCACCTGCAGCGCCAGATCGACGGCACCGTGATGCCGTATGGCGATGCGGAAAAGCAGGAGGAAGTGCGCAGCAAGATGGAGGCGAAAGCCGCTGCGCCTTCTTCTGTCGTCGTCGAGAATTCCGAATTCTACTCCAAGCGGATGATTTCGCGTGAAGTCATCACCGGCGGCGGCGATCTCGTCGCCGATATCAAGAACGGCGCAAGACGCCTCGACGAGGTGGCCGACGACGCGCTTCCCGAGCCGATGCAGTCGAAGACCGCCGGTGAACGCGAAGTCTATCTCAAGAAGAAGATCGAGGAACGCGACCAGCTGGAAAAGCGCATGGCGGATCTGGTCAAGAAGCGGGATGGCTTTACCGCCGAAAAGCGCAAGACCGAGGACAAGAAGGACAGTTTTGATTCCGTCGTCGCCGAAACCCTGCGCAGCCAGCTTCGCTGAGGGTTTT
>ERZ778022.4042-NODE-4042-length-13032-cov-4.312322_pt1 | contig 13032 bp, 15 predicted proteins | sample MGYA00375752_ERZ778022 | MGnify/ENA primary metagenome ERZ778022 (study PRJEB29350, sample SAMN05389826) | bioreactor metagenome | isolation source: Thiocyanate bioreactor | place: South Africa: University of Cape Town | collected 2014-04-04 ... | reverse complement strand
TGACCATCGTCGATGCAGACGAGCTGGCGGGCGCGATGACCGAGCAGCTTGCCTCGCTGTTCGAGGACCAGAGCGCGGGTTCGCGTGGCGGTCGTCGCCGTCGCGCCGGCTGATTGCTGCCGATGCGTTTCACCCGCTGTCTGGCTGCGATAGAGCATTTCCGCGTTTCTTCGAAATGCGGAAATGCTCTCTCTTTTTGGCTTGGCGCAATTCCGGACGCAAAACCGCTGCGCACTTTTGCTGGAATTGCGCTGACCTTGCTTCTCGCAAGCAGCGCAGCCGTTTCTGCCTTTGCCGGCGAGACGGCTGTGATGACCAGCCGGGTGATTTCCGCCTTCAAGGTCGGCTCGCCTGAAACCCGTTTTGGCGCGTTGGAGTTTGTCGGCGGGCTGGAATTGAGTTCGACGACATCGCTGTTCGGCGCCGTGTCTTCGATCCGCTTCCGCCCCGATGGCCGGAATTTCATCGCCGTGCTCGATACCGGGCACTGGATGACCGGTACGGTGGAGCGGGATGCCGAAGGCCGGCTCTCCGACATGTCCGACCTCACCATCACCTCGATGATCGACAAGGACGGTCAGGACGAGACGGTGAAATGGAACATGGATGCCGAAGGCATGACGATCCGTGGCGACGACATCCTTGTCAGCTTCGAGCGGCGTCATCGCATCGACATCTATCCGCTCTCCGGTTTCGAGACGTCCGGGCCGAAAAAATCCATCCCGTTCCTGATTCCGAAGAATGAATTGCGGGCGAATGGCGGCTTCGAGATGATTGCCGCGTCACCGGCGGAAAGCCCGCTCATGGGCAGCACGGTGATCATCGCCGAGAAGAGCGTCGACAAGAAAGGCAATCTCTTTGCCGCCGTCGTCGACGGTCCCGCAAAGGGGCTGTTTTCGGTCAGGCGCCATGATTCTTTCGACGTGACCGATGGCGCCTTCCTGCCGAACGGCGATCTTCTGATCCTGGAGCGGCGCTTCAACTGGGCAACCGGCATCGCCATGCGTATCCGCCGCCTCAAGGGCGCCGACATTGTGCCGGGTGCCGTCGTCGACGGTGACATCCTGATCACCGCCGATTTCAACTACCAGATCGACAATATGGAAGGGCTTGACGTCATCACCGGCGAGGATGGCGCAACGCACATCATCCTCACCTCCGACGACAACCATTCCATTCTCCAGCGCAATGTGATGCTGGAGTTCAGGCTGGTCGAATAAGGCCCGGATTTCAGGCGGATTTGACCGCGGGCATCGGCTTCAGCACGCTCATCAGCGCGCCGTAGGGCAAAAGCATCACCAGTCCGACGATGATCTTCACCGAAAAATCGCCGATCGCCCAGGAGATCCAGCGGGGAGCCTCTGCGGCGAAGACGCCGAGGATCGGTGCCGATTCCAGCGCGAAAGGATCGTTCGGCCCGAAGATGACGAACATCGCGGCAAACGCAAACGAGAAGAAGATCGCCGTGTCGAGCGCCGAGCCGATCAGCGAGCCGACCAGCGGCGCGCGCCACCAGCTCTGCCGCCGCAAGCGGTTGAAGACGGCGATATCGAGCAACTGGCCGAGCAGATAGGCCGAACCGGACGCAATGGCGATGCGCGGCATGGAGGTGACGAAGGAGAGCGCCACACCGACGACGAAGCCTGCAAGCACCACCCGGCGCGCCATGGAGGGGCCGAACTGGCGGTTGGTCAGGTCGGTCACGAGGAAGGCGACGGGATAGGTGAAAGCACCCCAGGTCAGCAGATCGCCGAGGGCGATGCCGAACAGCGTTCCCGAGACGGGAAACTGAACCAGAAAATTCGAGGCGACGACGACGAGCGTCATCAGCAGGGTGTAAATTATGAAATAGCGTGTCGTCAGCATTTTTTTATCCTGGGTGATGCCACCAGTTGGAGGGACGAACCGGACAAAACAAAAGGCTTGACCGGATTATCCGTGCAAGCCTTCTGTCGTCCGTATATTCTTTAAGAAGCAGGCCGGATTAAGCGGCGGCTGCGACTTCTGCAGACTTCTTGGCAATCTGACGACGCAGCAGGCGGGCGCGCATGCTCAGTTCGTTCTCGCTGGCCTTCAACAGGAACGCATCGAGACCACCACGATGCTCGACGGAGCGCAGGGCTGCAGCGGAAACGCGCAGACGGAAACGCTGGCCGAGGGCGTCGGAAATGAGCGTTACCTGGCACAGGTTGGGCAGGAAACGACGCTTGGTCTTGTTGTTGGCGTGGCTGACGTTGTTGCCTACCTGGACGCCCTTGCCGGTCAATTCGCATACACGCGACATGGTACCACCTATTGTTTTTCTTCGCCAATGAACACCAAGCCGGACAAAACCGGTGAGGCAATCCAACTGGCCATGATTGGAAAGTTGCGGTTCTATAGTCAGCAGAGCCGCCCGCGTCAAGCCAAACCTTGGCTCTTGTAGCATTTCTGACAAAAAGCTGCTGTTTTCTTGGCTTAGCAAAAACCTTATAGAGTGGGTTCGGCCGCCCTACAGCAGGCGGACCGCAGGAGCAACAGCATGGCAATGATCGCCGTTCGATTCTGCATGATGGCAGCAATATTGATGTCCAGCCTGCCGGCCAAGGCAGACGAGATCCATCACGAGATGGAATATAGCGTCGCGCTCTCCGGTCTGCCGATCGCACGCGCCAGTTTCTCCACCTCGATGGACAACAAGCGCTATAAGATAGATGGAAACATCTCTTCCGCCGGCATCGCCAATTTGATCACGCGGATTTCGGCGCAGACCACCGTCAGCGGCACGGTGTCTGCCGACCGCTTCCAGGCGCGCAACTACCTGCTGAACTATACGAGTGGCAAGAAGACACGCGTCTACGAGGTGAATTTCCGCAACGGCAACGTCACCTCCAATTCGATCACGCCCGAGCCGCGCCGTAACCCGGACAACTGGGTGCCGGTGACCGAAAAGGACCTGCGCGCCGTTCTCGACCCGATTTCCGGCATCATCCTGCCGGCCAACAAGCAGGTCTGCCCGGCAAGGCTGCCGATCTTCGACGGCGAGACGCGCATGGATCTCGTGCTGTCGCCGAAAGACAACAAGCCGTTTTCGACCAAGGGTTTCAAGGGCGATGCCATCGTCTGCAGCGTCCAGTTCGTGCCCAAGGCCGGCTTCAAGAAGAACCGCAAGGACATCGATTACCTGAAGAAGCTGAAGACGATGGAAATCTGGTTCGCCAAGGCCGATCCGGTCAATGTCTATGCCCCGGTCTACGTCAAGATCCCGACGGAATACGGCATGCTGACGGTGTCCGCCGTCAAGTTCGGCGGCAACACCTGAGCATATCCGCGCTGGCCGTCTACGGCAGGCCCGGCATCCAGCCGGGCGGCGCCATCTCGAACCTGGAAAATTCGAAACCGGGCGCCACGGTACAGCCGACCAGCGTATAGTCGCCGCGTGATTGCGCCGCCTGCCACCAGCCGGCCGGCACGATGGCCTGCGGCCGTTCGCCGGAAAGGATATCCGGACCCAGCACCAGCGTATCGACCAGCAGGCCGTCCGAGGATCGCTCCAGCGTCAGTGGCGCGCCGGCGTAATAGTGCCAGACCTCCGTGGCATCGTGGACCTTGTGCCAGTGCGAGCGTTCGCCGGCTTCGAGAAGGTAATAGATTGCCGTCGAATGGCCGCGCTCGCCCCCCGTCACGTCGCGAAAGGTCTGCGCGTACCAGCCGCCTTCGGGATGGCGTTCCATGTTCAACGCCGTGATGATCTCCGCTGCCGTCATCAGAAATTGTCCTTGCGCTTGCGGATTTCGGCAAACACCTCTTCGTTCGTGCGGCTTTCCATCAGAAGGTTGCGGCGGATGGCGGGATCGGCGACGCGCAGGAAGGGATTGGTTTCTTTTTCCAGCCCAAGCATCGTCGGGATGGTGAAGCCGCCGGCCGCCCTTATTTCCTCGATTTCGGCGACGCGTGTCTTCAGGCGTTCGTTGTCCGGATCGATGGTCAGCGCGAAACGGGCATTGGAGAGCGTGTATTCGTGGCCGAAATACACTGCCGTCTCATCGGGCAGGGCGGCAAGCTTTTGCAGCGAATGCCACATGTCGGCGGCCGGGCGTTCGAACAGGCGGCCGCAGCCGAGTGCAAACAGCGTATCGGCGGCAAACAGCAGCTTGGCATCGGGCAGGTGGTAACAGACATGGCCGGCCGTGTGGCCCGGCGTCTCGATGACATTGACCGGATAGCTGCCGAATTCGAAGGTGTCGCCGTCGGCGACCGCACGGTCGAGGCCGGGAATGGCGACGGCCTCTTCGCGCGGGCCGATGATTTCGAGGCCGTAACGCTCCTTCAGCGCCAGGTTCGCTTCCACGTGGTCGGTATGGTGATGGGTGGTGAAGATGTGGGTGATCTTCCAGCCGTTGCGCTCCGCGGCGGCAACGATCGGCGCCTCCTCGGGAGCATCGATGCTGGCGGTCAGGTGGGATTCCGGATCGTGCAGCAGGACGCCGAAATTGTCGCTGCGGCAGGGAAAAACTTCGATCTGCAAAGGTCTCATGATGAAAACACCGGCTTTTCTAAGGTTGGATGAAAATGTAGTCGCTCGCGCCTTGAAGTCCATCCACTCGCTGATAACATTTGCAAAATGTATGCCGATATTGTCGATCTCCGCGAATTTTACCATTCCGAACTCGGACGCCGCGCCGAGTATTCGATTGCCATGGCGCTATCCTCGCTGTGGGCGCGGTTGCCGCAGGAGCGGTTGGTGGGGCTTGGTTACGCCGTGCCGTTTCTCGACCGCTTCCGCGGCGATACGGAACGCAGCTTCGCTTTCATGCCGGCGGGGCAGGGGGCGGTAAACTGGCCGGTGGGCGAACTGTCCTCCACGGCGCTGGTCTTCGACGAGGAACTGCCGCTTCCCGATTCATCCATCGATCGCATCCTCATGGTGCATTCGCTGGAATTTGCCGAAAGCCCGCGGGAGACGCTGAAAGAGGTGTGGCGTGTGCTGGCGCCGGGCGGGCGGCTGGTGATCGTCGTGCCCAATCGCCGCGGCGTCTGGGCGCGCATGGAGCATACGCCCTTCGGTTCCGGCCGGCCCTATTCACGCGGCCAGCTGACCGGCCTGCTGCGCGAAACCAATTTCACCCCCGGTGCGACCGCCGAGGCGCTGTTTTTCCCCCCGTCGCAGGTGCGGGCGGTGCTCAAGCTGCGTCAGGCATTCGAGCGCCTGGGGCGAACGCTGTGGCCGGCCTTTTCCGGCGTGATCATCGTCGAGGCGCAGAAGCGGCTTTATCAGGGGCTGCCGGTCACCGCCCGGGCGTCGCGCCGCGTTTTCGTGCCGGTTCTGGCGCCACAAGGTGTGCCGACGACACGCGACCATGTCCCGCGCCATCGATGATCGTCGAGAACGACGGCTGATACTCGACAAAAGTCGATTTCGGGGCTAATCCCGAGAAGTCTTTTTCCGGGCTCTGTCCCGCTTTCCGTAAGGTCGATCCGATGAGCGTTGAGATGATTGAGCCCGTTCCGCGTCCGGGCATTCTGGATATTGCCGCCTACGTTCCCGGAAAGGAACATGCGCCGGGCGTCGCCCGCGTCTACAAGCTCTCCTCCAACGAGACGCCGCTCGGCGCCAGCCCGAAGGCGATCGAAGCCTTCCGCCGGAGCGCCGAACAGCTGGAGCGTTATCCGGACGGCCAGGCCGTGGAGCTTCGCGAGGCGATTGCCGCCACCTACGGGCTCAACGTCGCCAATATTCTCTGTGGCAACGGTTCCGACGAACTGCTCGGGCTGCTCTGCCACGTCTATCTCGGCTCCGGTGACGAGGCGATCATCACCGAGCATGGCTTCCTCGTCTACAAGATCCAGATCATGGCGGCCGGTGCAACACCGGTGACTGTGAAGGAAAAGGATTGCACCGTCGATGTCGATGCGATCCTGGCGGCGGTGACGCCGAAGACCAGGATGGTGTTCATCGCCAATCCGGGCAATCCGACCGGCCCCTATGTTCCGGTCGCGGAAATCCGCCGGCTGCATGCGGCCCTGCCGAAGAACGTGCTGCTGGTGCGGGACGCCGCTTATGCCGAATATGTCAAGCGCAACGACTACGAGGCCGGCATCGAACTGGTCTCCGCCAATCGCAACGTGGTGATGACCCGCACCTTCTCGAAGGTGCACGGCCTTGCTGCCCTGCGCATCGGCTGGATCTATGCGCCGGCGGCGATCATCGACGCGCTGAACCGGGTGCGCGGCCCCTTCAACATGAATGCGCCGGCCATTGCGGCGGGTGCAGCCGCTATCCGCGACCAGGCTTTCGTCGAAACGGCGGTCGCCTACAATGCGCTGTGGCTCGACAAGCTGACGCATGCGCTGGAGGCGATCGGCCTGAAGGTGACGCCTTCGGTCACCAACTTCGTGCTCATCCATTTCCCCGATGTCGACGGCAAGCGGGCGGCGCAAGCCGACGACTTCCTGACGAGCCGCGGCTATATCCTGCGCGCCGTGCGCGGCTATGGTTTCGCCAATGCCCTGCGCATGAGCATCGGTCCGGAAGAGGCCAATCGCGGCGTCATCGAGGCACTCGGCGAATTCATGGGCAAGACGGCATGAATAGCGTGCAGTTCGAGCGTGTTGCGCTGATCGGCATCGGCCTGATCGGCGGCTCCATAGCCCGCGATATAGCGGCGCTCGGCCTGGCGCGGGAGATCGTCGTTTCGAGCCGTAGCGCCGAAACGCTGAAACGTGCCGAAGAGCTCGGCCTCGGCACGTCCTACGTCGCTTCCGCCGCCGAGGCCGTGAAGGACGCCGATCTGGTGATCGTGTCGGTGCCGGTCGGGGCTTCGGGCGCTGTCGCGGAACAGATAGCCGGCTATCTGAAGCCGGGCGCGATCGTCACCGACGTCGGTTCCACCAAGGCTTCGGTGATCGCGCAGATGTTGCCGCATATGCCGGCACATGTGCATTTCATTCCCGGCCATCCGATTGCCGGTACGGAAAAATCCGGTCCCGATGCCGGCTTCGTCGGCCTGTTCCGGGGGCGCTGGTGCATCCTGACGCCGCCGCCGGGGACGGATGCGGAGGCGCTGTCCAGGCTCAAGCATTTCTGGGAAAGCCTCGGTTCACGCGTCGACGAGATGGATGCCCAGCACCACGACAAGGTGCTCGCCATCGTCTCGCACCTGCCGCATATCATCGCCTACAATATTGTCGGCACGGCCGACGATCTGGAGACGGTGACGGAATCGGAAGTCATCAAATATTCCGCTTCGGGTTTTCGCGATTTCACCCGCCTGGCGGCGTCCGACCCGACCATGTGGCGCGACGTCTGCCTGCACAACAAGGATGCGATCCTTGAAATGCTGGCGCGGTTTTCGGAGGACCTCGCCTATCTGCAGCGGGCGATCCGCTGGGGCGAGGGGGACAAGCTGTTCGATCTGTTCCCCCGCCCCCGCGCCATCCGCCGCTCGATCGTCGAGGCCGGCCAGGATGTCGATGCGCCGGACTTCGGCCGTCACGCATTGGACAAGAAGGATTGACGGGACAAGAAGGGTTGACGGCGGACCTCAGATCGGCGGGATTTCGCCGACCTTGATGAAGCCGCTGATCATGATGTCGCCGTCCCTGAGCGTCAGGTCGACGGAGACCTGATTGCCGCCGGAAACGAGCGCGGTCAGCATGTTGCCGGCGGTGTCGATGTTTTTCGCAGCCTCCGGAAAGGCCGTCTTCAGCGTTTGCCGCCAGCCCTCGATCCCGGCGATTTCGAGCTTCAGCTTGCCGGAGACGTAGCCTTCGTCGTTGAAGGAGAACGGGCCGCTGATCTGCAGCGTCCGGCCTTCGCCGAGATCGGCCGACAGCGTCCGCAGTTCTCCCTTGGCGCCGCGCAGGTTCGCGGCATCCTTGCCTGCACCTTGGAGAAGGGCGGCCTTCTCGGCCATGGTCACGTCGACATCGACGGTCACCGGCGGCAGCGGCCGGTTCCTGCCTTCGACGGTGCCGGAGACCGCCAGCAGGCTTGCGGCGGCATCGAGGTCGGGGCCGTTGCGGCGCAGGTGCAGTTCGCCGTGGCTGGCGTTCAGATTGAGCAATTCACCGGCCAGCGCCGAAACGAGGTTCGTCTTCAGGCCGTCGACGGCCAACGAAGTCCGTTCGACGCCGTCCGTGGCAAGCTGGGCGCTGGATTGCAGGGCCGTCCATTCGGCCGAAAAAGTCAGCCCGGGCGCCGCACGCACCACCACCGGTTCGTCCACCTCGAAGACGACATGGAACGGATCGTAGACCTGGGCGGCGGAGCGCAATGCGCCGAAGGAGGCGGAAATGCCGCGGCGATTGTCATCGATGCTGACGCCGGAGCAGAACAGGCCGAACCGGAAGGGAAAGCCGCGGATTTCGGCGTCCGGGCATTCGGCGGAGATCGCCGCACCCTGGCTGCGGTCGAGGGCCGCCATCAGCCGCGACCGCGCCTGGTCGGCGACAAAATACCAGCCGCCGGTATAGATGCCGATCACCAGGAGAATGCAGATGCCGAGGATCCTGACCTTTTTGCTGGTGTTGGCCTGTCCGATGCGGCTTGACGCTGCCATGATGTTCTCCAAAGGTGATTCACGATCTTTAGGGTATTTCCGCGTTCTTCGAATCGCGAAAACTCTTTATTCTTTTGTTTTGACGCAATTCCGGCCGCAAAATCGCGACGCACTTTTGCTGGAATGGCTCTACCTGTGACGTGGCGTGCGATATGGACGAATTTTGGGTGTTTGGCTACGGTTCGCTGATGTGGAACCCCGGCTTCGATTATGCGGAACGGTCCCAGGGGCAACTTTTCGGTTATCGCCGCGCGCTCTGCGTCAGATCGTGGGTGCATCGCGGCACGCAGGAAAAACCGGGACTGGTCCTCGGCCTCGATCGCGGCGGCTCCTGCCGCGGCATGGCGTTCAAGGTGACGGCGGGGCAGGAGGCGGCGACGCTCGCCTATCTGCGCGAGCGCGAGCTGGTGACGCATGTCTATCTGGAGCGGACGCTGCAGGTCGTGCTTGCGGACGGCCGCAAGGTCAGGGCGCTGGCCTATGTCATCGACCGGGGCCATACCCAGTATGCCGGCGGCCTCGATGCGCTGGACGCCGCCCGGGTCGTTTCAACGGCCGAGGGGCGCTCCGGCCCGAACGATGCCTATGTCTTCAATACGCTTGCCCATATGCAGGAGATGGGCATTCGCGACCAATGGCTGGAAAGCGTGGCGGCGGAGGTCAGGCGGCTGGCTCAACCGCCGGCCTGAAGTTCGGCGAGCCGCCGCGCCGCCGTCGGTGGCAGCGGGATATGCGGATTGTTCCTGATGGTTTCGACCAGCAGCTCGTCGCTTGCCTTTTCCGTCACCTCCATCAGCTTGGCGAAGAAGGCGTCGGTCTCCATGCCCGGCATGATCGGCGGCAGGATGCGCACCTTGAAATGGCCGGGATAACGGACGGACTTGCGCCGTGGCCAGAACAGGCCGGGATGCATGGCGACGGGTACCACCGGCACGCCGAGGTCACGATACATGCGGGCGATGCCGAACTTGTATTCCGGCGGCGCGCCCGGCGGGCGGCGTGTGCCTTCGGGATAGATGATCAGCTGCCGGCCGTTTTCCATCTCCTCGCGGGCGCGCTTCAACACCGCCAGCATGACCTTGCCCCTGGCGCCGCGATTGACCGGGATCATCCGCTGCTTGAGCACGTACCAGCCGAACAGCGGGATCCACATCAGTTCGCGCTTGAGAATGTAGACCGGGTCGTCCAGCCACGGCAGAAGGCCGAACGTGTCCCAGAAGGACTGGTGCTTCGGCGCGAAGATATAGCCGCCGCTCTTCGGGATGTTTTCCAAACCCTCGATTTCGAAGCTGGCGCCGGCCACCTTTTCGAACAGCCAGTTGCTCGACCGCGCCCAGGCTTTCGGGATCGCATAGGCCTTCTTGCGCGGCAGCAGGAAATAGGCCGGCGTCAGGACGATCATGCGGATGATGAGGTTGGCGTAGAACAGCGTATTGAAGAGGATCGAACGCAATGTGAGCATCAAGCGGCTTCCTTGGCACGGTTGCCGTGTGCCTACACGATATCGCGACGAATCAAAAGCGCATCCGCCTCAAGATTTCAGCCCGGCGGCTGCGGGTTCATCGTCGGTGCGCAATCCGGTCATGCCGCCATAACCGGTGAAATCGCGCGCCGAGGCGGCGATGATCTTCACATATTCGACGATCAGGGCCCGAAGCACGTCGGGATCGGCAAACCAGTTCTTCGCCTTGAGGTCGGATCGCACCACCGGATAAGGAACGAATTCGGTCTGCGGATCGAGCCGGCGCAGTTCGAAGAGGCTGCGCGGCATGTGGTAGTTGTTGGTCACCACCAGCACCCGCCTGTAGCCGCGGTCATGGATCCAGCGCACGGTCTCGGTGGCATTGCCGATGGTGTCGAGCGCCTCGTAGCCGATATCGACGCAGCAGGAAAACAGGTCGTCGGAACTGTTGGTCAGCCGGCGGATCTGGGCGCGCGAGGTTGCCGGATGCACGCCCGATATCAGCAGGCGCTCGCCGGCGCCCGAACGCAGCAGTTCCACCGCCTGGTCGATGCGCTGCGAGCCGCCCGTCAGCACGACGATGGCATCCGCCTTGGCTTCGGACGGCGGCGCGAGCGCGGTGACGCGATCGGCAAACCAGAGGAAACCGGCAAAGGTGGCGGCCGCCAGCAGGATGGTGAAAATGCCGAGAAGCCTGGCCACACGCCGGATCGGCCCTCGCCGCGCCGGCTTCTGCCGGGGCGGGGCGCTACGCGAAATCAGGAAATCGGTCTTGCGCGTGATGCGGCTCATCATGGTGATTCGTGAATATCGGGAGATTGCGGCGAGGAACAGGCCCTTTCATGTCGCGGCGCGATCTAATCCGGAAGATTGTCGGTCCGGGCCGGGTCGGACCGGATGAGGTCTATTTCGTCAATCGTGCGCATTACCGTGATGCGGGCCGTCAGCGTCGTCAGAAGGGCGATGACCAGCATGGTGGCAAAGATGCCGAGATAGCCCATCCAGCCGATGGAAAAGGTGCCGAACAGCGCTGTGGCCTGGTCGGTTTGCGGCGTGGCAAGCGTCCGCCCCTGCCAGAAACTGGCGGCGCCGAAGACCGCCGCTGCGAGAATGCCGCCGGCTGCCGACCCCTTCAGGCTGATCTTCAGGAAATGCATCTGGAATTCCTTGGCGACGAAGGAGGCTTCGGCGCCGACGAAATGCAGGACCTCGACGATATGCCGGTTGCCGGACAGCGTGCCGCGGGTGGCGAAGACCACCGTCAGAACCATGGCGACGAACACCAGCGACAGGATCGCCGTGCCGATCAGCACCGTGGTGCGGGCCATCGAGACCAGCCGGTCGACCCAGGTGCGGTGATCGTCGAGGAAGGCCTGCGGGATCGCCCGCGCCAGTTGCGCCCGCATCGCTTCAAAATCCGGGGGGCTGGTTTCGTCGATGGTGACGATCACCAGGCGCGGCACCGGCAGTTCGGCGAGATCCAGCCCGGCGCCGAGCCAGGGCTCGAGCAGGCGGGCCGTCGCCTGGTCGTCCATGATCTTGCCGTCCTTGGTGCCGACGAAGGATAGCGCCAGATCGCGCGCCTTGATCAGCGCCGCATCCATGTCGAAGTTTTCCTCCGGCTTGATCTGGATGGTGATCTCGCGGGAAATCTGGCTCTGCCAGCTGGCGGCGGTGGCGCGCACCATGCTGACGCCGCCGAGCGTCAGGCAGGCGAGGAAGGACATGATGGCGATCACCACCATCAGCGCGTTGCCCTGGATGTTGGAGGGCGGCACGATCGGGCCGGTGGGGCGCACGCGCATCGGCGGCCGCCGGGCAGGCTGGGCCTCCGGCGGCGGCGTCACGGCGGTCGGCTTGCGCCGCGTGGTGGTCGGCTTATTCATAAATGTCGAGCCGTCCCTCGGTGAGGATCATGCGCCGGGCATCGACCTGGTCCATCAGGCCGAGATCGTGGGTGGCGATCACCACGGCGGTGCCCAGCCGGTTGAGTTCCATGAACAGGTTGAGCAGCCGCTTGGCCATGGGCGGATCGACGTTGCCGGTGGGTTCGTCGGCGAGCAGCACTTCCGGCCGGTCGATCAGCGCCCGGGCGATGGCGACTCGCTGCTTTTCTCCGCCGGACAGAACCGGTGGCAGCACGTTGATGCGTTCGCCGAGGCCGACCCACTTCAACAGCTCCAGGACATCCGTCTTGTAGGATGATTCGTCCTTGCCGCGCACGCGCAGCGGCAGGGCGACGTTTTCATAGGTGGTCAGGTGGTCGAGCAGGCGAAAATCCTGGAAGACGATGCCGACGCGCCGGCGCAGCATGGGAAGCTCGTTGCGCGGGATGCGCGAGACATCGCGCTCGAACATGCGGATCAGCCCGCGCGTCGGTTTCAGCGACATCAGGAGGAGGCGCAGCAGCGTCGTCTTGCCGGCGCCGGAAGGGCCGGTGAGAAACTGGAAGGAACGCTTCGGAATGTCGAAGGTCAGGTCCCGGAGGATTTCCGGTCCCATGCCATAACGCAAGCCGACATTCTCGAAGTGGATCAAGGGGCAGTCCAGTCCTCAAAGGGTGAAACAGGGGAATATGTTAACGAAGAGGGTTAACAGCCGGTAAAGATCCCTCCCAAAACGCCCAAACCCGGCATGCGTTTCCGAAGCATTAACCATTTGAATTTACGACTAGGCAGGATTCGTTTCAATGCCTGGTTCGCCGGCGCGTCGGAACGGCAAGGCTCATATGGGTAGAAGGCACGCAAACCATGGCGACATTCCGGCCCCGGCAGCATCCAAACGCGGCGCGATACGATTTTATCCCGCCGGAAAAGGCAACACATGGTCGCAAGGTGGCACCAAACCGCAAGACGGATATCGTCGATGCGGAATTCGTCGTCATCCGCGACGGGCGGCCGCGAAACAATTCGTCCTTCCGCTACAATGACAACCGACCGGCCAGATCGCCGCAGCCGCAAAGCCGGCAGGCTTCCGGACTCGCCCTGCTGGCGCGATTCCTCGTCGGCTGCGAGCGTTTGCTGCGGCGGG
>ERZ778022.4039-NODE-4039-length-13039-cov-3.551833_pt1 | contig 13039 bp, 16 predicted proteins | sample MGYA00375752_ERZ778022 | MGnify/ENA primary metagenome ERZ778022 (study PRJEB29350, sample SAMN05389826) | bioreactor metagenome | isolation source: Thiocyanate bioreactor | place: South Africa: University of Cape Town | collected 2014-04-04 ... | reverse complement strand
TACAGCCTGTTATTCATTTGCATGATGCGTATTTTCAAAGGATTTTTTTCGCGCTCGATATATTTTTCAGGGTCTCTTACTTTCAGCATAATAAATTGCTGTCCCATGCCTTCCTTAACAAAAATATCTGTAACGTCTGCCCACAAAACCTTTCCGGTGTTCACGCCCGAAGTGTAATCAATAAAGCCTTCATCATCCAGCACCATTCCCGGTTTTTTATCAAACACGCGTTGGCCGTATAATAATACTAACGCCCCAAAAAAGATAATGAAGATATAACCAATTACTTTTAATATGACGGGGTCTTGCGCGTATGTGAACCAGCCAGGCGTTACAATCAACAACAGCCCTAAAACCATAAGCACTGCAGCACCGGTAAAGTACCTGACCGACTTTGATTTATTTACTGGGATGATAGTTGAGTTCATGTTAGATGGATGTTGGTTATTGATTGCGGGTTACTGGTAACCGGCAACTGATTAACTCTATACCGTCATCGAAAAAATTCTTGTCTGCGGTTGTTTACGGATCATTCTTAAATCAAATGCCATAGCGATGTTGCGAACAAAAGTCCGGCCCTTGCCTGTTACGCCCAAATGATTATTACCAACCTCAATTAAACCGTCGTGCTGCATTTCTTTCAAACGCTCAACAATCTCAGGCATTTCGGGCAATTGCATTTTTGGTTCCGCCCAGCTTGTTTCTAAATTGCACATAATATTTAAAACATGCCTGCGCACTATTAAATCTTCTTCATTTAAAATATGACCGCGAAAAACAGGAAGTTCCCCTTCGTTCACCCTTTCAGTATAACCTTCCACTGATTTATCATTTTGCGCAAACCCATACCAGCTATCGCTGATCGCGCTCATACCCAATCCAATCATCAATTGAGTGGATGAAGAAGAGTACCCCATGAAGTTGCGGTGGATTGTTTTTGCTTCCATTGATTTATAAAGATTATCACTGAGCAATGAAAAATGATCCATACCAATTTCTACATAGCCCAGGTCTTCCAACAAATTTTTTCCGTTCTCGTACAATTCACGTTTCACTTCAGCCGAAGGTAAATCACTTTCATCAAACCCGCGCTGACCCACGCCTTTGATCCACGGAACGTGCGCATAAGAATAAAAGGCAATGCGATCGGGTTTCAAAGATTTTGTTTTTTCTATTGTAACGCTCATGCTTTGCCAGGACTGGTGCGGCAGGCCAAAGATCAGATCATGGCTCACACTTTCATACCCGATTTCACGCGCCCATTTCGTTACTGCTTCAACTTTCTCAAAAGGCTGAATGCGGTTGATTGCTTTTTGAACTTTCAGATCGTAATCCTGCACGCCAAAGCTGCACCGCCTGAAGCCCAGGTCGTAAAAGGTTTGCAGATGCTCTTTTGTAGTGTTATTGGGGTGGCCTTCAAAACTCAGTTCAGGATTTGTATCGACCTCTGATAAATCAAAAATCCCGTTGAGTAATTTTTTTAAGTTATGAGGACTAAAAAACGTGGGTGTTCCGCCGCCTAAATGCAATTCCTTTATTTTCGGTTTTTTGCCAAAAAGATCAACATACATCTTCCATTCTTTCAAAACCGTTGCAATGTAAGGGTCCTCAACCGAGTGTTGCTTGGTGATGCGTTTATGGCAGGCACAAAACGTGCAAAGGCTTTCACAAAATGGCAGGTGAATGTAAATGCTGATGCCTTCCGCATCATTGCTTTCGTCGAAACTTCTTTTAAAAGTTTTGATCCAGCCTTCTTTGGTGAATGATGCGTCATCCCAATACGGAACCGTTGGGTAGCTTGTGTACCGTGGGCCGGGGATGTTGTATTTATTGATGAGAGAAGAATTCAATTTTTAATTTTTAATTGTTAATTATAAATTTTGAATTTATAATTAATCATTCATAATTTTTATCGCATCTTTTGCAAAATAAGTCGCGATCAGGTCAGCACCCGCACGTTTAATTGAAGTGAGGCTTTCAATAATGGCTTTATTTTCATCCAGCCAGCCATTAGCCGCGGCAGCCTTTATCATGGCATATTCTCCACTTACATGATATGCCGAAACCGGTACCGTTACTGAATTTTTTATTTCCCTGATAATGTCTAAGTATGCCATTGCCGGTTTCACCATTACAATGTCGGCGCCCTGCTCCACATCCTGAAGCGTTTCGTTTATTGCTTCAATACGATTGGCGTAATTCATTTGGTAGGTTTTTTTATCGCCGAAACCGGGCGCACTGTCCAACGCATCACGGAACGGGCCGTAAAAACAACTCGCATATTTTGCAGCGTAACTCATGATGCCCACATCGCTGTAACCGTTTTCTTCTAAAGCCTTGCGGAATGCACCAATGCGGCCATCCATCATATCACTTGGGGCGATGAAATCGGCACCGGCTGCCGCGTGCGAAAGGCTCATCTTTGTCAATGCCTCAACTGTTTCATCGTTCAGTATCGTTCCTTTATCCGGATTTACAATGCCGTCGTGGCCATAAATTGAATATGGGTCCAATGCTACATCCGTCATAACAACCATCTCAGGAACTCCATCTTTAATAGCTTTGACAGAGCGTTGCATTAATCCATCAGGGTTCCAACTTTCTTTGCCGGTATTGTCTTTTGTTTCATCAAGCGCTTTTACAAAAAGCAATACACTTTTAATTCCCAGGCTCCACAATTCTTTTACGTCCTCAATTGTTTTATCTATTGAGCGACGATAATAGTTTTTCATAGAAGAGATTTCTTCCACCACACCACTGCCTTCCGTTATAAAAATGGGCGCGATAAAATCATTCGGTGTTAAAATAGTTTCGGCTACCATGGCCCTTATCGCGGCTGATTTTCTGTTAATCCTGTTTCTGCGTTGGAGGTACATTTTCTATTTTGGGTTTGGGGTTTTGATATTTAACTCGTATTCTTCTTTCAAATTAATAAGTCTTCGTTTACCTTCTAAAATTACGCGCATTGCTTCCTCATTTTCCCTATACTCATTTATCCAGTCTTCAAATATCTTAGTATGCTTGTTGAGAGTTTCATCAATTTTAGATGATAATATTTTATCCAGTTCCATAAAAATTGATAGTGAAAACATTATTGTTTTATGTAAGAGAAAAGAATAAGTCGAAGATTTTTTTAATATGCTATCTTCATCAATATTAACACTCATTGAATAAACTTTGGATGGCTCCAAATCATAGTGAACTGCTAAATTCCTTTTATCCAGCAATTCATTATCTTCAAAATTATCTTCGATAAAATGTTGTATCTCTCGCTTTAGAACTCCGTGGTCATTTTTTAAATGTGGACAATATAGACTAATTATACTGCTGATATCTTTATTCCAAAAAGATTTATTAATATCAGAAGAAAAGCCATAAATCTTTTTATAGCTTTCATTGATTATGATATAGAATTGTTTGCATGCATAGATTTGATCATATCTTGTTTCAGGATTTAAGTATAGTTTTAGTAATGTAGAGAAATCTAATATTGATAAGTTTACGAGTATATTATATTCAATTAATCGGATCTCAAAGTTTAATAACTCTTTAAAACTGAGTAGAGTTTCGCACTCTAAATAAATTTTCAGACCTTTTAAAAAAGTAATAAATTCATCAGTATTCGTAGAAAACAAATTTATATTTTCCTTTAAAACACCAATTAGATTTCTTATTGATTCTTGAGATGCTGGTTTTAACTCCATTAGTAGAAATATTACTCACCTAATTTTTCTGGCTTTGAACGCTGTTTTATCCATTCGCGGCGGATTATCCAAGGGAAAGTTGAATGCAATACTATTCAGATAATGTGCTATACGCAACTGCTCCTGCCATGTAAGCGTTTTATAGTAAGCGGCGTGCGATTTTTCAGCCTCTTCAAATGTTTGCGCTTTAAACGCTGTTCTGTCCAGTCTATACATATTTGTATTTATCCAAATTTCTTAAATATTCTTTAATTGTTTCGACCGCAGCCATTTTTTCTTTAAAACCTGAACAATTATTACTGTGCCAAGGATAAAAGCGATCAAAAATTCTATTGACGCTATTCCTACCAGGGGCATTCCACAACGAATGTTATTCTTCGTAAGAACCTTTCCCATTAAATACAAATTAAACCATGCTGTAGTAAGGAAAATCACGACACTCATTAAACTAATCAACCAAAACGGCATTTTTCGAAATGCAACAGGAGCTGATAATTGAAAAACAACAGGAGCCACAAATAGAATAATCATTAAAATATTGTTCATAGCTTTTTCTATTGATTCTTTTTAATGAATAATGTAACCTTTATACCCAGGGCCGGGGCTAAACCCAATTTACCGGTTGCTTACAAACTTCCAATAATCTTTCCTCTTCGCTGCCAGACTGCGGTTGAAAATCATAATCAAACCTCACAGTTGGTGGCAAACTCATCAAAATACTTTCTGTGCGGCCATTGGTTTTAAGTCCGAAAATAGTTCCGCGGTCGTGTACCAAATTGAATTCCACGTATCGGCCTCGTCTTATTTCCTGCCAATATTTTTGTGAAGCGTTGAACGCTGTATTCTTTCTTCTGCTAACGATGGGAAGATAAGCGGGTAAAAAAGCATTGCCGCATGCCTTTCCAAAGTCCATCCAAAAATTTACATCCTTTTCTTCATCAGGTTTTTGGTGGTCGTAAAAAATGCCGCCAATGCCGCGCCGTTCGTTATCGCGATGCGTGTTTACAAAATAATCATCGCATATTTTTTTGAAGTAGGAATAGAAAGATGCATCAAAATTATCACACACATTTTTATAAGTCTTATGAAAATGTATGGCGTCTTCTTCAAAAAGATAATAAGGTGTCAGGTCTGTTCCACCTCCAAACCATCTGTCAATCGTGTTGCCGTTTTGATCGTACAATTCAAACATCCTGTAATTGCAATGCACCGTTGGTACAAAAGGATTGAACGGATGAATAACAAGGCTTAACCCGGCCGCAAACCATTGATCGCCCTGAATATTTAAAGCCTTACGCATTGTATCAGTAACAGTACCGTGCACAACCGATGTGTTTACACCACCTTTTTCAAATACATTGCCATTTACAATTACACGGGTTTTGCCACCACCGCCACCTTCGCGCAGCCACTCATCCTCAACAAATTTTGCTTTACCATCTTCCTGTTCTAATCCAGCGCAAATATCGTTTTGCAGTTGATGAATAAAAGAAACCCATTGATCACGTATGGAAGAATTTTCCTGCATTCTTTTGTAGGGTATTTCTTTTAATGAGCAAATTCTTTCACGGTATCAACAAAGGCCCTGGCATGGTCTACCGGAACATTGGGTAAAATACCGTGGCCCAGGTTGGCAATATGCCTGCCTTTGCCAAATGCCCTTAGCATTTCTGTTACTTCTTTTTTAATAACAGGAATGGGCGACAATAGTTTCGCAGGATCAAAGTTGCCCTGCAGTGTCACCATGGGGCCGGCTATTTGCCTTGCTACCTGAGGTTCTATGCACCAGTCAATGCCCAGGCCATGCGCGCCGGTGGCAGCCATCTCCGGCAAAGAGCTCCATGCGCCTTTTGCAAAAATGATGGTCGGTACTTCGTCTTTCAAAGCGGCTGCAATTTGCCGGATGTATTGCAATGAAAATTCTTCGAAATCTTTTTTACTTAATAAGCCGCCCCAACTGTCAAATATTTGTACAACATCTGCTCCCGCTGCTACCTGCCCTTTTAAATAGGCGATAGTAGTGTTAGTGGTCATTTGCAATAACTGATGTGCCAAATCCGGTTGCTGGTAACAAAATGCTTTCGCCTCATCAAAAGTTTTACTGCCCCTGCCCTGAACCATGTAACACAACAACGTCCACGGAGCGCCCGCAAAACCAATCAGCGGTACGCGGCCATTCAACTCCTGTTTGATGAGTTTGATTGCGTCAAACACGTAATGCAGTGTATCGTTCACATCCGGCACCCGTACGCGTTTCAAATCATCTTGCGTCTTGATGGGTTCGGGCAGTACAGGCCCCTGCTTTTCGATCAATTGCACTTCAAGCCCCATCGCCTGGGGTACCACTAAAATATCTGAGAACAAAATCGCGGCATCCACACCAACAATGTCAACCGGCTGCAAAGTTATTTCGCAAGCCAGTTCAGGGTTTTGGCATCTTTCAAAGAAGGAATATTTTTCCCGCAGTTTTATATACTCAGGTAAATACCTGCCCGCCTGCCGCATCATCCATACCGGAGTGCGTTCTGTTGGTTCGCCTAAAAGGGTTTTAACAACTAAGTCGTTTTTTAAATTTGTATCACGTTTCATTAAGCCTCCTGAATTTCCCTGAGGGGAAGTATATATTGTTTGTAGAATTTCAATGTTTGCCTGCACTTAATAATTTCTTTGCGCTATCCGAAGCGCAAACTAAACCAGCCCCCATCATAATAATATCTTTTATTACTAACCTGCCCGCGCCCGAAAGGTACGGAAAGCCGTACTGCGGAGTGGGAAAATCGCCATCTAATTTAGGCACATAAACTTCGGGAGTAGTAATTAAAAATGATAGCGTAACGATTGACATCCCGAAAGTCAGCAACCCGCCCCATAACCCGATTTTTGAATACCAAATGCCTAACAAAGTCAGCAGGCCAATAATACATATAGCCGTTCCTAACCCATAAGAGAAAGCGTAAGTACCATTAGCTTTATGCCAGTCAATATTTTTCTGTACCGTTTTGCCTTCGGGATTTTTATACTCTTTGTACTCCGGTGATTTTTTGTTATAGAAGAAACTCATAAACGGGCTATTAGCCACGAAAGGAACAATGCCATCAGCCTCGTATTGAAAGGCTTTAAGGCCGCCAATCCACGCCATTACAATAAAAATGGCAATGCGAAGAAAGTGAATAAAATTGCGCTGATTATTTGCTAATACCTTTAGAAACGAATACATACTTTTGGCTTTGTTTAAGAGTTCGGTTTGTAGTAATCAATAACAGCATTCAGCATACCTTGTTCAGACGGAGTTTGGCTAACAGTGATTTCACTAATAATTGGTTGAAGTGCATGATGGGTGGAAGCCGCAAATGAAAAAGCTACTTTGCACGCAGTACTATCATTTACACTAAAAAAACTTTCTACTGCACTGGGGCTGAAAAAGAGAATACCGTCATAGCTCTTTTCAATTTTTGTTGGTATTAGTACGGTTTCATACATCACTAACTCCTGTAATTGAATTTTATTATCACGAAATTTATCTGGGATGGTGTTTAACCTTTTATCGCCGCAGAAAAAAACAGCCGAACCTATTTGTCGTTCAATGATTTTTTCTGCTAATTCAACACCATTGGGCGCATCATCAACAATACTACTACCCGGGAAATTTTTCTCAACCGCATTTCTGGTTTTCCCCGAAATACAAAATACTTTAAGTTGAGGCTTGCGGTTGATCAATCTTGATACCGCATCCACCGCATTGGCGCTGGTGAAAATGAAATAGGCGTTTTTCTCGATGGCCTTCACAACCTGTTGCTGTAACTCAATGGTATCAAGAGTTTCAATCTGAATAAAGGGAATACAATCAATAAGGATGTTTTTAGATTCGGCTTGTTGAAGGATTGCTTCATCTAAAATTTTTGTACTGAGAATATGAATTGGATCCCGGTTCATTATAATGTTTGTCGTGGTTCGGCAGGCTCACCATGACAAAGAATACTGTCACCCGGAGCCGTCGAAAGGAGGTAATTACGCTTTTTTCATTTGCTCTACTATTTCTCTCCCGCCGTTTTCGAGTAATTCTTGCGCCGCTATTTTCCCTGCCTGGTTGTAATCTGAAATTGAAAATATTTTTTCCACTTCTGATTTTTGCGAGCCATCGGGTAACACAATATTGCCTTTAAATAAAATAGAATTATTTTTTACAACCGCCAACGCGCTGATAGGAGTTGAACAGCCACCCATCAGGACGCTCAAAAAATCACGCTCTACGGTTACAGCTATCTCAGTATTAAGGTCGTTAAAACTTTTGCAGGCATTCGCGATAGGTTCATCCTGCTCCCTGCAAACCACCATAATAGCACCCTGTGCGGGAGCGGGTAACATCCAGTCAAGATCAATGCTGTTTTCAGGACGCAATCCAATGCGCTCTAATCCTGCTGCTGCAAATATTGCCCCGGACCAGTTGCTTTCTGCAACTTTTTTTAAACGGGTATTTACATTGCCGCGTAAATTTTCTATAACTGTCCCCGGAAAACGATGCAGCCATTGGGCTTTACGGCGGATGCTACTTGTTGCAATAGTGAATAATGAAGAAGAAATAGTCGATAATGACTCCTCTGAGAATTCGCCATTATTCATTACTAATTGTTCATTATAAATTAACACGTCTTTATACGAAGCCCGCTTTAAAACAGCAGCCCGCACAATGCCCTGCGGCAATTGCACCGGCACATCCTTCATACTGTGAACGGCAATATCAATTTTATGATTGAGCAGGGCAATATCAAGGCTTCGCGTAAACACACCCTGCACACCCATCGCGTAGAGCGGTGTTTGCAAATCAATGTCACCTTCACTTTTTATAAATACCAGTTCAGCGTTGTGCCCATTTTGCTCCAACATGCCTTTTACAAGTTCAGCCTGCCACACAGCCAACTGGCTTTCGCGTGTTCCGATCCTTATAATTTGTTGCTGCATTATTAGCGCGTTTGCAGGTAATCGTTGATGATGCTGATAAACTGGCAACCTTTGTCATTTCTGAGTTTCAGGTTTACCGCAAGTTGCTTCACCGCCTTTTGCGCACGGGCAACTCTTTCAGTTTCATCAATCAATTCTTTGTCATTATAAAATTCGCATACCTGCGTATGAAGGGTATCTATTTCGTTGAGCTTTGCTTTCCAGGTTTTAAGATGTAAGGCGTAATGATATTCGTGCAGCCAGGTGCTGAATTCTTTTTTATAAAAATCAATAATTGCCTGTGCTTTCGGAACTTCTGCTTTTCTTATCGCCAGTGTCCGGTCTAAAATAGATTTGGATATCTGGTCAACATCAGTAACCTTAATACCCGAAGCATTTTTTACATCAGGATGCACATTCATTGGCACTGAAAGATCCAATATTATTTTTTCAGCGCCGGGTTTAAAATAATCCGGAAAAACGGTTGGCTCTTTTGCGTTGGTACACACAACCACAATATCCGCTTTTTCAATTTCGGCTGAAATTTCGGAATAGCGCGCAAAAGAAATTTTATTTGCTTCGCCTAATGCCCGCGCCGTTTCATCAGTACGGTTCATAATTGTAACTGATGTTTGCGGTAAATATGTTTTAAGATTTTTACAAACGGTGGAACCAAATTTACCTGCGCCAATCACCAACACAGCCCTGTTTTCGATATCCGGAGTTTGCTGAAGCAACTCGATGGCTGCAAACGAAACGGAAACAGTTCCGTTGCTCAAATTGGTTTCAGTTTTTATCTTTTTGGATGCCTGGTAAACAAAATTTAGTATCCTGTCCATCACGGGCCCGACCAAACGGTATTTTTTTGAAAGATCAACCGCCCGTTTCAACTGGCCTAAAATTTCATAGTCGCCCAAAATCTGCGAATCGAGCCCGGCAGCAACATTAAAAATATGATCTAACGCGTGTTCGCCACTTTTAAAATATCCAAATTCAAAAAAAGAATTTTTATCGCCCCTGGTATGTGGAACAAGCAGTTCAACCAACTGCAGCACCGAATCAGCAATGCCGTAGATTTCCGTGCGGTTACAGGTACTGATCACGAAAACGCTTTTAATACCCGCGGCTTTAGCGCTTGAAGCAATATCACCAAAACATTCCGGGGTAATGGAAAACATGCCCCGGGTAGCGGCACCAGCTTTATGATAGTTAATTCCCGCTACGCAGAACTTGTCTAAAACCAGTTTTGATATGTGAAATTCCTCTACAGACATTCTTTAAGGAGGCAAATGTAAACCTGTTAAGTGGCAGTTAAGTCATTTTTCTGTCACGAAGTACGATAAAGTTGATGATTGCCATCGTTTCAATGTTAGGCATTTTCTTCTTCCGCTACTGGTACTGTTGAATTTGCCTGGCAACCATTATTATTTGTCAGCACATTGCAATTTTCAAGCGACTCGTCATTTATTCCTTCCCAAATAATGTTATTTTGCATATTATTGCCCGTTGTTAAACAAGATAATAAAAAGCCACCCAAAATGTGGGATTGAGTAAGCAATGCTTGTCTATCGGGCAGGCAGGCAAGTTTGAAACCGTTTGAACAACTGCCGGCACAATAAAAAAATAATGCGCAAGACAGGAATTATTTTAATGAATTTGGGTTCACCCGGCTCTACCGGAGTGAAAGATGTGCGCCGCTACCTCAACGAATTTTTAATGGACGGGCGCGTGATTGATAAACCCTATCTCGGGCGACTCTTATTGGTTCGCGGGATTATTACGCCTTTTCGTGCGCCAAAATCGGCAGAGGCTTATAAAAAAATTTGGTGGAAGGAAGGCTCGCCACTCATTGTGCTAACAGAACAGTTGCGCGATGCAGTGCAGGCACGAACGGATATGCCCGTTGAGATTTCGATGCGGTATGGCAAACCCGCTCCGGATGCGGCTTACAAGCGATTACTTGAGCGTGAGCCGGATATTGACGAAGTGATTTTAGTACCACTTTATCCGCATTATGCGATGAGCAGTTACGAAACTGCGGTGGAGCACATGAAAGCAGCTCATAAAAAAGGTAACTATAAATTTGAGCTGAGAACAGTTCCGCCATTTTATAATCACCCTTCGTACATCAATGCTTTGGCTGAAAGCATAAAACCTTATTTAAACGAAGAGTTTGACCAGTTGCTTTTTAGTTATCATGGCATACCTGAGCGGCATATTATGAAAAGTGATCCTACTAAAAAGCATTGTATGCAGGTTGAAAATTGTTGTTATAAAGCCAGCGGCTCTCATGCCACCTGCTACCGGCACCAGGTTACCATGACCAGCGAGATTGTGGCGAAGAAATTAGGTTTGCGCAAAGATCAATGGCAGCAAAGTTATCAAAGCCGCCTGGGCCGGCGCGATCCCTGGCTTACGCCGAACACGCAGGTGCGGCTGCCGCAGCTTGCGGGCGAGGGCATTAAAAAATTGCTGATCGTTTGCCCCGCTTTCATCAGCGATTGCCTTGAAACGCTTGAAGAGATTCAAATGGAAGGTAAAGAGTTGTTTTTGCATAATGGTGGAGAAACGTATACGTACATCCCCTGTTTAAATACAAATACTTTGTGGGTGGATACGGTGCTGCAGTTGGTGAATGAGACAAAAGAAATTTAAAATGCAAAATTTGCGTTGATGTTTTTATATTGGTAAATCGTAATTCATAAAGTAACTTGGCTTATCTCTATCTTAAAGCAATTCACATCATTTTTGTGGTAACATGGTTTGCCGGGCTTTTCTACATGCCGCGGCTTTTTATTTACAATGTGGAAGCAAATGATAAACCAGCCGATGTAAGAACAGCTTTGCGAAGCCAATTCGCTATCATGATGAAAAGGCTTTGGTACGGCATTACCTGGCCATCAGCAATTATTACGCTGGTAATGGGTTTGTGGGTTTTAATAAAAAGTGGTTGGATCCCTGTTTTGTTTAAACCTGCAATGTTTTGGCTTTTATTAAAATTGATATTGGTAGTTTTGCTGTACCTCTATCATTACTCGCTGCAAGTAATTTTAAATCAGCAACTAAAAGGAAATTTTAAGTACAGCTCAAACCAATTGAGAATGTATAACGAGGTGGCTACAATTTTTCTCATCGCGATCGTAATACTTGTGGTTGTTAAACAGGCAGTGAGCCTCTTTTGGGGCATCGTTGGTACTATTGCGCTAGTGGGGTTGCTATTAATAGCCATAAAAATTTATAAGAAAGTACGGTCTTCCTCAGTAAAGTAATAGCTTCCCTTTTGTTGAAAAAACCAACACTCGTTCCCTTCACTTTTGCAATGCTGAGCGGTGCCGATTCTTGACTTTCTCGCGCAAAAAAGCCCCGATAGAAATTCTATCGGAGCAATTACATCATAACGATTAAAAACCGTTAAAATATAAATTAGTTATTGTAGGCCTGTTCTACAGTTTCCGCCTTGCGGGTTACGGTATTTTTAATATCCTGAGGCAGGTTTTTTAGATTCTGAGGAAAATTTTCCTTCAATTTATTGCCAACACCTGTGATTTTATTTTTCACATTTGCCTTTTGTTCCGGGCTCATTTTGTACCATGCAGCCGCTGCAACAAGTCCTAATGCTAAAAGTCCGCTTTTTGTATTCTTATTCATAACATTTATTTTAAATTTTGAACTAATAAGACTACACATCAAAAAACTGTGCCATAATTTCTGCTTAAATGTTAATTAAAAAATTTCGTGCACTTTTTCGGGTCAACCATCTATTAAGTTTTCATTAAGGATTTGTATTTTGAGGGGGTATAATTTCCTTAGATATCAAATTACCGTTAGGTTTGCTTTAAATTATTATTAAATGGAGCGCAAAGGGCTGAAAGTTTTAATTGCCGACGACGAACCGGATATCCTTGAGATCATATCTTATAACCTTAGCAGGGAAGGGTATGAAGTGATTACCGCAAAAGACGGCGACGAAGCGATTGAAAAGGCCGGTAAGCATAAACCTCATCTTGTGATTCTGGATATGATGATGCCTAAAAAAACAGGTGTACAGGTTTGCGAGGTTCTGCGGGCACAGGATGGTTTTAAGGATACGCTCATTATGTTTTTAACAGCCCTTAACGATGAAACAACACAGGTGCGCGGCCTGGAAACGGGTGCAGACGATTATGTAAGTAAACCGGTAAGCCCAAAGGTTTTAATAAGCCGCGTAAACGCGCTGTTAAGGCGTGTTCATAAAGAAAATAATAAGGTTACCAAGGTTGGCAATGTCACTATCGACCCCGAGAAATTTGTTGTTTTAATAGACGATAAAGAAATTGTTTTGGCGAAAAAGGAATTTGAGTTACTCTACCTATTAGCGCTAAAGCCCGGCCGCGTGTTTTTGAGAAACGAAATCTTAA
>ERZ778022.4038-NODE-4038-length-13045-cov-4.100847_pt1 | contig 13045 bp, 8 predicted proteins | sample MGYA00375752_ERZ778022 | MGnify/ENA primary metagenome ERZ778022 (study PRJEB29350, sample SAMN05389826) | bioreactor metagenome | isolation source: Thiocyanate bioreactor | place: South Africa: University of Cape Town | collected 2014-04-04 ... | reverse complement strand
GCAGGTCCTCCGCCTCGACCTCGGCCGACGAGACGTTCTCGCCGCGGCGGCGTAGCGAATCCTTGACCCGATCGACGAAGAAGAAGCGCCCCATCTCGTCTCGCCGCATCCCGTCGCCGGTGTGGAACCAGCCGTTGCGCCAGGCGCGCGCCGTCGCTTCGGGGTTGCAGGCATATTCGGTGGTTATCAGCCAGGGAAACGACGTGCGCAGAACAAGCTCACCGACCTGTCCATGGGGCACTTCGAGATCGTTCTCGTCGACGATTCGGGCCTCGTAGTCGGGGCAGGCACGGCCGCAATAGCCATAGACGTAGTCGTCGTCCGGATGTCCGGCCAATGGCCCTGGAACTTCCGTCTGGCCCATACCGGTAAACACGTCGGCGATGCCGAACCGCTCCTTGAACTCCACGGTATTGCGCGGCAAGGGCCCGGCTAGCACCGCGCGCAGGCCATGATCACGATCGTCCGGACGAACCGGCTGCGCCATGATGAACGGCACCATCGTGCTCATCAGGACGCTGAGCGTGACCCCACCGTCGCGGATGACCTGCCAATAGTTCGACAGGCTCGGCGCCGAGCGCACGGTCAAGCGAGTGCCGGAATAGAGGCAGGCCGAAACGAAGCGGTAAGCGGCACCATGGAACAGCGGAATGTCGACAAGAAGATTGTCCGTGCGGTCCGCTTTCGCCGCCATGATCAGGCCATTGCCACCGCGAACGCCATAGACATAGGTGCCTCGGACCAGCTTGGATGGCCCAGTGGTGCCGGAGGTCAGCATGTAAACGGCCGGCTCCCACAGCTCGATGGGCCTGATGAGCGACGGCGGCGAAATGTCCGCGCCGCAAAGATCCGACGGCGCAAGGCGCACCGACGGCAGCAGGCCCGGATCGACCGTGGAGAACGCTTCGGCATAGTCGGTGGCGGAAACCACCGCGCTAGGCTGGGCAAGGCGTAGAAGATGCTCAAGCATCGCTCCGCGAAACCCGGTGTGGACCGGCACGAGCACCGCACCAATCGTCGCGACGCCCCACCAGACCCGGATGAAGTCGGGGCCGTTGGGAAGCATCGCGAGCACCTTGTCGCCGCGCTTCACCCCACGATTCACCAGGTCGTTGCCGACCCGGTAAGCCTCTTCGAGTGCTTGCTTGCGCGTCCAGATACGCCCGTCCTCGAAACTGATGAAGGCTTCGTCGGGCCAGGCGGCCGCATTCCGTTCCAGCATCGAGCGCGTGACCACGTCCTCGGAGCGTAGGTTGGCGTAGTCAAGCATGATCGCGGTTTCCCATCTCTTCCCTCATTGTGATATTAATTCATATTATATTGTACAATACTATTTTGATTGCGTTTTCTGGAAGGCGGAAATCCACAAGCGAAGCGCGGCCTGCCCAATCAATCGCGCGCTTCGGCAGGCTCCCGTGCGTGCCAGGCGCGCAGGATATCGTCTGGATTGCTCGCCTCTTCGGCTACGGAGCTGATGCGGGCGCCCGTGTGATTGGAGAAGCGGGGCGCAGGACGCGGTTGCACGAAGCCCTGGCTGGAATCGTACACCCCCCTCGCCACCATATGGGGATGCTCAACGGACTCGTTCATGGACAGAACCGGCGAGGCGCACGCGTCGCTTCCCTGGAACACCTCCGTCCATTCGGCCAGGGTACGCGACTTCACGATCTCGGCTACCCGCTCACGCAGGCGTGGCCAGGCGGCCCGATCCAATTGCTCGGCCGGCCGGCACTCCAACCCGAGCTTCTCGCACAGTATCGCGTGGAACTGCGGCTCGATTGCGCCCAGCGCAAAGTACTTGCCGTCGGCACAGCGGAACGTGCCGTAGAAATGGGCGCCGCCGTCCAGCAGGTTGTGCCCCGGCTCGCCCGGCCAGCGCCCTTGGGCCACGAGCGAATGGAAGACCGACATCAGGCTGGCCGCGCCATCGCAGATGGCCGCATCGATCACCTGCCCCCGGCCGGTACGCTGGACTTCGAGCAGCGCTGCCAGGATACCGACCACCAAGTAGAGCGCCCCACCGCCGTAATCGCCCACCAGATTCAGCGGCGCCACCGGCTCACCCTGCCGGGAACGGATGGAATCTATCGCTCCGGTGAGTGAAAGGTAGTTGATGTCGTGCCCGGCAGTCGAGGAAAGCGGGCCGGATTGCCCCCAGCCCGTCATTCGCGCGAAGACCAGCCTCGGATTGCGCTCAATGAGCTGATCGGGACCCAATCCCATGCGCTCCATTACGCCGGGGCGAAACCCTTCGACGACCGCGTCCGCCGATGCAGCCAGTTCGATGGCCTTGGCCCAACCCTCCTCGCGCCTCAGGTCGAGCTCCACCACCCGGCGGCCGCGGAAGATGAAATCGGTCGCCGGCTTGATGCCGTTTCCCGGACGCGCGACCGAAACGACCTCGGCCCCCATGTCTGCCAGCATCATCACCGCGAAAGGCCCCGGGCCGATACCGGCGAACTCGACGATCCGAACACCGGCAAGCGGCCCGCCTCCGGCTCGGCCCGTCGCACCTGATAGGCATTCACTGTTATTCATCCGACTCATCCATCACCATATAAATATGGTACCATATGATATTGTCATTGACCATGATTCGGGATATGACGCAACCGGGAATGACGCTTTCCCAATTGGATTTTGCGCCGCACCGACAGCTCAGGTCGGCTTACCGGCGATCTTCATCCTGCGACCAACGCGCCAGCGGACGGGAGTGCAGGTCGAATTCTCGCTTATATCCTTCAAAATAAAAGGTATTCACTTCCATGGACACGCTGATCGTAGGAACGGGTTGCAGCAATTTCGGGATGTTCATCGACACCCCACTGCGCAAGCTCGCGGCAAAGGCCATCGAGATGGCTCTCCAAGACGCCGATCTGGCAGGCAAGGATATAGGCCTCGCCCTCGTCGGGAACGGCGTGGCCGGGATCGTCACCGGACAGGAAATGATCCGGGCCCAGACGATCCTGTCGGAATCCACCCTGATCGGGCGCCCGATGCTGTTCGTCGAGAACGCCTGCGCTTCCAGTTCGTCGGCCTTCCATCTCGGTGGTCGTCGGCGTGGGTGCCGAAAAGATGACCGCGGAAGATCGGACGCTCGCGACGAAGGCCTTGGCGACCGCGACCGACGTCGAGACGCGCGAGGAACTGCTCGACGAGAACGGCAAGCCGCGGCCGGTGTTCATGGAAATCTATGCCGCGAACGCACGCCGCTACATGGCCGCGACAGGCGCGACAGCCGCGGACTTCGCTGACGTGGTCGCGAAGAACACCAGGAACGGCAGTCTCAACCCGATCGCGCAGATCCGCACACCAGTCAGCCGCGAAGAGGTGTTGAGCGCAAGGCAGATCGTCGATCCTCTCACCCGCCCGATGTGCGCGGGCATCGGCGACGGCGCCGCCGCAATCGTCCTCTGCTCCTCGAAATTCGCGCGGGAGAAGGGACTCAAGGGTCCCAAGGTGCGCACGACCGTGCTCGGCTCCGCTGAGCGCGAGAACAATCAGGAGATCGTGTCGAAGACCGCAAGGCGGCTCTATGAGGCCGCCGGCATTGCCCCTACGGACGTCAGCCTCGTGGAACTCCACGACGCCGCCTCGCCGGCCGAGTTGATGGTGCCCGAGGAACTGTCCCTGGTTCCTCCGGGCGGGGGGCCCGAGCTGATCCGCAGCGGCGCGAGCCAGATCGGGGGGCGCCTGCCTATCAACCCTTCGGGCGGCTTGACCGCCCGCGGCCACCCGATCGGGGCTACGGGCGCCGCACAAATCATCGAGCTCGCCAACCAGCTACGCGGGCGCTGCGGTCCGCGGCAGGTCGAAACCGCGCGGATCGGGCTCGCCGAAAACGCTGGCGGCAGCATTTTCGGCGGCGCAGCGGCCTGCATGTTGACCATTCTGGAAGCCTGAGCGCCTGAAAGGCGCATCGCCCCCTTTCCTAAAAACCTTGGGACCGGTGTGCGATGCGCCGCCCCCAAGGTAAGGAGGGCGGCAAGGAGAGAATGCCGCCGGAAGAATGTTGGCCGGCCCTGCGGACTGTCAAGGCAACACGTCCTCGCCGGGGATATCTCCCACTCGTGCATGTGGCGCTCCGGCACCCGGTGAAGCCTCCATCTCCAGCTTCGACGACGCCCGCCGATAGGGAATCGCGACCGCGAAAACTGTGGCGACGATGCAAGTGCCGAGGATGAACAAAAAGCACAGGTCGTAGGCAGACGAACCGGGGAAGCGGCCCTTCGCCAGCGGCCCCGGCACCGTATCGAAGGTGAGAACGGCAATCACCAGTTGCGCACCGAGCGCCGCTCCGACCGACCGGCACAGCGTATAAACGCCGAGCACCTCGCCACTCCGTTCCTCGGGAGCGGCATCGAGAAGGATGATCGGCATGGCTGCATAGGCGATGATGAAGCCAGACGCCTCGAGTAGCATTCCCGACAGCAGGAACGGCAGGTGAGCCCGGCCCAAAAAGATCGCGGTCCACCCGATCACGGTCAGTGCACATCCCACGACTAGGGTAATATGAGCATTCATACGGGAGGCTAGCCAGCCGCCCGCCGGGCTAGCCACCACGCCGATCAGCCGGGCCGGCATCAGGATCATGCCCGCCGCGGCGGCCGTGAGGCCCAAGCCGGTTCCAGTCGATAGCGGCTGCTGCGCGTACATCGACAGGATCAACGCGTGCTGCATCGTGCCGATCGCGATCACCAGCATACACAGATTGGTGAACGCGATGCGCCTGTCCGCAAGCAGGCGGAGATTGATGAGCGGATCGCTCTCCCGCAGTTGCCCAGCCGCCCAGGCCGCCAGAGCCGCCAGGGATACGCCGAACAGCGACAAGAGCCGCCAGTCTCCGATCACCCAGTCCTCCGCCTTGGACACGGTCATAAGTAGGCCGGCGACTCCCGGGGCGAACAGCAGCCCCTTCACAACCCGCACCTTGCGCCCGACTCCGCTGCCGATCACGGTGGTGGGAACCGTCAAAATCACCGCCGCCATTGCGCTTGCGGCAAAGCCGGCAATGAACAGGAAAATGCTGGCCCAGCCAACATGATCGACGAGCAGGCCGCCAATCACCAGTCCGGCCGCGCCCGATACGGTCGCCGCCATTACCACGATGGAAATACTCATCGGCACCTTGGCCGCCGCCACGTGGTCGCGCACCAATGCAACTCCCAGCGGCAGCGCCGTACCGCTCGCGCCCTGGAGCAAGGCGCCGGCCAGAACGATCGAGACGGTGCTACCCATTCCCGAGACCAGCCCTCCGAGCGCGGTCAGCGCCAACGACCAGCAGAGGAGCCGCCGCCGACCGAACAGGTCGCCCAGTGGGCCGGAGGCGGCAGCCGCTATGGCAGAGCTCAGTAGCTTTCCACTAACGATCCAGCCCAGCGCCTCGGACCCAGAAAAGACGACGTTGAGCTTCGGCAGGACTGAATAGATCATTGTGGTTTGAAGCGACAGGGTCGCCTCGGCCATCATCAGCGCCAGCAGCATCGTGACTGGATAGGATCGCAACGAAGGCCGCATCGAACGACGCGTCAAAAGGTCTTCCTCAACTCGATCCCGTAGGTGCGCGGATCGCCCTTGTACAAGGTGTTCCAACCCAGCCCCGTTGCCGGCGTGTCGAAGTCGACACCCGATACATAGTAGTGCTTGTCGGCCAGATTCCGCCCGAAAACGGCGACGGAGATATGCGGGTTCTCGAAGTTGAACTCGACTCGCGCATTGAGCAGTCCATAGGCGGGCTGGGTCACGCTGCTCGCGATATAGGCGCGCGGCACCAGATTCAGATCGTCCTGCCAGTTGTAGTCCACCCGCGTGACCACCGAGCCGAAGGTCGTCGGATGCTCGTAGCGCGCGGAAAGGCTGAATGTCTTCTCGGGGATCGGGAAGACCTCACTGCTGCGATCGCCGGTCAGGTCCACGAAATTGTCGTAGGCGGCCTTGGTATAGGCGAAAGTGCCGGTGAGCGTGAGCCGCGGCGTCGGACGCACTGTGACTTCGGCCTCGAAGCCGGTGATGTGCGCCTTCGCCGCGTTGGTGATCACGGTGAAGGTGGAACCGCTCGTTTCCGACAGGGTCACCGTGCGCTGAATGTCGCGGTACGAAGTATGATAGACCGCCGCATTGACCCGCAACTTGCGATCGAACAACTCCGCCTTGACGCCCGCTTCGTAGTCGGTGGCCACCTCGGGGCGGAACGCCTGCGACGATGCCGCCGTCGTGCCCCGCAAGTTTTCGCCGCCTCCGCGGAAGCCCCGCGAGGTCTTGACGTACAGCAGGACGTCCCTGGCCGGCGAATAGTCGATGCTCGCAAGGTAGGAGATGTTGCTGTAGCTGTTGCCCCGCACCGACAGGCACGTCGCGGGATCGATCCGCAGCGTGGTTGCGAGCGCGCAGACGCCGCCGCGGCTGTTCACGACACTGAGGTCCTTGCGCTCCCAGGTGCCGCGGATACCGCCAGTCACGCTCAGCCCGTCGAGCAGCTCGAACGTGGCTTGCGCGTAGATCGCCTTGCTGCTGTTCTCGACGTTTCCGATGTTATATTGCGGCACGCTGGCCGGCGACAGGTTGGGCAGGATCACCGAGATCGTGCCGTCGCTGCCCGTCTCGCGGCTGTAGTACCCACCGAGCACCATGTTGAGGCGGTCGGCCGTGTAGCTGAGGTTGAGCTCCTGGCTGAAGAACTTGCTTGTCGTGGGGAAGGTAACATGCAGGAGGTCGAACGGTGTTGCATCGGTATCGACGGCGGTCTCGCGCTTGATGTAGCGATAACCTGTGGTCGACTTGAGGCTGATCCGGTCGCTCAGGTCGAGCGTAGCGTTGAACGCGACGCTGCGCACCTTCGTCCGGATATATTGCGGGAAGGTGCCCCCGCTATCGAAGAAGCTCGAATTCGCCCGCCCCGCGCTCAACACATAGTTCTGCCAGAGGTTCTGGGCGGCCTGGAAGCCGACGGTACTATTAGGCAGGCCGTTCTGAACCCGGATCTGGTTCAGGCCGTTCGGCACGCTGTCCACGAAGGTATTACCGAAACGATCGGTAACGGTGATCGGCGGATAGGGCTTGAGGTAGGACACCGTAGCGCCGGGGCCGCCATCGTCGATGTCCGTATATTCTCCCGTCAGGTCGAAGCGGAGATTGCTTGTCGCATCCCATGCCCAGCGGGCGCGGAAGTACTTCTCGTCCTGATTGGCGAGCCTGACCCCGTTGGCGTCGCGACCGATGCCGCTCGATGTGGTGGATCGGCCGACCAGCCTCAGCGCCATCCGATCGGCAAGCGGAATGTTGACCGCGGCAGACAGGTCGAGCGCGCCGTAGTTGCCGATCTGGGCATCGACGAAACCGCCCCACTTACCGAATTCGGGGCGTACCGAGGTGAGCGTGATCGCCCCGCCCGTGGTATTGCGCCCATAGAGGGTACCTTGCGGCCCCTTCAGCACCTCCACGCGGGCTAGGTCGATCATCGCGGGAGAGATGCCGAACGATCGGGGCACAGCGACACCGTCCATATAGATGCCCACGGAGGAATCGACGGTCAGCAGCACCTCAGACTGGAACTGACCGCGGATCGACAATTGCAGAGCACTGCGGTCGGACGTCGCGGGCAATAGCGTCAGGCTGGGCACCTGCGCCTGGATATCGCGGAAGTTGGCAACGCCAGCCTCGCGCAGCCCGTCTCCGCTGATTGCGGAAATGGCAAGCGGGACTTTCTGTAACGACTCCTCGCGCTTGCGAGCCGTGATGATGATCTCTCCGCTGTCGACGCTGCTCCCGGCCGTCTGGCCCTCGGCGACATCCCCGTTGCCCGCCACGGCGGAATCCGCCTCATGGGCCACGGCGGCAGTCGACAGCGCCATCAACGAGACGGCTGAAATCAGGAAAAAACCACGATTGCGCATTTCCAACGCCCCTTCCCCAAATCAAGTCTTTCTTATTTATAATTGGCGTATACATTCCATATTATTTCAATTTTTATTTTAATTATTAAGAAATTACTGATTTAAATTTTCCGATACGCCTAATATGTTTGTATTCTATCGGGAATAGATCGAGAATCAATCGAAACAAAGCCACCTATATAATAAATTACATCTGTAATAACTTGAAAAATAGTAGGGATTAGATTGCACCTGAAGATACAGAGCCTAGAAGTACCGCCAACCTCATGGGAAACCGCATCCGGCTATGCCGAGGTGCACTTATCAAGGAGACCAAGGATGGCTGACGTAATGACGGCGCTCGAAGTTGCGCAGAAGAAGTTCAAGGCGCTGCAAGCCCGGGATAATCAGGGAGTGCTCGACTGCATGGACGAGAACGTCGTGCTGCGCGTCCCTGGGCGCCGCCCCTTGGCCGGCACCTATAAAGGTCACGCCGGGATCATCGATTTCACCAATCGCTGCCGCAGCGTGACCGACACCGGCGAGCACGTCGAAATCGTCGACATGATGTCGAGCGACAATCGGGTCGCCGCGATCATCAAGCTCGGCGCGGAGCACGGCGGCCACAAGCTCGACGATCCGACGGTCCATGTCATGAAGGTTGAGAACGGCAAGATCACCGAATACTGGGTCTATCCCTGGGACGTCTATGCGGTTGACGAGTTCTGGATCAAAGCCGCCCAGGAAAGCTCCGTCAGCTAGCCGACGACAATCGCCACGAATAGCACAGAGCGCCGGGAGCGAGCGAGGTCTGCGGGCCAATCGCCACGGTCCGGGGAGGAGGCGCATTCCTCCCCGGACTCGCCCCAGCGCCCCATTCGAACCGGCAGCAGGCGTCCGGATGATGGCAGATCCAGAGAAAACCCCCGTTTCACCGCGACTCCTGCCGGGGCAGGACGGAACTCACATAACCTTCTGCCGCATCTGCGAGGCATTCTGCGGGCTTACCGCGGAGGTTCGCGACGGCCGCATCGTGAAGGTCGGACCGGACCGGAACAGCCCGCACTCACGCGGGCACATCTGCGTCAAGGGTCCGGCGATGATGGACGTCACCTACGACAAGGACCGCATCACCAAGCCCAAGAAGCGCGTCGGCGAGGCGGGCGAGTTCGTGGACGTCGAATGGGACGAGGCGCTAGACGACATCGCCTCGCGCCAAGCGGCGATCCTGGCCAGCTACGGCGATCAGGCGAGCGCCGCCTATCTGGGCAATCCCAAAGCCTTCAACATCGGCAGCTCGGAATGGCGGTCCATCCTGCGCCCGATGGGCTTCAACAAGTATTTCAGCGCCGGCTCCCAGGATTCCAACGCACGCCACGTCGCTTGCTACGTACTCTATGGATCGGTGGTCCAGCAGGCCTTTCCCGACTTGCCTTCATGCGACCACCTGCTGATCTTCGGCGCCAATCCGCTCGTGTCTCACGGTTCCGTGCTGACCGCCCCGCGAATGCTGGAGGATTTGGCCGCCGTCGCCGAGCGGGGCCGCGTCATCGTCATCGACCCGCGTGAGACGGAAACGGCCGCACGTTTCGAGCATCTCTCGATCCGGACCGGCACCGACGCCTGGATGTTGGGCGCCATGGTCAACACCCTGTTCGACGAAGGCCTGGCCGACCTCAATTTCCTGCGAGAGCGGACGCTTCACTGGGAAACATTACGCGACCGGATCAAGCCCCTCGATGCCGAGTTGGCCGAGCGGCAGTGCGGCATCCCGGCCGACCGCATCCGCCGGATGGCCCGAGAGTTCGCGGCTGCACCGCGCGCTGCGGCCTATAGCCGCCTGGGGCTATGCCGTGGGCAATATTCCACGCTGGCCAATCTCCTCGTCGACAGCCTCAACATCGTCGGCGGCAAGTTCGGACGACGGGGCGGCTGGGTGCTGGGCGAGCCGGCGATCAATCTCGCGCGCCTGCTCCCGGGTGGCTACGGCGAGCAGCACAGCCGCATCGGCAACCTGCCCAGCGTCGTCGGCAACTTGCCCTCGATCGTTATGCCGGACGAGATTCTGGTCCCGGGCGAAGGGCAGGTCCGGGCGCTGACGGTGGTCAGCGGGAACCCGGTCGTCTCCGCGCCCGCCCCGGCCCGTCTCGAGGCGGCGCTCGAGCAGTTGGAACTGTTCTTCTCGATCGACCTCTACATCAACGAGACGAACCGCCACGCGCATTATGTACTGCCCTCCACCTCATTCTTCGAGCGGGAGGATCTGCCGCTCCTGGGATTTGCGCACATGGTCCGCCCATATGCGCAATATACCGATGCGGTCATCCCACCGATCGGCGAGTGCCGGCACGAGAACGACATCCTCGACGAGATCGCCCGTCGCTTTCACGCGGCGAGAGGTACGGAGCCGGAGCGGCTCGAGGCCCACGGCACGCGCGAGGTTCTGGCGCGCCTCGATGACCTGATGCGCAAGGGGGAGCATGGCGACGGCTTCGGAGCCCGTCCGGACGGGCTCTCGGTCGAAAAACTGCGTCAGGCGCGGCACGGCATCCTGTTCTCCGAGCAATTGGCGCTCGGGGATTGGAGCGAGAAGGTTCACGCCGACGGCAAGATCCACCTGTGGGATACGATCCTGGAAGGCGAGATCGAACGGATGGTAGCCCACCAGCCACCCGGCAACCTGGTGCTGTTCGGACGCAGGGACATCCGTTCGATCAACTCCTGGATGCATAATGTCGACCGCCTGACTCGATCACAACGCCCCACGCTCCTGATCCATCCGAACGATGCGGTAGCCCACGGCCTCCGCAACGGCGACGTCGTTCAGATCGACAGCGATATCGCCTCGATGGAAGCTCTAATCGAAGTCACCGACGCAGTACGCGAGGGCGCCGTGTGCTATCCCCACGGTTGGGGGCACAACGGCAGTTGGCTGCGAGCGAACGCGATGGACGGCGGGAACGTGAATCGCTTGGCGCCGGATAAGGTGACGGACGTCGAACAGGTTTCCGGCGCATCCTTCCTCGACGGCTTCCCCGTCGCGCTACGCAAGATGGAGCGCGAGGCCTGAGGCCGGCTGCTCTTGGCCCGCGAGCCTGAAAATGCGCTGAATGGTCAAGCCGCCTGATACTGTTCCACCAACCCCCGCAGCGCGCTAACGATCCTACCTTTCTTGACCTCAATCTCGTCGGTCGGGCCGCCCACTGCAATCGCTACCGGCGAACCGCCGAGCGGCAGGGTAAAGGCCACCGACACGCCGGAGAAACCTGGGATATAATCCCCACGACTCTCACTATAGCCCTTTTCCCTTACGCGAGCGATCCGGTCGAGATAGGTTTCCCGGGCGACACGCGCCTGCTGATCGCACGCCTGGGAATTGCAGCGGTTGATCCAGCCGAGGATTTCGTCGTCCGGCTTCCTGGCGACCAGTGCTGGCCCGCATGTCGTCCGCGTCAGCACGTTCCGACGGATCTCCCGCTCGTTGGACCGGATCGGAAACCTCACGCGATGCCCCAGGATGTACTGTACGAAAGCGCCGTTCTGGCGGCTCACATAGACGCCCTCGCCGGTGGCCTCGTGCACCTCGTCGATGTGCTGGAAGAAGGAACGCCCCCGGATCAAGGTCCGCTCGAGCCAGCTTCCCAGCAGCAAGGTCCGGATAGTGGGCAGATAGGTCCGCTCGTTGCGATCGTAATCGAGGTAGCCGAGGTTAGCGATATTGCGCAGCAGCATGCTCATGCTCGGCTGCGGCACGCTCAGCGTCTTGGCGAGATAGCCGACCGTGAGCGGCTGCTGAACCCTCGCGAAGTGCTCCAGTATCTGCAATGTGCGCTCAGCCGATTTGATCGATCTGTCCGACATCCTCTCCTCCTAGCTTATTTTCAGGGGCTCCCTATTCCCTTCTTCTAGAGCCAGAATCGCTTTGCGTGCAGTCGACACCACTGACCGAGCCGGCCAAGCCGGGCGGATCACGACATCTAGTTAGTAATGATCTATACCATATGTTTCCATATCCAAAAACCAGCTTTTGTGACGGCCGCCTGGGTTGACCGGCGAGCTAGACCAGCGCTTGCCTCAGGGCTCGCCATTCCTCCGCCAGCCCCTTGCGAAATCGCGGATCGGCGATGGCGATCATCGCCTCCGCGCGCTCGTCGACGCCTTTGGCGCGCAGTTCGGCCACACCATTCTCGGTCACGACCGTATCGATATCCGACCGGGCGATCCCGACCGCAGGCTTGCCGATGCGCGTCACGATGCGCGACAGCGTTCCGCCCTTGGCAGTGGACGGCAGGGCGACGATCGAACGCCCGCCGGGCGAGAAGACCGCCCCGCGCATGAAATCGGGCGCGCCGCCGACGCCGCCGCTCAACGCATCGCCCTGCCATTCGACATTGACCTGGCCGAAGAGGTCCACTTCCAGGGCCGAGTTCACGCTGTGCAGCAGGGGCGCCTGGGCGAGCTCCGGCAGGCCGTGGGTGCGGTCGACCGAAGCGAAGCCCACGAGATCCGACCGGGCGAGGTCCTCATAGAAGCGCCGCGAGCCATAGGCCATGGCAGCGAGATGTGCGCCGTCGGGCGCCAGGGCCCCTGCCTCGCGCAGATCCAGCAGCCAGTCATTGGCCATGCCTGACCGCAGGATGAGCCCGCGATGATCGCGCAGGTGCCGCCAGATCGCGCCCGGCGCCCCGCCGATGCCGGTCTGGACATGCGCTCCATCGGGGATGAGCGTGGCAACACGAGCTGCGATGACCTCCGCCTCGGGATCGCTGCGGGATGGCGGCGCCTCCACCAGCGGACCGTCCAGGGTGACGACCACGTCCGCGGCCGCGAGCGGCAGGGCAGGCGCCCGAGGGATCGCCGGCATCGACGGGTTGACCAGCAGCACCTTGCAGGCCGCATTCGGCCAGACCAGCGGCGTGAAATCGCTGGAGATGCCCAGCGAGCACAGGCCCCGCCCATCGGGCGGCGCGACATGGGCCACGGCCACATCGCAGCGCATGGCCGCAAGCAGCCGCGCCATAGCCCAATAGGTGAGCGGGAGCAGGGACACGCCTCCCGCATGAAACCCGCTGCGCAGCGCGCGCGGCAACATGTTGGTGGTCACGCGGCAATCCGGCGCGAGCGAGGCATAGTCGAGCGTCTCGTTCATACCGGGAACCAGACAGCTCAGCAGG